>JABAOC010013485.1_pt1 | contig 46627 bp, 68 predicted proteins | sample 7062161 | NCBI WGS metagenome assembly JABAOC01 (sample SAMN14538625, study PRJNA623070) | marine sediment metagenome | biome: marine biome [ENVO:00000428]; feature: marine pelagic biome [ENVO:01000023]; material: deep marine sediment [ENVO:00002113] | place: India: Gulf of Khambhat ... | reverse complement strand
TCCTCACGGCGCAGCTGAAACGCTAATCCGATAGGCGTCAACGCGGCAAGTCACTTGCTGGGGCAAGGCGATACTGCGAGATTTTGGATATGGCTAAGCGGGCAGCTGATTTCGGCGATCTGACTGTGGAGGAGAAGCTCCAACTGATCGAGGAGCTCTGGGACAGCGTGGCGGATGATCCCCAGGCAATGCCGCTAACGGAAGCTCAGGCTGAAGAGCTCGACCGGCGGTTGGATGCTTACCGCCAGGATGGTGACCCTGGACGCCCCTGGCGTGAGGTCCTCGACGAGCTAGAAAGCCAGCGGAAGTGAGATCGCCGCCACTGCTGGTCCGCAAGGAGGCGGCAGCGGACCTTGTGGAAGCGGTCGAGTGGTACGACGCCCGCCGCGGCGGCTTGGGCGGAGACTTCCTAGCAGCGGCCCGCGCAGTACTTGCCGCGATTGAGGAGTCGCCCGAACGCTTCCCGATTGTTCGAGGCGACATTCGTCGAGCACGGCTGCGGCGTTTTCCCTACGCGATCTTCTATGTTGTGGAGCCGGATCAGACCGTTGTGACCGCCTGCATCCACTTCCGACGTGATCCGCGCCGGTGGCAGTCGCGGCGTTGACGCCTAACCAGCGTTTGCACCTGACGCGGGTGCCACTCGTGATGTTTGCCTTAGATCGTTCTCCAGATCTGTTCAGTGGCCCGGCCGCGCGGTAATTGCCGCGCAGGTGAAACGCCAATCCGTTAGGCGGCGAACTAAGTCGAACCGGGCAAAGACTCGATGCATGTAGCCTGTCTGCTTCTGCTTGTACTCGTCTCGCTCGTGGTGTCGTCGTGTGCCTCCGAAACACAGGTTGCCACTGTGTCTGTTCGCGACAGTGCTGGCATCGCAATCGTGGAAAACCCAGGACCTAAAGCAGCTATTGCGACCTGGGAGGTGTCGAGCGAACCGATCTTGACTATCGGCCTGCGAGAAGGTCCCGACGAGTATCTCCTCGATCGCGTTGCCGCAGCGTTCCAGCTTTCCGATGGTCGCATAGTCATCGCCAACGGTGGAACTGCCGAGTTCCGCTTCTTCGATGCCGATGGGAGCTTTCAGTACGCGTCGGGCAGGCGAGGCGAGGGTCCGGGCGAGCTGCGGGTGTTGTACTTGGTGGCTCGTCTAGACGGCGATACGCTCGTGGCGACCGATCTGGTGATCGGCCGCCTGGATTGGTTTGATGGAGCGGGCGAGTTCGTCCGTCGCGAAAGGTTGAACGTGCGTGGCCTTGTAGAACCGCCGTACTTCAACGAGGGTGCCTACTTGCTCCCTGACCGGACTGTGCTAATGCGGGCCTATGAAATGGGGGATCTCGCGGAAGGCCTTCACCGAACGAACCTCGGCTTCCTGCGCTACGATCCAGCGACCGAGCACTTGGACTCGCTCGGCTGGTTTGGCGCGCTGGAGAACTACGTCATACAGCTTGGCAATCAACCCTTTCCGAATGTCGCTCCGTTTGCCCGCCGCACAGTACAAGCGTGGAGCCACCGGACGATCTATCTCGCCGATACCGATCGCTACGAGGTCCGTGCCGTCGACATGGCAAGCGGGAAGCTCCGTCTGATCCGCCGCGACATGCTGGGTCCGACCGTGACAGCGGAGGACCGGAGAAGGTTCGTCCAGCGCTACCGGGAATACATGGAGCGCTCCCAGGAACCGACAGAGGCCCTGGAGCGATGGCTGGCCGCGGTCCCGTATCCCGATACCAAACCGCCCATCGCCAACCTGGCCACCGACCGATCGGGCCATCTCTGGGTCGAGCAGACACCCACTGACCCCGACGGACCGGTGACGTGGGCCGTGTTCGACCTCGAGGGCGAGTTGAGGACGGAGGTTAACCTCCCGAACGGGTTTGCCCCCATGGACATCGGCGAAGGTTACGTGCTTGGTCGCTGGCGGGACGAGGACGGTGTAGAGTTCGTTCGCTACTATTCTTTGATGAGAGGCCAGCCCGCCGCCTAACCAGCGTTTGCACCTGACGCGAGCGCCGTTCGTGGCGTTGGCCTTAGGTTTGACTTCAGTCGTGTTCAGTGGTCGGGCCGGTTCCCCGTTCGGGCGCGCTCCTAGGCGCACAGGTGAGACGGTAATCCGTTAGACCGGTGGAACAGGCTTTCTGGACAGGCCCCGCCGGATCAACGATCTTTCAGGGACGCGATCTCGCCACGGATATTCGAGTCTAAGATGCCCACTGTAGCGAGGATTGGACCGTACAGATTCTTCTTCTTCAGCAACGAGGGCTCAGAGCCACGCCATATTCACGTCCAGCGGGATCGAAATCTGGCGAAGCTCTGGCTCGACACAGTGGCGTTAGCGTCGTCAATTGGATTCCGTGCTCATGAGCTTCGAGAGTTAGAACGGCTTGTGGCTGAGAATCGGCAGACATTTGTGGAGGCCTGGGATGGATTCTTCCGTTCCTAAGACAGACCCGCGAATCCAGCATATTGAGATCAGCGAGGATACTCTGACTGTTGATCTCGCGGACGGTCGGCGGCTGGGAGTACCTCTTGCCTGGTTCCCAAGATTGCTCCATGCGACGCAGGAACAGCGCGACAACTGGGAACTGCTGGGTGACGGAGAGGGCATACACTGGCCTGAGATAGATGAGGATCTCAGTGTCGCTGGCCTTCTTCGAGGGTCCCCTGCACCAGAGGCTCCAGCGGTCTAACCAGCGTTTGCAGCTGGCGCTGCAGCCTTGTCAGGCGACTGCCTTTGTTCCCCGACGTTTAACGGCACCGTGGGCGTGGCTGCCCACGAGTTGTAGTCCTTGGATCAGCTGCGCCGCTCGTCCCTCACGGCGCAGCTGAAACGCCAGTCCGTTAGGCAGCTTAGAAGAGGAGACGGAACATGAAGTTAGTCATCTTCGGATCGACCGGTAGCATAGGCCACCAGCTTGTCGTGCAAGCTCTTGAGCAGGGGCACACGGTCACTGCGTTTGCGCGCAATCCCGCGAAGCTAGAAATCGAACACGCTAACCTGACGGCAGTTCAAGGCGATGCACTGGATTACGCATCAGTGGAAAAGGCTGTGGACGGACAAGATGCGGTGCTGTGCTCGCTCGGGGCGGGGGCGAAGGGGGCAATTAGATCAGAGGGGACGCGGAATATTGTTCGGGCGATGGAGAAGGCTGGCGTCAGTCGCTTCATTTGCCTGTCAACCCTCGGCGTCGGGAACAGTCGGGCCAATCTGAATTTTTTCTGGCGGCACATCATGTTTGGGCTTTTCTTGCGTCGAGCGTACGCAGATCACATAAGCCAGGAGGACTATGTCAAGGAAAGCCGCCTGGACTGGACTATCGTTCGCCCGGGGGCCTTCACGGACGGGAATCGTACCGGCGTGTATCGCCACGGCTTTCCAAGCACCGATAAGACGATCAAAGGAAAGATCTCGCGCGCCGATGTGGCCGACTTCATGTTAAAGCAGTTGACGGATCGAACGTACCTCCATGAAACGCCGGGCCTCTCGTATTGAGTATCCGCTGCCACGATTGCAAGGCGCTGCCTAACAGGCGTTAGGGGGCGCAGATAGGACGGCTAAGCCTTTCGCTACAGAAAACCGAGGTCGATATGATGAGTCGTGTAGCAGAACCTTTGCTGGCGGAGTTGGAGCAGGAGGCGCAATCGACGCGCCGCGTGCTTGAGCGGGTCCCCGACGGTCACCTTTCGTGGAGGCCACACCCGAAATCGACGACGCTTGGGGAGCTTGCCCTGCACGTTGCCACAATTCCCGGTGACCTCGCCAAATTGCTCTCTCAAGACACCTTCGATTTCGAGGGATTTGAGTATCAGGCTCCGGTGCTATCCTCAGCCGCCGACCTCATACCAGCGTTGGAAGCAAGTACCGCTGCTGCTGCGGAGTGGCTGAGTCGACTTGATGACCAAGCAGCCACAACGGTATGGCGAGCCACTGAGGGAAAGCGGGAGATCCTTGCGGCTCCGCGTATCGCATTGGTGCGGTCGTTGATCTTTAACCACTGGTACCATCACCGAGGACAGCTGGTAGTGTACCTCCGACAGCTGGAGGTACCGGTGCCAGCGATCTACGGCCCGAGTGCGGATGAGAATCCCTTTGACTCGTGAGCAACATTCCACGTTCGCCGTGCCAGTCGCGCCGCCTAACCAGCGTTTGCACCTGACGCGGGCGGTGTTTCGAGAAGTGGCCCTACATAGTCGTTAGTTGTGTTCAGTGGCGGGGCCGCTTCCTCAATCGGGTGCGGTCGTTGCCGCGCAGGTGAAACGCTGATCCGTCAGCTGGCGCCGAGCATGGTGTTCTCCGAGGTACTCGGTGATGACATCGCATAGCGAGACCCGATCGGAAGCAGCTCTCGTCGTTCTCGTACCTGAAGCCGATGCACTCGTGGGGCCCTTCCGTGAAAGATTCGACCGTTCCGCGTTGGAGGGGATGCTCGCACATATCACGGTCAATTATCCGTTTCAGCCAATGCAGAGCGATAGAGAGGTGCTGATCCAAGAACTCTCGGACCTCTTCTCCGGTTTCCCCTCTGTCAAATTCCAACTCACCGAATTGCGTCAGTTTCCAGATACCCTGTATCTGGCAGTTGAGCCCGAACAGCCATTCAGGGATATGGTCGAAGCGGTTGCCAATCGGTATCCAGAATCGCCGCCGTATGGGATGGCCCTTGATGAAATCATTCCTCACGTTACGGTTGCGGAGGAAACTCCTGGCGCTGAGTTCAGCGACATCGCCAAGGAATTTGCCGTGGCATCCAGAGGACTACTGCCGATCGAGGGAATGGCCCATGAGATCTGGCTTATGGACTACGAAGACCACGTTTGGTCCAAGACAGCCGCATTTGGCTTGGCGAAATGATCGAAGTGCTGGCGTATGTGAGAAAGAGACACCAGTAGTGCTTGCCACGCCAGCTGACCAGCGTCTGCACCTGGCGCGGGCGTCGCTCGGGGTGGTGGCCTTAGATTGTCGTTAGTCGTGTTCAGCGGTCCGGCCGCTTCCTCAATCGGGCGCGGTCGTTGCCGCGCAGGTGAAACGCTAATCCGTTATGCGGGACTTCGACACACATAGAATCCGGACCTGTTATCTTGCGCGCGAGAGGGGGACGATATGACGCATATACAGAGGCATCCGGTTCGGAGGGCACTGCTTCTTGGATGGATACCGATCACTATCTTGGCGGCCTGCAATGGATCAGCGGACTCACAAAGAGCAGCGAACATCGAAACGGTCACACTGCTCCAGTCACTTTCCAGGTGGAACAACCTTGAATGACCGCGCCCGGCCCGGTGCGGTTTCACTACGAGCGGCAGTGGCGAGCGAAGGGGAAGCCGAAGGCGACGGTGGCGGCGGCGCGGAAGTTGTGCTGCTGTTTTTATTGGATGCTGAGAGAGGGCTGGAGCTACGAGGAGTGGCTCGAGCAGCATGAGCGGTTGGAGGTGCGCCCGGTGGCCCTGGTCTACTAAGCGCTTTGCTTGCCGAGGGTCCGTTGGTGGTACTAGCCTGCGCTGTATCGGCAGGGTTATGCTTTGCTGGAAGAGACCGACGGGCCTCGGCGATTCCCCACTATTGATGAATGCGCCGTTGAAAGCTGGTATTACCCCTTCGTTGGTAAAGGAGGCGAATCATGGCTCAGAACGGGGACGAAATTCAGGCGCCGGCCGGGAAGGGTGACCTGGAGGGCAAGCTGAGTGTGGTGGGATGGGGACTATTCATCATCTGGATTGGGATTGTATTCCTGGCGAGCATAAACGCTTGGGTTGCTTTGCTGGGTGTCGGAGTGATTACGCTGGGTATTCAGGTAGTCCGGAAGCTCGTCGGGCTAGCCCTGGAGGGCTTCTGGGTTATTGTCGGGTCCCTCTTTGTGCTGGGCGCGATCTGGGACCTGTTGGGCACGACAGTGCCACTGCTTCCGATTCTGCTGATCGCTGCCGGCGTGGGGCTGGTGGTTTCGATCTTCAAGCGCCAACAGGCCTGACCAGCTAATCCGTTGGACAGACACGCTGAGAATAGGCATGGCTAGCGAAAATGTGTCCGATCCTGTGAGGTGTCCTCGGTGCGAGATGGGCCTCCGATACCAGGGGACCAAGAAGTTCCACGAGGGCACGCAGTGGGGCGTGTTTGGGGACCTGGCTGAGCTCTTCGAGAATCGGGAGCATTTCGACGTATATGTGTGTCCGCGCTGCGGGCGGGTAGAGTTCTTCCTTGACGGGGTCGGCGAGGAATTCAGACCCCACTGATGCCGGAGCCAACCATCAGCAAGCTACGGCGCCGGTGAAACGCCGATCCGTTAGGCGGCGCAGTCGAAGCCGCCTGGCCCCTCCTGTGTGCTAGAGGCGAGCATCGTCCGCTGTGATGCTCTAGATTCCTCTCTCATTGATACCTGGCGACCTGCAACAGGCAACGTAGAACGGTTCGGGATCACAACCTCATGCAAGTTTTCCAGACTAGCCGTCCGTGGAACGGGGAGCGGCCCAAGACGCTTGTGATCGCATGTGGGCGATTTCAGGAGGAAGTCGACGAGTTCCTCCAATCCCATTTGACCATCGATCATTATGATCGCCTGTACGTGCCTGGAGGCGCCAGCGCGCTCGCGACGAGCAGTGCCGACAGCGTCCGCGTGGATCGATTCCGTAGCGAATCTCAGTTTCTGATTGCAGCGCACGGCGTCGAGCGGATCATATTGATGTTCCATGGTCCGGCCGCGGATGGCCCCACCGAGGCGTTATGCGGTGACTACATGCGGCGGCTGCCGGGTTCGTCGCCCTCAGCAATCCGTCGGCAGCAGGAACGGGATGCGGAACAAATCTGGCGCGATGGGTTGGGCGATGGAATCCGACTGGAGATCTATAGGTGCGAAGTGACGCGGGACGGGTTAGTGGGATTCGTCCGGATGTATGGTTGAGACGGCCGCCGAGTTGGCGATGAAGCATAGGCGTGGAGGTTGAGATGCTTCCCCAGGAGCTTCGAGAGCTTGTTCGGCATATGGAGTGGGCGGACGCGGTGGTCTGGAAATCGGTGTTGGCGCTGCCGCAAGCGCATTCCGATACCCGGATGCGTGAGTGTCTCCACCACCAGCACTTGGTGCAGTGGGCGTACCTTCAAATCTGGCGCGACGAGCCGGTTGATCTGCCGGACGTATTGAGCTTTGCAGATCTTCGCACCATCCACGGATGGGCCCGCGAGTATTACAGCCAGGCGCCGGTGTATCTCGACGGTCTCGGAGCGGAGACGCTCGAGCGGCAGGTACAGTTTCCCTGGGCCGAGCAAATGGTGGAGCGCTTTGGCAGCGTCAAGTCGGCGACGCTCGCGGAGACGATCCTTCAGATCACGTCGCATACGACGTATCACCGCGGACAGGTCAACACGCGACTTCGCGAGCTCGGAGGTGGTCCTCCCCTGGTCGACTTCATCGCCTGGATCTGGATGGGTAAACCTAACGCTGAGTGGGAGGATCATTGATTGAGGATCCTGCCTACCGGGTTCTGATCGCCGGTGCGAGCGGTTTCGCCGGCGGCGCCGTTCTGGGGCAGTGTCGTTGCTGGCAGAGGTGGGGCGTATCACGCGGGCGTCTGACGAGCGATAGAACTGCGAACGCGGTGGAAGCCGACGAGGTGTGGAGGAGGACCGAACAGTGAGCGATCTCCGACTCCGTGAGATTCTACATCTCCTCGAGCCGCCCGCCGGCAAGCGTTTGTGGTACGGTGGGGCCACAGTCGCTGGAACCCTTCGCGGTGTCACGCCCGAGCAGGCTGCATGGAAGCCGGCTCGCGGGCGGCACTCAATCTGGGAGTTGACGCTGCATCTGGCGTATTGGAAGTACGCGGTGCGCCGCAACATCGAGGACCGTGGGGTCTAGTCGCCGCTTACCGAAGCCGTTAAACGGTGGCCTTCGCTCACGTATCGATGAATCGGCTCTTTCGAATCGCAATAACCTTTATCGTCGCTGCCCTGCTTTTGTTCCTGGCTGACACGATCCTCCAGCCCGTGCCCATTCCCGCCGGTGCAGCGGTCCTTGGCGGGCTGCTGGTTATGTGGTTGAGAAGTGGACCGCGCTGCGTGTGGCTGGCCGCCGCATTGGTGATCGGCGGGTTGCTTGGAACGGGGGTGCACCTGTCTATACACCTGACCGGCGGAAGCACACTACCCGAAGAGGGTGTCCCGGCACATGTCGCGGCGGACGGTATCCTCGGGCTAACAGTGGGAGCGCTGGTCCTTCTTCTTGTTGCTTTGGTCGTTCGGATGCTACCGTGGAAAGCTGATGCTTGAATCCTCCATACGCCCGCTTACTCCGGCGGAGCGGCGACTTCTAGGCGCCAAGATCCGCGATCTCGAGTCGCGCCTGCGTCGGGGACCCAAGGTCCTCATTCCGGGTGTGGTGGTCCTCGTGATTCTCTGGGCGCTGACCCTCATCGTCTCGGGGTCGTCGTGGCTGATCGTGACCTTTTTCTGGATTGTCGTTGGGGCCGGCATCCTCGTTTGGGTCCGGCACGATCTCCAGAAGGATTTCGGAGTTTTTCGCGACCTGTTGGGCGAATACGAGTCGGCTCGCCGAAGGAACGAAGCCGAGGTGTTCGAGGTGAAGGCGAGAGCCTTCGCCGAGTTCGAGGAGGTAGAGGACGAGGGCGCGTGCTACGCTTTCGAGATCGGCGGCAATCGGTTGGTCTTCGTCCTCGGGCAGGAATTCTACCCGCAGGCAAAGTTCCCCAGCCACGACTTCTCGCTCGTATACATCCTGAACGAGAGGGGAGAGCCGGTAGACATGGCGATCGAGAAGCGGGGGCCCAGTGTGCCCCCAGCCCGAACGATACCTGCGGCCGCCAAGTTCGAGCTCGAGATTCCAGAGCACCTTGAGGTATTCAACGGCAAGCTCAGCCAGATTGAAGGCCTTCTCAGCTCGGCTCAGCGGGGGTCGGGATGACCTGCAGCGGTGTGCGGACCGGGAGGTGCTGATGACCTACATGCTGTGCCGCAATCGAGTTGCGAACTTCGGGCGGTGGAAGGCTGTGTTCTCGTCTCACGCGGAGGCCCACCAGGACGCGGGCCTTAGTCTAGTCAAGATCTGGCGCGGTCTCGAAGAGCCCAACAACGTCTTCTTCATGTTCGAGGTTGCCAGCGTGGAAAAGGCCCGTGCGTTTGTCGGTGATCCCGCGGCCGCCAAAGCCGGAGAAGCTGCAGGCGTCCTCGACGGCGAGTATCACTTCGTCGAAGATGCAGGAGACGATTGATTGTGAAGAGAGCGCTCTCTTCAGAGTGGTCCGCGCTTAGCTAGCGCCGTAGCCGGCTAGGACGGCCAGAGCCAGGCGAAGGTGCCGGCGGTCAACAGCCCGTACACTAGCCCGTCGAAGGTCGACTTGACGGTCGTGCTCCAGGCGCGTTTCCACCAGATCGAGTTCTGCCACAGAGCTAACGCGTAGCCGAGGAAAGCGGTTGCCCCGGCAAAGCGGAAAACCGCCAGGTATTCGGCACCGGATCCCAACGCGCGCCCTGCTATGTAGGCGGTGAAGATACTCACAACGACGCAGTAGACGAACCACTGCGCCAGGCTCTTGCCCATCGCGGGTGGCCCGCTCGGCATGACCGTGAAAACGGCGACCGGCCCTTTGTTCATCTTCTCGATGAACGCCGGGTCCTTGCACTCCCTAGAGCCGATCGCACGGGGGGTCATATAATCACCCGGCGGGATGTCGAAGTTGCGGAGCGCATCCATCACCGCGTCCTCGTCCGACAGCTTCTTCACGTCATTGCGGTGATACGGGAGGAACATGTGAATGATGGAGCTGGCCAAGAACACGATGACCGCCGACAGGAGGATCGGCAACCATAATGACAGGACGGGGACCATCGGTGCCTCCTCGCGTTTCGCACGGGCACGGCCGCGCTATGTGGGCGCCGACCGCTGCACGGGTGCGCAGCCGGCAGCTGGGATACCGCGCGCTAGAAATGCGCAGGAAGGTCTGGAATATAGGGCGGTCCTGGTGGCGCGCTACCTGGCCTCAGCTCGCCTACTTTGGCTTGCGGCGCGCGAACTTGAGGCCCGACCACGTCGCGTCGATCGCGCAGATCTTGTAGTCGACCAGGCCATTGCTTAATCCGATCTGGCGCACGTCGTTCTGGGTGAGGTCGCTGGCGACGCCCGATGCCTGTTTCGGCCAAGCGATCCACATCCCGCCATCGCCGACCTTCGTTGCCAGGGCCCCGATCCGACGTTCCAACTCCGCCCGTGACTTTGTGAACCAGATGATCAGGTCGGCCGCGCCGAGTCGGCTTCGCAGCGTGACGGCGTCCGGCAACGCGCCCAGCGTCTTCTCGAAATCCGCCGGTGATCCGACCAGCGAGACCTTGTAGCCCGCTTTGATCCCCAGCTTCTTTACCAGCGGCGTTCCTGAGTAGCCGGCCAGGTTCGAGGGAGGTACAGCGGGCTCCGCCGGCGGGTTCGCGATGGCCCGCTTCAGCGAGCTACGTATTCGTCGCCACGTGGTGTACTCCGCATCCGGCAGTAGTTTCTTGACTCCCGCCACCTTCTTCGCATCGCCTTCCACGAACACGATCGGTACGTGACGAGTGGTTCTTGAGCCGCGGATGGCCAGCGCCACGTCACGCCCGTGCGATGGGATCCGTGTCAGGTCGATGATCACTGCGTCCGGAGGGTTGCGCCTCAGCTCCCTGAGCGTCTCCGGCGTTACCTCTGCGTGGTTCACCACGTAGCCGGCGGCTCGCAGCGTCGCCGCCCGCTTGCGCGCCGTTCCGGCGTTCCAGTGAACCAGTCGTAGCCTTCGTTTCGTCATCCTCTCATGCCTCGGCCAGCATTCTGTAGTGCGCCGACGGCCTGGGCAAGGTCGGTGCTGCGGGGCTGAAGCGTCGAGCCTTTCTCGCGCGTTCCGGCGCCCTAGATTGTCATCACTCTGAGATCCGCGGTCGAGCAGTTCCCATAGCGAAGGCGACGGTGCCGCTATGAAGATCAAGCTGAGCAGTGTCATGGTCGACGATCAGGGCAAGGCCCTGAAGTTCTACACGGAGGTCTTGGGCTTCGTTAAGAAGGAAGACATTCCGGTGGGCGAAGCCAGATGGTTGACCGTCGTGTCGCCGGAGGCACCGGACGAGGTCGAGTTGCTTCTCGAGCCCAACAGCAATCCCGCCGCGGAGACGTACCAGCGGGCGCTCTTCGAGCAGGGGATACCACTGACGGCGTTCTGCGTCGAGGACATCCAGAGCGAGTACGAGAGGCTGAGCAAAGAAGGTGTAGTGTTTGTCTCGGAGCCCATGGACGTTGGGACGGCAACCGTCGCTGTATTCAACGACACGTGCGGCAACCTCATACAGCTCTATCAGGTGTAGTCACTGCGGGGGAGCGGTGAAAGTCGAGACGCCCAAGAGGATTGCCACTATCGGTGGGATTCTCCTGTCCGTCAGCGGCGTGGTCAATGCGGTGCTCGGTGCACGAATAGCAGCACTATTCTACGACGCATATCCAGGTGGAAAGATGGGCCGTGTGGGGGTCGTAGCCGGCGTCCTGGCGATCGCAATAGGGATCATCATCGTGTTCGTCGTTGTCCCACTGTACGAGCGTCGTAATCGGTGGCTTCTTGTCCTGGCGGGCATTCTAACGATTGTATTCGGTCATGCAGGGGCAGTCGGCGGTGCGATCTATGTTGGCACGGTCGGGGTGGCGTTGTGCTACATAGCAGGCATATGGGTGTTGATTGTAGCCGTCAGGGGAATCTCTAGTGGCTGATCCTACCGTTCACGGGAGATGAAAGACTTCGTGTTCAAGGTTGCGCTAATCCTCCACATTCTAGGAGCCTCGGTTTGGACAGGGGGTCACCTCGTCCTGTCGCTGACGATCCTCCCGCGAGCGCTGCGCCAGCGCGATCTAGGTGTAGTCCGCAACTTCGAAGAGGGCTACGAGCGGATTGGACTGCCGTCATTGGCGATCCAGGTCGTCACCGGCCTGTGGCTTGCGCACCGACTCATGCCGCGCTGGGCAGATTGGCTTTCCTTAACTACGATCGCGAGCACGCATGTGGCGCTGAAGCTTTTCTTGCTGGTGCTGACGGTGGCTCTGGCGATGCACGCGCGCCTTCGCATCATTCCAAGGTTGAACGAGCGAACCCTTCCGATGCTGGCCGGGCACGTGATCGCCGTGACGGTTTTGGCCGTGCTGTTCGTGTTGGTAGGCGTCGGGTTTCGTACGGGAGGTCTGCTGTAACCGGAGGGAAACACCGTGAGGAACCTGAAAGTCGACATAATCAGCCTTCCGCCCATGCGAGTCGCCAGCGTGCGTGTCATCAGTGAGACGCCCGAGCGAGATGCCTGGGAGGAGATCGGCGCTTGGGCAGAGTCGAAGGGCCTACTTGCTGGTCCTGACGCCAACCCGGTGTTCGGCTTCAACAACCCGCCTCCAGCGGAAGGTCGCAAGGAATACGGCTACGAGTTCTGGATCCGTGTCGAACCGGATACCGAAGTGGCGGGGGAGCTCGAGGCAAAAGACTTTCCGGGGGGCCTTTATGCCGTGACGCGCTGCAAGCTTCACGGGGACCCCGAGGGCAATGTCCTTGAGGTCTGGAAGCGGCTGTGGGATTGGGTGCAGTCCAGCGGCTATGAGTGGCGCAGAACACACGAGCTGGAGAAGCCGGTGGATCCACTTGCACCCGAGGGAGAGCTGGTCCTAGATCTCTATTTGCCTATCGATGGTTGAGTGCTATGGGATTCCAGCCGCGAAAGAAGCGTTGCGGCGTGTGCTGCGCGGAAGGAGCTGGCGGTAATGATCGATACTGAGCTGAACGGCAGGGTCGCTTTGGTAACAGGCGGCAATAACCCACACGGGATCGGGGCAGCCACTGCGCGGGCGCTGGCCGCACAGGGCGTGGCCGTGTTCGTCCATTACTATCGCCAGACAGCAGGCGTAGCCGCTGAGGCCAAGACCGAGACGGATGAACCAGGCGAGCCCGGCCTGGAGTTGTATATGGCCATGCAGGCCAAGACTGCAGATGAAGTTGTCAGAGCGATTCGAGCAAATGGTGGACGGGCGGAGTCTTGGGAGGCGGACCTCGGGGATCCGGCTGTCGTTCCCGGACTCTTTGATCGGGCGGAGCAGGCGTTTGGGCCGGTCGACATTCTCGTCAACAACGCTGCAGACTACGAGGCGGACACGTTTCTGCCTCAGACCGGCCCCGAGGGTGACCGAGCCTTGTGGGCTGGGGGTCCCATCAGCTCCGCGATCACGGCGGAAAGCCACGATCGGCATTTTGCGGTAAACACGCGGGCGGTGGCTCTGATGACGGCGGAGTTCGCCCGCAGACACATTCAAAATGAGCGCCGCTGGGGCCGCATCGTCAACGTGAGTGCGGACTGTTCCCAGGGCTGTCCCGGCGAGATCTCTTACAGGGCGAGCAAGTACGCGCTGGAGTCGTACAGTCGCAGCGCCGCGGCAGAACTGGGACCGTTCGGCATCACGGTGAATATCGTCTCTCCGGGGCCGATCCAAACGGGATACATAGCGCCGGAGCTAGAGCCGGAGTTGGTGGCCGACATACCGTTACGAAGGGTCGGTCGGCCAGAGGACGTAGCCGACGCGGTCGTCTTTTTCGCCTCTGAGCAAGCCGGTTGGGTTACCGGGCAATTGCTGCTCGTTCATGGCGGACACCGTATGTCGCTAGGCCTTTAGGTTAGATGGTCGCCGCGATCGGCGTCGTCGTTCTCATCGTCGGGCTGATCTGCTGGATCGGTCAAAGCCTGACCTTCCTTGCACCCTCTGTAGCTGTGAAGCTCGGCCTCTTGGAGCCCGAAGAGGAGATGGACCCTACCTTATACATCATTGAGGCAAGAGCTCAAGGCCTGAACGACATGTTGTTGACGTGGACGCTGCCGTTGTCGGCCCTCCTGATGCTGTTAGAGCACCCGCTGTGGCCGTATCTGGGCCTGATCGGGGGCGGGATCTACATCTACTTCTCGGGAGTGATCATTCTAGCCCGCGTGTTTCTGAAACGGAGGGGCATGAAGGTAGGTCCGCCTTCTTCAGAGCGAGCCGCGTATGTCTTCGGCGTGATTTGGATCTTGTCTTCCCTAACCATGATCGCCCTGGCTTCGGCCGAGCTATCTGGCTAGGGTGAATCGGATCGACACGGCTGGAACACAATGAACGTCCTGCCTGGATTGTCGAGCGGATCGCTGATCGTGTTGTACTTCCTGCTCACGCTCATCGCGGTTTTCGTTGTCCTCGTTCTGTGGGCCCAGATCCGTTGCATCAGGGGCAGGCCCTTCAAGAACCCAGACGGTACGAAGGACGACTGGGAGGAGCAGAAGATCTTCTACGGGATCGCCTGGGCCGATGTGGCCATTGCCTGCCCAGCCTCTCTCGTCGGACTCGTCGTGCTCTTCACGGCTCCGCGCTGGGGCTTCTACATTCTGGCCTTGGTGAGTTTCTGGTTTTTGTGGGCCAACCTCATGACGACGGTAGCCAGCCTCCGTTTTGAGAGGCCGAAGATCACGCTGCAGTGGTTCATCGTTTTCCCGCTCGGAGCTTTGGTGGGCCTGGCCTACATCATCTGGACGTTCATTCACTTCGAGGCCATTTATGGCGTGTGAAGCCGCTGGCCGCCCGGCGAGTGGCGAACGGAGGTTTGATGAATGGCGCTGAGCGCATTCGACGATAAGTCAAGGACGCCTCGGGCTGCTGGCAATGGTTTCTTATCGGCAGGTTTTGTACTGGGAGAGAGAGCGGTGAAGGCCGCCCACGAGAGCGATCTGCCGGACTCGGTACTGGCCATGATCGATAGCGCCAGGAGGTATGTGGAGGGCAGGGGCGTTCGTATTGAGGTCAAGAGTAAGAGGGACCTCGACGCAACAAGGAAGCTCGCGGCCATCAAGATGGCGAACTAGGACCTTTCCAGGAGAGAGATAATCATGAGCCAGGCGGAACAAGACCGTCGTGTCGACTACATCGAGTTTGGGGCCACGGACATCGACGAGGCCAAGAGATTCTACTCGGAGATCTTCGGCTGGGAGTTCACCGATTACGGTCCTGAATACACGAGCTTCAACGATGGCAGGCTTGCCGGCGGTTTCCGTGCCGCAACGGAAGTAATTGCAGGCGGCCCGCTGGTCGTACTCTACGCTAGTGACCTGGAAGACATCGAAGCGAGAATCAAAGACTCCGGAGGCCGGATCGTTAAAGAGACGTTCGAGTTTCCGGGTGGACGGCGCTTCCACTTCACCGATCCGAGCGGAAATGAGCTGGCGGTCTGGTCGGATCGATGAGTCAGAACAATTGAACTTGTGCGAGGGACAATGAGCTGGAGGCGAGTCGCTCCGATTCTTGCCGCGCTATTGGTTGCCGTATCGCCCCAGGGGCGTGCTCAGGAACTTGCCTCCGTCGTGGGCCCGGTTGAGCACGTCTATGCGTCGCCCGGAGGCCTGGACTTGAAGGCCTACGTGTTCGCGCCTGCGGACGCGGAAGCGACGGCACCGCGGTCTGCCGTGATTGTCTTTCACGGCGGCGGTTGGCACATCGGATCCCCGGAGTGGGCGTTCTCGAGGGCAAGACACTTCGCCGGGCTGGGCATGGTAGCCATCGCCGCGCAGTACCGCTTGTCTGACCAGCAGTCGATCACACCGCTGGAATCGATGGCCGATGCGCGGGCGGTGATTCGCTGGGTGCGCTCGAATGCCGACCGCCTGGGTATCGCATCGGATCGGATCGCCGCCTACGGCTGGTCGGCGGGAGCACACCTGGCGGCATGTGCTGCGATCTTCGAGGACTCTGACCCGGCCGCGGCCGTCAGCAGCGCGCCCGATGCGCTGGTCTTCGTTTCGCCGGCCGTGTCACTCGAAGGCGACAGCTGGGCCCAGCGACTGTTGGGTGATCGGGCAAGCGTGGATGAGATCTCACCGGACATGCACGTTCGCGAGGGGTTGCCCCCAACGGTCATTCTCCAAGGGCGTACGGACACCGTGACACCGCTAGCGGGTGTACAGCGCTTCTGCGACCGGATGCGCGAGGCTGGCAACCGTTGTGATCTTCATGTCTATGACGGCGTCGGCCATCTGTTTACCCCTTCGAGTGAGCCGGACTCAGGATTGCCGAATCCAGATCCGGAGGTGCAGGCAGCTGCGTATCGCGAAGCGGACGATTTCTTGCGGTCGCTCGGATTTCTGTGAGCGGTATGTCTTGTAGTCGCGCCGTTCTGTTCTGTGGCCTTTCGGTTGAGCGAGAGTGAAATCGCCGAGATCGAGGCCAATCTCCCGGGATCGATCGATCTGATAAGGCTCGACTGATGGTTCATGATTGGAGCTGCTGGGGGTGTACCATGCACGAGTTATCACGCCGTGTTGTCACTGTCGCGGCTCTCGTGATGGTCGCCATGTCGTGCGGCGACCCGGGTCAGCGACCGCGCTCCGATATCACTCACCTGAGCTCACCGGAAATGGAAGCGCTGGACCTACCGTTCTCGGAAGCGGTTCGCGTCGGGGACATCCTGTACCTATCTGGCCAGATCGGTAACCTTCCCGGCACAACCGAGCTTGTGCCTGGTGGTATTACCGAGGAAACGAGACAGACCCTTGAGAACATACGCGCCGTACTCGAGCGCCACGGCTCGAGCCTGGATAGGATCGTGAAATGCACGATCTTCCTGGCCGACATCGGCGAGTGGCCGAGCATGAACGAGGTGTACGTTTCGTTCTTCGGCGAGGAGAAGCCGGCGCGGAGCGCGGTGGCCGGCAGTGGGCTCGCCCTCGGTGCACGCGTCGAGATCGATTGCATCGCGGTGATAGGGTACGGTGAAGGGTAACCAGCCAGCCGCTCTCCTAAATGTAGGGATTCCAGCCATGACGGAGAAAACAGATCGCGCCCAGGCCCCGCCGACGAAGGGCATTCGGATTCGCTGGCCGCGTTGGTATGACGCTGTGAACCGAATCCACTTCCTTGGCCGGGAGGATCGGTTCAGGGAATGGACCGTCGATCTAGCCGAGATAAAACCCGGTCGGACCGTATTAGATGTTGGCTGCGGCACGGGCAACCTCACGATGGCGGCGAAGGTACGAAGCGGAGCTGACGGCGAGGTCCACGGGATCGACGCCGCCCCGGAGATGATACTGGAGGCAGAACGGAAGGCGGCCGAGAGAGGGCTGGATATCCAATATCAGGTTGGCCTGATCGAGGATATTCCGCTCCCGGATGGCAGCTTCGACGTCGTGCTCAGCAGCTTGATGCTCCATCATCTTCCCAAGGACCTCAAGCGGCGCGGGGTAGCCGAGATAGCGCGGGTCTTGAAGCCTGGTGGGCGATTCGTGGCGGTCGACATCGACCCACGGCTGATCGGTAACCTGCGGACTGTTGCCGAAGCAATGGAGGCCAATGGCTTCGAGGAGATGAGACGCGGGAAGACGGGATTCAGGACCCTGTTCATCCCAATGCATTACCTGAGCGGGACGCACTAAACCCTGATGCGGGGGGGTTCGAGCTTTAGGAGGAGAGAATGGCTGGGTCAGTCTCCGGTATCGTCTCGGTGTTCATCTTGGTAGTAGGCCTTTCGTATCTGATTCAGGCCGACGAATGGGTTCGATGGATACAGGAGACCACTAGCAACCCGCAGCGGCTCCTGACGCTGGGCCTGTTTCTGCTGATCCTAGGGGTGGCGCTAGTCAGCGCTCACAACCTGTGGGTTGCAGATTGGCGCGTGGTGATCACGGTCTTCAGTTGGGGGGCCGCGGTGAAGGGCGCTCTCTTGCTTCTGTTTCCCCAGATGGGGCGGATGTTCCCCCGCTGGTCCGAGAGCTTCCTTCGGCGCTATATGAGAGTGGCTGGAGGGTTGTGGGCTATCCTGGGAGCGTGGCTGTGCTACGAGGTATGGTTCGCCGCATAAGTGGAGCCGTCAGCTCGAGGAGGGTCGCTGGATGAAGTTGCCATCAGAAGGCCGAGAGCTTCAGAAGATCCCTGGCGTAGGGCCCAGTCTCGCTGGCGATCTGCACGACCTGGGTGTCCGGCGTGTGGATGACCTGCGCGGGGCCGATCCCGAGGAGCTGTATCGGAAGCTGTGTGCGATTCGTGATGCGCCAGTCGATCGGTGCGTTCTCTATGTGTTCCGATGCGCCGTGTACTACGCCGGCCATCGCGAGCACGATCAAGAGCTCCTAAAATGGTGGAACTGGAAGGACCTTGCGGACGATGACAGGCAAGCACCGGGAAGATTTGACTGAGACCTGTGGATCGCATAGCGCAAGTGACTGGAGCGGACGTTCCTGCGGTGGAGCGAGCGCTCCTGCTTGGGCGGACCGGGCGAGACGCATGCGGTTGACGATTACCCCGAGTGGTGTTCGATCGGCGGAACCCGAAGACGCGGTGGGCACGCTGGTCAGAACAGACCGCGAGGGTGTACTGGGGGATGTGGGAGCCAATTTCTGCAGTCACGTCCATCATTTCGCGTCGTCCGAGTCCGCCGCCGAGTTCGTTGCCCGCGTTCCGGGTCACTATGTACTGGCAATGGATAAGTATCACGAAGCGGCGCGGGGGCTCTACAGCGCGATCTGGTCGTGACCACGGGAGAACTGCAGTCGTAACAGCACTCTCATTTCAGTCCAACAGGGAAGGTCTTCAATGCTGAGGCACATTTCCACTTTGCTCTTGGCGCTTCTTGTCGTGGCCGGGAACGATGCGAGCGCTCAATCGGTGCGCGCCCGGGATCTCGGAATCCCGTTCGATGGAGAGCCGGGCCCCCTGAACGCGATCACCGACGTGGCGGGCGTGGAAGTGGGACACGTGACGCTGATCGAAGGGGAGGGCGCGTTGCAGGTGGGACGAGGGCCGATTCGAACCGGGGTGACCGCGATCCTGCCGCGGGGAAGTGAGGTCATCCCGGTCTTCGCGGGCTGGTATTCATTGAACGGCAACGGTGAGATGACGGGCACGACGTGGGTGGAGGAGTCGGGGTTCCTGGAGGGTCCGGTCATGATCACCAACACGCACAGCGTGGGAGTGGTACACGACGCGGTAATCGAGTGGATGCGAGATCGCCGGGCCTACGACCGGCTCGGCCGCAGGGTGTGGTGGTCTCTGCCTGTCGTCGCCGAGACCTGGGACGGAACGTTGAACGACATCAACGGCTTCCACGTTAGTAAAGAGCACGCCTTTCAAGCGCTGGAGGGGGCCACGGCGGGTCCGGTGCCGGAAGGAAACGTTGGTGGGGGCACCGGGATGATCTGCCATCGGTTCAAGGGCGGGATCGGGACGTCCTCGCGACGCGTCGGCTCCCACACGGTTGGCGTACTGGTGCAGTGCAACTACGGTGGGCGGCGCGGGCTGAGGATCGCCGGGGTGCCGGTGGGGGCCGAGATCACTGACCTCATGCCGGAGTATGGTGGAGCGGGCGACGCCGGAGATGCCGGCTCGATCATCGTCGTGGTGGCCACGGATGCACCGCTGCTGCCGCATCAACTTAAGCGGCTGGCACGCCGGGTGCCCATGGGCATCGGGCGGGTGGGCGGAATCGCCAGCAACGGATCGGGCGACATCTTCGTCACGTTCTCGACGGCCAACGCAGAGGGGTGGCACGACACCGAGGTGACGACAGTCGAGATGTACCCGAACTCGAGGATGACGCCGTTCTTCGAGGCGACGGTCGCAGCGGTGGAGGAGGCCATCGTCAACGCGATGGTTGCCGCGCGAACGATGGAGGGGATAAACGGGAACCGCGCCCACGCGATTCCGCACGAGCGGCTGCAGACTATTCTCGAGCGTTACGGCCGGCTGGAGAGATAGCAGCTGGCAGACTGATCTGCGACAGGAGGCGCGAGCTTTGATGACGATTCACGACCTTCGTAGGACGTCGGACAACAGCCTAGCTGGCATGCTTCGATTGTTTCTTGCTGCTCTCTTCTTAATGACCGGTGTCATGAAGCTCGCGGTACCGATGCTGGCCGACGCCTTCTCCGGACAGCTGCTGGCAGCAGGCCTTCCGTTCTACGCGCTAAGTCGCTGGACCGTGCCAATCGTCGAGATTCTTCTCGGGTTCGTTCTCGCCGTCGGTCTACTCGTACGGCCGGCGGCCGTGGTTGTGGTGGGTCTAATGTGCGTCGCGACGTACGTTCACCTGGTCGTTGACGATCCATCGCTGTTCCCACTGCAGCCCGGCGAGCCATTCATACCACTCGTCGTGATCGTGATGAGTGGGTACCTGCTGTGGCGTGGGGGCGGGGCCTGGAGCCTCGATCTGAGAGCTACGGATTCTGCTTACTGACTGGCTTTTGCGGCTATGGCGCGCCTGTAACGCACTGCGCATCTTAGCCGGGTCCTCGATCAGCGAAGCCTCTCCACCCGGTCGTGTGCCGCGTCCGGGAGCTAACGATCTTGGAGGGAGCCAGAAATGCACGAGAAGAGCGTCGACCTACTGAACCGGGCGGTCGCCGAGGAGCTCTCCGCCGTTCACCAGTACATGTACTTCCACTTTCATTGTGACGATCAGGGGTATGATCTGCTGGCTGGCCTGTTCAAGCGGACGGCGATAGAGGAGATGATCCACATCGAGCGGGCGGCAGAGAGGATCCTCTTCCTCAAAGGAGAGGTAAAGATGGAGGCGTCGGAGGCGGTTCAGGAGATTCACGATGTCCGTAAGATGTTGGAGCGCGCCGCTGCGATGGAGGCGCAGAGCGCGAAGGAATACAACGAGTGGGCTAACCAGAGCGGCGCAAACGCCGACTCAGCGACCAAGCGCCTGTTCGAGGATCTCGTTGCCGATGAGGAGAGGCATCACGACCAGTACACGACCGAGATGGAGAACATCGAAAAGTTCGGCGAAGGGTACCTGGCTCTGCAGTCCATCGAGCGTAGCAAGGGCTTGTCGGCGGGGACAGGAACTGAGTGAGCTCGGCTCATGTTGAACGACGCACGGTAGTGGTAGCGTGACGATGAGCCGATACCGTCTCTATCAGGTCGACTCTTTCACGACCGAGAGGTTCCAGGGTAATCCAGCGGGAGTCGTGCCGAATGCCGACGGGCTCACCCCGGCCCAGATGCAGGCCATCGCGCGTGAGCTCAACAACTCGGAAACGGCATTCATTCACCCGCCTGACGCGCCCGATCATGATATAGTAGTACGATTCTTCACGCCCACCATCGAAGTGCCTTCCTGCGGGCACGCGACGATCGCCGCCCACTACGTTCGGGCGGTCGAGAACGACCTGCCCTCGTGTACCGTAGTCCAGAAGATCGGAGCGGGCATCCTGCCGGTAGAGGTGGTTCGTGATGACTCGGATTACCGGATCGTGATGACCCAGGGGGCTATCGAGTTCGGCGAGCCGTTCGACTCCGCGCAGGTGGATGAGATCGCTCAGGCGCTGGGCCTGGCTGCCGGCTCGCTCGACGAGCGGTGTCCGGTCCAGATCGTCTCGACCGGCCATTCAAAGGTCCTGGTGGGGATCGACTCGCGAAATACCCTCAACTCGCTCACACCCGATCTGGCGCGTCTGGCGGAGCTCAGCGGCCGCATCGGATGTAATGGCTACTACGTGTTCACGCTGGCTTCGGCCGCCTCCGACATCCTAGCCCACGGGCGCATGTTCGCACCGGCGATAGGGATCCCCGAGGACCCGGTCACAGGGAACGCCAATGGGCCGCTGGGCGCGTATCTCGTCAAGCACGGCCTGGCGACCGCCGAGGGTGGAACGTTGACGTTTCGTGCCCGGCAGGGTGAAGCACTCGGCCGCCCGGGGGTTGTCGAGGTCATCGTGGAAGCGGAGGGCACGACGCCCAAGTTGGTCCGGGTGGCGGGCCGCGCGGTGATCGCGTTTCGGTCGGAACTGGAACTGTAGTGCCCCAGGGGTGCTGCGGAGCAGAAGCTCATGGGAAGGCTAGAGGAAATCTCTCGGAGACGTAAAGCGGCGCACAAGAAGCTTCTCGACCTCGACTCGAAGGTCTATCGCGCCTTTCTGGACATGGAGCGGGCGGCTTTTGCCGATGGTGCACTGCCGAAGAGAACCAAGGAACTGATCGCTGTCGGGATCTCGGTGGTAATCGACTGCGAGTCGTGCATGCAGTGGCACATCGAGCAGGCGCGTGACGCGGGCGCCGGCGAGCGCGAGGTACTCGAGGCCGTGGAGGTCGGCATGGAGATGGGCGGTGGCCCGGCGACGGTCTCGGCCCGCTTCGCCCTCGAGGTCATTGAGGCAGCGTATAGCTGATCAGCGAGGCCACAGATGAAAACCGGTCGTCTGCAGGCCCTGACGACTCCCGGCGTTGCGTGGGTGAACCTCGCCCTCGCCTTGGCGCTGCATGTTCTGGACGAGGCGCTACACGGCTTCCTGTCGTACTGGAATCCGGCGGCCCTGGCTATCCGCGAGCGGACCTCGTCGGTGGTCCCTCCGACGTTTTCCTTCGAGGTCTGGCTGATCGGCCTGATCGTGGGTGTGATCCTGCTCTTGGCGCTGTCGCCGTTGGCCTTTCGGCGCGCGAGGCCGATGCGACCTTTGGCGGTCGCGCTATCGGTCCTTATGGTGTTGAACGCCGGCACCCACTTTGCCTGGTCGCTGGCAAGGAGCGAAGTCGTACCTGGCACCTATTCTTCACCTATTCTCCTGGCGGCAGCACTGCTCCTCCTGGTAGCCGCGGTTAGGAATTGGACGCCATCGAGTTCGCGCCGTTCGCCGGATGCAGGCCCGGTCTGATCTTCGACCTGCTGTCCGAGAGCTACGCTCCGCTGCTGGAGCAGCTTCCCGATACGAAGGTCTCGGAACTGCTTCAAGACTGGCGGGAGTACGACGCGTCCGTCTTCGGCGAGCCTGACACTGTGGGCGCTAGCGGTTTTGTGACTCGTGTGGAGGGGACAACCATCGGTTTTGCATCGTGGAATCCGACGAACTGGCCGGCCGTCGGGATCATAGGCCACAACTGCATAAAGCCAAGGTACGCATCCAAGGGTTACGGTCGTGGCCAGATCATGGAGATCTTGCGCCGCTTCACCGAGGCGGGCTTCCAAACGGCGAGCGTTCGGACGGACGAGCATCCGTTCTTCGCGCCGGCGCGCCGTATGTACCTGAGCTGCGGGTTCGAGGAGGTGGCCCGCTACCGCGGCGAACTGCTCGATGAGTACGCTATGATTGAGTACGAGCACCGCTTGGATGTGTGTCTTTAGACGAGGAAGCCGACCATGATTGACATCGAGGAACGTGACGAGGTTCAGCCTCTGTGCCCGCATTGCGAGCGAGCACTGAGGACCGTCTGGTACCGGCAGCTCAAGGGGGTGTTCGGGAGGCGCTACCTCTACTTCTGTTCGGACTGCCACAAGGTGCTGGGCATCTCGCATCGCAAGGGATTCTGGATGGGCTAAGAGATGCGAGTCAGCAAGTGTATTCGCTGTAAGGCGTTTCCGTGCGGCGATGTAGAGCACGATTGCTATGTCGTCCCCGGCATAGAGGTCGATCCCAAGAGGATCGCCATCGCGATGATTGCCGAGGCCGCGCCGGCTAATCCCGACGACTACTACTACGCGAAGGGCAAACCGTTATTTCAGGAGACCACCGTGCAGGCGTTCCGTGATGCCGGTGCGGATGTTTCTTCGGTCCGGGACATCGTCAAGCTCGGTGTCTACCTTACGACGGCCGTGAAGTGCGGTAAGACAGGGTACGGAATCCAGGCCGGGACCATCAACGAGTGCTCTCTGCTACTCGAGCAGGAGCTCACGCTCTTCCCGAAGCTGAAAGCGATCATGCTGATGGGGGATGTGGCGATCAAGGCGATGAACTACATCGCCAAGAGGGCCGGCGCGGGTAGGGTGACCCCAGCGGGATCCACCTACAAGATCCGTGGCGGATGTTTCTGTTACCGGGGGATACAGGTGTACCCCTCGTACCTGCAGGCCGGCCCCAGCTTCTTCATCGAGAAGAGCAAGCGCCAGATGATTGCGGAAGACATTGGGAATGCACTGAAGTTGCTGAAGCCCTAGCATGCGGTCACAGTGAGACGGCAAGATAGGTGCCGGGGTGTCGCGAACGCACTGTGGGACCGGTGCTGGCCTTTATGTCACTCCTGCGGCTAAGTTTCATACAGTAGAGTCCGACTTACCCCCGCAGCCGCCGTACAGAACGTTGAGTCAGGAGATCAGTGCAGGTCGAGCGGAAGCCGGCGCCGGGCCGGAACTGACCGGCGAGGACAAGCAGAACTTGCTTCGCCTCGCTAGGCAGACGCTCCACGACTACCTAGGTGCAGGTAAGCTACCCGAAATCCACACCGATTCGCCCGCGCTGCTCGAGCGGCGTGCGGCCTTCGTTACGCTCTGGAGCCGAGCCTCCGGCGAGTTGCGGGGCTGTCGCGGCGAAGCGTACCCGCGCGTATCGCTGATCGAGTCGGTGGTGCAGATGACGATTGCCGCCGCAACGGACGACCCTCGGTTCCCTCCAGCTACCGCTGAGGAAGTGCCGCACCTGCGAATCGAGATCAACGCGCTCACACCGATGAAGCCGATCCGCCCGGACGAGGTCGTGGTGGGCCGCCACGGCCTGAGGATCGTATGCGGTGGCGCCACGGGGCTGCTGCTTCCGGAGGTACCGGTAAGGTACAGCTGGGACCGCGAGGAATACCTGCGCTGGGTGTGCAAGAAAGCGGGACTGGCACCCGATACCTGGCAGGGTGAGGACGTTCAGCTGTACGCCTTCGAGAGCGAGTCGTGGGGCGAGGAAGAATAGCGCGACCCGGCGCTACAGGCCCGGAGATCACAAGTATGCAATACAGGATCGATTTCGAGTCCGCCCCATGGGACAGTCCTATGCCGGGGCTCCGCCACAAGTTTGTCGAGCATGGTGGAAGGCGGTTGCGCCTGGTCGAGTACACGGAGGAGATGGAGCCACACTGGTGCGAGAGAGGGCACGTCGGCTTCGTTCTGCAGGGGCGACTCGAAATCGAGTTCGCCGATGGGACGTCCGTGTTCGGGCCCGGCGACGGCGTGTTCATCCCGTCGGGCGAGGAGCACAGGCACATGGGGCGTGTATTGTCGGGTCCGGTGCGCGCGCTGTTCGTTGAGGATGCAGAAGAGTAGAGCAGCTGCGGTCCTTTCACTCGATTAGCTTCTGGAAATGACTGCGCGGAAGACTCGCTGATGGCCATCGAGCTCGATCACGTATTCGTCGCCGCTGCGCCGGGCGGCTCGGAGATCGCCGGTCTGCTATCGAGAGGTTTCGCCGAAGGCCGGACGAATGCACACCCCGGCCAGGGTACGGCCAGCCGGGGTATCTTCTTCGAGAACGCTTACCTCGAGTTCATCTGGCTCGTCGACCCGGCGGAGGCGGCTTCGGAGGGCATCCGGCGAACGCGTCTGCGAGAGCGAACCGATCCGGGGCACCCGGCGAACCCGTTCGGCATTGGGATGCGGTCGCCGGAGGCCGAGGCGGACCTTCCGCCGGGGGCGGACCTTCCGTTCGGGACCTGGGACTACGCTCCGCCGTACCTGCCGGCCGGTGTCGTCATCCCGGTGGCTCTGAACTCCGAGAATCCCGACGAGCCCTTCCTATTCTTCCTTCCTTGGAGCCGCGGGCCCGGGTGGGATGTCCCTGACCATCCCAACGGCGCGCGGGCGATCACGGGTGTCTCGATCGTCATTCCTGACGGCGCGGGGTCAGTATCGCCGGAGCTCGAGGCGTTCTCGGGGCTCGGAGTGGTGGCGGTCGAGCGGGGGCCCGAGCCGTTGATGCAGATCGAGTTGGACGGAGGCGCGAGAGGCGATCGCGTCGACCTCCGTCCTGCGGTGCCACTTCTCGTCCGGTGGTAGGGTCGGCCGAGCAGGCTTGCTGGCCCAAGGCGCAGGTCTCATCTATAGAGTATTAGGAAACGCCGCCCACGCCGAGCCCGTGCAGCAGGAGTGGCACTGCCGATAGGCGTCGAGGTATCGAGCACGGGCGCCGCCATGAGGAGGACCGATGGCCAGCAACGTTCGCCGAGTCAGCTACTTCCACACCGCGGTCCAGGACCGACCCGGTGAGGCATACAAGCTACTGTCCCAGCTAGCGGAGTTCGGCATCAACCTGCATGCAATGACCGCCATACCCATGGGTCCTCTGCGGACGCAGCTGACGCTGTTCCCGGCAGACGCGTCGAAGATGGAGAGTGAAGGAAAGAAGGCGGGTCTCAGCCTCGATGGGCCATACCCCGCATTGCTGATCCAGGGCGATGACGAGCCGGGCGCATTGGTGGGTGTCCACGAGCGGCTCTACCAGGCCAACGTCAACGTGGCAGCCGCCACGGGTGTAGCGGATGGCAGAGGGCACTACGGCTACGTCCTCTACTTCAGGCCTGAGGACTTTGACAAAGCCGCTGCGGCCCTAGAGGTGTGAGTTAGCATGGGAAGATTCGCGCTGGGGTTCGTACTGGGCCTGGTCGCCGGGGTAGTGCTGACCGTGGTGTTCTTCGTGGGGGTCGTGACCCGGGGCGGGCCGTCGCTGGTATCGACGGTCTACGCACCTGAAAAGGTCCGAGTCGGCGAGCCGTTCGCTATGAGGGTCGTGGCGTACAACCCTCACCCGGAAGACGTTCAGCTGCATAGCATCGACATCGACGAGTCGTTCATCGATGCGTTCGAGGTGCTGGGGATCGAGCCGCGGCCGACCGATTCGACGCGGATCCCATTGTTGGACCAGAAGAGCTGGTTCTTCGAGCGCGACGTGGAACCGGGTGACAGCGTGGAGGTAACCTTTACGCTGAGCCCGATCCAGGTAGGGGTGCCGGTGGGAAACGTCGAGATCTGCAACACCGCGGTGGATTGTACGCCGCAGAGCCCCAGAGTCGAGGTCATCGGCAGGACTCCATAGGCGCGGCCAGATAACCAGACCATCAAGAGAGGACCGCATGAACGATAGCCCCAACCCCCAGCAATGCCTCGCCTGCCAGAGAGGGACGGATGTTACACCGCTGATCCCTTTGGAGTACCGCGACTCTACGGTTTGGATCTGCCCGCAGCACCTGCCCGTACTGATCCACGATCCGGCACAGTTGATCGGCATACTACCCGGCGCTGAGGGTCTGAGTCCGGCGGACCATAAGGACTGAGGCGAATCAGTGGCACCCGCTGGTCCCATCTGCGGCGGCGCCGTATGTTGAGGCGACCCCATCGTGCTACGAAACCCGATAGGAGCTGCGCTGTGAGACCGAACGGTCCCCTCAGAGTCGCGCCGGCTGTAGCACTGCTGGCGTTGCTGCTCGGCCCGCCAGCCCTGCTCGCCCAGAGCGCGCGGTTCGAGCAGTTCGGCGAGACCAAGCCGATGGCCGGTGAAGTCGCTCCCGACTTCACTCTGAAGACTTTGGATGGCGAGCGTTTCACTCTCAGCGAGGTCTACGCCGCACAGCCGGTGGTAATCGAGTTCGGCTCGTACACGTGACCCCCATTCCGTCGGCGGTCCGCCGACGTCGAAAAGGTTCGCGAGGAGTTCGAGAGCCAGGTCACGTTCATCATCCTCTATCAACGAGAAGCGCACGCCGGCCAGATGATGTTCAGCGAGATCGAGCAGCCCGAGACGTACGAAGAACGCAAGGAACTGGCCAAGAAGACGTGCGATGAGCTTCATATCGCGACGACCGTCGTGATCGACGATATGGAGAATACGGTCCGCGAGGCCTACGGTGGATTGCCCAACAGCGCGTACATCATCGACAGGGGAGGCGTCATCGTTCACAAGGAGGCCTGGGCGCGACCGGGTGAGTGGCCGGACGTACTTCGCGGTCTTGTGGAAGACGATAGCTAGGCGGGGAGTTCGGCGTGGGAGTTGGCCCAGCGGGAAGTTCATCTTCCGCTGGGCCGTTGCTTGTGGGACGTACCTATTATAGGAGGTCGTGTCGTGTCCAAGACCCTGACGGCAGCCCTGCTCGCGATCTTAGCTGGTTGGGGAGGGGCGGGGGCGCAAACACCGGGCGCCTATCTCGGCGAGCTCAACTGGCCGGAGGCAGAGACGCGGCTGCGCGAGGCGCCGCTGGTCATCCTCCCGTTCGGCGCCGGCGCCAAAGAGCACGGCCCGCACCTGCCTATGAACGCGGACCGGAAGGTCATGGAGTATCTGTGCCAGCAGGCGGTGGACTCTCTGCCGGTGCTGGTGGCGCCGCCGATCCTGCACGGTTGGTTCCCGGCCTTCCGCGACTATCCAGGCACCGAGGTGGGAGACTCCGACATCTTTTCAGGCTATGTCTTCGAGCTGGCCCGTTCGCTGGTCGAGCACGGCGCCCAACGCATCGTCTTCCTGAACACGGGCATCAGAAACGCCACGGGCCTGCCGATCGTTATCGCAGCGCGAGAACTTCGCGTGCGCACCGGCACGCCCACGCTCGTTGTCTCTTGGGACGATCTCGAGACGCCGGAGATCAATGCATTGCAGGAGCAGGTCGTTGGAGGTCACGCAGACGAGATAGAGACATCGATCAACCTATTCCTGCAGCCCGAGCTAGTGAGCGACGACCTGCCGCCGGCCGACTACGGGGAGAGTAGGCCGAGAGACTATCCCGGCTACCAACCGGGCCTCTTCTCCCGCGACCCGTCAGATCCTGCGTACTCGGAAACGGGCTACTTCGGCGATCCCAGCCTGGCGAGCGCGGAGAAAGGCGAGGCGGCGCTGGCGATCCTAACGCGCCAGTGGCTGGCGGCCCTGAGAGGGTTTTCGACGGCGCCGCGCAATGCCCGGCGGTGACTTTGGCATGGAGACGAATCGATGATCTGGAAAACGCTGGAAAAGTATAGTGACGTTGGCCTGCTGGTCGTGAGGCTCGGCTTCGGTCTCGGCTTCATCTACTTCCACGGCTGGGGGAAGCTGACCGGCGGCCCGGAGCGCTGGGAAGGTGTGGGCGGGGCGATGAGCAGCTTGGGAATCGGTTTTGGCCACACGTTCTTCGGGTTCCTCGCCAGCCTGGCCGAGTCGCTGGGAGCCCTGTTGATCGCTGCGGGACTATTCTTCCGGCCGGCATGCGCCGTGCTCTGTTTCACGATGTTCGTAGCCACGGCGAACCACATCATTACGGGGCGCGGGAGTCCGGCCCACGCGTTCAAGAATATCTGGGTGGCTCTGGGACTCATGATGATCGGCCCCGGCAAGTACAGCCTCGACGCGTGGTTGGGCCGGAGGATGAGCGGAGGCGTTGCTGATGTATAGCAGGTTGACTATCCGTGGCATGGCCTGGGCGCTGACGGTGGCGGGAGCCGTCGTGGCAGCGGCGGTCGAGGCCGGCGCTCAAGGGTCATACGAGCCGGCCCCGGAGAACCTGGCGACTCGCTCCTGGTTCCAGGACGCCAAGTTCGGGCTGTTCGTGCACTGGGGCATCTACAGCGTGCTGGGCTCCGGCGAGTGGGTGATGGAGGTGCGGCGCATACCGGTCGCCGACTACGAGAAGCTGGCCGATCAGTTCAACCCGATCCGTTTCGATGCCGCCGAGTGGGTGTCGTTGATCAAGGCGGCGGGCATGAAGTACATCACCATCACGGCGAAGCATCACGACGGCTTCGCGATGTTCGACTCGCGGGTCTCGGACTGGGACATCGTCGATCGCACGCTGTACGGTGAGGATGTTCTCGCGCAGCTGGCTGAGGAGTGCCGACGCCAGGGCATCAAGCTTTTCTTCTACTACTCGCAACTCGACTGGCATCACCCGGATTACTATCCGCGCGGGCGCACGGGGAATAGCGCCGAGCGGCCTGAAGAGGGCGACTGGTATCGCTACCTCGATTACATGGACGAACAGCTCCGCGAGCTGCTCACCGGGTACGGTGAGATCGGCGGCATCTGGTTCGATGGCATGTGGGACCGGCCCGACGCGGACTGGCGGCTCGAACGTACCTACTCGATGATCCACGAGCTGCAGCCGCAGGCGCTCATCGGCTCCAACCACCACGATACGCCCCACCCCGGCGAGGACTTCCAGATGTTCGAGAAGGATCTGCCGGGGCAGAATACGGCCGGGTTCAATACGGCGGAGGTGAGCCGGTTGCCCCTGGAGACGGCCGAGACGATGAACCGGTCGTGGGGCTTCAACATCACCGATCGGAGCTACAAGAGCACCCGCGAGCTGGTGCGGTATCTGGTCCGAGCTGCGGGCAGCAACGCCAACTTCCTGCTCAACGTCGGCCCGATGCCGAACGGCAAGATCCAGCCCGAGTTCGTGACGCGGCTCAGGGAGATGGGCGCCTGGCTGGAGCGCTACGGCGAATCGATTTATGGGACGCGCGGTGGGCCGCTGGCGCCGGACCTCTGGGGCGTGACGACCCAGCGCGACGGTAAGGTCTACGTGCACGTGCTCGACTGGAGCGGTCCGATCCTGGCGCTGCCGCCGCTGCCGTGGCCGGTTCGCTCGGCCCGGCTGCTGCGCGACGGCAGCATCGTGAGGTTCGAGAACAGAGAGGACGGCCTGCTGTTGAGCCTACCGCCGCGCGGCGACGACGTGATCGACGAGATCGTGGTGCTGGAGGTCGGCGAGTAACTGGAGTGGAGTGAACGGATGAGGACACTTGTGACGGTTGTGCTCCTATTGTACCTGCCGCCCGTTGTGGCGACGGCGCAGAACTATGTGTCGGCGGAGGGCAAGTTGAAAGTCGCATTGGTGAAGATGCCGTATTCCGGCGCGCGCAACGTGCCCGAGCTGTCGGACGTGCCTGACTACCTGGCCGAAGGCGGTATAGAAGCGCGCCTTGCAGAGCTGAACGTAGAGCTCAAGCCGACGAGCACCGTCGCGCTGACGCCGGAGGAGCGGCGCGAGTACGGCGAGTGGCACCGGTTGGGGCTGGCGAACGGGCACCTGGCGAAGATCGTCGCGGCCGACCGGCGCGACGGTTACCTGCCGGTAGGTCTTTTGGCCAACTGCAACGCGTTGATGGGGATGCTGGGTGGATTGCAGCACTCCGGCCCGTCGAGCCGCCCGCTCAAGGTGGGGCTGGTCTGGATCGACGCGCACGGTGACTTCAACACCCCAGAAACGACGCTCAGCGGGATGTTGGGCGGCATGCCGGTGGCGGTCTCCGCCGGATTGGCTTTGACCCGGCTGCGGCTCGAGTCGGGCCTCGATCCCGCGTTGCCGACCCGCTACATCGTGATGGCCGCGGTGCGGGACACCGACCCGCTGGAGCAGGAGCTCATCGACCGCTCCGACATCGAGCACATTACGGTCGAGGACATCCGGACGCTGTCGGAGAACATCCATTATCAGATGGAGCGGTTGTCCCGGCTGACCGACGTGATCTACGTGCACATCGACGTGGACGTGCTGGATCCGCGTGAAGTCCAAGGGCACTCGCTGAACGTGCCCGATGGACCGACGAGCGTCGAGCTTTCCGCCGCGCTTACGGAGATGTTCCGTTACGAGAAGGTTGCGGCCTTGGGGATCGCGTCGACGCCATCGGGTGAGCGTGACCCGGATGGCCTTTCGCGGGAGGCAGCGTACCGGCTGATTGAGGGGGCGCTGGAGGGGGTCAAGCGCCGCTGACACCGCCGTCCCCTGATGCCGGGCGTCGAAATGAGAAATGACCATGGCCTGGAAGACGGTCGACAAGTACCGGTTGGGCTACAACGTGCAGAAGCGGGCCTTCTACTTCTACTATCGGCTCGAGGGTGACAATACCGTCTATCAGCTTTATCCATCGCCGGCGGAATTCACGGCTCTCGCCGACATGTTCAGGAACGAGGGGCCGATTCACTTCAACACCGATGGGAAGTACTTTGTGACGGAGGCCGAGGAGGTGGGTGAGGAGGAGAGCGCCCCCTAGTCTCTAGCTTGGTGTCTCCGCTATGACGGAGCACTCAGACCGTTTGCGATCCGCCCTAGCCGACCGCTACGCCATTCAGGAGGAGCTCGGTAGCGGTGGCATGGCGGTCGTCTACCTCGCCGGCGATCTGAGGCACGACCGCCAGGTGGCCGTGAAAGTCCTCCGTCCTGAACTCGCCGCCGCCATGGGCAGTGATCGCTTCCTGCGCGAGATCAGGGTTACCGCAGGGCTGGCCCATCCGCACATCCTGCCGCTCCACGACTCGGGTGAAGCCGAGGGTTTCCTTTACTACGTGATGCCCTACGTCGCAGGCGAGTCGCTGCGGGGGCGGCTGGAGCGCGAGACCCAGCTGCCCGTAGACGAGGCGCTGCGCATCACCCAGCAGGTGGCCTCAGCCCTCGACTTCGCCCATCGCCAGGAGGTGATCCACCGGGACATCAAGCCGGAGAACATCCTGCTGCACGAAGGTGAGGCGATGGTGGCGGACTTCGGGATCGCGCTGGCGGTGAGCGCGGCGGGCGGCGAGCGGCTGACGGAGACGGGGCTCTCGCTGGGCACGCCGGAGTACATGAGCCCGGAGCAGGCGCTGGGCGAGGGGGAGCCCGACGCGCGGAGCGACATCTACAGTCTGGCGTGTGTGCTGTACGAGATGCTGGTGGGTGAGCCGCCGTACACGGGTCCGACGGCGATGGCGGTGCTGGCNNCGATGGACGCGGCGCTGGTGCGGGCGCTGGCGAAGGAGCGGGTGGACCGGTTCGGGAGCGCGGGTGAGTTCGCGGCGGCGCTGGTAGCTGTGGAGGCGGCTGAGGATGTGGCGGCGGTGAAGTCGATCGTGGTGGTACCCTTTGCGAACCTGAGTCCGGATCCTGAGAACGAGTACTTCGCCGACGGCTTGACGGAGGAGATCATCACGGATCTCTCACAGGTTCGCGACCTGCTGGTGATCTCGCGAAGTTCGGCGATGACCTTAAAGGGAACGAAGAAGGGAGCTAAGGAAATCGCGAGAGAGGTCAACGTACGGTACGTCCTGGAAGGGAGCGTAAGGAAGGCAGGCAATAACATTCGAATCACGGCCCAGTTGATTGATGCAGGAAGTGATGCGCACCTTTGGGCTCAGAAGTACAGCGGGACCATGGATGACGTCTTTGCCATCCAGGAGAACGTCTCGCGGTCAATCGTCGGTGCGCTCAAGATCGAGCTGAGTGCGCACGAGAAGCGACGAATCGCTCAGCGGCCGATCGAAGATGTTGATGCGTATGAGCTCTATTTGAAAGCCAAAGCGGCTACCTACAGCACGACAGAAGACGGCATGCGTAATGCCCTACGCTACTTTCAGCTTGCCGTCGACGCTATCGGTGATAACGCGCTTCTCTATTCGGGGATGGCCTATGTCTACTTCTTCTTGATGAACATAGGTGTCAGTATAGAAGAGAATCGTGCAAAGGCATTCGAGTTCGTGCAGAAAGCGCTCGCCTTGGATCCCGACATGCCCAAGGCGCATGCGCTTCTCGGATGGCTTACCATGTTCTATCGGGGAGACCTGGAAGACGTGAAGCTGGCAGCCCGTCATCTGAAGAGGGCACTGGCGGGCGATCCGAACGACTTCCAGGCTTTGTGGGGGCTACTGGTTGTGTATTGCTATTTCGGAAAAGTCTCTGCGGCATACCCCATCGCTCACAGGCTGCGGGAAATCGAGCCGCTGGATCCCCTATCGCTTTGGGCGCTCGGAGGCGTGTATTTCAACGACGCGCGGTACGATCTCGGTCTTCAAGAGTATCGAAGGCTTTACGACCTGGATCCAGAACACCCTTGGTGGCGGGCCTGGTACGCCTGGATGCTGGCCTACAACGGACAGGTCGACGAGGCAGTCGCCATTGTGGAACAGAGCGCCAGAGCTACTCCCGAAGACATGCATACGAAACTCGTATTGATGCAGATACATGGACTGAAGGGGGACAAGCAGGCAGCACTGGGTCTATTGACCGGGGATTTCCGAGAATGGTGCTGGCGAGAGCGGGCCTGGTCTTATTGCACCGCTACTGCGTTTGCATTGCTCGATGAGAAGGAGGAGGCGCTGGATTGGGTAGAGCATGCGGTGGATGGCGGAAACATCAACTACCCGCTGTTTTCCAGAGATCCCTGGCTCGAGAACATCCGCGGTGAGGAGCGGTTCAAGAAGCTGATGGCGCGGGTGAAGGAAGAGTGGGAGCAATTCGAGGTTTAGATCAGGGAGCATCGGTGAGAGAGCCCGGCGCCTTACCGGTGGGCGTTGCCGTGGGCAGAATGGTGATCCCGTGAGCGAGCACGATACGATAGAGCATCGAGGCGAGCAGGCGCTGCTGGTGGCGGTAGAAGGCCAGGAGGGGACGGCGCGGTTCGTCGGAAACTGCCGCATCGGTCGCGCGCCGGACAACGACCTGGTCGTCGAGTCGCGCTCGGTGAGCCTCCACCATGCCGAGGCGGTCCTGGAAGGCGGGAGCTGGCAGCTGCGCGACCTGGGCAGCACGAACGGCACGATAGTGGCTGGCCGGCGGATCGAACGCATCACTCTGGGTGGTCCGACGCGCGTGCACCTCGGTTTCGAGGGCCCGACGCTGACGCTAACGCCCGAGGGGCTGGAGGGTGCGGCGGAAGCCGAGCCCACGCTGGTGCCGTCGGAAAGCGCCATCGTGAGACGCTACTTCGCGGCGCGTGCGCCGAAGAACATCGGGACTCATACAGCGGCGCTGCGCCGGGCGTTCGCCAATATACAGAGACGAAGCACTCATAAGTACGCGGCAGCACTCCTGGCCGTCGCCACGTTCGGGTTGGCCGCAAGCAGCTACGCCTACCTGCTGCACAAACGGATGCAGAGGCAGCGCTCCGCGGCGGAGAGCTTGTTCTATGCCTCGAAGGATATCGAGTTGGCGCTCGCCAAACTGGAGGGCAGCCGGGACGAGCGGCAGGCGCAGCAGGCGCGCCACGCCGAATTCGAAAAACAGTATCAGGACTTTCTGAAGGAAATCGGCATCTACAGTGACGCGACACCGGAAGAGGTGCAGCTGGTCTACCGCGTGGCGCACCGGTTCGGCGAGTCGGAGGTCAACGTTCCGCCGGATTTCGTGGACGCGGTTCTCACCTACGTCAGACTCTGGAAGACATCGCCGCGGCTCAAGGATGCGATGGAGCGGGCGCAGCGTAACGGCTACGGGCAGCGGATCGCCAAGACGATGTTGGAGCACGGCCTACCACCCGAGTTCTTCTACCTGGCGCTGCAGGAGAGCGACCTGAGAGTGGAGGCGACCGGCCCTGAGACCCGGTACGGTATCGCCAAGGGTATGTGGCAGTTCGTGCCGGGGACGGCGCGCGACTACGGCCTCAAGATGGGTCCTCTCGTGGGAGTCAGACGGCCCGACGCCCTGGACGAGCGGCACGACTTCGAGAAGTCGACGCGGGCTGCGGCGCGCTACCTACGGCGCATATACACGACCGATGCACAGGCGTCGGGACTTCTGGTGATCGCGTCCTACAACTGGGGCGAGTCGAACATCCTGCGGCTGGTCCGTTCACTGCCGGAGAACCCGCGCGAGCGGAACTTCTGGCGACTGCTCGACAAATACCGCGAACAGATTCCGCAAGAGACCTACGACTACGTCTTCAGCATAGTCTCGGCCGCGGTCATCGGCGAGGACCCCGAGCTCTTCGGTTTCGATTTCGACCCGCCCTACGACCGGCCTGAGATACTAGCGGCCAGCGGAGAGAAGGCCGCGTCACGCTAACCTCGGTCTATAGCGACTCGAAGCGTCCCTGGAAGAAGCGCAGCTTCGAGGGTTCGTAGACGAACTTGAGCCCCTTGATCTCCTCTCTGCGGTCGTAGACTNNGACGAACTTGAGTCCCTTGATCTCCTCCCGGCGGTGGTACACTCGCCGGATCCCTTCCGCCACCGCCTTCATGTGATCGTTGGTATAGACGCGGCGCGGGATGGTGAGCCGCACCAGCTCGAGCGCCGGCCGGTAGTTGGCGCCGGTTTCGGGGTTGCGGCCTTTCGATACGTTGCCGCGCTCCATCGCCCGCACGCCGGTCTCGACGTAGATCTCCGCCGCCAGCCGCTGGGCGGGGAACTCGTCCTGGTCGATGTGGGGCAGGAAGCGCTTGGCGTCCAGGAAGATGGCATGGCTGCCCGGGGGCGTGACGATCGGGATGCCCAACTCCAGCAGCAGCCGGCCCAGGTACTGGGTCTGCTCGACGCGGGAGCGGATGTAGCGGTCGTCGACCATCTCTTCGATGCCGCGGGCGATGGCCGCCAGGTCGGCGGTGGATAGGCCGCCGTCGGAGATGTTGCCCTCGTAAATGCGGAGCAGCTCTCTTGCTTTCTGGGCCAGGTCGGCGTTCTCGCGGAAGCAGAGCACGCCGCCGATGTTGATCAAGAAGTCCTTCTTGCCACTGACCGTGCAGCCATCACCGTAGAGCATCATCTCGCGGATGATGTCTTTCGTCTTGGTCTTGTGGTAGCGGGCGTCACGGCTCTGGATCATGTAGGCGTTTTCGGCGAAGCGGGTGGCGTCGAAGAAAACCGGGATGCCCACCGAACTGCAGTACTCGTATACCTCTTTCATGTTATCCATGCTGGCCGGCTGACCGCCGGCCATGTTCACGGAATGCTCGAACGAGATGTAGGCGATCTTCTGAGCGCCGTGCTCGTCGACCAGCGCTCTGAGCTTGCCGAGGTCGATATTCCCCTTCCAGAGGAACTCGCTCTCCGGGTTGTGGGCGTCGTCGACGATGACGTCGACGAATACGCCGCCGGCGATCTCCTGGTGCAGCTTTGTGGTCGTGAAGTACATGTTGCCGGGCACAAGCTGGCCGTCCTTGATGCAGATCTGACTCAGGATGTGCTCGGCGGCCCGTCCCTGGTGCGTGGGGATGATGTGATCGTAGCCGGTGACGTCCTGGAGAACCTCGACCAGGCGGCGGTATTCGGCACTCATGGTCGTGCTGGCGCGGACGCCCTCGTAGGCCGCCCACTGGTCGGTGCTCATCGCCGAGGTGCCCGAGTCGGTGAGCAGGTCGATAGCGACGTCGGCCGAGCGTAGCAGGAACGTGTTGTAACCGGCGGCGCGTATCGCCTTCTCGCGCTGGCCGCGGGTGAGGGCACCTACCTTCTCGATCGTGTGGATCGTGTAAGGGAAGGTGTCGAAGGTGTAAGGCTCGAGTGTGGGATAGACCCACGTGTATTGCATCTGATCGCGCCAGCTGCCGATGATCGTCGCCTGTAGCCCGGTCACCTTGTCGCGCTGCGCGAAGAGGCTGATGATGGCGTCGGCCACCTGGTCGAGCTGATCGGTGGTCATCGCCTGACGCGGGAGCTGAACGGGCAGAAGGTTATCGCGACCGACCAGCCCCGGTGCGGTAGCCCGTACACCCGACATCAAGTAGAGGGCGGCGGACAACGTGTCCTGTTGGTGCACCTTCACGTGGGGCAGAAACTTGTCGGCCATGATATAAGCGCCGTCGCAGCCGCGCTCGAGCGGCACACCGCCGTCGCGGAGCCGCTGCGTGAAGCGCTCGGTTTGATACATATCCCAGTGCACCTCGTCCTCGTCGCACATCTCCATGATGCCGCGGGCGAGGACCTCCATGGTGCGGCCGGCCATACCGCCGTAGGTGTGCAGCCCCTCGAAGACGACGACCTCGTTCATGAGCTTCTCGTAGTCATCGGGGTTGTCGGTAACGATGATGCCGCCGCTGTTGCACTTGGGGTCCTGGGCGCCGTCCATCAGGAAGATGTGGCAGGTCTTGGCGATCTGCTTCACCAGGTCGGCGACCGAGCGGTCGGCTTGGCCCGGCTCGTGTCGCTGTATGTACCAGGCGTTCTCGATGACGCGCGAACCGTCGCAGATCAACCGCTTGCCATACTGATCGGCCAGGGCGCGCACGGCGCGCAGGTTCTCGAGGCTGAACGGATGCTGTCCGTCGGCGAAGGCTTGGATACCGACGAACGCCACGCTGTGTGCCTTGAGGATCTGTTCCAGTTTCCCCAGGTCATAGTCGCCGGTAAAGACGGACTGCTCGTGGTCCCGCGTGTCGGGGTATTGGATGCCGAGAGGGTCCAGGACATCCAGTTTGGTGCGGGCGTTGCTGGGCACGACAGATCCCAGAGGTACCATCGTCGTAACGATCAGCTTCACCGAGCCCAGGTTGTTGTGTGTGGGACACACGTAAGTGTGACCGAGAACCTCGCGGACCGCCGTCTCGAGCGTCTCGAAGTTCCGGGAGCCCGCGTAGGCCTCGTCGCCGATGAACTGGCCGGCCAGCTGTTCCTGGCTGAGTGCGTTAGTGCCCAGCGAGCACATGTCGAACGTGACCTGCCCGGGTGTCAGGTTCCAGACGTTGAAGTCGGCTTCGGCGAGGTACTTCTTGCGCTCATCGATCTTTGGCCAGGACAACAGGCGGACGGTCTTGATCTTGTGCGGTTCGTGATTCGCCATTGATCCCCCCCAGGGGCGGTGTTCGTCTCTTCGGGGTGTACGGTCCCACAACCTATCCGAGGGTGGCGTCCTGCAAAAGAGTGTTTCTGGCCCGAACTAGCGGGCTGTTCTATCTTGCCCAGAATTATTCTGTCACCAAGGCCTGATGGATATGCATCTCGAAGCTACCGACAGTCAGCGGACGCTAAAGGTCGCGGCTTTGGCTGTCTTCGTCCTCGGCGCCGTGCTGCAGGTCTTTCTGTGGTCCCGGGGCTGGGTGAGCGAAGACCAGATAACATTGTTGGGGCTGGGTGTGAGGTTCGTGGATACCGGCCAGCTGTCTCCGTTCGCCAAGACGATGAGTGGCAGCGGGCAGATTCCCGGGTCGTTCCTGCAGTTGCTGGTCGGGGTCCCGCTCAAGGCCTGGGCCGACTATCGGGCGCCCGCTCTGCTCATCGGGATCTCGCATCTTGTCGCCGTTGCCCTCTTGGCCTTCACTCTGAGGCGGGCACTCGGGCCGGTCTCGACCGTCTTCTTCCTCGCCGTCTACTGGCTCTCGCCGTGGCGGCTCTACCACGCGGGCTTTCTGTGGGAGCCGGGGTTCGTGTTCCTGCCGGCGGCAATCCACCTGTCCTGCCTGTATCGGCTACGGGATGAAGGACGCGTTCTGGCAAGCGCCGTCCTCGCAGCGACTCTGGTACTGACGATGCAGATCCATGCGTCGTTCTTGATACTAGTCGTTGCGACAGGGGTCCTGCTGTGGATGAGGAAGGTGCGGTTGAACCTCTGGGGAGCGTTCGCCGGCGTTGCCGCCGGGTCGCTGACGCTCATCCCAACGCTGCTGGCGTACCTGCGGGATGAGTTGCCGCGGCTGGCACCGCACAGGTGGGAGCACCTTCCGCCTGGCGCCCTCGAGGTCACGAACCTTCTGAAGGGAACGCTCTACTGGTTTCGCCTGGGCTCACCGGACATCGGCCGTGGGATACGCAGAGCCGCCGGAGTGGCGGAGGGTGGTCTCGACGTGGTGGTGGCGGTCGTTGCGGCGCTGGCGCTGGCGTCGATCGTGGTTTCGGTCATCGCCTCGTGGCTGTACTTTCGCCGCTCTGAAACGCCCGGCGAACCGAGCGCCGATGGTCGGGAATGGGCCTGGTATTACGCCCTGGCGACCTTGCTCGCCATCGGTTTCGTTGCGATCATCGCGCCCACGCCGTTACAGGGTTGGCACCTGGTGATCGCGCTGCCCGCCGCCTGTATCCCGGTGGCCTCGTGGCTCGAGGCCAATCTGCTGGGCGATAGGCGGTGGCGGCGAGCCCTGGCGGCGGCGTTCATCGCTTTGCAGGTGGTGGTGGTGCTGGTCGTCGCCTTCGGCAATCCGACGTACCAGAGGGCGAGCGATCCCCAGGCGATCGAGCGCGAGATTCCGCAGGAGCTACATCGCCTGTTCGAATCCATGAACTCGGGGGAGGAATAGATGCAGCAGTCACTGACTATGAGTGGGAACACACTACCGCGGGTTCTCAGCTTTTTTTCCGGCATAGGCATGGCCGTCTTCTCGATACTCACGATCGACCACTACTATTCCGCCAACTATCCGGAGTCGATCTTCGAGGGCTCGTTCTGCGATATCAGTGCCTTCTTGAACTGTGACAGCTCGGCCTACGCCGCGATATCTGCGATCGCCGGTGTGCCGCTCGGCTACTTCGGGCTGGTGGTCGGAGCACTGGTCGCGCTGGGTGTGGTGCTGCCGTCGACGAGCTTCGAGAGAACGAACAAGTCGATCTCGCTGGTCAACGCGGTCGGCGTTGTCGTCCTCTTCATCTATACAGTCTTCTTCCTGGGCAGCCTGTGCCTGCTGTGTTCCGGCTTCTACGTGTTCTCCCTGGTCAGCTTCTTCCTGTTCTGGAAGTACGGTGTCGACAAGGAGGAGGGATTCCTGGCCGGCTGGTTCCGCCCGTCGGTCAGGCTACTGGCGACATTCGCGGTGTTGGGTCTGGTCGGGGCCTACGGCTTCACGTTCTACACCGATGCGAGACGACTCGCTCAGTCGGGTGGGGTGGCGGCACGTGCCGTAAAGGAGTTCTATAACCTGGAGATGGTGGATTGGCCGAGCTTCATCTCGCCGCTCTGGACGGTGCAGTCGACTGAGGACTTCGAGGACGCACCGATCCGGATCGTCGAGTACGGTGATCTATTGTGCTCCGATTGTCTGATACTCTATAGGCAGTTGCTGGAACTGAAGGCCGAATTCGAGGGGAAGATGAACGTCGCGTTCCAAATGTTCCCGCTCGAGGCCCAATGCAACGACGTGGTGGAAAAAGACTTGCATCCCGGCGCATGCGATGTGTCGTACATGGCGGCGTACGATCCGGACAAGTTCGTGGTTATCCACGACGAGATCTTCGGGAACTTCCGGCTGGCGCGACGGCAGGCGGAATGGCGGGCGGAGTTGGCCCGGCGTTTCGATGTGGAGGCGGCGCTTACCGACTCGGCGACCATCGCGCTGGTCGACCGCATGATCCAGACCGGACGCGAGTACGAGAAGACACACGAGCGATACGCTCACGGTATCAGGTCGACGCCGACGATGATCGTCAACAACAGGATGATCATAGGAACGCTGCCGATCGAGCAGTTGCGTGCCATCTTCCAGGCGCTGGTCGATGAGCACGAGTCCGGTGAGCGGCGCTTCATCGAGAGCTGGGAAGAGTAGGCGAACGGAGGTGGGTATGATCGACGGAGTTGGTGGCGCGTTCGTCTTTTCGAGCGATGCGCAGCGGCTAGCGGACTGGTACCGCCACCACCTCGGGATGGAGTTCGAGGGGTCGGGCGAAGCCTTCTACATAATGTATTGGGGGCTCGACCCTGAAGATCACTCGCGGAAGCTCGATACCACGTTCTCGATCATGCAGGCGAAGGTGGAACTGCCGAAGCGCGGTGGCGGCGCTGAACCGGATGACATGTACGGGGACCAGCCGTTCATGGTGAACTTGCGGGTGCGTGACATCGATGCCGTTTTGGAGCATCTGGCGACAAAAGCCGTCGAGCCGATAAAGCGCGAGGAATACGACTATGGTCGCTTCGCTTGGATCCGCGATCTGGACGGCAACCGCGTAGAGCTGTACCAGCCGCTGCACAGCTGCTGAGATGTCGGACTGGACGCTCGCCGTTCTCGATTCGCTCGCCGTCGCCGTCGGCCTGGGATTCTTCTTAGCTCTAGCCTATGCTGCGCTGGTCTCGGCGCGAGAGAAAGAGCCACGCGCCGTCTTCGTCTCCTCTGCCCTCGCCGTCATCATCTCGGCTCCTTATCTGCTGTTGGGGCTCTCCGATCTGGAAGGAAGGGCGCCTGTCATTGCAGGGCTACTGCTGTTGACCGGAGCGGCCGCGCTGGCGCTGGTCCTCCCAGCGGGCAAGAAGCGTATCGTCGAGGACGACACGCCGAGGGGCAGAATCGACGAACGTGACATCATGTTCTCGAGGAATCTGCTTGAGCCGGGCAGCGCGCGGTTCGATGAGTACTACGCGGCGAATCCCGAAAAGCGGGCGGCGGACGATGCGTTTAGGGCGCTGCCGGGCCTCTTGGCGGAAGGGTCGACGATGTATGACCTGTACGCGTACGTGGCTGCCGGAGCGACGGAAGCTACGGTCGAGTACTTGAGGCCGCTGGTGGAGGGTGAGGTCGCGAGCGATCGCAAGGTAAGTGACCCTGCGGCGGCTACGGAGTTCATTAAAGGTTGGGCGCTCAAGCTGGGAGCCATGTCGGTCGGGGTGACGGGGTTGAGAGACTACCACAAGTACAGCACGGTGGGGCGCGGCGATGATTACGGCCGACCGGTCGAGCTAGACCACGACTATGCCGTCGCGTTCGCCGTCGAGATGTCGAGGGAAATGGTCGCCGGCGCGCCGAAAGGGTCCATCGTGATGGAGTCTTACCAGCAGTACCTGGCTACAGGCGCCATCGCGATTCAGATCGCCAGGCTGCTCCGAGGCCTCGGCTACTCGGCCAGGGCGCACATGGACGGCAACTATCGTGTCGTGTGCCCGCTCGTCGCGCGGGACGCCGGTCTGGGCGAGATCGGCCGCATGGGTTTGCTGATGACTCCGGAGCTAGGCCCGCGAGTGCGGCTCGCCGTTGTCACCACCGAGATGCCGTTCGTGACCGACGAGCGAAGCTTCGACTACACGATGATCGACTTCTGCGCGCGCTGTAAGAAATGCGCGGAGATTTGCCCGGCCGAGGCGATCCCCTCAGGTGATCGCGAGATGATCGACGGGGTGCGGCGCTGGCAGATCGATCAGGAGGCCTGCTTCACTCTGTGGTGCCAGATGGGCACCGACTGCGGACGTTGCGTCTCGGTGTGTCCCTACTCACACCCGGACAACTTGCTGCACGAACTGGTGCGGCGGGGCGTTCGCAACTCATCCCTGTTTCGGGGGTTGGCGATAAAGCTGGACGATCTGTTCTACGGAGAGCGACCGCCGAGCGCCGATCTGCCGGATTGGATGCAGATGAGTCCTGCCCCCGAGGACTCGCCTAGTTAGGTCTCCACTCGGGGTTCGGGCTCGGCATGCGGGCGCCGACACTCTCACGCCAACCCTCGAGAATCTCGCGTAGCTCACCGGCGACCTCGGGTCTCTCCCCAGCTAGGTCGCGCGACTCGCCGATATCGGTGCTCAAGTCATAGAGCTCGATCCTACCATCCTCGAACCACTCGAGAAGTTTGTAGTCGCCGACCCGCGCGGCGCCTGACGGCCTGTTGCCCGATCCGTGGTAGTGGGGGAAGTGGAAGAACAGGTGCCGTCGATCCAGCGAGCCGGTACCGCGCAGGGGTGGCGCGAGGCTGAGGCCGTCCCTGTGTTGTTCGGGCCTCAGCGGCAGCCCGGCGATCTCCAACAGCGTTGGATAGAGGTCCATGGTGATCGCCGGCCGGTCGATCAGGCGTCCGCCTTCCACGGCACCGGGCCACCTTATTATTAGGGGCACGCGGACCCCGCCCTCGTAGAGCCAGCCCTTCCCGGCCCGCAGCGGCAGAACCGCCGTGGGTATACCGCGGCTTCGCCTCAGCGTGGTCAGGCCGCCGTTGTCCGAGACGAAGACCACGACCGTGCGGTCGGCGAGCTCCAGGCTGTCCAATAGCGCGAGAACCCGGCCGACGCTCTGGTCGGTGCTCTCGATCATACCGGCGTAGACGGCGTGGTCCTGGCGCTGCTTGGTCGTCGCGTACGCGCCTTCAGGGCGGAACGCCGGCGCGTTCATGGCGAACAGGTTCTGCGCCTTGGACTCGTATTTCGCGGTAAGCTCCGTCTTGGCCTGCAGCGGTGCGTGGACTGCGTAGTGCGAGAAAACGAGAAAGAACGTGGTGTCGCTCTGCGCCTCGATGAATTGCAGCGCCGCGTCGGTGAGCCGATCGGTCAGGTAGTCGCCCTCCTCGCCGTCTTCGAGATCCGGCACGTTGGTCACGGGCCAGTTCTCGTTTTCATAGGGATAGAAGTACGAGCCGGGCTGGCCGGCGTGGTTTACGGCGAAGGAGTAGTCGAACCCCTGATCCGGCGGCAGGAAGCCTTCTGCTCCGAGGTGCCACTTGCCGATATAGCCGGTGGCGTAGCCCGCCGCCTTGAACGCTTCGCCGAGCGTAATCTCTTCCAGGGGCAGTTGTCGCTGGTACTCGGCCTGGATCAGCATGGCGCGACCCTCGCCGCCGATCCAGTTGGTGATGTGAAGGCGCGCCGGGTCCTTGCCGGTCATTATGCTTGCTCGGGTCGGCGAGCAAACCGGACTTGCCGAGTAGAACTGGGTAAAGCGGGCGCCCTCGCGGGCCAGGCGATCGATGTTCGGTGTCTCGTAGAACGTACTGCCATAGACGCCGGTGTCGGTCCAGCCGAGGTCATCGATGAGGAAGAACACGATGTTCGGTCGATCGACGGCCGGGCGGGCGCAACCCCACACAGCCGCGAGCATGAGCAAGGCAAGAGACGACCGATAGCGGCGGCGAGTTCTCACGCCCTACCCGTGCTTGCTGGAGTGGATCGCGAAAGCTGCGCCCTGGGGATCCATGCACTGCGCGACCCAGTCGCCGCCGGGCACCTCCATCGGTCCGTTGAGGACCTGGCCACCCAGCTGCTTCACCTGGTCGACGGCGGCCTGGACGTCGTCGACCTTGGCGTAGAACAGCCAGAAGGGCTGTCCGGGCATCTCGGGCGGCTTGTCGAACATGCCGCCCAGCGGCACACCGCCGACTCCGAACATCTGATAGGTGCCCATCTCTCCCATATCGCTGACGTCGGTTTTCTCCCAACCGAAGAGCTCTTTGTAGAAGTCGAAAGCAGCTTCGTGGTTCGTGGTCGCCAGCTCGTGCCACGAGAACTCGCCTTTCTGGGGCGGTCCTTCCTTGGCCGGCGTAGCCTCCTCGGTTGTGAAGACGGCGAACGCGGCGCCCTGCGGGTCAGCCAGCACGGCGAAGCTGCCGACCTTGGGGATCGAGACGGGTCCGTGCAGCACCTGGCCGCCCAGCTCCTGCGTCTTCTTAGCGGTTTCTTCGGTGTCGGGGACACCGACGTAGGCCAGCCAGTGGGGCGGCGCGCCGGCAACCTTGGCATCCTCTGGCAGGTCCATGACGCCGCCGATCGGCGTCTCGCGGTTGGTCCACAAGGTGTAAGACTCGGGTCCACCTTCCCAAGGGGCCGTTCCCCAGCCGATCAGCTGGGTATAGAAGCTAATGGCAGGCTGGCGGTCCGTCGTCATCAGGTCGTACCAGACGAATCGTCCGCGGGGCATGTCGGACATATACTCCTCCTAATCGGTTGCGCCTTACGAGCGCGACAGCGGTCATCGACGAGGAAAACTCCGCAATATGGACCGGGGGGACCGCCGAGTCTAGGTTGTGCCGACGTATGGCTGCGCGACCCATCCTGAAGATCATTCCGGCGCCACCGGGCGCGACGCTCGTCTTCCTGGTCGAGGCGCTGGTAGTCGAAGACGACACCCACTTGGTTCTAGGCGCCGATCCGCTCGCACGCGAGACGCGCGAGGAGCCGGGGCAACTGCTGGAGAACGCCCGGGCGAGCATTGGGCCGACCCCGGGCACGCTGGTTGTACGAGGTGGTCATCCCCTCCGACTGCACGCCATCGTCCACGACCTGGATGAAGAGCCCTCGTGGAGGGAGGAGTGGGTGGTGAGCGCACTGCGCGAGATCCTTCGGGAGGTGGAGGCCAGAGAACTACGCTCGCTCGCGCTGCCGCTGCTCGGGTGCGTTCACGGGTCGCTGGTGCCTGACCGCTTCGTCGAGCTGCTGAGCAGCGCTCTGACGGAAGCGGCTGTAGAACGTCTGGGTGAAGTGTGGGTCTCCGTTCCACCGGAGATCGCTGCCGAGATGGCGAGTCGGTTCCGTGCTTTTGGGATAGAAGTGACGGAGAGCGGACAGGAGTAAGACGCAATGGCGACGATGAAGGAAGCTGTGGAGACGTTCCTGGCGCAGAAGCGCATCGCGGTTGCCGGTGTGTCGCGCAATAAGAACGAGGCGGCGAACGTCGTATATAGAAAGTTGCGCGCCTCCGGGTACGAGGTCTTCCCGGTCAACCCGAACGCGGAAACGGTGGAAGGCGACACCTGCTATCCCGACCTGAAGTCGGTACCCGGGCGCATCGAAGGTGTCGTCATCGCGACTCACCCGGCGGTGACGGAAGAGGTTGTGCGGGAGTGCGCCGACCTTGGTGTGTCGCGGGTTTGGATGCACCGCTCGTTCGGGCAGGGTAGTGTCTCGGAGAGTGCCGTCGATTACTGCCGCGAGAAGGGAATCGAGGTCATTGCAGGGGGCTGCCCGATGATGTTCTGCCAGCCCGTCGACTTCGGGCATAAGTGCATGCGCTGGGTCCTCAGCGTGACCGGCGGCCTGCCTAAAGAGGCCTAGCCGCCACCCCTGGAAGGCCGCCGGTCGCCACGCTCAGCAATTGTCGTCGGGACAGGTGCTGACGCCGAACAGCTTGTATCCAGGGCAGAACCCCGCCACCCCGGTCAGCAGCGGCAGGATACCCAGGAACCCCCAGGGCGTTCTCGGCCCGATGAAGGCCACCGTCAGCAGGCCGATGCCCACTACTATGCGCAGGATACGGTCAACGGCGTGCTCGTTCCGGGGTACGACCTTGGACTGCATGGTCTCACCCTCCTGGCGAAAATCAGCTTTGTAAACAAGTGTGCCCGCACCCCTATCCTAAGCCATCCGGGCGCCCGGCGGAAGTACTGCATCTATTGGCCCTCCAGGCTGTTGGACGGGGCGGTTAGGTTGCAGCCGCCGCAGCCTTTCTGCCGCGAAGGGGCTGCTGGTCGAGCGACGATAGCGAACCTATCTTGAATAGCGTGCGGGGCCGGGCAGTGGACGGCGCCCTTTTCTTTAGGCTGCGTCCCGCGCAGCATCTCCGCGCGCGGCTTGTGGCTAGCTCGCAGTTCAAGAAGTAGTTAGGCCGCAAGCGCTCGGCGCTTGGTAT
>JABAOC010005853.1_pt3 | contig 46694 bp, 55 predicted proteins | sample 7062161 | NCBI WGS metagenome assembly JABAOC01 (sample SAMN14538625, study PRJNA623070) | marine sediment metagenome | biome: marine biome [ENVO:00000428]; feature: marine pelagic biome [ENVO:01000023]; material: deep marine sediment [ENVO:00002113] | place: India: Gulf of Khambhat ... | reverse complement strand
AGAGCGATTTTAACTGAATTGAACATTGCAGCGGACGTCGATCATGTTCGGGATGTCAATAAAATCTCTGAGTATGGTATGGTTCGAACGCCTTCGTTGGTGATTAATGAAAAAATCGTTTTAAATGGTCGGTCACTGCCGAAAAGCCAATTGAAAAAGCTAATTGGGGAAAAACTATCTTGATTTCGGAATTTTGATTTCGGAATTGACAGAATTGATTGCTGGAATTTGGAAATCCAGGTTATCATTTGAAATTGTTAATCAATGTCATTAAGTTAAGGGAGAAATGTCATTCTGAGCGACCCCAGGGAGCGANNCGACCCCAGGGAGCGAAGAATCTTCGGGATTAAAGGAAATTAGTGCGTTTATTGAAGGGATTCTTCGTCGCTTCGCTCCTCAGAATGACATTGTGTCTTCTTAAATGCTTAACTTAATGACATTAAATTGTTAATAATAACTAATGAGGAGATATCCATGAATGAAAATTTATCTTTTGGATTTATCGGTGGCGGTAGAGTCACCTATTTTCTGTTAAAAGCCTTGAAGCAGAAAAATGCATTACCCAAAAAGGTGATTATCGCTGATCCCAATGAAGCAGTCAGGGAAAAGGTTCAGGAATTTTCACCAGATAGAATTCAAGGTGTTAGTGATAATAAACATGCGGCGCAGGCTGATATAGTTTTTTTAGCGGTTCATCCGCCAATAATCAAAGATGTCATCGATGGTATTAAAGCAGCAATCAAAAAGAAAGCCATTTTCATATCGCTGGCGCCAGTCGTTAAAATTGAAAAATTATCCGCTCTGTTAGGTGGATTCGATCGTCTGGTCAGAATGATTCCCAATGCCCCTTCAATCATCCACCAGGGCTACAACCCTGTTGTTTTCGGAAAAGGGATAAAAGGGGATGAAAAATCTGCATTGATAAATTTATTCAAACACTGGGGAGAAGCACCTGAAGTCGATGAGGATAAATTAGAGGTTTATGCTATTGTCACGGCAATGGGCCCCACCTATTTCTGGCCACAATGGCTGAAATTGCAGCAGTTGGGACTGGAATTTGGCATGACCGAAGCTGAGCTAAAAGCTGCTATGCCAGCCATGTTAACTAGCGCCGTGAATATCTTATATCAATCTGGCATGACTGCAGAAGAGGTTATGGATTTGATTCCCGTGTATCCATTAAAAGAAGAAGAAAATACGATAAAAGATATATTCCACACTAAATTAACTGGACTTTATCAAAAACTAACAAAAAAATAACTGGCTAATTCAAATTTAGAGGTGAAACAATGACGATCAAAATTTTAGGTATGGGATGCGTTAATTGTGAAAAATTGGAAGCTCTTGCAAAAAAAGCAGCAGAAGATCTGAACATTTCGGCTACATTTGTAAAGGTGAAAAAAATCGATAAAATAATGGATTATGGCATTGCCAGAACACCTGGCTTGGTGATCAATGAAGAAGTAAAGGCTGCAGGCAAAATCCCATCATTGGAACAGATTAAAACCTGGATTCAGCAATCTGCTAAAGAAGAGTAAATTTGATAACGATTACTAAATCTCACGGGTTTGGTAATCATAGTGGTTCAATTTTAAAAAGTAAGGAAAAAAGAATATGAAAAAAGTCCACATCCTATTGTTAGGACTCTGGCTACTATTTTCTTCTGCATGCGGGAACAATGATGCTGAGACGAAATCGGATTCGACTCAATCAAAGGTGAATAAAATTCAAAAAGATTCAACTCGGACGCAGCAATCCCCCAAAGTTACTTTTATTGAACTTGGCTCGGTAAACTGCATCCCTTGTAAAATGATGCAGCCTGTAATGAAAGCGATTGAAGAAGAATTCGGGGATCAAATCAAAATCGTATTTCATGACGTCTGGAAAGATCGAACTCCTGCAGAGCAATACCGAATCCGAGTGATTCCTACCCAGGTGTTTCTGGATGAAAAGGGAGGAGAATTTTTTCGCCACGAAGGATTCTATCCCAAAGAGGAAATTGAAAAGTTATTACTGGATAAAGGTCTCAAGAAATTAAAAAAAGTCGTGTCGAAAAAGGGATAAGAGGAATTCATGATAACAGAGTTGTTTACCTGGTTGAGCAATGCCTTAAGCGGACATGCGCTGATCGCCATTGCCGCCGCTTTTCTGTGGGGCATTTTGAGCATCCTGCTCAGCCCGTGTCATCTGTCCAGCATCCCGCTCATTATCGGCTTTATTGATAAGCAGGGACGAATTTCGATTAAACGAGCTTTCATACTATCGCTGATGCTTGCCGTCGGTATTTTAATAACCATTGCTGCTATCGGATTGATTACCGCATCGCTTGGCAGGTTAATGGGAGATGTGGGAATAATTGGCAATTATGTGGTAGCAATTGTGTTTTTTCTCGTTGGATTACATTTGCTTGATGTCATTCCAGCGCCCTGGACAGGTGCGACAGGGGTAAATCTCAAACAGAAAGGTTTGTTGGCTGCTTTAATTCTGGGACTTATTTTTGGAATTGGATTGGGTCCCTGTACGTTTGCCTACATGGCACCCATGCTTGGGGTGGCTTTTCATGTTGCTACTGAACAAATTGTTTTTGCGATTGCCTTATTGCTGGCGTTTGGACTGGGACATTGCTCGGTAATCGTATTCGCAGGAACGTTGACCGAAAAAGTTCAACAATATTTGAATTGGACGGATAAAACAACAGGAGCGATTATTTTGCGTAAATTCTGTGGAATTCTGGTTATTCTTGGTGGAATTTACCTGATCTTAAAATAAATGTGGAGATAAAATGAAGGATCGAACGAAATTAACGATATTAATAATAACTTTTTTGGCTGCCTATTACATCCCATTTAAAAAAACCAATATACAGAAAGCATTATTGGAAGCATTTTTCATGTTACAGGAATATGCACAGGAGCATGTGTTGTTCTGCTTGGTTCCCGCTTTTTTTATCGCAGGTGCTATTGCCGTGTTTGTCAACCAGGCAGCAGTGATGAAATATTTTGGTGCTCAGGCGAAAAAGATTCTCGCTTATAGTGTGGCCTCAGTTTCTGGTACGATATTAGCTGTATGCTCTTGTACTGTGCTACCATTATTTGCCGGCATTTACAAACGAGGCGCAGGAATTGGACCAGCAACTGCATTCCTCTATTCAGGTCCAGCGATTAATATTTTAGCAATTATCCTTACGGCACGTGTTTTAGGTCCCGAATTAGGAATAGCGAGAGCAATTGGTGCGATATTATTTTCTGTGATTATCGGTTTGTTAATAGCTTTTATCTACCGAAAAGAGGAAAAGGAACGAAATAAAAAAGCAGTGGAATTTACAATTGGTGACGAGGAAAGTATCCGACCATTATGGAAAAATAGTCTATATTTTTTAACATTGGTTCTCATTCTGATCTTTGCTGCCTGGGGAAAGCCAGCTGAACCTGTAGGATTTTGGAATTCTGTTCATCAATTCAAATGGTATTTAACCATTGCTTTGCTGGTCATACTTGCATATCAACTCTGGCAATGGTTCAAAAAAGATGAGCTAAGTGAGTGGGTTAATCAAACCTGGTTTTTTGCCTGGCAGATTTTGCCGCTGTTGTTCGGCGGTGTGTTAGTAGCTGGCTTTCTCATGGGACGTCCGAATACAGACGCTGGGATTATTCCTGCTGAATGGATTCAAACTGCGGTTGGAGGGAATTCAATCGAAGCAAATTTGTTGGCTTCAATTTCAGGTGCGTTGATGTATTTTGCTACTTTAACTGAGGTCCCGATTTTACAGGGATTGTTAGGAGCAGGCATGGGAAAAGGTCCTGCGCTGGCGCTGTTATTAGCTGGACCTGCGTTGAGTCTGCCGAATATGCTGGTCATCCGTGGTGTCATGGGAACAAAGAAAACTTTGATTTATATTAGTTTAGTTGTGATCATGGCGACATTTACTGGGATAATTTACGGATTAATTTTTCAATAATATAAAAAATTCTATAAGTTAAATTCGATGAAAACAATAACTACTTTTCCAGGTAATGCTGAATTTGAGAAAGCAAAGTACTTTCTGGGGAAATTTTCTCTTCCATATCAAGCAATTTCCCCAGAGATAGCTTACGCAAAAGTTGGAATTCCAGCAATAATCATTGATCAAAGCGTTCGATCTGAACTTTATTCCCATGAAAATGAAACATTTATTTGCTCAGGCTGGGTGGATTATCATCCAACACAACTTAAAATTCCAGATGATAAGCCTCGTTTATTTCAAAATGACTTAATGGGAACGTGTTCCATAATGGTACTGGCACCATGTATGGCTGATATTACAAAAATTCGGTTAATCGCTAACCTATCTGGAAACTTTACAGAAGTTTTTCCATATCTGAATACTGAAATGCCGCAGGGCATGTACAACAAAGAAGTGCCGTTATTCACTTTTATGGATACTTATCGTATGGTTTCTCTATATTCAAAAAGAATTACAATTGCGAAAGCAGATGACATTATAGATGCGTGGCGTCTATTAGAAAAAATTCGTTGCCTGGTTAATGATGTCTGGCAAAGAAAGGACTCGATCCAGCCCTCTTACGAAATGAAAAGAAAACCGCCAGCTCTAGAAATCTACAAACGATTACCAGGTCTTAGCTGCAAACAATGTGGAGAAAAAACATGTATGGCATTTGCCCTGCGTTTATGGAGTGGAGAAATAAATCCGTTACTTTGTAAACCAATATTTGAAGGAGAATATGGATATCTCAAAGCTGCATTTCTGGAAATTTGTTTCAGCCTGGGATTGTCTGAAACATCGACAGAATAAATAAGACACGGTTTTCATAAGAGTTTCTAAAATTATATTGTGAGATACTACAAATGGGCATAATCTCAACTTTTTGAAATAGGAAATCCGCCCACAGAATTTGAACTCCCACAGAAATAACATTAATAGAAACAATTCTGTGGGAGTTCATTTCTGTGGGAGAAAAGCAGTTTAACAAAAGTTCAATTTATACCCGTTCACAGTATATATTTAATACTGGCATGGGGTAACAGCGGAATGATTTTGGTCTGTTTTTGTGCCATGAGTTTTTTCATCTGTTCGATAGTAATAATATCTTGTGGAAGCGGTTCAATATTGAGTAATTGTTGTTTTGAAAGCTCAGGTTCAGCACTAAGATCATAATTATTATATATTTGTTCCCATATGTTTTTAATAATTTCTTTTTTCTTTGCTTTGGTATATTGTTTAACATTGTGATACATTTTCTTGATTTGCCCGATAACTAATTTTTTGAGCGCTTTAATTGAATTAGACATAATTTATATCCTTTATTATATCATAACTCATAAAAATTTGTTGATTTTTTGAAATATAAGGAAATTATTATTTCAAGTCACTAAATTTTTGTAAATTAATTAATTTTATTTAAACACCCTTTAAATAAAGCATTTTATCCACAGCCCAAAGCAACTAAAAAATATGTTCAGATCAACTTCGATTATGAACATTCTGATTTTGAGCTACTCATTTTTCATGTAACGCAAAACGCATGGAGAAGTTACTGTACTTTTTTTACCTGGCTGCAACGGTTGCAGTATGTCCCCAAAGTGTGTTACAATTTTAAAGAATCATTAAAAGACGGCGACGCTGTTGTTATTATCAAACCGAGAAAGCCCTTCCAGAAAGATGAAATCGATAGCTTGATAAAATATATTGATAACGGTGGCAATGTATTGGTTATTGTTGATCCACTTGAACGGGACAATTTTGCAGCAAGTCAGTTATTAAGTCCGTTACGAATGACAATAAAGAATGCTCCCTTTAAAAATACGGCAATTTTATACCGAGGCAATGAAAGCGATAGTTTGCGTTTCACCACCTCAAATACTGGTGCCGTGATTGGTGGACAGGCTCTTTTGTGGGCAGATATATCGCCTCAAATACCGCAACGAAATGAGGATAAAACTCCTATGCTGGAGAGATCAATTCTTTATCTACCAGAAAATGATTTTCCCGATCAGATTGAAATTAGGAGACCGTGGTTACCAAAAAATGTCCCCGAAGCAGTTAAACCGGATAGTTTAAAAAAGCCGGAAGGCTCATCTTTGAAAAAAACACCGGTCTTTGCCAGCAACAATTTCGGAAAAGGCATGGTCGCCGTCCTTGCCTGCGCCGATGTTTTTGCTACTGCTCAAATGGGATTTGGCGGTGTGGTACCCAATCAAAACATGCGAAACATTTATGAGTTTGAGTATTGGATTTTTTGGGATTTGTTTATGATTGGGAATTAGAAATTGGATATTAGATGTCAGAAAATAGCGAGTGTAAATTAGTTGTCATTAATCAGTAGTCAGTTATCAGCAATCAGTGGTTGGTAAAGACAAAGGGAACCTAACTAGTTCTTGTTGCAAAAATCGAAATCTGATGAAACGGTGTCATTCCTGCGAATGCAGGAATCCCCTTATAAACTTATAATTAGGTCAAATGAAGAAGGAGATGCCTGCATGCGCAGGCATGACAATTCGGCCTGTTTTGGGAATTTTGCAACAGAAACTAACTAACAACTGAAGACGGACTACGGACAACTAACTACTTACAAAGGAACACGGACAATGGACTAAGGACGAAATATCATGAAATTATGCCCAATTAAAAATATTTATAATCATCGCTTTTCGTACCGTCAATGGGCGAATCCTGGATAGCTAGCCGTCAATTGGCGGATGGCGAATAATAGAAATAAAAACGGGAAAAGGAAAGACAATCATAAACAAAAATCCTACAGGCAAGCAGGACCTGCTGTTTATTTTGCTTTCCTTTTTCCCTTGTATTAAATATAAGGGAAATTTATTTAAATTGCAAGTCATTTATTTTGTTTTGAACCATTAAAAAATTAGAGGAGTTTAATATATGAAAAGACTAATCATTATTTCGCTGGTTCTGGCGGTAATGCTCCTGCTTGTTAGCTGGAGTTTTGCTGGTTGGAATGAAGGGGGATTTAAAAATTCCCCGCTGTTTAAACACTCTCTTAATGAAGCTGTTACCAACATGGAAAACCATGAGAAACAGGTTGTATCTGAGGGAGAGAATATGGACACCTCCAGTCCCAAATGTTATAGCCCCAATGCGCCATATACATCTTATCCAAATCCGACCTGTGTTGAAAGCTGTTATCCAACTGTTTGTGGTGGCGAATGCTATACATCACAATACACCTGCGGTGTAACTGCGTGTGATAATACATGTCAAAGCACTTGCCAAACATGTGAAAGTCAGCCTACTTGTGAAAGTACTTGTCCGAGTACCTGTGAACAAACCTGCAATCAACCTACTTGTCATAATTGTCCCCCCGCTGTGGAAGGTACTGTTTATCATTACTATTGGGGTTATAAAGAAAATTATTGGGGATCTTATAGTAGTAATAGAATCGTTAAACAGATGATGTATCCATACAAACATGTTGGTTTTAGTGAAGATGACGGCTATTATTTTTGTGATGAGTGGGGTCAACCAGCTCAACAATTACTAGCCTCTGGAAGAATTGCGGGAACCCCCCTTACCGATCAGCGAGGGAAACCTCATCAAGATCCTGGTGAACTTATTGTAATTGATTTTGAATGTGTACGATAATAAAAATAATATTTGAATTTAAGGGGGATAGAATTCTATCCCCCTTAAAATTAAATTGTATTTACAGGAAAGAATTTTTTGGAAAGAAAACTATGAGAAATTTATTTAGAATATACTTACTATATTTAATTTTATTTATAAACATTACCTTTTGGAGTTGTGATTCAAAAATTGAGCCCTTATCAACAATGTCTGAAAAATTGCCTCCTCCAAATGATAGTACTATTGTATTTGTTACTATTGGAGGAGGATTGGGGTGGCATATTGCAATTTCTTATGATTACAAAAAAATATATAATCTTTCATTAGGCATATTTGATATAAATGCTTATTGGTCACCAGATAAGAAGTGGCTTGTCTATAATCGCATTATTCGAGAACAGGGACATAATTTACAACTTTGGAGAATGCAATTTGATGGTAGTGGAAAACAGGGTATTATTCTACCACCGTACGATTGTGGGGCAGCTAAAATATCGTCAGATGGTAGCAAAATTGTATTTGCTTCTCCCATTGACGGAATTAATCAAATTTTGATTAGTAATAGTTTTGGACAAAATATTCAGCAAATTACCAATAAAGATATGTTTCCTTCAATTAAGAATGCCTGGTATGATTTACCTTCCTGGTCTCCAGACGGACAAAATATTTTATTTACTTATGGACCCAGTGAGCCAGATTCCAATAGCTCATTTTTTTTCAGCTTGGCCAGCATAAATCTACCCACAAAAGCGATAACAGTTTATTCTTCCGTCGACTCAATGTACCCTCACAATGCTCAATGGTCACCAGTACGGGATGAAATTGTGTTTGTGGGTAAAGCGTACCCAGCAGCACAAATCTATCGCATTAATACTGATGGTACTGGATTAAGGAAATTAACTGATGGAGATATCGCAAGTTTTCCGGATTGGTCATCTGATGGTGAATACATAATCTATGATCAACCAGAAAATTCTAATGATAAAAGAAGTATCTGGGTTATAGATCGTAATGGGAACAATAAAAGAAAGCTTATTTCCATAGAAGGTCAAGATTGTACTCAACCAGTTTGGTAAAAGTTTAAAATTAATTGAAAATTTAAATGAAATTAAAATTAAATATTAAATTTTTTCATATTTCAATTTAATCTCACATATTAATCTAATTGAATTCAATGAAAATATCCAAGATTACATATCTATTTCTTGCTTCTAAATCGGTCATAAAGATCAGTGTTTCGTTCATATTCATCTTTCTTTTAATAGCAGAAATTCATACTTCTCCATCTCAAAAGAAAATAATAATAGGCAAAATTACTGACGCTACAACGAATAAACCTTTACCTAATACAAACATCAAACTTTCAAACCATAATTTGGGTACAATCTCAGATAGTACAGGAAAATTCCAACTACTCTTACCGCCAGGAAATTATACTATTATTTTTAGCTACATTGGCTATCATTCTCAACAAAAAACAATAACATTGTTACCAGACTTAGAACCAGTGATTTTGAATATTTCTCTCAAGCCAAAAGTTATTCCTTGGCAAGAGGTAACCATAATTGCGCCCATGGATGAACCGCGAACGGCACGTTATGAAATTCCGCCAGCCAAATTGATTACTATTGCCAATCCTTTGCCCGATGCATTAATTTCCCTCAAAACCCTGCCTGGCGTTTCATCCAGTAATGATCAAAGCACATTTTATAACGTGCGTGGCGGCAATTATGATGAAAATTTAATCTATTTGAATGGGGTAGAAATTTATCAGCCCATATTAGTACGAAAGGGGATCGCGGAAAATCCCTCGCTGTTGAATCCCTATCTTATTCAAAGTATTAATTTACGCACTGGTGCGTTTCCAGTGAAATATGGAGATAAGCTATCTTCGGTTTTAGACATCACGTACCGGGAGGGCAATCCCGAGAAATTTTCGGGAATGGTGGGTCTGTCTTCTATCAGTGCGAACCTCGTATTGGAAGGTTCCTTTGGTAAAAAAACGACCTGGATTTTAGGCATGCGGAAAGTCAATTACGGTTATCTTTTTAATGCTTTACAGACAAAAGGTAGCTATGCTCCAAATTTTCAAGATATTCAACTTGGCTTTACATGGCATATCAATAGCCGAAGCACGCTCAAATTTTTTGGTCTTTTTGGAGACAGCCAGTTTAAACATTCTCCAGAATCCTGGAGCTCAACATCGACCCGAACCGAAGTGACTGGCATGGCTTTGCATGGCTATGAATCATTTCGTTATAAAACTGGTGCTATCGGAGTTCAATATAATAATCAAATAACGGAAAAAATCCACACTCAGATCGGCTTTTCGTCATTTAACCAGTGGGAACGTGAGAACTCTCAGGTTGAATATTATATCAGTTCGACAAAGAAAGATTCTCTCTATCCACAGCCTGAAACGCTTTATAAACCTGAACCGGACAGTATCGAACATTTCAGGACAAAACTTAATACGTCCTTAGATCGATTGGTCTTTAAAGGGTCGCTTGACATGAGCCAGAATCATCAATTTAACTTCGGTTTTGAATTCAACAGTTATAATTTTAAAGATCAGCTTTATCAGACTGTAAGTCGCATCTCCAATCTGGATTTCGTTCAACCACATTCGATTGCTTCCAGGAATGTTATCAGAAGTATTGGGATTTCTTTATACGGTGAATATTATTGCCAGCCAATTTCTTTTGCTTCCATCCGGGCAGGATTGAGATTCACAGAATTTGATTTTAACAAGGAAATGCTTCTCATGCCTCGCTTAAATCTCCTATTTCATTTAGCTGAAAATACAGACTTATTTTTAGCCACGGGTCTTTATACGCAACCACCGCTTTATAAAGAGTTCCGGAGCACAGGAAAAGAACGATCCGCCGATTTAAAAGCACAAAAATCGGATCAATTCACGATGGGGTTGGAGCGCCGCTGGGCAGAAAATATGAGCCTTCGCATTGAAGCTTATTATAAGCGATTGCATGATCTGATTTCTTATGATCTCTGGGATGTACGGTTGATTTATTCGGGAAGAAACAATGCCATCGGGTATGTGTACGGATTTGATGCCCATCTGCGTGGTGATTTCGTTCCGGACTGCCTCGCCTGGTTGAGTTATAGTTACATGGTCGCAAGAGAAAACCTGGAAGACGATGCTGAAGGATTGGTTCCACGTCCCTCTGATCAGCGGCATGTTTTTGCTGCAACGCTGCAAGATAAAATGGTTCGATTCTCTGGCTCAAGAATTCATATCCGTATTTTATTTGCCAGTGGACATCATTATACCTATCAAACAGTCAGAATAAGTGAAAATGGAGAGAAGGTGATCCTATTTAGCAAACGTAATGCCTGGACAACACCTCTTTACAGACGATTTGATATTGGTTTTACTCAGAATTTTAAGTTAGACAATTTCAATATTACCATTAGAGAAGAAATATTAAATCTGTTTGATATGTACAATGTTTTAGGGTATTCCTGGATTGATGGCGCAAAGGTCGAACATGCGCTCAGTGGACGCACCTATAATATCGGCATTCAGGCAGAATTTTGAACCGGTGATTTAACATGTTTATAAAATATAAATTAAATTTTTTGATGACAATGATACTAATCATTTTAAACGTTTGTACTCTTCCTGCCCGACCCAGGAAGAAATCTCTGCAACTAAAAATTAGCGGTATCAATTTTTCATTCTATGAACGGATTAAAAATCACGCTGAATTCGGAGCCGCTATATCATTCCCCTTTTCCAATCGGCTAACGTTTCGGCATGAAATTGGATATTTTCAATACAAGCACTATTGGAACTCTCGAAGCCTTGAATATCGAGGAACAACTTATACTTCTCGAAATGGGCAGCTATGGCGGAATTATAGCTTAATACCAACTATTGTAATTCAGCCACATCAACATTTTTATTTCGGTACTGGACTGGGTATTGATATTATTTATGTCAAAAGAATTCTTTATACTGGTTGGCGATCATTTTGGATTGATCAGAATGATAATGTGATTGAAGTGGATAAAGAAAAATATGATAAGACGAAAATTTGTTTTTCAGGCTGTTTTGTATCTGGATGGGAACACTATATCTGGGGCAATCTTTGTTTTATTATCGACGGAAAATATAAAATGACAGCAGTGGGAGATGATTTAAGTGGTAGTAAAGATTCAGTTATTCATTTATTTTCTATTCTTATTGGTCTATCATTCCATTTTGATTGAAATTTTTTTTGAGTTTTATAAAAAATAGAATAAGCTTAATATTCAACAAATATTATTTAATCTCAGAAAACAAAGGCGGATTCAAGAATTAGCTGTTGTTTCAACATTCTCTAAACGAATCCGTTAATGAAATGGAAAACCATGAGAAACAGGTTGCATCTGAGGGAGAGAATATGGACACCTCCAGTCCCAAATGTTATAGCCCCAATGCGCCACTCACATCTGAAGGACAGCCGACCTGTGATGAAACCTGCGTTCCAACACAATGTGCTGGTGAATGCTATACGTAGGGTATCACATGCTATCCAACATCGTGTGGTGGAACCTGTTATGAGACGTGTTCTTCTACTTGTTCTGGACCGACATGTTCGAGTACTTGCCCAAGTACATGTGAAAGTACTTGTAGTTGTCCTCCTATGGTTAGTGGTTATGTTACCTATCAGAACGAAATTTATAATTGGAGTGACTGGACAAATCGAGAGGTAGTAAGTGCGTATCTTTTTCCTCCGGTCGATATTATAGACGAAGCCAGTTTTGGTAATTTTGGTGCATATTCTTTAGAATCAGATTATGGTTGGATAGCTCTTGCAGCCGATGCTGATTATGATAATCCTCCACAACATGGGCATGGTGAAGAAGCCATTTATCAAATATACCAATATCAATATGCTAATATTGATATGGACGAATTTGAATAAATATTGATTTGAATTTAGTGGGATACTCCAATAGTATCCCACTAATTCAAAAACTAACGTGAAGACTATGAAAATTATATATTATACAATCATTATAATTTGTTTAGCTGCCTTAATTACAAATTGTAATGACTCCATAGATTCATGGACAACTAAAACAGAACCAATACCGTTACCTGATACAAATACAATTGCTTTTATGGCAAAAGATGGCACATTATGTATTTCCAATACTAATTATAACAGATATTATCGGCTTACTTTTTATCCAGCTTCCGAACAAGTCTGGTCCCCTGATAAGCAATGGATTTGTTTTATGTATGATTTCAAAATTTGGAAAATAAAATATGACGGTACAGATAAAGTTCAACTAACTCCTTCAACAATGACGTGCGAAGTTCCTAGATTTTCAGCTGATGGAAGTCAAATCGTTTTTGTAGCAAATCGCTATAAGCCAGATGAATTTATTACCGATATTTATATTATGAACAATAATGGTAATAGGTTAAAAAGAATTACTGAAAATGCATTAATTTCAGCCGAGAAAGAATATCTATTTAGTTGGCCTGATTGGACTCGAAATGGAGAACAAATTATGTTTGAGTACGCTAAAGTAGAAGACCATCCCAGTCTCTTTCAAAGTCATCTTGCTATATTAGATTTAGCAACTCATAACTTCACAACACTCACTTCTCTCGATAGTTTACAACCTTTTAATCCGAGACCTTCTCCAACCAGAGATGAATTTGTTTTTGTAAGGTTATTATCTAGAAAATATGGAGGAGCCGATATTTATCGTGCCAATATTGACGGAACAGGTATCGTAAGACTGATCCTAAATTTCTGAAACACTTGTGATTCCACTTTTAAATTTCACATCCATACTATCAATCGTTGAATTTCCGTATTCATTTCGAGCTTCGACAAAGTTATGGTAATCACCATCAAGATAGTCAGTAGTTGAGAAAGCCAAATTTGTTTCGGATAAATCGAGTAAGAAATCATCATTATTATAAAATGTAACAACCTTAGCTAAGTTCAAATTTTCCACAGCAAGCAAGATGCTTGCGTTACGGATCCATTCGAATTTTCCGACGGTCACTAAAACCAGGAAAGTCAAAGAGAAAAAAATTCGTAACAGGAACTACTTAATTATCTCAGTATTCTGTGCTATTGATCTGGTGAGAATATTTAAAACTAATTTAGTAAAGCCTTCTTATCTGAACTTTTATATTTTTGAATAAGTAAAACGAGATGAATATAGTAAATCACTCATTTCATTTATCGAATAAAATCAAATTTTATGAGATTAATTCTCACCACAAAAAAAGACTTTATCATTATTCTCATCATATTAGTAATTATTATCCTATTAAATTCTCAATTACGAACTTCCCAACAATTGATCAATGATTTTATACATAAACAGCTTCTATTTCAAAAATTAAATTCACCAATAAAAATAGTCTATTTTGATGACTATGCTATCGAACAACTGCATGGCTGGCCCATTTCCAGAAATGTTTATAGTTATCTAATTCATATTTTAAATCAATTACAGGTAGCCACCATCGGCATTGATATATTTTTCACCCCAATCTCTCCGCTACCTGATGAAGATGACCGGTTATTAATCGAAACCAACGAGCAATTTGATAATATTGTCAATAGTTGTTATTTTCAGCAAACAAACAAAAAGACCACTCAGCAATTGCCACCTATTAAGTCTTTAGATTTAGAAATCAGTCACATTAATGCCAAAACTGATATTCAACTTCAATTACCGTTTCCTGAACTTCTTAAAGCAAATCCCGACATTGGATTTGTAAATGTGAATATCGATAAAAAAGGTGTCGTACGAACTTCTGCTCTGGCTATTAAAATTGGTGAAAAGCTTTATCCTTCGTTTTCACTGGCAGTTGCTATGAATTATCTGAGACAAAAATATCCGACAAAAAATCCAATGTCGCTCCTAAAAGCATTTGATTCACCTCTAAAAGAGAATTACATCATTCATTACGCAGTCGAGCCAGAACAACTTGAGCTTTTTCCAGCAATTGACCTTATGCAAGCGTTTCAAAAACATGCTACTGGTCTGAAAGTTGATTTTGATTTGGCTCAATTTCGAGACTCTATCGTTTTGATTGCTGTACTTTCAGAAAATCTCGGATCGTATAAGCCAATCCCAATCAGTGCAAACTATCCTGTGGCTGGCATCCATGCCCAAATCATTGATAACATTCTGAGTCATAATTTTTTAAATCATGGTTCAAAATGGGTAGAAATTTTATTATTATTGATTTTGATTCTCATTTTTTCTCAGCTTCGTCGCATCCGAATTTTACAGTCACTTCTAATAATAATAATTTCAGGATTGCTAATTACAATCGGCTATGTTTTCTTTTTCAAAAACAATATCATTCTGCCAATAGCTTCAATCTACATGCTTCTGGCTGCGATGATGACAATGGTTATTATCTCTCATTATCGAGCTCAGAAAGAGCAGATCTTGAAGGATAAATCTGCTTTAGAACAAGAATTGAATGAAAAAATCGCCATGCTATCGCAATTGGAAAATCGGTTGTACCAGGTTCAAAATTCGGAGATGAAGGTTTTACATGAAAAAATGGCATCCTATCGGATCCAGATCAAGCGGCTTCAGGATCAAATCAGGGATATGACCATCCCAGGGACAAAAGAGCCCGCGATTGCTGATCTGCAGCACATTTTTCCTGAGATCATCTTCTCCAATTCCAGCCCGATGCGGGAAGTTTTGCAGACCACGAGAAAAGTCGCTCAATCGGATTCTACTGTTCTGCTCACTGGAGAAAGCGGGACAGGAAAGGAACTCATCGCCCGAGCGATTCATCGCTTGAGTGTCAGAAAAGATGCGCCATTTATGGTGGTCAATTGTGCAGCGTTTCCTGAGACACTGATCGAAAGTGAGCTATTTGGTCATAAAAAAGGAGCTTTTACCGGCGCGATTGAGAATAAGAAAGGAATATTTGAAGCTGCGGATGGCGGTACAATTTTTCTTGATGAAATTACCGAAACCAGTCTTTTGTTTCAGTCAAAGCTGTTGCGGGCGGTTCAGGAAAAAGAATTTTATCCCATTGGCAGTGAAAGGCCATGCAAGACAGATATCAGAATCATTGTGGCAACGAATCGAGATATTAAAACTGCCATTACCAGAGGCGAATTTCGTGAGGATTTGTTTTATCGTCTCAGCGTGATTACTATTGAAATTCCACCGCTGCATGATAGGAAATCAGACATTCCACTGCTGGTACAACATTTTTTAAGGAATGAATCCAAACAATTTTCTTTGGCTGCAATGGACGTTCTGAAAAATTACCACTGGCCTGGTAATGTTCGTGAGTTACAGAATTTAGTCCAGAGATGTTTAATTATGACTGATGAGCAAGTGATTTCTGTTACCTGGCTGCGAAACCAGCTTAGAGAAAGCCAACCATATACCGGGAAATCCGATGATTTAGCAGAAATGATACTGGAGAAACTTCGGCAGAAGGAGTTTAAATTCAGAGCGATTTCTGAGATTGCTGGGGAGTTGGGACATATCCATCGCAGCACCATAACTGAGCATCTGAAAGGGATGATCTTCAAAGCGTTTTATGAAATTTATTTTTCTCTGAACCAGACGATTCGATACCTCAATCCCAATCAAAATGAAAGCCACGATCAGCGGCTCAAAAACAGGATTGTTCACTATCTCCGCAACCTTCAAAATTCCATTTTCTTGGATCGGAGCTTAGAAGAAAATTTACACAGGCTGAGGAGTCGGTTCAAAAATTTACCGCAGAAGTATCATTTTTACCTGGAAGAGATAATTCGAAAGGTTTTGGATGGATCGTTGAAAATTAGGTAATTGGGTAATTAGGCAATGAGGGATTATTCAGGGAGTCTTGTTTAGCTTGTTGAGAATATTATAAAAATGATTGATTTATAAAAAATAATTTCTTATATTTTAAAAATTAGATAAATACTAGCTTGCCAAAACACAGATGACTGATAAAAACAAAAACTTATTAAAGGAAATTACAAAAAGACTTGTTCACTCTTATCATCCTCAAAGAGTAATTTTATTCGGCTCCTATGCCTATGGTGAGCCAACGGATGATAGCGACTTCGATATCCTGATTATAATCGAGGAATCTGCTCTACCTCAATATAAAAGAAGCCGATTGGGTTACTCTCAATTACATGATATCGATGTCCCGGTTGAACTTATAGTTATGACGCGAGAAGAAATTGCTCGTAGCGAAAATGTTGTCACGTCCATAGCCTATAAAGCGCTAAAAGATGGGATTGTCTTGTATGGATGAAAACAAGAAAAATGAGATTGTAAAATGGATTAAGAAAGCCTTCAGCGATTATAACTCAGCTTTGAAATTGATGGAGGGTGAAAATAAAATATTAGATACCGCTAGTTACCATTGCCAACAAGCAGCAGAAAAAATCCTGAAATCTTACCTAGTTTATCAAGATATCCCGTTTGAAAAAGCCCATAGCATAATTTATTTAGTGAATTTATGTTCTCAAGCAGACGAACAATTTAAACAGTTTTATGTTCATGCAGAAATCCTGACACCTTATGCCACAAATTTCCGCTATCCAGGCAATGTATTTGAGCCAGAACTGACCGATGTTGAAGAATCATTAAAACTCTCTAAAGAAATTATCCTTTTTGTGTTAGGGATTTATTATGAAAATGCTGTTTTCACAAAGGATCAATTTAAAGTTGAGGATAATAAAAATATAAATAAGCAAATTTAATGTGACCTACGGAAAATATGAATGTGCGGGAGAAATAGTTAAAAAAAGAATATCCTATATTCGAAGGTTTAACGGACAACCATTTGAATTCCACAATGTATCTATTGTGATGTGTCGGGACTGTGGTGAAAGAATTTTCAAAGGTAAAGTTCTTGAAAAACTCGAAGAATTAGCCCGTGATCGTCGAAATATTATTAAAGAAGTCTGTCTGTCAGTCGCTAAGTTCCATTAAAAAAGGGAACAAACGATTATTATTTTTTTTAATCATAAAATTATCTTTGAGGATATACGATGAACCTTTATATCGTGAATTATGTTGAAAAAATGCTGTGTCGTGCCAATTATGAATTTGATGAACAAACAAATTCATGGTGTGCCAGTTTGGACGATTTACCCGGGGTTTATGCTCAAACCGATTCAGTTGAGGAAGCTAGAACAGAATTAGCCGAAGTCATTGAAGAGTATGTTTTAGTTTCTCTACAAGAAGGTCATCCTTTACCAGAATTTCGTAACTTTCGGAAGGTGGAGGAGGTTGCCATTCATGGCTAAATTGTCTCCTATCTCAAGAAATCATCCCATTCGGAAATTGAAAAAGGAAGGATTTGAAGGTCCATCTACAGCGACACGCCATCAATATATGATACGAGAGCGTCAGAAGATTTTTATTCCACATCCACATGGAAAAGATATTGGAGTACCATTACTACGTCGAATAATTAATCAAATTGGGATTACGGTTGATCAATTTAATTCGCTATGATTAATAGGGAGTATCTGTCAGTGACTACCACTTTGAGTAGATAGGGTGTTCAATTTTGTTAAAGATGTGAAAAAGAAATGGCAAGAGAATTATCACTGCCAGTTGCAAAATATGATTAATATCATATATCAAATCCGCTTCTTTTATTTTGTTCCTAGCTTCCTTTTCATCATTTCTTGCTTTTAAGCCATCTTTTTTAAATTCCATTCCGACATTCCGACAGTTAGCTATGCAAATTCCTACATTTGTGAATATTTTGGCGTTTGCAGCATATAGCTTAATTTCCTAATTTTAAAAGAGTAAAGACACTGTTAAAAATTGTGGTATGAAATTTGAAATCATGCTCATAAAAACATGGTGATATATAAATTCGAGTCAGTCCAAAAATATAGCATTTACGTAACCCAAGCATCTTGCTTGCCTTAAAAAATATGAAATTAAATTACAAGCTGGAAGCTTGATTTACGAACTCGGACAAACACAAATTCATTTGATTTGAAAGGGGAAAAAATGCGGCACAAAACTCTGGCATACATTGCTGTATTTTTTATTGTTCAAACATCTTTACTCTTTGCTCAATCGGATTCGAGTAATGTCGAACTGGGACTTGACTTTCTGATTGGGAGAATTATTCAGGGCTATGGCTGGGAAATCCCCACACAATATTCAAAAGAAAAGGTCGATGTGAAAGGTGGATTTGATCGGAATCCATTTGAAATAAAGGGAACAATGTTTTGCACTCCGCCGGGACTTCTTTACAGTAAATCTGATTTATTTTCAATTCATGTAACGGATGAAATTTATTCTCTAAGTCGAACTTATGGTAGTGTGGATCCCTATAAGTCAAAAAGAAATGCACCACAGTTAACGGCTGTATTCAGGCCTGGTAATTCATTACAGCTTTTTCTCAGTAATGAATATCAATTCACTGATCTCACCACCAGTTTTAAAGGTAAGGTTAAGAATAACCTCTTCAACTTTGGTATTAGATTTCTCTCTAACGGGGGAACGGTAAAATATCAGATGCATCATGCAAAATGGTGGTATTATATTTTTAGCCCCCAGTTAAATTTACTCGCCCCAACTTCAGATCAAATATTGTTTCTAAATCCCAAACAATTTTATCTATTGGCTGATATTAAATACAACTACCTCAAAGATAATTTTAAAGGAAGATGGTCTGAAAGCTCGGGGTACTCAACCGATAAGTTAAATAATGCATTTATATCAGCTCATTTCAGTCTTTCAAACGATATATTTTTAAAACAAGATTTTTATTATGAGGGAAATAAAAGATATATTGATCAGAAAGGGACTCGAACAGTTTACAATGAAAACAGAGAACCAGAATATGTAGAACGATATAATTTTATCTGGGATGCAAGTTTAAGAAATTATAATTATCTTTGTGATATTTTTCTATTAAACACAAAGGACATTGCTCATAGATTGAAATTTTCTCTGGAAGAAATTAGATCTCAGGATTATGAAAAGGATATTCGAGGAGGAATAGATACCAGTAATTATGCTGACAAAACCCATGGAAAATCGTGGCGGAGAGGGTTACGATATGAATTCCATTTTTTAAAATCCGAAAAAGAAATTCCTTTGCTACAAATATTATCGGATTATTATGATTATTATGGCCACCAATTACCTAAAAAATCAATCAACATCCTCAGTGCCATTTCATATAAAACATATAAAGAAGATTGGAGAGTACCATTTTTTTTCCGATTGAAACCTGATACGACCAAGAATTTAAATTTATTTTCAAAATTGTCTTATGGATTAACCAATAAATTTGAACCGTTATTACAAATAAATCTGATACGTAGTATGAACAAAGAACCTTTTGCTAATATTTATTTTCCAGGCGCACCCAATATTAATAATTCTACTGATATTATTAGCAAAGTTGGATTTTCCTACTACAATTATTTATTTGATGCCAACAAAAGTGAGCAAGTGAATTGGCTAAATTTAAGCGATTTCGATTACTGGCAAGGGTCTTTATTGCGCCGAGGTATGTGGTTTACAAAATTACAAATTCGCTGGCTTCAATACAACACGCTCTGGTATTCGGAGAAGAGTACGTTTTTCAATTTTCATTGGAGCAAACTGAATTTTGCAAGGCAAATTTATATAGATTTAAAATCAGCTATTGGCTTAAGAAAAAATCTTCAGTTAGATTTTCGATTAACCTATTCAAAACCTGATCAGATTTTGTATCTCTTTAAAACTGATCTGGAAAGTCAGTATTCACTTCAAAATATGCCATTTTCAAACAAATTTTTTGAATATGGACTGGGATTGCAATGGCAGTGTTTGTACAAAGGACGTATTAAATTATCCTATTCCTATCATCGTGATTGGTTCCCTGAATATTTTCAGGAAGTACAGGCAATTCATAAAGTTAATGCTGGTTTCAACATTTTATTTTAATGATGAAAAAATTATTCACAACAGTTATAACCCTTTGTTTGATCAATAACTTATCTGCTCAGGAAACTTACACTGCTTTTCAATCAAGATACGATCTGGGTTTAGTTTGTTATGACGATCCTTTTGTCGCCAATCGAAATAGTGCGCTATTACTGAAAATGCGCCAATATCAAATCGGTTTAAATTTTAAACTGACCAAACCGACAGGATCGATCATTTCAATTATGCTGCCCCTTCAATATAATTTGGCACTGGCAGGGACCTGGAATCGAAAGCTGGAAGAAAGATTAATCCGTGCACCAACCCGAGCAACTGAGTATTCTGAACATGACAACCAATTTATCTTTTCAATAGCTCATCCTTTTCTGAAGAACCTCAGCATCGGGCATCAAATCAGTACTCGGACCCTGACTAAAAGTGATTTGCTTATCTGGGATAGGAATGTTATATCGGCTGATTCATTGCTGGACAAAGATAGCTATTTATGGGAAGGCGCCTATCAGATCGGTTTATACTGGGATTTTTCTCACGACCTTCGGCTCGGATTGCTTATGCCGCGGCTAATTGCTGCATCGTTTTTAGAGACCAGAATTGCGCGCTTCGAAACCAGGGTGGATAAAAAAGTCACCTTTTGGGGACAGCAATCCTGGCAAGCTAACCTTCCTGAAATTGCTGTAGAATTTTTGCCCACAGATGACTATTCTTTTGTTACAGCATTGGGCAAAGAAAACGACCGGCCATTTTTTCATGGAGCTGTGAAAAGCATATTTTTTGATCGTGTTACATTGGCGGCTGGTTTTGATTTCAAACAACATGGAGAGAATCAATTTCTTCTGGGTGCAGGAAGTTATTTTGGCGGATTCCACTTTTTTTACAGTTTTAATTTTAATCAAAAATTGAACCAGTTGTTGCTGTCGTTTTCGCCACAACAGGAAAAACAACTTATTCAATTATCGAATTTTGAACAGAAATTGGTTGATATTTTTCTTTATAAACTCGACTATTATTACAACAATACTTTCATTGTTGGAACCATAAAAAATTTGACACAGGAAAAGGTGAGTCTTCACCTCGAGCTCACTGGCACAGCTATTCAAAAAATCACCCAATCATTTATGCTGTCGTCATTTGTTGAACAAGAAATTTATTTTCATTTTCCGCAAATCAAAAAGAAGCTATCAAAATCCACAAGTGACTGTCAGCTTCTGATTATCGCTTTTCAAAAAGGAAAACAGATTATTGAAAAATCATTCCCGATTAAAATTTTGGAAATCCATCAATGGAACGGCGAGCTGGATGATTTGATCTATTTTATCCAGACAGAGAATCAAACAATTTTTAACTTAGCCAGGAAAATTTCTCAAAACCTGTTGCCAAACAGCAACACCATTCAATACACTGAAGCGGTCTTTACTCATCTGAGTCAAAATCTCCGTTATCTTAAAGACCCGACTTTGCAAACAACTGATTATGTCCAATTTCCTTGTGAGACGTTGTCCCAGAAATCTGGCGATTGCGAAGACCTGTGCCTACTCTATTGTTCTCTATTGGGGGCACTGGGCATTCCAACAGCATTGGTTGAGATAAATTTACCAGAAAAAAGTGAAGATGCGCATATATTCGTGCTTGTCAATACAGGCTTAAAACCAGAGCATTTCCATTTTTTACAAACTAATCCTAATCGTTATGTTTTCAGAGAACAAGTTGAAGGCGATTTTAAAGCCTGGCTACCTGTCGAGCTGACACTTGTGGGAGAATCCTTTGAAAAAGCCTGGGAGAAAGCAGCAGAAGAATATTATCAGTATGCAATTTTAAAAGGTGGGCTGGCGCAAGGGTGGGTAAAGATTGGTGAAGTGTTTTAAAAATTTTGTCATTTCAATCAAAGGAGAATTAAAATGAGACTAATAATTGTATTTATGATTTGTAGCTTAGCTCTGGCAAATGAAAATGAGTTCAAAATTATTGAGCGAGAGGGAGAAATATCTATCCGTCATGGCATTGAAAACGCATGGGAACCATACAGACCTGGCGAAATATTAAACGAAAATGTTTGGATTAAATCTGGGAACAATTCCTCTGCCAGAATCGAACGCTATGATGGACAAATTTTTATTCTTCCAGAGCGTACGATAATTGAGGGGATGGAACTGAAAAATTACAGCAGTTCAGAAATATTGCTGATTTTAACTTCGATTGAAATTTCAAATATTCCGTCACAAAAAGACAAACCGATTGCGCCATCTGGAGCTTATATTATTCATGGAAATCGACCAACAGATTCAGCTACTATTGATAGCATTGAAGTGAAACAATATTTGAACCACGAAGTGAATGGTCTTCATGCGCTATTCGATCAGTCATTCTGGGCTGGCGTTATTTTGAAGATTTTCAAATTAAAAAAATTTGACAAAATGCTGGATTGGGAATCATTGGAATTCAAGCTCATTGTGGCTTATTATAAGATGAATTTAGTGCGGCGGTTTAATGAGGCAAAGAAGCGGTTCATTAAAACATATCCTCAGTCGAACTATATTGAGCAAATCAATAATATGAGATAAAAACAAGGATTTTTGCGCCGCATTGAGAGATCGTCCATTAAAAAATGGACAATATAATGTTGCGCTGAGTTGTTCTTTGCCATATTTTATAAATCCAGGTGAACGAACAATCTTCCAAAAAATTTTAAAAGAATTTTTGGGGTGATATTTGTTTGAAAAATATCACTTACAAATTGCTTAAGTTTTTAAACTAAACAGAATGGAACAAGTCAAGCCACATCGATCAATCTTGAGATCAGGTAATTGAAAGCTGCGTTTGAGATGGCAAGAAAATGGAAATATATTACAAGCAACCCAGTCACGGACTTGAAAAAGGTAAAGATAAAATCCAATGGTAATGAAAAATTATTCACGTACAATGATGATTATATGAATCGTAAATTTAAGCGGTACCTAAAAAAAGTCGAAATAAAAAACCCCTTGCAACAATCAAAATTACAAGAGGTTAGTAAAGTGGAGCTAAGGGGAGTCGAACCCCTGACTTCTTGACTGCCAGTCAATTATTTATAATGTCATAAGATTATAATATTACTATTGTTAGAACTCCGTAGTTTTGGGCACTGCCCAAATCCTGCCCATAATTTTGTTTTGATATTTAGGTTGCTTCTGGCACAGGGATTTCAGGAAAAGCGGAAAATAGCTATGACAATTGATTGATATTGTTGGGTACTGATCGGGAACTATTATGGTTATCTAAGTTTTGCTTTATCCTTTATTTAAAATTTGTTTTTAATCGTTGTAAAATAAAAAGTCACATGTCATATAGAATTAATAGGTTGAGTGATAGAGTAGGCGACTATTTGGATCATAGTTATACCACATGTCTCCTACTTTTAACATACTCAATCCCCAGTTTATTCATCCGGTTACGAAGTGTACTGGGATTAATCCCTAACAAATCAGCTACTCCGCCCGATCTGTGAATTTTCCCTTTGGTTTTAGCTAATACCTGTCGTATATGGTTTGAACTAACCTGGTCAAGATTATCAGACTCAATAGGTAATTGTACTAGAACCTGTGAAGTTTTTTGCGAGTGCACAATATTTAGGTGTTCAAAGGAAATCGGTCTATTAGGATTGAGAATCAATGCCCGTTCCACAACATTTTGTAACTCCCGAACATTACCCGGCCAATCATAGTCTAATAGCGGATCAATTGCTGCAGGAGATAAAGTAGGTATGGTAGTTAATTGACAGACACTCCAGTTTCCTTTTATCCCTTCGATTTCATAAAAGGCACGTTTAACGGGGTCTTCAATTCTTATCAACTCTTCAAAATGAGTAAATGTAAAATATTTAACAAGAATGTCCGGTATTGGAGAATATTTTGTAATAGTGGTGCTAATGCTTGCAGAAATGCGAATTTGTTCAGGTAATGCTTGAATAATAGCTGGAGGTAACTGTAACGCGCTCTCCTGCAATTGGGCAGTCAGTGACTGCCCAATTGCAGGATATCAGAATTATTTTATCATCAAAGTCGTTTGTGTATATTCTGTGAGCCACAAAGATTGTTGTGTTCCGTTTTTGTTAAAATATGGAACGCAAATTTTAATCAGAATTTTGCGCTCACAACAAGCCCAAAAGCATTACCATTGTTCCAGGTTGTGGGGGATNNGGGGGATACTTTCAACCGTGTTTCGTCATTAAATCTGAAAATTGAATGAGAAACAATATAACCGAATAGTGCTCCAGCGTAAACATCGGAGGGCCAGTGATGATCTGAACTAATTCGTTGTAAAAAAACCGTGCCAGCGATACTATAGGCGATGATTTTGAATGGAAGATAATTTATATGATGTGCAAAAACGCTTGCCATTTGCATAATTGCCAATGAATGTCCCGAAGGCATGGATCGACCATCGTTGAATTTGAAGCTTCTCGGACCTTCGCCAATCATGGGTCCTTTCCGTCCTGCTGATATCATTAATAAATTTTTGCCTAGGCTGGCGACAAGGAAATGCTCTAACAGGTCAAACGAAATGTTTACCATTGGCTTATAATCAATAATGTATCCGATGAGGAGGGATGCAAAAATATATTTATTTGTAAAACCCATAAAACCCAACGGTTCAAAAAATTCGCCAGCTTTTCTGATTGGTTTATAATATTTATGATTTTGGTTTCTTTTTATTACATTATAAATATCCTGATCGTATTTAAATAGAATTCCTCCAATTGTCAGAATTCCTCCCACATATAATAACCCTTTCGAGTTTATCCTTGTTGGTGGCGTATAAATATATTTAAAATCAGTATATGTTTTTTTTACAGCGCAAGTTAAATCACTCACCAGTCTATTTTCGGATTTAGTTTTTTTAGGGGATTCATTGCCAGATTTAAAATTATCATCTCTCAAATGGAATTGATGTCGGAATTGTGGATTCATATTATTATTTGTTGATCCTAAATATGAAATCGTATGCTTTATTGAAAAATAATTTATAAAATTATTGATAGGATAACGCGCAACTTTTTGCGTTTGATCTGAATGTTTTTTTTGTTTGGTATTATTATTTGTACTTGATCCGACATGTAAGTTCAAGATAAATCCAAAAATATAGATGAATCCAATAGTGAATTTAATACTCATAAAATGTCTAATCAACATCTCATTCTTTTCCAGTTATTTGTTGAGCTGATTTTTGTTCGTTTAATAGTTCTTTCAGAGAATTATCTTTGTCGTTTAATTCCTATCAAGTCAAAATCTGTTACTTCCAAATCCGATGACATATAAACCTTTATCCATTTGCTCCATTTCTTGTTGTTTTTTCTTTTTAAGTGTAATTTTATTTCCCATTGTAACTCATTGATTTGTTGATTGTTTTTTGTGTGAATATTGTCTGCAGCCATTTCTTTTTGAGGCAGCGGAATACAGCAATAATCCGTTTCTTTAGATTTGAATACGGTTTTACCTTCACAACTTGTTTCATATCGATAAACCGTACTATTCGCTTGTTCAAAATCCGCTTCCACTGCAAGATCGGTGAAGCACAACTCTTTGCGCCCCCCAGGTGACTCTTTTATTGCGAAATTGTCCAATGGGATTACCCGTGAAAAGTAATAGCGGCCTATTTTATCGCGGCGTTCGATAAGGGTATTGAGCAGATAATCCCTGGCTTCCGGATTGGAATATTGGCCTTCTTCGATTACAGCTTTAAGCTGTTCATCGGAAAAGGACATTACGACTTTCGCAGCCCAGTATGCATCCAAATATATCATGTTTTCGAATGCCGGATTTGGTACCTGGGGTTTGTATTTATGTGGATGAAATAGCCTGGACTCGTAATGGCCTATAGATGTATATTTAACACCTTTTTGCTTTTCCCAGGGGCGAACATAGAGCCCTAATGTAAAAATATTTTTTAACATATCGATTGGATCAAAATCATTTTTATAACCGCGCCAAAGATGATTGGGACCATGAGCAGCACTGCCTAGAGTTGAGCCAAAATCGATCAGGTAATGTTTAACAAAACTTTTATCACCTTCTGTAAAACACACATCCAGCGAATTTCCATCCTTGGTGTCAAAATGATTTAACCAGGCGGCAAAAACCCTTAAACCCCGCAGTTCCCGACGGTGATGATGCGCGATGAAATCATTCGGATCATCTTTTCGGAGTCCTTTATATTTAAACGGTCCGATGGGTTTACCAGGCAGGATTTTACTGGCAAGGGCACGAATACGACCATCTGGTTCATGCTGAATTCGATTTAAAATTTCTGCCATATCTGTATTGGTCATGTATCGTTTACGCCCTTTTTCGTCAGTGAATTTTACCTTGTCTCCTAAGTTTAATATACGCGGGTGAAAATAGACAATGTAATTTTCCGGTGTGTTGTATCCCATTGCGTAAAATAGTTTTGTTGACACAACTTCAGCGCCGGAAGCCAGTTCTGAATACCCGATTGGATCAAATTTGATAAGATAATTATCTCCCCTGCGGTCTTTAATCGTAAAACCCGGTGTTACTCCTTCTGCTTTAGCCCTGGTGATAATCCAGTTTCCTGAGGTATCCGGCCCCGTTCCCGTATTGGGGCCGCGCCGAATATCTTCTAACGATAAACGCTTTATTCCATTTCGATTCGTGTACCAACTGGAGTTCGGTACATTGCCAAAAGCATCTATATTAAAAGGTTCTTTGCGTTTATTAAACAGGTTGCGTAGCTGTCTGCTGAAATTTAAAGACTGCTCCATTTGCTCGGTGATTACTTTATCAAAATATTCTCCAATAGTATTTATATTTCTCCCTTTTGGACAGGGAACATTGTTTTGATCACCAGGAACAGGTATAGGTGCTTTAAACTGTTTGCTGCTGCTGCAACAGATCATAGTTGTTGCTATTAGCAATAATATAAAAAAATGTCGAGTAATGACTGTAAACATAATAAATTAATTCCAAACAAAATAAATTCGAAAACCCTCGTTGCTTTTTCCAATTTCAATTTTTGCCATGGTTCCTTCCTTACCATAAAATCGTATTCCACCACCATAGCCTATTTTAAGGCTATCGAAGGAAAATTCATCAATAATATTAGGGGAAATCTGCCCGCCATCAACAAAAAGGACTGCTTCAATACCGCTCTGATTATGTTTTTTCTGGGATAATGGAAATCGATATTCTGCGGTGGTCAGCACCATGTCTTTGTCGCGAAATCTGCCGCGTTCAAAGCCACGGATAGTTTCTCGCTCGCCTAATTCGCTTAGGACATAAAACGGGATTAAACGGTCCTCAATGGCATCGACCATTCTACCGGCAGCTCGAATCACCAGAGTACGATCATAAAACAAATGAATATATTGGCTAAAATCCGCACAAACCTCCCAATATCCGAATTTATCATTGCCAATTTCTTGAGAAATCCCGCTTTCGAAAACAAATTCATGGCCAGCAGTTGGATTGCCATGTCTGTTTCTTGAGTCGTGTTGCAACTTTACCAGGAATCCGCCGAACTTTACCTGTTCGCCAAGACCGGGCAATTTTTGATTTGAGTATAAATCTGTTGTGGATTGCTTATCCTTATCTTTTCCACTCAATATATTATGAATATTAAAACCGATTGTAGTTTCCAAAAACAGGTTTTTACTAAAAGTGATGCCATAACCAGATTCAATGGTCATTTTTTCATGGGTATAATTACTTTTGTTTGCAAGGTCAGAGTCTGGTCCGGTGCCGAAAAATGGCTCATCGGTAAGCGTTTGATATTGACCAGTAACGTGCGCCAGTCCTCCCGGCATACGGATTCTTTTGAATTCCAATTGATAGTTTTGGCGTTGCCTCATACCAACAGTCGCGGTTAATGTTAATTTTGATTCCGGATTTACTAATCCTCTCTGGTAAAGTTTAAAACCACCACCAATTCGCGCACCATAAGTGGGGAGTAACGCTCTCTTGCCGTCATCTGATTTTAAAACGTCTATAACGCGCGGAACTATTTTGGATTCATCAACTATTGTAATCGTTTTTTCAACTCCCTTAAAAATCAATTTGAAAGGAAGATATATTACTCTCCCGGGAAAAGATACTATCTTTTCCCATGTATGTTCAGTCTTTTTAAATTCAGTTTTTGGCTGTTGTGCTGTGTTTTTTTGCGAATCAGATTGTGCAAAAACAGATGGGTTGATGAAACCTGTGCCAAAAATCAAGTAAACAACTGAAATAATAAAAATTCTCAAGGATTTTTTCATTAGAAATACCCTTATTAATTCATTCTATTTATTCGTGTCGGAGCTGTTAGGATGTGCCAGCCATCAGCAATATATAAATTTGCCATTGTATTTAAATGACTGACAAATGGATTTGGACCTTTAATCGAGTCGGAACCGGGATTGTTAAATGTTAAACGAGGCAAGATTAATGGGTATAACGTTGTGACTTTTGACTGTGCAATTCCATTGCACAATGCGATAATAACAATGGCAGGTACGATCTTGTATGTCATTTAACTTTTCCTTTTGTGATCATTTCGACACGTAAAATTTGGATATGAATTTATTAAATTAACAAAAAAATTAAAAAAAAGCAATTAATTTTTTTAGATTATTAGCTACTGGTTAAATAAACTCCTGCTATATTTTTTGATGAGTCTTTTGTGATTATTCAGTATTCGCTTCTGGTTATTATATACTATTAGTTAATTGCTTTATTTAGGATACGTTATGTTTTTCTTTTTACCAAACTCAATCCCCAATTTATTCATCCGGTTACGAAGTGTACTGGGATTGATCCCATCGCCATCAGGCTAAGAAATTTAGATTTATGTTTTTTATCCTTTTCATTTTTATTATCTCATTGCCGTATATGGTAAATATAAGCATAATTGCCATATTAGGCAAGTAAAATTATCGCATTCGGCAATTTTGTGAATATGTGTTTTTGTAACCTATTGATTTTATTGGGCACTTAATTTTGGCACAGCTTTCGCATAAGTAAACGATAGAATTTCAATAATGAAAGCACAGAGATAGAGGATAAACAATGAAATGGTCAAAGATTATTGAACTTCGATCAGCAAACAGCAATCGGGAGTTGCTGTGAGATTCTAGCAAGCGCTGTTATCTGGGACGCAATTAAGATAGCGTCTATAATTAATTCAGGAATCAATTAACTAAACTGTTCTAACGAGCTGCAAAAGCGGAAGTGGCTGAGGAGTAGTTTGGTATTAAAAATAAATACTTTTATAAAATAAGGAGAATAAAAATGCATTATTGCCATATTTGCGGTGAAGGTTGGTACTTTTTCCCAACGATTTTTTTTATTGCAATGATAATTTTCTTTATCATCGTGTTTAGAAGGAGAAACTTATTCTGGGGGTGGAGATGTTTTGGTAGTAAAAGGATGCAAGATTTTTTTACAGATCGCTATACATCCAGAACATCTGAATCAGCAATTGATATACTGAAAAAGCGATATGCTAGTGGAGAGATAAGCAAACAAGAATTTGATCAAATGAAAAAAGATCTTTAGGACCTAAAACGAAAAATTATTAGGAGGTAACAAATGCCTATCCATCTTGAGGACCTGGACGTGGTTTCTGAAGTTGAAGGATTACGTTCCGCATTGATCGTTGCCTGTAATATGTGCGCAGGAGCGAGCCTCGCTATGAGAGAAAACAAACCTTTCATTCAGTACTTCAGAAGCTTTCTAAAATCACCCCCTCTTGAAAGACATATTAGGAGATTAAAATCTCAATTGAGAGAAAAGGGTGTGAAGACAAAGAAGTTTAAGGGCGGCGTTATTCAACAATTCTTTCTTTGTTTATGGACATCAAAACAACGTAACGAACTTCACAAATATGCAAAACAATATGAAGCCGTGATAGTTCTGGGATGTGATTCTGCAATTATAACTACACGAGAATCAGTAAAAGGAACTGATTGTAAGGTAATCAAAGGTATGGAAGTTGCCGGAATTATGAACACAAAAACAAGGTTCCATTTGCCATGTAATATATCCTTTGAAGACAGCAATATAATTCCCATGTGCGACCGACATTGTCCGCGATTCAGTCGAGAATCTCAGCAGAAGAAAGAAGTAGACATATCGGACAGACCATGTCACCTACCGGCAAGAAGAACTTCTGTTGCGGGATAATAGTTATCTTAAATTCAAAATGATTACTACTCTTTAAAGGTTAGCAAATGAACTCTCTTAAATATATCAAAGGTATTGATCTAAACCAGATAAAGGAGCGATCGATCTTAGATATCGCAGCAAGTATTTGGGAAGTAGGTAGATACAATGCCTTTAAAACTTGTTATCGGTCAATGCGTATGATTGATGATTTAGTTGACGACTGTAAAGCCATTTCGACTAATATCTCTGATGAAGAAAAAGAACATTTCTCAAGAGTGATAATGAATTGGTTTAATTCACTCATAGATGGCAATCCCTGTGATTCAAATCAAAAAGAATTATTAAAAACTATAACGAAATATCAGATACCACTTTGGCCATGGATTAAATTTTCAAACTCGATGATTTATGATATTAATTTTAATGGGTTTAAATCATTAAGAGAGTTTATAAAATATTCTGAGGGTGCGGCTATTTCTCCAGGCTCAATCTTTATGCATTTATGCGGTATTCATAATTCAAATGGATATTATATGGCTCCGAAATTTGATATTAAAAAATACGCCCGGCCATTGGCTCTATTCTCTTATATTGTACATGTTATTAGAGATTTTCAAAAAGATCAAAACAATAATTTGAATTACATTCCTGTTAACCTATTAGATGAATATGGATTAACCCATATTACGCTAAAAGAGATTGCCTCTGGTGGGAAAATAGTATCCGAATTTCGGGAACTGATGAAAAGGTATTATAAGATTATTGAATACTATCGTAAAATATCAAGATATATGCTTGATAACATCAGTAATTTTTTGGAACCACGTTACAAACTTAGCCTGGAAATCATCTACAGTTTGTATCTCCAAATCTTTGAGCGAATAGATATACAAAATGGAAATTTTTCTTCTGAAGAGTTAAATCCTTCAATAGAAGAGGTTCGGTCAAGGGTAAATATGATCCTATCTGAATATCGATATATGGATTAATAATCATTTGTTTTAAATGAAAATATCTAAATTTGCATACAGATTTATTTACATTAACTAAATAGTAGGAATAGAAATGTCAGACATGATTTTAGTTACAGGCGTAACAGGGAATGTTGGGAAAGAAGTCATAAATCAGTTAATCGGAAATGGGCTGCCTGTGAAGGCTGCTGCTCGTAACCTGGCTAAAACTGAATCCACGGATTTGAAGGAAACAGAAATTGTATTATTCGACTACGACAGACCCGAAACTTTTGAATCTGCTCTGGATTGAAGTTTTCTTTTTGAAACTGAGGAATATAACCAGTCAATGACCGAACATAAAAAAGTTCAGTTTCACTTCGCTTTTTCATGCTGATTACTTCTTTTGTTAGCGAGAATTGTAATAGAAATAAATTTTAGGAAATATTCTTTATATGCAATCATAAGGAGGATAAAAAATGAAAATAGCGATATTAGGTTCTACTGGATTTTTAGGGAAGATACTACTTAAAAAAGCCTTAGAAGCAGGGTATGAAATAAAAACTTTGGTCAGAAATCCTGAAAAATTAGGCGAATTCAGGGATAAGGTAGAATATATTCAAGGCAATATATTTAAAGCTGATGATATTGAGAGAACTGTGAGTGGGACAAAAGCAGTGCTATCTACAGTAGGTCCCCCACAAAAAAATCCTGAAGATCCTGAAAAATATAAGAAGGCAATGGAAGATCTCGTTGCTATATTGGAAAAGAAAAATATCATGCGATTAATTCATACTGGCGGTGCAGTTCATCCAGGAGGAAATAACGAAAATTGGTCAACGGGCAGAATACTTTTAAGATTGTTTCTCAATATCTTCGCTAAACCTATTCTTGAAGCTAAACATTTAGAATGGGAAGTATTAAAAGAATCAAATATCGATTGGACTTTGGTGAGGCCACCAAAGATTACCAAGGGAGAGTCAAAAAATAAAAAAGTGATTGCTGATGAGAAAAATCTTGCGAGTACAAAAATCAATGTGGAGGATCTAGCCAGTTTTATTTTAGATCAAATTGTCTCGGAGAATTGGATAAAAAAAGCGCCTCTGGTTTCATCTGGAAAATAATAATCTTGATCCAGATAATTATTTCCGGCTCGCCAACAATGGTCTCAACTGGATCGCTGACACGTTCCATTTTTTTGTTATTTTAAAAATTAAGTCTAAAGCCTTAAACTTAAAAAATGGGTCGGTCGGCACATGACCAGTTAGCCCCAGCGTCAGCCGGACTTGGAGTGCTTAAGCGAGTCAGGGTTTGGTATCGAGCCTGGGATCAACAACAGAGGAGTATCTCATAAGTTGAGGAGGAATCAGCGATGAGTGCGGTACCTGATAAGACAATGGCAACCCGGAAGGTGGGTGCGGAAGACATTATCATGATAAACCTTCCCGCCAATCGATTTCGTAACAGCATCCCTGCACACTATGATCCACAAACTGATAAAAAATCGCGATATCAGGTCGCGCTGTTGGCTCAGGCCTGTGAGGGCTATTCATTTGATAATTACGAGGCCGGCCGGACCGATGAACTCCATTTCTGGCTCCGGGTTGCTTCGTCAAATCCGGGCGCACCTGTGAAAGGTGCAGAAATCATGCTGCCTTCTATGCACTGGCTCGCCCTCGCCTCGGCAACAAGCAATGCTACTGCCCGGAGTTACCTTCAATCATTCGGATTCAGCCCGCTTGACCTGGAGAAAATTAATTTGCGCAGGCACGGAGGCTCGTTGGCGTTTATGGATGGAAGGCGGATCGAGTGGACTATCACTGGCCCCGGTAAGGGAGTGGCCCGTGTTGGCGTGAAACATGTCATATTCGTAGCAACAGACGGGCCGGACGCTGCCGGTCATCGTGTTGCAGCATTGCTGACCGATACCGTGATGGAGCAACCCGGCAAAATCCGCATTCAAACAGCCGCCTTAGAGCCGTTTCTGTTAAGGGGTGAGAGCTTCCCAGCGGCCATCCATCGGGTGCCGAAGCTCGAAGCAGACGTCGTTTGGAGGCGGCATCCAAAATGAAGGAGTTGGTGGGCATCCGATTATTGGCGTCGGGTCACTCGCAGAGGTTTTTACTTTTCGAAATATGAATAACGAAGAAGAAGATGATTTTCTTAAGTGAGAAATCACTACTATAGAATAGTCATGATATGATTTATGAAGGAAACATCTAATTAAATTCATTAATTGTAAGGAGGACATAAAATGTCAAATTGTCAAAAAAATTCAACAGGAAATTTGGAACTAACTATCTCAAAGACAAACGGTAAGTGCCCTATCGGAGAAAAAGTCGGAGAGCAGTGTATTGCGAACAACAATATACCTGTTATATCCTGTGAAGGTGCCTGTATTCGCGGAGAAATCGCGAGGTTGGCGGCGAATTATGTTTCAAAACATGAAAACTACAGAAGAGGCTGTCATGGTGAGTTGTTTACTGTCCCTGAATCAAATATAGCCAATTGGATTAAAGGTGCTCCAAAGGTTATTTGTATCGATGGTTGCTTTTTGAAATGTCATTCCAGGATATTGGAAAATATAATTGATCCATCTAAGTTGTTGGTTTTTGATGCATTATCACACTATAAAAGATACAATGATATCTTTTATATTGATGACGTCCCGGAAGAGGAAAGAAAAGAAGTTGGTATGAGTGTTGCCAAATGGGTAATTCAGTCCATAAAAGAAAATAATGTTCCGGATAATAGTAATAGTTGTTGCAATTAGCTTTTCCTTTTAATAGCATCTGAACGAAATCTCAAGAATTTGTGCAAAATGTGCCAGGCACTTTAATGTAGAGTGAATTTTATTTCACAAATTTACAGTAGCTTACGTTCACGAAAAAGTAACACAATTTTATATGTAAGTGTCTGGCAAGTATTTTTCTTTCACACACGAAATAAAAAATTAGCTATTTTCATATGTATTTTTTGGGCTCATACAAAAATCTAAATCAAGGAGTAACAAATGCGAAGTTTAAGGAGTCATATGTTTCGTTTAGTAGTTAAATATTGGATGTCTCCAAAGTTTAATACTTCTAGAACAGTACAGGCACAAAGGAGAGCACTCGAAGATTTTGCAAAACTTTCCATACTTCCAATAAAAACTAAAATACAGCCCCTCCAGATTGGGAAAATGTCTGCTGAATGGATTTCGGTATGTAACACGCGGGAAGAATGTGCTTTGCTGTACCTACATGGTGGAGCCTATAATATTGGTTCACTTAATACACACCGTGATATAGCCGCACGAATCTCCAAAGCAAGTAAAGTAAAAACATTATTGATAGACTACCGTCGTGCTCCTGAACATTCTCATCCTGCTGCAGTTGAAGATGTTGTCATGGCATATCGTTGGTTACTTAAAAATCAATTTTCCCCACAAAATATTGTAATTGCAGGTGATTCCGCCGGCGGAGGATTAGCAATCGCTGCTTTGGTTTCTTTGCGTGACGATGGTGATCCGTTACCTGCTGCGGCAGTATGTCTATCCGCATGGACAGATTTGGAAGGAACAGGTGAATCATTTACAACACATGTTCACTCGGATCCTTTTCTTACCCCCGAATGGCTTCGGTTTATGGCGAAACATTATGTCGCAAATAATGACGCGCGCATGCCGCTCATATCACCATTATACGCTGATTTACACGACCTTCCGCCAATATTTATCCAGGTAGGCTCTGATGAAATTTTGTTAAGTGATTCCACTCGACTCGCAGAGCGTGCCCGCGAGGCAGGTGTTGATGCAACGTTAGATGTATGGGAAGGCATGTGGCATGTTTGGCATTTCTTTGCAGGACAAATGCCCGAAGGAAATCGTGCGATGAAAGAAGTCGGTAAATTTATTCACAAGCACCTTAAGATATAACAGGAAATGTAGATGAAGTGGTTTGAAGAGTTATATACAAAAGATTATATCAATTTGTGCGAATTTGGTTCACCTGAACAAACATAGCCGAGGTAAAGTTTCTAGTTGATGTACTTGACCTGAGTTTTAATTCCAAGTTACTGGATATATGTTGTGGTTTGGGAAGGCACACTTATGAAATTTCAAATCTGGTTAATTGTCAGATTGTGGGTATTGATTTATCTGATGGTTATTTAGCTATTGTCAGAGAGAAATATGCTGCACCAAATATTAAATATGTTAAAGCAGATATACGAAATATTCCGGTTGAGTACTGGTTTGACGCTGCTAAGAATTTATTCACTTCATTCTGATTTTTTGATAATGATGAAGAAAATGAAAAGGTTATTCAACAGGCAAATAATTCTCTTAAAAAAGCGGATTGTTCCTTTTAGACATTGAAAATAAATTCAATTTTGTATTGAATGATGTCTTACAGAAGGAATATTTTTAGCAACAAATGGATGATCATAAATTTTGTCTCTTGCATAATAAATATGATATAGTCAATGAGCGAGAAATATTTTCAGCTAGAATAATTGAAGATGGTAAAAATGCAATCAGCGTTGGCTATAATATCCGATTGTATTCATTACCTGAATTAAAAAGCATGTTTTGGCGAAACGGATTTGAGATTATGAATTTCTGGGGTGATTTTGATAAAAGTGAATACTCTATTAATAGTCGAAGACTAATCACTTTAGCCCAAAAGAAGAAAAATTTATAACATGAGAAGAGATTCAATCCAGAGTAAAAATGATTCTGTCTGAATATCAATCTAAAGTTATGAATTTATTAATGATTTTTTCCAAAATCAATCCCCAATTTTTTCATCCGATTCCTGAGCGTGCTTGGATTTATTCCAAGGAAGGCAGCAGCTCCATCCGGCCCATTAACCTTACCCTTTGTTTTGGATAATACTCGGCGAATATGCCGGGAAATTACCTCATCAAGATTATCTGTTTCTTCGCTCTGTTCCTCCAATTCCAAAGTTTTTTGGGGCACTCCAAGATTGAGATGTTCAAATGTTAATGGGCCATTAGGATTGAGTATTAAAGATCGCTCAATAACATTCTCTAACTCCCTTACATTGCCCGGCCAATCATATTCTAATAGCGGATCAATTGCTGCAGGAGATAAAGCAGGTATGGTAGGTAATTTTAGTTCTTTGGCCTTCAAACTGATAAAATGCTGCAATAATGCAGGAATATCGGATTTTCTGTCGCGTAGTGGTGGAAGCCAGATGGGAAAAACATTTAACCGAAACCATAAGTCTTCACGAAATTGTTTAGCTTTTACCATTTCCTCTAAATTGCGGTTGGTGGCGGCAATGATTCTGATGTCCAATTGAATTGACCTATTACCGCCAACTCGTTCTATCTCTTTATCCTGCAAAACGTGCAATAAACGCACTTGAGCCTGAAGTGGAAGTTCACCGATTTCATCAAGAAAAATCGTTCCTTTATTGGCTCGTTCAAACCGTCCCCGTTTCTGTGTAATGGCGCCGGTAAAAGCACCTTTTTCATGGCCAAACAACTCGCTATCAATAAGCGCTTCAGGGATGGCGCCACAATTAACTTTAACAAAAGGCTCGTCTTTACGCGATGATGAATAATGTATGGCATTGGCAATTACATCTTTACCCACTCCAGTTTCGCCCAGCAGTAAGACCGGACTATTCAAAGCCGCAACATGACTGGCTTGTTCCATGACTTCTTTTAGTCCAAAATTTCCACCGATGATTTCCTCTCCAGAGAGCCGCCGAAGTTCTCGACGTAGATCCCGATTGTCATCAACCAGAAGATCTTTAAATTTATTTATTTCTAGATGTTTAAGCGCATTCGACATCGCGATAGCGAATGGCTCTCTTAGCAAGGAAAGCAAGTCCGCATGTTGCTGAGTGAACTTTCTTTCGCCTTCTGTGGCTAGTAACAGCCCGCCACCTCCGACTATCTTGTCCCCCAGCCTCAGAGGCAATACCAAGAGCGATGTTACCTTGATTCCATGGATCTGAAACATCTCATGAAACATCAATTGTCGATGGGGATCGTCCTGGATGAGCCAAGCAAAGTTAGGTCTCTGTTGAAGGTATTCCCTTTCGAATCGCCACATTTCCTTTCGTGCTTCAGAGGTCATAGGCGTAAGCAAGTCAACCATCATTGCTTTCATTGGTGTAGCATTGGCAACGGTACGCATCGCATTCAGACCATCCTCATATAACTGAAGTAATATCCTGTCAACTGGCATTACTTGTCTCAAGAAATTCAGGCTTGAAACTAATGCCTCTTCAATCTCAAGATTGCCGCATATCTGCAATGTCGCCTGGCGAAAAAATTCGTTTTTGTCCATTTTTTCCCTTTTCTTGTTTATGGTAGAATACCGTATACGGTAAATATACTTAAAAATACCATATAAGGCAACCTAAATTATCTTATTTGGTATTTTATCGCAGCTTAATTTTTATAACTTATTGATTTTATTAAGTATTTATTTTTGGTATGACTTTCGCATAAGGAAACAATAGAATGATAACAAATAAAACAATAAATATAGGAGGAATGATAGGATGATATTAGCAGATTACACCAATCCAATTGTAAAAGACAAAGCTTTGGCTTTGATTAGAAATCAAGAAACGATTCAGGACAAAATTACAGCAATTTTTCTTTATGTCCGAGATGATATTAAACTTCAATTTCCTGATGAGGGCGATCTGATAAAGGCGTCTCAAACTATTAAATACGGATACGGTCAGTGTAACAATAAAGCAAATTTGTTTTTAGCATTATTAAAATCTAAATGAACAATTTGTACAAATGGATGCAGTGACAGATGATCATGGTGTTTATGATGATCCCGGTGATTATTATAACAGCTCAAAATATAAAAACCGACCGAATGCATTCACACTATTTATCTATAAGATGCTTATCAAAAAAGTCAATAAAAAGATTATAAAAATGAGATCTTCTTATCAACCTGGTTAATGTTGACTAAATGAAGCATTCAGACAAAATTTAATAAAACTTTTGGAGACAATAATGAAGTGGTTGGAAATTATTGAGTTGCGATCAGCAGATTGTGATCGAGGATCGCTGGAATCGCAACTGCAAAAATTGATTTATGAAGTGGATAGGGAAACAAAAAAGCAGACAATCAAGGCGTATAGCCGTGTGATGATAGATACCGATTTTAGCATTCACCTGTTTCACGATTCACCTGACGTGGAGAATAACGGAAGTTCATTGGGTTTGCGTTTAACGTCAGCATTGAAAGAATTTGGATTGGTGAATCATAGTGTGTGGATTGAAAAGTACAGTAAATAATTTTATTGGGGAGAAATATAATTGAAAACTTTCATAATTGCCTTATCAATTTGTTAGCGCCTCTGCTCTCGGCTCAACCAAATGATCATAAATTCTTCGATGGATAAGAAACTGACCGAATAACATTTATCGAGCAAGCATGAAGCTGCTGCAAATTACAGCAATTATTTGAAAGGTTATATTTTAAAAATTTAAATACAAATACCTAAAATATAATAAATAAGGAGTGAAATTATGACTTTTGTTGAAATATTAAAATGCCGCCGATCTATTAGAAATTATGAAGACAAACCTGTATCCGATGAAGTAATTAAGGATATGATAAAAGAATGTATTCTCTCACCGAATGCGGGCAATGAACAACCCTGGGAATTTATAATTGTTAACAACAAAAAAATGCTAAAGAGAATGTCTGATGAGAGCAAAAAAAATATCCTTGATCGTATTAATGCCAATCCAAATGATTATGCCAAGAAATATAAAGGAATGTTGCAGAACGAGTCTTACAATGTTTATTACAATGCACCATGCCTTGTGATCATTCTTGGGCAATCCAGTTTAAAAAACTTATATGTAGATTGTGCATTGGCTGCCAGTTACTTTATGATGGCGGCAACATCTCGAGGTTTGGGAACATGTTGGGTAAATCTTGGCACCGAAATAAAGGATCCAGAAATGATAAAGGAGTTGGGGATGCCAGAAAACAGCCAAATTGTAGCACCTATCGCCTTGGGTTATCCAGCTAAAATACCTGCTGTCCCCAAACGACAGGAACCAAAAATCATTAAGATTATCACATAACGAATCACTGACCTGGATTGTTAGTCCATTTAACTCTACAAAAAACAGTAGGTGACCCGTTATTCTCATGAGTATGAAGTACATTTAACGAAAAATACAAAAAAGCAAGGAGCTATAGAATGAAAAAAGTGTTAGTCGCAGGTGCAACCGGCTACCTTGGCCGGTACGTGGTAAAAGAGTTCAAAAAAAAGGGGTATTGGGTGCGCGCTTTGACGCGAAATATTGCCCGACTGGATAACCTGAGAGAATATGTTGATGACAGTTTTACTGGTGAAGTTACGAATCCGAATTCGCTAGCAGGAATTTGCGAGAACATCGATATCGTTTTTTCATCCATTGGTATTACCAAACAGAAAGACGGGCTGACTTACATGGATGTTGATTATCAGGCCAATGTCAACCTATTGAAAGATGCTGAAAAGTCGGGCGTTTCAAAATTTATCTATGTGTCTGTTTTCAATGCGCACTCGATGAAGGATCTGAAAGCTATTCAGGCAAAATTAAAATTTGAAGAGGCATTGAAAGGATCGGGATTGGACTATTCGATCATCTACCCCGATGGATTTTTTTCAGACATGCTGGAATACCTGAATATGGCGAAAAAAGGGAAAGGCTACGTCTTCGGATCCGGTGAAAATAAAATCAATCCGATTCATGGGGCAGATCTGGCAGAGGTGTGTGTCAAGGCGGCTGTCGGTGATGAAAAGGAAATACATGTCGGTGGACCCGATGTGTTCACCCATAATGAAATATTATCAATCGCATTTCAAACGGTGGATAAAAAAGTGAAGATATCGAGAATACCGCTTTGGATACGGGATATCCTGCTGACCATTGTCAGGACTTTTACATCCGTCAAAACTTATGGTCCGCTGGAATTTTTCATGACGGTGCTTGCGGCGGATATGGTTGCTCCTGCTTACGGGAAAAAGCATTTAAACCAGTTCTTTTTAGAAAATAGAGATAAGGTATAAAATATTCCATTTTTTTTGGAAGGAGGGGCAAAAATGAATAACAATAAAGCAATCGTTATTACTGGAACATCAACAGGGATTGGCAAAGCCTGCGCCCTTTATCTTGATAAGTTGGGATTTAAAGTTTATGCAGGTGTACGAAAGCGAGCTGATGGAGATAACCTGAAAAAAGAGGTCTCGGAGAGACTTACACCACTCATTCTCGATGTTACTGATGAAAATTCGATTAACATGGCAGCCAAGGTTATCGAGAAAGAGACGGATGTTAATTTGTATGGATTGGTCAACAATGCGGGTGTTTCATTGAACGGGCCGTTGGAGCTCGTTCCAATGTCAGACATTAAAAAACTCATGGATGTCAATGTCACCGGCTTGCTTGCCGTAACCAAAGCCTTCTTACCGATCATTAGAAAAACCAAAGGAAGAATAGTCAACATCAGTTCGGGGCATGGATTGTTAGCCATTCCTGATAAAAGTGTTTATGCTGCTTCCAAGTTTGCAGTTCAGGCAATATCTGATTCGCTACGAGTAGAGGTTCGTCCATTTGGTGTTGGCGTTTCAACTATTGTCGTTGGTAAAGTAAATACTGAAGTTTTAGGCAAAATTCTGGCTGATAGAAAGAAAATGATCGAATCAGCTAATCCAGAAGTCGTTAAACTTTATTCCAGTCTTATTGAGTTTTTTGATAAAGAAGTCAAGAATATTCCAGGAATAGAAGCGATTGATGTAGCGAAAGTTATTAGCAAAGCATTAATCAATAAAAAACCAAAAGCACAGTATTTTATTGGCCCTGGAGCGATAAAAATGAAAAAATTAGCCGGATTGCCAGTAAAGCTTAGAGAATGGATGATGTATAAAACTATTTATAAGTAATAGAATATATTGCAACAGGAGCAGAAAAATGGAAAAATTATCAATAAAAGAAAAAGTTTTCTATGGTTTCATTTTAAATGAAAATAGAGTTTATAAACACTGGTACTCAAGATTCTTGATTTGTGGCGTGGATATAGATCGAATGCGAAGAGTTGTTGCACGGATTAAAAATTGGTACGCATGGTGTTCTGAATGGTACAAAGAAGGTAAATCTCTCGAAAAACTTGCCGAAGAAGCTCTTTCAAAAGATAATATTTATACAGCCAGGAAACTGTTTCATCAAGCAGCCGGATGTTATCATGTCGGGCAACACTTTTTCTATATCGATCCTGAACAAAAGAACAAGACTTTGGAAAGAGTATGGGTGAATTATCAGAAAGCCATTGCCCTGTATAATAAAGATCAAAAACCCATAAAAATAGATATCCCATTTCGAGGGACAAAAATACCCGGTTATCTACGGATTCAAGAAGATACTCAAAAACCTTTAGTAATCCTGGTTAATGGAATGGATAATTTAAAAGAAACAGAAATGCATTATTTTGGGAAATTATTAACTGATGCCGGTTTCAACACATTCGCTTTTGATGGTCCTGGACAGGGTGAAATGTGGAAAGATATGGAATTCATACCTGATTATGAAAAAGCTGTCACCGCTATTATCGATTGGTTTGAACAAAATAACAGCTACAATATTGATTTGAATAGAATCGGTACACTTGGTTTCAGTTTAGGAGGATACTTGGCTCCTCTCGTTGCTGCGCATGACAAACGAATAAGTTGTGCCGTTGGAAATGGTGGTCCTGCAACGTTTCAGTTAATGCCGCCAGAAATCAAAATCGTTCCAACACTTCATAGAGGATTCAAGTATATTGCAAAAACCAAAACGTATAAAGAAGCGATTACCAAACTTGATTTTGATATAAAGAAGGCGCCAGCAATGGACCGCCCTTTACTTATTTTTCACTCCGGAAATGACAAACTAATCCCTGATGGCAAAAAACATGGTGAATACTTTATGGACTGGGCGGTTGGGGAAAAGGAACTCAAATTCTATCCAGATGGTGAGCATGTATGCGCCAATTATCTTGATGAGGTAATCCCATACACTATTGATTGGTTAATCAAACATTTAGGAAGATAAAAAACATGAATCAGAAAAAATTTACTTTTTTAAAATCTCTAAAAGTTTTATTTGGGAGATTGTTTAGTGAGCGGGTCCATTTTTCTCGAGAATATGCAGGAAAAATTCTTACAATGGAAGATGGCGAAAAATTTCAGGTCATTCGAGATCTTAAAGTGGATCCGAAACAATATGAAGGAAAATCAGCCGCTATATTTAAAGTACGTTTCAAGTTTTCAGGACTTCCGCTTGCTGTTAATAAACGTATGTCAGCATTTCCAGCTCCGTTTTTAATAGCAAAACCCGGATTCCGCGAGAAAATCTGGACTGTCTCTAAAGATGGTTATTTTCAAGGAATATATCAGTGGGCAACAAAGGAATTTGCTGAAAACTATCTGGATTCTTTCATTTACAAATTAATGATCAAACGATCTGCTGAAGGTACATTATCTTTAGAAATTTTGCCTAATACGGTTCTGTCAGAATATATTGAACGTTTGATATAGAAATAAATATTATACATGTGAAACCATAAAGCAGGAAAATTAATACGGAGGAGAATAAAAATGGGAGACAATAATACAAATAATATCTGTATATGGGATGAGCAAGCCGATTGCACGAATTGCAAAATAAATGATAAGTTAGCATGTAAGTGGGACAAGAAGATATTGATCGGTTTCCACGGAATAAACTAGCCATCGATAATCACATCTGTTTTTGGAATGGTAATAGTAGGTTTTTTAACTGGTGCATAGTGGCCTCTGATAACATTTGGAATTTACTTCCTTATATAACGATGATCAAAGTTGATGCAGAAGCTCAAAATAGTAAGAATGTTACCATAAGTGTTGGTCATAGGAATGCATATATAGCAACAGCCATCTCCCTATCTGCCTGTATAAGCCAGATGTTGGAGAAGGATTTATTTTCACAAAAGAGAGTGTTCCTGATGGGGCATTTTTTTAAATTTAGATAAATTATTGGAAGATGTGAAGAGTATGGGTATGAATGTAAAAATAGAACAACCTACAGAATAAAATGGGGAAAAAATTCATGAAAAGGGAACTGACCTAAGAGTATTTCGTTATGTGTTTATTTTTGATATCAAAAATATATGTAATTTAATCATTTAGTATAATTTTTAGTGAGGAATATTATGAAGTATTTTTGGAAATGTTCAAATTATATTAGTAAGCATCTTCTTTCTGTTATCACGACAACTGTAATTATAGCTCTCTTATTTGGTTTTTATTTTAATTTTAAATCAGCGAAAAACTTAATATTACCCTTTATAATTTTCATGGTTTATCCTGTAATGATTGAAATGACATTAAAGGGCATATTTGTTTTCAATGACAAAAAGGTTTTGAGTTATGCGTTAATTGTAAATTTCTTTTTCATTCCTTTAATAGGCTATTCAATTATTTCTCTATTTTTCAAATCTGAAATGGTTTTGTCACTTGGATTATTATTAATCGCTGTTCTTCCAACTAGTGGAGGGATGACTATTGCGTGGACTAGTTTAGCCAAAGGCAATGTAAATGCCGCCATTAAAATGAATGTTGCTGGTCTTATTTTGGGTGCAATATTGGCGCCTTTTTATTTAAAATTATTTATGGGGCAAGCTTTGGATATTCCTATACTAACAGTGATGCGACAGATATTTATGATCATTTTTATACCCTTAATATTAGGGCAAGTAACTCGAGTAATATTATTAAAAAAATTGGGAAATACTTACTTCAAAGAAAACATAAAACCCAAACTACCTTTGATTTCAACATGGGGATTAATAGGGGTTATTTTTATAGCCGTATCTTTAAAAGCAATTTATATAATAAATAATCCTCTATTAGTATTCGACATAATTATACCCTTGACTATCTTTTACTTCATTACTTACTTACTTGTCAGTTTAATAGGGAAGTTTCTTTTAATTAGATCTGATGCAATATCACTAATATATGCCTCAGCTCTTCGTAGTCTTGGAATTGCACTTGTTTTAACTATGACAGTTCTTGGTGAAAAAGGTGCTGAAGTTGCATTGCTCGTGGCGGTTGCTTATATAATTCAAATACAAACGGCAACTTGGTCTGTTAAAATAAATGATATATTTTTAAAAACACATAACGAACGGCAGGGGGTAGGATGGCAGTGTTTCTAATCAGTTTAATCCTGTCCATCGCATTTAGTGAATTTCAGATCTGACATTCGAAGCGCTGAGCCCTCGTGCCCCTGAGCCTGGTCGATGATTTGAAAGGATCGCCCTAGAAATTTAAAGAATAGAGTAATCCAAAAGCAAATTGAGACATGAAATGTTTCGCTGGCGTGATGGCTCTAGTCAGTCTTTTAATCACTAGAAGTGAATTCTCCCACTATTAATTTAAGGTATATGGATGTCAAATTCGTAAAAACAATAAAACAAGAAAAATTATAAGGAGGAGAAAAAAATGGGAAACAATAATGCTCGATTAAGTTCAAAAATATTAATTTTTGCGTGTTCTGGAGCCGCAGATGTTGGTGCTTTGTCAGATAGGGCTGCCAGAGAATTTACCCAGGAGGGTGTTGTAAGAATGTTTTGCACAGCAGGATTAGGAGGGCAAATAGATTCACTATTGAAAACTACCAATGAAGCAGAAGAAATAGTTGCTCTTGATGGGTGTTCATTGGATTGTGTTAAATTATCTTTAGAAAATATAGGTATTCTCCAATATGAACATTTAAGAGTTACGGATTTAGGTTTGAAAAAAGGTAAAACAGCAATTAATTCAGATAAATAGAGTGAAAGAAAAATTGAAAGAATTATTAAATTAATCATCTAACATCATTAAACTCGAAACATTTTTGGCTTTAGCTAACAACGTCCGGAAGGATTACCGGAGTTAGAATCAATTTAGAACAGAGGTTATATTGGAAGGACACATTAATCTGTTTGACGAGTTATAAAGTTTTGGTTAAACTTAAACTTCAAATTTAATGAAAGGAAGGTAATAATATGATACGACTGAAAAAGATTCTATTTCCAACTGATTTTTCACGCTGTGCAAATCAAGCTTTCTGGCGTTCGTTATATTTATCTAGAAAATTTCAAGCAGAATTACATATGTTACATGCAATCGTTCTACATGACGATGATCCACATAATGCTGTCTCTTTTTTCCCGGATATAAGTGCTATTCACAAACAGCTTGCAGAAATTGGGCTCGAAAAGATGGATTTACTTATCGAATCCTATCATGCTGATGATATAAATGTTAAAAAAGTTGAACGGCGAGGAATCGCACCAGCCCCGGTAATTTTGGATTATGCTTCAGAGAACGACATTGATCTTATCGTCTTGGTCACTCATGGTCGTCGAGGTCTTGAACACGTATTTCTCGGAAGTGTTGCAGAAGAAGTTGTACGTTTGGCAAAATGCCCGGTTTTGACTATGCGAGAACGTGAGAAACCCCATCCCGAAGAATCATTGAATCGTATTTTGGTTCCAATCGATTTTTCTCATTACGCACATCACGCCCTATTATTCGCAAAAGAAATAGCGGCAACCTATAAGTCACGATTGCAAGTTTTGCATGTTATTGAACAATCTAAACGCCCTGATTTCTATTTTTTTAGCACAAATCCAAATCCAAATTTAATCCAAAATATCAGGAAAAAGTCAAAGGAAAAGATAGAACAACTACTTAATACAGTAAAAGAACCGAATGTAGCAGCAGACATCCATATTATCGAAGGCCAGGCTGCCAGAGATATTGTCAAATTCGCTGACGAAAATGATACCGATCTGGTCGTGATATCAAGTCATGGACTTACTGGTTATGAGCAATTATTGATAGGCGGCGTTGCAGAAAAAGTTGTCCGCATGTCTACGAGTCCGGTGTTTACTGTGAAAACTTTTGGAAATTCAAAGATTATTAGTTAGCCTTAATAATATGAAACCATCATATAAATAGAATTATTCTAGAACAAATGTGATAATTTGACTGATAGCTGCTGTATCACTCGATGAAAACTACCGATTGAGGAACAATAATGAAAGGG
>JABAOC010000363.1_pt4 | contig 46818 bp, 31 predicted proteins | sample 7062161 | NCBI WGS metagenome assembly JABAOC01 (sample SAMN14538625, study PRJNA623070) | marine sediment metagenome | biome: marine biome [ENVO:00000428]; feature: marine pelagic biome [ENVO:01000023]; material: deep marine sediment [ENVO:00002113] | place: India: Gulf of Khambhat ... | reverse complement strand
AAATTATCGCAGGATTTTCAACGGCTGAACCGCTCAGTAATCAAACACTAATAATTATTGCAGGTTCGGTCCTTCTCTCCCTGTTTCTTGCAGCGGGGCTGTCACTGCTCGTTGGCTTAACTCCGTCCTGGAAGCGGGCACAACAACCGGTTAAAATTATAGAGGCAATCAAAATTGGAATTTTTATGGGGCTATTCATCGCTGGTATCAGCGCTGTAATGGGTCGCTTTGCCCCATCACTCGCTCCCTTTTGGGCTGATTACAGCGCAGCAGGTAGTTACTTACCGTTTTTAGGATTGGCTCTGGATACGCTATTTCAGTACATTTTTATGACCAGCGTCCTTTTACTCATTTACACCGCAATAGATCGTTTTACCAATGGCTGGACCCAAAAAAATATACCTGCTATCCTGGTTATGCTGGTATTCGGCCTGGGAGTAGCAGGACTTTACTCAGTTGAAAGTATCCCATTCTGGCTGGTATCGGGCTTATTGAGTGGCGCTGTTTTAATCATCGTGTACATTTTGGGATTCCGTTATCATTTAGCATTCATTCCATTGGCTTCATTAGCAGTTATATGGCTAAGCATCATTAGAGATATGGTTTTTAATGCTTATCCAGGAGTCATCGTGGGGGCGGTAGTAGCAATTAACTTAGTCGGCATCCTAGCGGTTTACTGGTTTCTAAGATTGAATACCGGGAGAGATAAGAATACGGGATTACTGGAAGATATCGGGTTGGAAAAAAGATCGGCTTAGCAGAAAGGATCGGATTAACAAATGAAATAACACTAATTTTTAAATTTCAACCAAAGAACATCACCCTAAATCCCCTACTCTCCGATCACAGGCTTCAAAGGGAGGCTTTCTGGAATCCCCCCTTTGAAGCTTACCCTTACCCATATCTTTTCTAACGCAGAGATCGCAGAGGCACGCAGAGTTTCGTGGTTGAAAAAAAAGTTAATTGCCAGATTTATTAAACCCGGTATCTTATTGCTATCAAACCATATTGATGCAAAATAACAAATTATTTTTTTTCTCCTGATTTTAAAGTTACTATAGGCAAACATTATTTTAATTCTTTGATTGAACAATTTAAAACTGCCTCAGGCGAATCAATGACCTTGTTGATTTGGTACCATTTTTTCGTTTCGACCAAAATATGCAGCAGTCAGGGACTGCTCCTGCCCAATATATTGTATTATTTTGCTATTCATTGATATTAAATCAACAGAATCATTAATGAACTTATTGATTTGATAACATTTTTTCGTCTCGACCACAATATGCTACAAGCAATTATGAAAAAGTGTATTTAGCATTACCCTTAAGTTGGAGGGGGATATGTGAAAAAATTACATCACCATAAAGATCGATTAAAAAAGCCCTTAGATTGACGGCTATAAGGTCAGGGGGATGTCCAGATTAAATCTGACTAAGCAGAGATAAATAACAGTGTTAACATCACAATTCCTATGTATTTCCTCATATTATCCAATCGGTTTACTCTCATTTTTCTCCAGTTTATTTGATTAATAAAATTTTATTTGTTATAATCTCTGAATTTGAAATTAAACGACAAAAATATAGTCCGCAAGGAAGATGTGCAGCATTAAAAGCGATCGTATAATATCCAACTGGCAGTATCCGATTAATTAAATTTTCAACTTCTTGGCCAAGACTATTATAAATAGTCAGTGATACATGGTGTTTTATGCTAATATAAAATTGAATGGTAGTTGCAGGATTAAATGGATTCGGATAGACCTGAAAAAGACGAATTGTGCCTGGAATGCTTATTTCATTATTCAGTTTTTCCACATTTACTAAATTATCATTACTTGGATTGATGACCTTATTAATCAATTTAGCATTAATAGAAGTATTTTGAAGAACAAGATTTTCAACCTCATTGATTGAATTCTCGTTACTCACATTAGTAAATTCACTATCGATGATTCGAACATTGGAAACGGGAGAACGGGCGTACCCTCTCATTAACAACGCATAACGACTTTTTTGAGCTTTCATATTCCGAACTTCAATGTTTCGTACAATCGGTGCAAAGCTACCGACATCACCTTCTCCATAATAAAAATTAATCTTAATTGCTGCTTCGCTCACCTCGCCAACGGTAATATTACGCAAATAGATATTCTCAACCACGCCACCGCGCATGGAATTCGTTTTAATGCGTAATGCACGATTTAAATTAGGGCTATCCATGTAACAATCTTCTGCAAATACGTTACGGCAACTTCCAGAAATTTCACTACCGATAACAACGCCGCCGTGCCCATCTTTCATGGTACAATTCTGAATAACGACATTTTCAGTAGCTACATTCACGCGTCTACCATCTGCATTTCTGCCGGATTTGATCGCAATACAGTCATCACCCGTATCGAAATAACAACTTCTTATTAGCACATCCTGGCATGATTCAGGATTGCAACCGTCATTGTTTGGTCCATGTCCAATCACAGTTACATTCTGAATCGTAACATTGGTACAAAGCACTGGGTGAACGTGCCACATGGGTGAATTTTTAATGGTAACACTATCGATCAAAATATTTTGGCAGCGGTAGGGTTGAATCATATTCGGCCGTAGGTAATGCCCATCACCGTAAATGCGTTGTTCCACCGGGATATTGTTCTCTGCTTGCTGTCGAAGTTGTGACACATCCCGATCATCCAATTGTGTCCACTGCCACCAGTGTTCCTTATCTCCTCCGCCATCCAGCGTACCTGAACCGGTAAGGGCGATATTTTGTTGCTCAAAGGCATAGATCGGAGGAGAATAGTTATAACACTCACTTCCTTCAAATCTCGTATAGACTACAGGAAGATAATCTATCGGATTCTGACTGAATTTCACCGTGGCATTTTTTGATACATATAAATTCACATTGCTTTTTAAATGGATAGCGCCGGTTAAATAGGTTCCATCAGGAACAACAACCCTGCCACCACCATCGTTATGACAGGCTTCTATTGCATTTCTAAACGCTTCGGTGCAATCTACCAGACCATCCCCAATCGCACCAAAATCGATAATGTTAAACTCTTTGTCAGGGAAAACCAGCGGATTGATACGAGCTAACATGATTGGCACTAACGCCCAACCCATATTGGGATCATCTTCTGTTCTCACACTAAACGATGCGCTTATTCCACCAATACTCACCTGAGCCGTTACAATGCTCCCATAATTCGAGGAAGAAATGACACGGGCGCTGATCTGATCAAGATTTGTCACTGTTCCTGGGATTGAGGTAAAATCACCTCCGTTGATCGAATATTCACCATTGATAATTGTTACCTCAGAACTGCCACTAATGTCGGTAATTGTAACCGCTTCGGAAGTGATCAAGCTGTTCCTGGAAACATCGAATTGATCGATAAAATCGAATGTCTGTGTATTCGCACAATCTGATAAAAAGAATACACTCAGCATCAACCAACTTGCAAAAAAATCAATTAATAAGTTATGCTTTTTCATACAATATTCCATAAGGTTTTATTTTAAATAAATTAACTTCTTTGTTACAATTGCCGAACCTGTATCAAGTCTGCCGATATAAATTCCACTATTCAAACTCGCTGCATCGAAATGTATTGTATATTGGCCGGCGAATTGCTCCTCATCGACCAATCGCTTCACTTCCTGTCCAAGAAGATTATAAACAGAAAGCGTCACCTTTGTCTTTTTGGGCAAAGAGTAGGTGATTTGAGTAATGGCATTGAATGGATTGGGATAGTTAGTGAGACCAATTTGATAATGAGTGGGTACGCTGTTATCTTTAATATCAGTAATTCCTTGTTGATAAATTTCCTGAATTTGTGTTATATCCAATGCATAATTATAAATTCGGATATCATCTAAAAATCCCGCAAAGTTTGTATTTTCCTCATCTGGAGAAACACCAAGAAAAAGATCCTCGTTCTGAGAGATATCGCCGGTATCATCTGAGGCGCTTCCCTCTAAATTTACATTTGCGTAAAGCAGCAATTGATCCGATGCCGTAGCTCGAATCGCAACAACATGCACCCACTCACCAGTCACAAAATTGGTATTGGGCACTTCAATCCTCGATTTGATGGCGTCATCATCAATCGAAAAGCGGACGACATTGCTGGAATGATGGAACACTTCATATCGTTTTCCTGTTCCCGGACTGGCATGCGTTCCTTTGATTATATACCGCATGTGCCTATCCACTACCGTTTGTTTCAACCAGAATGAGATTGAAAAATCCTGATCGCTAAAATCGATTGATGGATTGTGAGGCACCTGTACATAATCATCAATACCATCAAATTGTAAAGCACTTCCCAGGATTCCTTCATCCCAAGCTTCATCGTTCATATTAACCATTGTGCCATTATTTCCGTTTTTGGATGAATCGTGAATGATTGATCCAGTTTGTTCATCCAATTTCCAGTGGGCAACAATTCCAGAGGGCAATGGAGCTTTTTCAGTGGTGAACGACCATAAATGACCAACCGTCGTTCCAAAATTATTCTTTTCATCGATTCGCCAGAAGTAGGTCATATTTGCCATCAGCGCCCCGAGTTGATATGTGCTATCTGTCTGATTATTCACAAAAGGCGGCGGATTTGTTGTCCCGAAATATACATCATGCGAGGTTGCCGCTGCGCCGGGAATCCAGCTTAACACCGGCGTCAAACTCACCGAGCCCGCGCCATCAGTCGGGCTTGGCTGTGTGGCATACGCAGGTGCCCCATTTTCATTTAATGTCGTGGCTGAAGCAATATTTGAATAGAGAGAATATTCATCGCCTCGATAAGATCGAACTCGGTAACGATAGGTTGTCAGAGGAATAAGCCCATTATCTTGATAACTGGTGGTGTTTGAAACAACAGTAGCAATTTCGATAAAATCTCCACCAGAGGCACGCTCAATTTTGAAGCCATCTTCATCGCCAGTATTGTCTTTCCATTGCAGGTTAATTTGATTCGCTGAAACAGTAAAAGCTCGAAGCTCAGATGGTCCCCGCCTCAATTCCATTTCTAAACTCGCCGTGATAAACGGGCCCAGACCTTTACCATCGTTACTCCGAATTCCGGTTCCATAGACATAATATTCATACGTGCCATCACGTCCATATCCTAATCCAGCGGTAATGCATGTTTGGTCAAGGTTAATCGTCCCGTCGATATTTTCGGTGATAAATTCCTGAAGGATGCCATAATAAGCCTTTTCAACAACATGCCAGTATGATTCATCAACATATCCCAGGCGGATGCCTTTGACGATTGAATACGTGAGCATACAGGAAACAGAAGATTCAAGGTAATTCCCTTCACGGCCTCCCTGGTCAACGACTTGCCACCAGACACCAGTAGAATCATCCTGAAAATTTGAGACTGCTTCTGTCAAACGTTGCAAGATGGCGATCACACTGTCCCGTCCAGCATGTTCTTCTGGCAGAAAATCGAGCACATCGACAACCGCCATCGCATACCAGCCAATTGCCCTACCCCAAAAGCTTGGGGAACAACCGGTTAGTGAATCAGCCCACTCCTGAGTTCGGCTCTCATCCCAGCCATGATATAAAAGTCCAGTTATTGGGTCTCGAGCGTGCTTTTCCATTAGTGTTAACTGCTTCACCACATCATCGAAATCTTCTGGTTCATTAAAAAGCTTGCCATACTCAGCGTAAAAAGGGCTGCCCATGTACAATCCATCCAACCACATTTGATGCGGGTATCGTTGCTTATGCCAGAAACCACCTTCCGACGTTCTCGGATGCGTTGCTAATTGACTCCGTAAGAGCGCCGCTGCTTTTCGATACTTTTCTTCACCTGTTTCTTTATACAAAAACAGTAACATACGCCCTTCATTAATTTGATCAATATTATAACTGCTTAAGCTGTAGCCATCAATACTTCCACCTGAATTTACGACAAGATCAACTGTCTTTTTAATATAATCAAAATAGCGGTCATCTCCCGTTCTTCGCCATAATTCTTCAAATCCTCTCAGAACCGTGCCGGTCACGTAATTCCAATTACCATAGCCGTTTGGATGGCGAGTCATAATCGATTCGGCCATGCGGATGGACCACGGTTGACTTTCAGCGTTTCTGTTCGGATTGCCTTCCGCATATAAATTCATGAACGGTACGCACAATAAGTATAACATAAAAAAACATCGTTTGATTTTGTTAGATTCTGATTTCATTTATAACTCCTTCTCATCTAAAGTTTCGCATATAGTTAATCTTTTCAGTTATCTTTACCCAATGTCATTATTAAACTTACTGATTCCATCGCTCATAGCGATGGAATCGGTGAATTATTCCATATCTTAATAACATTGATCTTTACCTTCTGCTAATTTTTCTCCATCATTTCCATTTCCAGACTTGCGGTGATGAATGGTCCCACTCCCTTACCATCGTTACTCACCTTTTTCTCCTGATAGACATAATATTCATAAGAACCGTCGCGTCCGTAACCGAGTCCGGCACTTCGACAAATCTGGTTCAGGTCGATTGTTCCGTCTTCATTTTCAGAGATAAATTCTTTAAGAATTCCCTGGTGTGCCTTTTGGGCATTAGCTTTGAACTTTGCATCAAGATATCCAAGACGAACCCCTTTTGCCAGCGCATAGACGAACATACAAGAGACCGATGCTTCCAGATAATTCCCTTCCCGATACGGCTGATCCACTACCTGCCACCATACGCCAGTCGAGTCGTCCTGAACCTTTGAGACCGCCTCAGCCAGACGCTGTAAAATAGCAATCAGATCATTCCTTCCAGAATGTTCCGGTGGCAAATAATCCAGCACATCCACCAGCGCCATTGCGTACCAGCCCATTGCTCTGCCCCAAAAAATTGCGGATAGACCTGTTGCCGAATCCGCCCAATCCTGTTCTTTCTTTTCATCCCAGGCATGATACAACAGTCCGGTTTCTGCATCCCGTGCATAAGTTTCCATTAAGGTAAATTGTCTGACAACATCATCGAAATTTTCGGGTTCATCGAACAGTTTGCCATATTCGGCATAGAACGGACTTCCCATATACAATCCGTCCAGCCACATCTGGAAGGGATACCTTTTCTTGTGCCAAAAACCGCCTTGGGAGTTTCGTGGTTGATCTACCAACTGGCTTCGAAGAAGCGCAGCCGCTTTTTTATACCTTTCCTCGCCAGTCTCTTTGTATAAAAACAGCAGCATCCTGCCTTCGTTTATTTCATCAATATTATAATCGCTCAGCTTGTAATCATTAATACTTCCATCTGAATTCACCACACTATCGACTGTCTTTTGAATATGTTGAAAATAGCGCTTATCGCCGGTCTTTCGCCACAGTTCTTCAAATCCTTTCAGCACCGTGCCGGTAACATAATCCCAATCTCCATAGCCGGTTGGCCTGCGGGTCATAACTGACTCAGCCATTCGGACAGACAAGAGTTGACTTTTACTTTTACTGGTTCCATTACTGGTGCAATTCATGAATTGCACACATGTCAGGAATAATATAAAGAGGCCTGATTTGAAAGAAGTACAACCAATTTTATTAGAAACTGATTTTTGTCCAATCATTTTAATTTCTCCTATTTTTGCAATTTGTTTTTATTTATATTTTATGTAACCGTTCTATTTTGGAGACGGGAATCGAAACGTTGAACCAATAGATCGTTCATAGACCGAAGCTACCGATGCAATGATATCTCCGCTTAGTAATTTAAATTCTCCAGACATGTCTTGTTCATTGATATGTTCATCCGAAACAAACATGAGCTTATTGATGTCATTAAACCGTTGCATGACAATTCTGAACAGTTTTCCCCATCTGTTTTTGAATTCAGGCTTTCCACGAACCGTTATGACTTCATTAAAAGTTATAATTAATGACTTGCCTTCAATTTTATTTATAATCCGTGATCACTGGTGGGCTTTTTGATTCAGGGTTCCATTTACCATCAAAAGTCCAGTCAGGTGTGACATCTTCTGGTTTCGGACCGCCGACGGCTTCATGGAGATTATCTTTGTACCACTCATACTGGGTTCCTTCTTTGTGGCAATTGTAATAATATTTTCTGTTACCCCCATAATATGGGCTATTTTTTGAGGAATCCGTGTTCATCACTTTGAAAATTGGTTTATCCGCCATGTTGGCAGAAAATCGACAATCCAATAGATAAAACTGGGCTTCGTAATGATGTCTCCCCAGGTTAAATCCTGCCACACCATCAAAATATGAATTTCTGATGACGAATTTTTGGTCTTGATTGTAATTTCCCGCATGCCACAGGGCGGCAGTTTCTTTGATTTCATAAAATCTTGAATCTCGAACGAAGCACCAACCACGGGGACAGACGAAATCGACGGCACCTTCAAAATTACAATTTGCGTGATAGTACATCCCGTGCTTATAATTCCACAAAGAAACGGTATCGCCCCCTTTGCTGATCACATTACAGTTAATGATAATGGTGCGGGTACTATTACCGTAAACAGCAAAGGCATGGGGACCGATTTGAGGCTGCGAATTTTCAATGGTAAGGTTATCAAGTACAATATCATCACCGAAGATATTAATCACTGCCGGACCAATGTAATCTTTATCTTTGTTCCAATCTTCCCGCAACTGGTTGTAGCGGATGATGGTGCTGTCTCGACTTTCGCCGCGAAGGGTGATGTAATGCTGTTCGATGCGTAATTTTTCTTCATAGATACCATTTCTAATAAAAATAATTGTTCGCTGGTAAGGATACATTGGCAGGGCATCAATGGCTTCAGTAATTGTTTTATAATCACCGTTCCCGAAGCAATCAACGATAATATCTGTATGTTCATCAGCCAGAATTATATTTATATTAAAAAACAGCATCCAAAGAACATGGATAACCACAATGGAACTAAATTTTATGTTAGTATAACGACTTTTAGTTAAGATTAGAACAAAATAATTTATTAGCTGTAATAGAAGTTTCATTCTATTTTCATTTCAATTGGAATACAACTGGTATTTCGTTAAAATATTTTTTAATCTTGATCTTAAATTTAATTTATCAAAAGAACTTCATAACTCAGTTTACACAATATTTCCGAATGACATCGTCAGCCTCTTTAAACCCAAGTGATTTTGCCCGATATAAATCCGTGCATCCTTCCTCTTTTTTGCCAATTTTATGCATTAATATACCTCTCTGACAATATGCCATCGCAAAATTTGGGTCAATATTAATCGCTTCATTATAATCGCGAATTGCTCCTTTAATATCATTCAGCCCAATCTTACAAAGACCGCGGTAGGTGTAAATTTCCTTGGCTTTCGGATTTATGGTTATAGCTTTAGAATACGCTTCGATCGCGTTGTCGTATTGCTTCAATTGATAATGTGAATTTCCTAATTTTTCGAGCGCACTCATATTGGTGGGATTTATTTTAATCGTCAATTCAAAATCGGCAGTAGCTTCTTTATAATTTTTAAGTAATGCGTAGCTTAGTCCTCTCTCATAATAAACCTTATCCGATTGATAACCCAATTCTATGGATTTATTGAAATCAATAATTGCGCTTTGTAACTCGCCCAGTTTAGCTTTACTGCTTCCTCTGGTAAAATAGGGATAAGGATTTTTTCGGTCCAATTCAATCGCTTTATTAAGCGCTTGGGCTGCTTCATTATATTTATTATCTCCCATGTATTGTCGTCCGACAGTTACATAATAATGACTCTGGTTTGAGAAACGATCGACGATTTTTGACCAATTTTCCGGTTTAACATTTACAAATTCTGGAATATTACAGGTACGATCGACAAATGAAAAATTTTCCAGTATTACCGGCGGCGTATCATTACCGTTTTCATCGATATGGGTTAGCAGTAATTCAGCATAAGGTCTTCTCAATTTGGAGGCAAAAACGAGCCCCTACTATTGGGAGCCCATGAATGCCATGAATTCATATTTGAAGTATTGCAACTCATTTCGCGAGGTTGACCGCCTTCGACAGGCATAATAAATAATTTGCTATCAGGCTGAAGCAGCATAAAGTTTTCCGCCTGAGTGAATACCATCCATTTTCCATCTGGCGAAATTCGTGGGAAATAATTGCTCTTCCCATTATTCGAAGCCCCGGGAACAGGAGTCGCCGTGCCTCCTTTACCATTATTAAACGGTATTCGATAAATATCGTATTTAAATTCACGTTTTCTCTCAATAAATTCTCTTGCCATCGAAGTCGGTAAAATAATATCATTAATCTTTTCCGCTTTGGGAAGATGATACACCGGCGCACGGGCAAAATAAATATAATTTCCATCAGGACTCCAGCAGGGACTGCTCTGGACATAATCGGGATCATCGGCGCCTGGCAATGACCAATACTTTTGGGTTTCTCGATCATAAACCACTAATATCCCTTTAATAGGAAAAAACAATTGTGAATATTCAAATCCTTCAGTGGCAACAAATATGGAGCGGTCTTTTACGGTACTCACAACATATCGTCCATCTGGCGATATTTGAGATAACAATCCAAACGTTTTTTCATCATCTTCTCTTCGATAGTCACTCCAGGTAATGATTTTATCGGCTGTTAAAATGGTTTCTTTTTGTATTGCTGTAATTGTGTATGAACCCTTATCATTGGCATAATCCACATCCATTGCTAGAGTAGAGCCATCAGGGGTGAATGAATGGCAATTACCACACAGCGGCAAATTCTCCAGGAGCGCCGGCGGTTTAGCATTTGATGAGATATCTCCAAGATGCCAGCGAATCTCATTGAGGTGTTTGGTTGCGTATATAAATGGTAATGGAACAGCACGATAAAAAATAGGCGCATTCACTTAATCAGAAGAGGTGCGAATGATCGTCTGTGCACCCGAAAGAATTTTATCCTTTTGATAACCTAAAACGGTAATATAAACATCATTATTAAGTCCGTGAACTTTAATTTGTTCCCACGGCTCAGGATCTGGCTGCCACTGCTGCTCCTCTAAAAAGGTCGAGATGAGTTCTTTATCTTGATTAACATGTATGATAATGCACCAATTCTTTATATCACCTGTCTTTTCCTGCCATGAAATAGTTGGCGAAGCAATTTCAGGCGGAAATAATGTCCCGGATAACGGATACGTTATTATCAGATTTCCAGGAATCGTATTGGAACTTCGCCAATTGAAAATGATGGCTTGTTTATGATCCTTTTCTGAAAAGAATAATTGCCAGACAATTACGCCAAGTATTATAAATACGATCGGTAATGTAACTATTATTTTTTTATCATTCATTCTTCTAATATTGGTCTTTAATTGAATATCAATCGGAAGATATAAAGATGTAATCTATTGGCAGTTCAGTCACGCACGGTTGTTATCATAATCCAATTTCCAGTCAATGTCACTAAGATAAGGAATATTTTACCGATTCCATCACTAAAATGCTTCTGGATCATTGCATAAAAACAACAACTTATTTAAGCGATGGAATCAGTAATCCACTTTTTTAGAATGTACTCAATAATGAAAAGATTGAATGGATTAATATATGAAAATATCATTAATAAATCAATATGAATTTTTCAAACCTTTTCGGACACTGTTTGTAATGTAATTTGGTCAATTCAGACAATAACAATCCTACTAATCTACATCAATCCAAAGCATCACCTGCCGAATCGGAAAATTCCTCAGCCCTTCCTCGGTCGTCGGTTCTGGTTTCAATTTTTTCCAGAGCTCAATATAATTCGATTCATTAAAAGCTAATCCTGCAAACAGCAAGCTCGGATGCCGCACAGGCCACTCATCAAAATACATTACGTCTGGCGGATAGTGCCATTTTGATTTATCTTGAATAAACGAGAACATGAATTCCATTGCTTTGTTCATGCTTCTGCCATCGGGAAGCTTAAATATCCAGAGATTATCCTCTGGGATTGATAAAATCTGGCACACCATTGCCATGGCATCGAGGTTGAACAGTGAATAGCCGTAGGGTTTGGTGCGGATTAATTCGAGCGGGAAACTGCCGTCTCCTGCAATTTGATTCGGAAGCAGCACGGTTTTATACCGATCCCTGCAATAGTCCATCAGTTCTTTATTCCCTGTCAGTCGGGCGAATTCGGCGACTTGCATGACCCAACAGGTGCCGTGATTGTTTTTCCGCTCCCGCTCATCGATGCCATTTTCGGAAGTGGTCATCCACTGCAAATATTCGGCAAACCAGTTTTTTATCCCATCCAGATCGTTTGTTGACATGGCAGGAGAATTTTGCAGGAGAGAAATTGCCCTTGCGACTTCTACCAGGTGAATCGTATCAATAATGCCAACTCCCCGTCCTTTGGTGATGCCTTTGATCGCCTGGGCATAGTTCAGATGGGGATTCATTTTCGTAGCCTTTTCCAGAAACCAGGCATGGAGATGTTTGAGTGCCTGCCTTGCAAATTTATCATCGCCAGTAATTTTATAAGCCGCAGCCAGCGCACCAACCTGAATACTCATCCGTCTCATAAATTCACGATGGTCTGTGAAATTATCGGGATTGGTCATGCCGTCTCGTCGGATATAAGCCCCCTCAGAATCGTCAGGATTGGGCCACCAGTAATCGCCTTCGGAATAATAATCGTGTCTGCTGCCAGCGCTACGAGGACAATATGACGACGTGATCGTAATTGGTTCTTCGTTCAAAAACTGACTCGCCTTTTGAAGAATTCTATCTCGCTCGAATTCCAGCAGATTCAGCTCGATTTTTTCTCCTGGAATTATTAGATAACTTCCTTTGAAATCCTGATTTCGGGCTTCGATGACTGCTCTTCCCTTTCCAGGGATAAATTCGATGGCAGCTTTTCCATTGGCAAATTGGATCACATCACTGCGAGTTGGCGTGCCATAATTTTTCAACAATCTTCCTGAGCCATTGTGATCAAAGTAGATCCGATTGTTGTAATCGAGGCACAATTGTCCCCTTTTATCGACCACACGAGCTTGAATCAATAAATTGCCGTTGAGCAGATTTTTTGATGAAAGCTTAATTTCTTCTGGATTGTCATGTTTTTGGATTGAAAAATTTAGCGACAATGAATTTCGGGTGACCTCTTTTCCATCTGAATATCCTATCGCTGTCAATTGATTCTTCCCTTCCAGAAACAGAACATCCCAATGAAAACCGCAGGCTGGAAAATCATTGATATCTCTATTCTTCAATTCCTGGTCTTCATCATTCAAAACAAGCTGAATCTGATCGCAGTTGCTATATACGCACACCTGCCTGGTTTCGCCTGGCTTGCCCGTGCGCTCCGTCCAGGTCGGGGATTCGATATAGCAGAATTTTGGACTTTTTGTCCAGTAGCTTTTGAATATATAATAGGCATCTTTTGGTGTCCCAGCTCGATCGACCAGTCCTTTCTGGTTCATGTACGGAATCGGATTTTCGGGACGCAATGGCGTTGGAAAATCCTTGAACGCCCACTGGGCATTGCCCGTGAACCAATCCAGTTGTTCAGAGATCATCAAATGCCAGTCGAACAGATCGACAATATAATTTTCGCTCCAATCGCCCGCATCGGAAATTTTTTTGATGTTGATCATATTCGGCTGCTCGGCCCATTCGTCCTCTTTGACCAGTCCCTCGCCCGTAATGGGATTTTCCGTGTGCCTGCCGACGTGACTGGAACCGCCGTATTCGACATGAAAAAATCGCTTGTATTTTTTTCGAGACGAAGTCAGCACCTGTTCATAAGTCCTGTACACGCTCGAATACCAGCCCGCCCAGATCGAAGGCGAAAATACATCGGTGATGTCGGCGCCATCGTAAAATTTACGCATGGTGGTCAACCTGTTAGGATCGAGCTGGTGGGCCAAATCATTCAGTTCGTTGACAAATGCTTTGAGGGAATCGATGTTATCGCCGTCAGGGAAATCAGGCAGCCAGTACAGCTCGTTTCCCAGTGACCAGAGGATAATGCTGGGATGGTTGTAATTTTGCAGAATTTGTTCCTCCAGTAGGCGTTTGGTATTAGATTTCCAGACCCGCCCACCCATGCCACCGCGACACCAGGGCAGCTCATCCCATACCAGCAGCCCCAACTCATCGCAGGTACGATAGACTTCGGGATCTTGGGGATAATGCGCCAGCCGCACAAAATTGGCACCCATCTCCTTGATCATTTGGATGTCCTTTCGATGCAGCGAATCGGGCATGGCATTGGCATAGCCAGCATAATCCTCATGGCGATGCGTTCCCCGAAGCAGCAGCCGCTTTCCATTCAGATAAAACGCGCCATGTTCTTTGAATTCAAACCAGCGATAGCCGAACCGCTCGGAAACTTCATCTACAATTTTGTTTGTTTTCAATTGAACCGTCATCTGGTACAAATTGGGATTTTCTGGCGACCAGAGGGCGGGATTTTTCACGGTCGGCAATTGAACGGTGATCGTATTAGTTCCAGGTTTGATCATTTTTTTAATTGACTGTTTGCAAACAATTTTACCCTGGGGATTTTTTACGGCGATTGCAAACGTGAACTCTCGCTCGCCTCCTTCGGCATTAACCAGCTTCAGCGAAACCAATGTTTCAGCAGACCTTTCACTGACTTTTGGAGTGCTGATTAGAATTCTATCAATGAAAGTTGGCTGAAAAATCTGCAACCAAACATCACGAGTAATTCCACTAAAAATAAAAAAGTCAGACTTTTGCGATGGAATAATGTCAGGATTAATTGAATTATCAACACGGACATCAATTCGATTCACCGCCCATTTTTGAATAAATTGACTGATATCCACAGTGAATCCAACATAGCCGCCAACATGGGAGCCTGCCTTTTGACCATTCACATAAACATCAGAAGAAATATTTACACCTTCAAAATAGAGTCTGAAAATGAGCGGTTCGTCGAAATCAGAAATCAATATCTCTTTGCGATACCAGCTTGCATCCCTTCGGTAGCCTGGCTCGTTATCTGTGGCATCAAACGCATTCCAGGTATGGGGCAAATCGATTTTCTGCCACTTTAAATTGGGATCGCTTAATTCATTAATTAAAACAAAATGCTCTTCCAGGTAAGCCCAATCTTCATTCAATAAAAACACCTGACGGATTGCTTCTGGATTGATATTGCCCTGGTAGGGAGTTCGGGATTGCCAATATGGTTTTGTTTGATAGAACAAGGGGTTTTTCTTATTGAAATTTTCGTCAGCATTTGTCTTGGCAAATACTAACAGAATTATTGTAGAAGCAATAAAAAGGTGGGGGCTTAGATGTCTTTTTCTTTTTAACATGAATAATCCATTTTATATTTTTTGTTTGTGAATTTAATCCGATACCTTACAACAAAAAAAGAACCGCAACGAATAGACTCTCGATGTGGCCAGTCAGCTTTTCCCGTGATGTATTCCGCATCAATCGTTTCATTTTCAATGCCGAAAAGTGATTGATAATACCATTTACTGTTTTTTTATCAAGTTAATTGACTGGCTTTCTCTGCTGCCGCAGCGACACTGGCTCCTCGATCAAATTTGATCCCCTGATCGATTAGACACTTTTCCAGGGCAGACAGAAACAGCATGACGTTGCTTCGGGTTGAGGCAGATCCCATAAGACCAACTCGCCATACCTTGCCTTTGAAAGCACCCAGACCGCCGCCGATTTCGATATTAAATTCATTGAGCAATTGTTTTCGAACAATAGCATCATCTGCTCCTTCGGGCACAGAAACAGCATTCAGCATGGGTAACTCATGACCAGGTTGAGCCACATAATTGATACCGATTGCTAATAATCCAGCCTTTAAAATCTGATGATTTGCCAGATGTCTTGCCCAGCGATGTTCCAGTCCTTCTTCTTTCACAATCTTCAAGGCTTCTAATAAAGCGTAATCCATATTAATCGGAGCGGTATGATGATACAAACGCTCTGATCCCCAGTATTGCCGAATCATTGTTAAATCCAGGTACCAGCTTTGAACTTTAGTTTTGCGGGATTCAATAACTTTAACTGCAGCGTCGTTAAAAGTAACAGGAGCTAAACCTGGTGGACAGGACAGGCATTTCTGGCTTCCAGAATAACAAGCATCGATCTGCCAGTCATCGATATCTACCTTCATGCCGCCAAGACTGGTAACAGTATCCACAAGGAGCAGAGCGCCGTACTCATGAACAATCCTGGATATTTCTTCGAGAGGTTGCCAGGCTCCTGTTGAAGTCTCTGCGTGAACAATGCCCACGACCTTTGTCCTCTTTTTTTCAAGTGCTTTTTTGATTTGCTCGGGATCAAATACATTTCCCCAATTAACTTCCAGAGTTGTTACTTCAGCGCCACATCTTTCTGCTACATCAGCCATGCGTTTTCCAAATACTCCATTGATACACACCAGCATAGGATCACCTGGCTCAATAAGGTTTACAACGCAGGTCTCCATGCCAGCACTACCCGTACCTGACATAGCGAGGGTCATTTCATTTTTGGTCTGAAAGGTGTACTGCAACAATGAGCGGATCTTATCCAGTATTTCCATGAATGCGGGATCAAGGTGTCCGATAGTTGGGCGAGAAAGAGCTTCGAGTACTCTCGGATCTATATCAGATGGTCCTGGACCCATTAGCACACGTTTCAATGATTTCGTAGATGTCATAGATTAATTCTCCTATTATTTTGCTATTATTCCTCGCAATCGCTTTATAGCTTGAACAAATAGAAAAATGGCGACGATAAACAACAGAATCGCTATGAAAGATAATACGAAATTTTTTGCAAGCACATTTTTATAAATCAGATTTGCCAGAGCAAACAATGTAACGAGTGACATAAAAATCATAGGATACTTCACAAAGCGATTCTTCACTTTTAAATTTGTTAACCAAACCGTGACTGCCAGAAGCACCATCGCTGCTAACAGTTGATTTGCTGCTCCAAACAAAGGCCATAGTGTATTTCCTGTTCCAGAAAAAGCTAAAAATACAGCACAAGCGACGGTCATCAGTGTACCGACATAACGGTTACGGCTGAGAAAGGCGAGCTTCGTTTCTTTTTCAAAAAATTCCTGAAAAACGAATCTGCCAATGCGAGTGGCAGTATCCATTGTGGTCAAGGCAAATGCGGATATTGCTAACGCAGCAAAGGTTACTCCAACTTCGACAGGGATTCCCAATTTTGAAATGAAACCGCCGATACCATTCGAAAAAATTCCAATCGGACCCCCGCCGCTTGCAGTTATAAGATGTTTATAATCACCCTGTATAATTGTCACCGCTGTAATCATTGCTACGACAGCCAGTATTGCCTCAATAAGCATACTACCATAACCGACTGCCTTCGCATCCGTTTCGACATTAATTTGTTTAGATGTCGTTCCTGATGAGACCAGCGAATGAAATCCTGAAATGGCGCCACAAGCAACGGTTACAAATAAAAGAGGAAAAAGATAGCCAATATCTGTCTGGAAAGTTGTTACCGCAGGAAATGAAATGGTTGGATTAGAAACCAAGATTCCCAACAAGCCTCCAATTAATAACACATAAAGTAGAAACGAATTTAAATAATCCCTGGGTTGAAGAAGAATCCAGACAGGTGTAATTGCTGCGATAGAAGCATATCCAAAGAGAATGATCATCCAAAACGTGAGGGACTGTTGGATGGGATAATAAATACCTAACACAATGCTTCCAAACAGTAAAATTACACCAATAACTGATGCTATTGCTAATGGCAATTTAAATCTATATACACTGATTCCGAAGATAACCGCAAGTATGATAAACAGCGTGGAAGCCGTGACTGTACCAGGTTCCTTCACAAAAACACTGGCAACTGCTTTGCAGAAGACAGCAATTACCAGGACAAGCATAAACCATGTGAAAATAAGGAATAGACGTTTACCAGATTTTCCAATGTACTCTTCGATGACTTCACCGACTGACTTTCCGCCATGTCTAATTGATGCAACGATAGCAGATAGATCGTGAACACCGCCCATGAAAATACTGCCAATCAGTATCCAGAGGAACACAGGAATCCAGCCGAAAACGGCAGCATAGATAGGACCCAGGATAGGCCCTGCTCCCGCAATGGAAGCGAAATGGTGTCCGAACAGAATTGGTTTTTTAGTCGGTACATAATCAACACCATCGCTTTTTTCATAGGCAGGTGTTACCCGTTTCGGATTCAGATCAAAGCGTCGAGCTAAAAAGCGACCATAAAATATGTATCCTGCTAAGAGAGTGAGAATTGCCAAAATAATCAATAAAGAAGCTCCCATATTATTGCCTCCTGAGTTAATGTTGGTTTCTAATCAGTAAACTTCTTGCATACCAGGCAAAGACTTTTGACCACGAATTACGCTAATTCCTCAAATTACTCGAATTAATAATAGCGGGATTCGTTTTATTAACGAAACTGGTGGTCTTATTTCTTTTTGGTTATTGATCTGGGGTGCGATGTCTTTATGTATCGCTTATTGAGCATCACCGAAGTGCATTCCATAAACAGGCGTCTATGAACTAGTAAAATTTGGATTATACATCAATATATAGTATTATTAATTTTTAATTAATCTATATATTGTATGCTTGACCATAAAAATCCTAGTTCATGGACACGTTGTAAAGGGGATGCACTCCAAAGCTTTTTGATGATAATCAAGCTAATAAATCACACTGGCTCCTATTATCTTCTTTTTCAAGATTACTTCATCTTTACTGAGATGACACCTAAATCGCCACAATCTCCAATATAATCTCCTTTGATGCTGTCGCCTCTTGCGATAAATGCTGGAGCAACTTTGCCAGTAACAATCACATATCCAGGCTGCAGTGGGTAGCCCCGTTTCAATTCATGATTGGCAGTCCATTTCATGGCATTCCAGGGACTACCTAATACAGCCGATGAGCGACCTTCGTAGACATTTTTTCCGTTATGAAAAACCTTTAATATGAGATTGTCAAGATCGACCTCATTTGGATCAACAGGAGAACCCAACACAAAATAATGCGATCCCCCTGAGTTGGCGATAAAATCGGGAACGGTCTCATCGCTTACAGTTAAATCGTACCAGTTGTTGCTGATATCGAGAGAGGCATGGACAGATTGAATATAGTTTTTAAGCTCCTGAACATCTTCGATCGGTTTGTCTATTCTTTTCGCTACGGTAAAAGCCACTTCAGCTTCAATATAAAAAAGAAAGAAATCTTCGCAGTTTAAAGAAGTTCCATCTGCTACAATTTGATCCTTAAACAAACGTCCGCAGGCTGGTTCAGTGATACCAAATTTCTCAAAAGCCGATTCTGAGGCAAAGCCAATTTTATATCCTTTTATAGGACCATGGACTGTGGAGATTTTTTCAGCCAGTTGATCCTGGATCAAATATGCCTGCTCAATAGATATTGAGCCATAAGTCTTTGTTAAAAGTGGAGTGATATGCGGAAATGATCTCGCTTTAAATAAAGCCAAAACCATTTCTTCTGTCTTTGGATGGGCCGTTATCCTGGGAGATTTTTCTTCTGAACAAGACAAGACGACCAGCTTGATTAAAAGCATAATAAATAAAAATACCCATTGATACGCTATAAATCGTTTATACTTCATTGCTGTTTTCTCCATTTTATTTCCCGCAGTAAATTTATAAGTTTTATGATAAATGAAAAGAAATCTCGATTATGTAAAATGTACCTTGAATCTATTTGTATCATTCTTTAATATTATTACACCTATAATCCTGGATACCATTTCTTTGCATTTTCCCAATAAATTTTCTTGAGAACTGATTTGGGCAAATTTAAACCATGAGCTGGTTTGTTACTTCCAGGTGTGATGAGTGTATAATCAGTAGCAAAATAGGTCCAGTCTGTTTTCCATATTTGATGCGCATACACTGCATATTGCTGAGGATCATGTATCTCATTGATGCTCAGGTCTGTTCCATATAAAATCCGATCCTGATACTTAATAAAAAACGATTGGATTTCATCTCTGTTAAGAAGCTGAATATCATCAATCCTTGCAGCAAGATCTACTGCCATGTTCGGAAATATATCTAATCTTTTTGCCAGCTCATTCAGGCTGTGCTCGAAACCTGCCAGATGACAGCCAACATATCGAATCCTGGGATGCTTTTCCAACATTCGCTCATAGGATTGTACCAATTCGTCATGAGAGGGATATTCAGGATGAATATACATGTAGTACTGAGGATTCTTTGTGTAATACTCACGATTGCTGCTCGACTTCATTTCCTCTAATGGAAGCCAGCAATCGACCGGTTCTACGATGTGCCCTGTCAATGTTTTATCCTGGGATTCGATAAAGTCAAGAACAGGATCAAAACGGGGATGGTCAATCATTATAAAATCACCGTTTTCATCTCTGAATTCTATTCCAATATTTTTCCATACCTTGACTCCTATAGCTCCATTGTTAAATGCCCGATTCAAATGATCGATCGTTTTTTCCTGCCAACCTGGTTCATCCCATCCTTTCATCGTAAAGGTCGTAAGAAAATTAATATGATCAGGATGTATGGCTTTTTGTTTCTCGATAAACGCTATCTGCCAGCCGATATCATATCGATCATGTATAATAGCAATCACTTTGAAATTATCTGAAACTGCCTGGTCTAAAAGTGCGGTAGTGGAATGCCGTATGTGAAGATGGGCATCAATTTTTTTGAAGGTCAAAAAATTGATTTTTTCATTTGAGCAAGCGAGAATGGATAGCATGAATAAAGATAGGATCGAATATTTTATTTTCAAATTCACATATCTTTCCTTTTTTTTAAAGTAATAAAATATGTTATGAAGGGATGTTCGTTAATTATTCCTTCTAAATTTGCTTTCTGTTTAAAAATTAAAATCCTAAAAATGATAACCCAGACTCAGCAATAAAAACGAAACCGGTATTTTTTGTCCCAGAATGGCATCTCTTCCGAGCATATCATAAGCCTGTCCAAAATATGTCATGGAAAGATTTCTTTCGCCATCAAACATGGGTTTTCTAAAATCGAAAAACCGAACTCCAAGGTCAAACCTTTTATTAACAACTAATCCGCCGCCCAATCCGAAGCCGAATTCCCGGGAGAATTCATAGGTTCTCTCATCTACCGTAATCCCCGACACGGTTGCTTTTCTGGTGGCTGTGTGAATAAAGTTTATTCCGCCCTGAACCATACCATAAAGACTGATACGATCCCCTAAAGACAGACTATACTTGAATCCCGTCATGACAGGCATTTGTATCCAATGACCATAATCAAATTTAACATCTTCACTCAGTAATTGCTTGAAAGTTTGGGTTAATTCTTCATCATTCGTTCCATTTATGACCAGGATCAATCCCGTAACCCAGCTAACGCCCTTAAATCTTACAGGAAAAGAGAACTCAGTACCAATTCCAAAACCTTCAGCAGCAAAACCAGCACCCTCTCCTACATCAAAACCGTTTCTTCTGGTGACATGAGGATCATCACCCAGATTTTTCCCATAGCCTCCAACAGGCAATGATAAATTTCCAAAAAGAATGACGTCTTGTGCGAACAACGCCGTCATTGAGAATATAACTAATAGAAACATCAATGTCTTGAAGCATGGTTTCATATCTGTGTCCTCCTTACGTTTAAATCATGAGTAAGCGTATTTGCTATATTTTTAAACGCTACAATAACACTTTATCGAAAATTTTAGTATTTAAATTTGAATCGAAAAAGGCGGAAATAGTGCCATATTTCCACCTTTTTAAAAATTAGCTCTTTAGTGAATAATACCGCAGAAATTACTTGAGCATAATCATTTTTCGTGTCATGGTTTTGTTGCCGTATTTTAACTGATAAAAATAGACACCATTAGCCACGCTGTTCATCTGATTATCTTTTCCGTCCCATTGGACTTGATAAATTCCTGCCAATTGTTTCTTATTGACCAGGATTCGGATTTCCTGTCCCATGAGATTGTAGATTATCAAGGAGACAGCAGTCGGTTTAGCAATTCGGTATTCAATTGTTGTAGATGGATTGAATGGATTAGGATAATTCTGCGCCAGGGCATATTCATTCGGCATTTTCTGACGCGCATTTTCCACACCAGTCTTCTTCCATGCTTCCCACTCCGCTTTCTTGTCAGGGAACCAGTTTAAATCACCAAGAGGGAATCCACCTTCTGCGTGTGTATACGATTGTTTGTTGGTGGGATAATCAAATTTGAATTCATCTTTAGTCAGCCCGTACAGGACATCTGTCACTCCATAAGTATTTAGAATATCATCTGGATCGTTGGGGTAGCGGTCGGCGATGATATCCGGGGTTCCTTCCTCAGGCAAACCAGAAATCTGATATTCTGACCAGGCGACTAACAAGCCAAAATTTGGGGGATCGGAAAATTCCGGATATTCGTATATCCAATTTTCGGATACCATTTTGGGATTCTCAGCCAGAAATCTTTGACTGACAGAGTTATGAATCATTGGGAAATCGACCGTATCCACCGAAGTAACCCAGCTTGTAAACTGAGGAGAAAATGCAAAGTTATTATTTCTTATAATAATCTCCCGATCTGCTTCAGTGAACAGTGGTGTTAACAACGAATCGATCGGTAGAATCTCCCGTCTGAGAGTATCGCCCTCAAGGGAATCTAGTGCTGTGTACGATATAACATCCGCCTCCCATCTAACATCGATGAATAAGTTGTTGGTAATTGTGCCCCTTACAATTCGGTGGGAATCCATTTTATCAGTACCAACTATCGTGTTATGATCGAAGAGCAGGTTTCTCATTAAGGAACCGCCCTGGTCGTTGATCATTTCCCCGGTAGCGAAGAAAAAGGTACAGTTTTGAACGACCAGTGAATCAACAAGGTTTTCTCGGATATCGATACATCGGCCAGTACTTTGGGTGCCCATTCTTGAAACATTTCGCACGATGGTATTTTTTATTATGAAAACCTGTTCTTGAGCATTAGCCCGAAGAGGCGCTTGCCGGTCATAATCGAAAAAACAGCTATCGATTACAACCTTAATTGAATCCTGATCCAGCCTGACATTATTTCTGATGTGGTTACCGTTTTGATCAAGACTGCAGATATACAATCCTTTAAGCGAACCATTTGCCACAAAACTAAAAACTGGGGATGGGGCATCACCAGATTCATCAGCAAATGGAATGATAACCGGAGGCACGCCTCCGGGATCGGCAGCCTCGATACGAAGCACAAAACCGCCATTAAGACTGTTATCAATAGTACCATTAATTAGATAGAAACCGCCATTTTCGAGTCTATAGACACGGTTCGGATTTCTGGTCCCATCTGATAGAGAATCACCTTCAATAGCCAGATTCAATGTTTCAACACCTGGTTCAACATCCAGATAATCCTGTGCACAAGCTTCTTGAACCAATATGAACGAAAACAACAGGGCAAAACCGAGAACACAATTAACTGAAAAATAGGCAATACGTTTCATTTTTCTTAATCCTCCATTTTACAGTTCTACAGTCTGTTTTTTTAATTATAATCAAATAGCATTTTTTGGATTACTCACCACCTCCTCTCAATGACAATGCTTGTTAAAAGTTAATCGTTTTAAAAACTGATTAGTGAGCTTTCAATTAAAAATTAAAGAGTAATCCAACATCAGCAGTCCATCCATAGAACTCTTTATCATCCGCATACTTTATAGCCTGGATGTAGGATTGATCGGCTGAATTGGTGATGTTATTCCAGGCTCCAAAAACACTCACCCATTTATTGATTTTCTGCCTCATCATGAAATCCCAGCGTATCAGTGCATCTGTAAATCCATCAATTTCTTCACGATTTCCCACGGAACTCAAAGTTTTCCCCTGGTAAAGCATGGACAATCGTGCGGAAAATCCCCCTTTATCATATCCAATCGCCACATTAGCTATATCATCAGATTGATTTGGCATTGGACCCACGCGGAATGTATCTATTCTCGAACTTGTGAACGGGGGTACTCTCAGTGTTTTATTTATTGAGTATGGATATCTTGTTTCAGACCAAATCTGGCTGTAGTTTGCATTTAGCACGATTCCATCCAGCGGTTTCGGCAGCCATATGAAGTTGGTCTGCCATTCGATCTCGAATCCATATACCTCAGTATCAAATGGATTATTTTCTGGCTGGGTCAAATTAAACCCTCTGTAATGCTCTGGAAATGTACCCTCATCAATATCAACCTTAAAAATTTTCATTCCTCTTCGCATCCAGATAAGATCTTCTATATTTTTGTAAAATCCTCCGACAGTTAATAAACCTAACCGGTAATTATAGAAAGATAAGAACAGATCAAAATTATTTGAAATCTGGGGCTTAAGGTCGATTATTCCGCGTGAAGCATTTTGTGAGGCAGCTCTCTTACTCTCTCTCGGATTGAGCCAGTCAAGACGAGAGCGAGAAATTGTCCGGGTTCCTGCTAAGCGGATATCAAACCAGTTAGTCAGTTTATATCGGATATGGAGCATCGGAAACCAATTGCCATATTTATGAACGGCTACCGTATCCTTGATTGATCCGAATCTCAATATATCTTCATCTCTGATGCTCGAGGATTTAGAAGTAAATTTAACATAAGTTTCTTCATATCGCACGCCAGGCAAAATCATAAGCCTCGGACCCAGGTTAATCTCTGTCATAATATACCCGGCAGATACTTTCTCGTGTGAGTTGAAATCATCCAAACCTGATAGCTCATCCTGTGACAATACTGAATCAATGATAAAAACGTCGGCTAAGTGTGATAACTCATCGCCATTGAGACTAACTCCAAACTCAAAGTCACCATCCAGGAATGTGCCGGCGTCGAAATCGCTATCCAGATAATTTAGCATACTTGGTACATTAGACCTGCTAGTTGTTCTCCAGGTAAAATCTGGATCATCTTTTCGGGTGTGATATTTTTCGTAGATAGACCAAAATTGTGTTTCCTGGTAAAGTCTCGCTAAAAACTCAGTCTTATCGGTCAACCTTTTTTTACTGGTGAATTTTGTACCCAATTTTAAAGATCCACTAATTTTATTCTTCATTAAATTATACGGAATTTCAACGTTCAACTGTGAGGTCAAATCACTTTCATTGGATTTTTGATTGTCAAGCCTTGCCCACCATAGTCCAGCGTCTTCGATATTATTTTTTGCTGCTAACAAAATTGCATCAGCACCAAGCTTATCTTTATTTTGAGTATAAATTATTTGATCAAAAGCAGAGCCTTCTGTAAATTGATAACTTAAATTGCGAGGCTGTATCTGAACCGCCTGGTTGACTGAAACAAGCGCGTCAATTGTTGCAAAGGGTAAGCGGTATTCACCAGCTAATGAGCTTGTGAAGATCTCCTTTGAAATGTCCCTTAATTCTAAATTATAATTATGATCGTTGTTGACGTCAGGATCCATTTCTTGTTCATTTGTCAATCGGTTACGATGCAACCTGGTGAGAAAATTACTAAATAATATCTCACCTCTATCAAAACGATAATCGACCATCAGGTTGCCGCCATATCGATTTAAAGTTTCAATACGATCTTCCAGTTTAAGGTCATCAATCTGAATCGGTGCAAACTTTTCATCAAGTCTTCTTTCCCTTTCGGTGGAATAGCCTGCGTTATAAATATCGGCACTTCGATTTGCACGCTCCATATTTCCCGTAATTAATACACCCAGCTTATCATCGATAAATCGCTGACTTATTGTAAAAGAGTTTTTATATTGACCGTATTCCAATTGTTGCGCATTATAGCCGCTCTGCAGCCTGAAATTACTCCGAAAGCCCCCTTCTTTGGCTTTAGCAAGCTGAAAATCAATAATTCCACCAAAGGCATCCGCGTCTTTATCCGGCGTGATTGCTTTTATAACTTCAATACCTGCTAACATATCGGATGCGATCATACTCATATCGATACTTCGGTCCTGCAAATCGTTTGACGGTATTTTAGTGCCACCAACGGTTACAGTATTATATGTTGGCGCCAAACCCCGAATGACCACTTTCTGACCTTCCCCACCTTCTCGCATGATCGATATCCCTGGCAAACGTCCTACCGACTCTGATGCATTCACATCAGGCAACTCCTGAATTCGCTCTGCTGAGACTACATTCACGATTGATCGAGATGTCAACTGCCGATTAATTGCTGCTACCTGTCCTTCCAATTGAGCCGTGACTGTAATCTCCTGTCCCTTCACCACTTTAAATTTTAAGTTTGCATCCTGCCGAACAATCTGTCCAGCCAGGACCTGGACATTCACACTCTCCTCCTGATATCCCATATATGTGAAAACCAGCGTATATGTACCAGGAGGAACTCGTTCAATGATATATCTCCCTTCCAGGTCAGAAGCTGCTCCAATAGCTGTACCTTTTATTAAAATATTCGCTCCCGGCAACGGCTTGCCAGATTCTGCCTCTCTTACCACGCCACGAATCTCACCACTTGCAGCAAGACAAATATTAGATACCGTGAACGTCAGAAATATCAAAAATATTTGGAATCTAAAGAGCTTAGTGAAGATTGTATCCCACATTTTCTCTCTCCTTATTTTTATTATTGACATTTATTTTTTATTTCAGTATATTAACATCAATATAAATTAAAAAATGGTTTTATGATTACCAGCAATTAACTGAAAATAGCAGCAATTAACATGTTATTAACAGCCATATTCAGGTGGTAGAAGTATAATAAAAAGTTATTGTATTGTTTTAATATTTATTTTGCTAAAAGTATTTAAAAAACCATCTTTTTAAATCTCTATTAAAATAGCAAATTTATTAAATGGATACAATAAATATTGATAATAATACAAAGCTTAGAATCCTCGAAGAAATTTTGCAAAGCGAGGGTTTTTATTATGCAAAAAAGTGTCAGGATTTATTGCGTTATCTGGTCAACGCTTCTATAAATGGAGACATCGTCAAAGAATCGACACTAGCGATTGAGTTTTTTAGTAAAGATGCAATATTCGACCCTTCTATAGATTCCAGTGTTCGCGCCTATATAAGTAATCTTAGAAAAAAGTTAGAACATTATTATCTTACGGATGGGAAAGAAAAAGACATAAAACTTGTAATTCCAAAAGGACGACATTATCAGGTTGAATTCTTAGACAACAAAAATTTAAAACATGTCCTTCTCAAAAAATCGAAATTATTACCTCACTTTTTATACATATCACTCATACTCATACTTACTTTTATCATTTTATTATTAACATTCGGTACAGATCGAATATCTCAAAAGCAAACACGCAGCTATATCCCAATAAATGATCCGATTTGGAAAAATTTATTTACTAATACAAGAAGAACTTTAATTGTACTGGGAGATTACTACTTCTTTTCAATGCCCCTCTATCCAGGTAGAATAAATTACATTCGTGATATTAAAATTAACTCAGATGAGGAATTACACGCATTTATCTCAGATCATCCTTCAATTCAGAACAAAGTCGCCAAAACTTATCATACGTATCTTGATGAACATATCCCCTGGTGTTTGTCTTATATTATTCCATCCTTCATTATTCACAATAAAGCAATTGATTTAAAATTAGCTTCTGAAATTCAATTGCAGGATTTACAAAGGTGCAATATCATCTATATTGGATCATACAAAAATCTTCATACTTTACAGACTGTAACTCGGAATCTTCATTTTCAATATTTACTACAAAATGACCAGAGAATACTAACATATTTTAATGAGGATTCCAACAAGGTATTCACTTATTCATGGATAACCAATCCTGAAACAAAAGCTCGAAACGATTATTCGATGGTGGTCAAAGTTTCTGGATATAATAACAACATTTATCTTTTCTTTTTATCTCAACATGATTTCGGTAACATATCCATCGTCAAATATTTTACCAATCCAATCCATTTAAAAGAATTTAGCGCTCGTATCGCTTCCGATAATTTTCAAGCTCTATTTGAAGTCACCGGGATCATAAGAACGGATTTTGATATCAAATTAGTCCACGCTAATTCACTTCCTGCGGGTTTTCACATCGATTTAGAATAAAATATTATTAATTATTTTGTACTTGACTGGTCGAATCAACTGGAATATATAAATAGCTACATCCTGCTTTAACATTGATTATTCTTATCCCATCAATGGTTCTTTCATCAAGCTTTACAGGATGGGTATGTCCGAACACCACAACACTGCACCCATGTTTTTTCGCCTGTTTTGCTGCTTCCATAAAAACTTCATCATCACTTCTCGATGGATCCCACGGTTCATAATCTTCTTTTCTTGAGGATTCTAAATAATTCGTTCGCTTCTCTGGATAACGAAATTGATGTCCATGGGTAAATAAAATCTTTCCTTTATAAACCGTATATCGATTTTCTCCAATTTCCCCAAACGTGTCCATTTCATGGTTGCCACGGACGTAATTGTTGCCCAGAGCTTGTCGCAATTTCAAAATTTCATTTCTTGCAGATGCTTTGTCTTTTTGTTCTGCTTTGGATAAATCAATAATATCTCCTATATAAAATGTTCGTTCTTTATACGAAGGTAAAGTAACATTCATGTATTCAATGTTATAGTGGATATTTTTTTTCATTCCTGCTATTTGTTTTTTCCCGCCGAAAATATGAGTATCACTATAAATTTTAAAACAATTCGGATTATTAATCACATCAGTATCGCAATTACATTCTTCTACTACTATATAGTCACAGGATACCGTGTATTTTGAGATTATGCTGAACCAAGAGCAATTGAAGATTAATAAAAGTATAAGAACAATTAAAAATCCTCTAATCTTTACAGAGCCTCTCATGTTATTGCCTTCTCAAATCTATAAACGATTAATATTATTAATGAGTTTAATCACTTCGCTTCCGGCGAGAAGAAAACCACCAGCACCATAAGCATGGGTATCGTCATAACTTACCTTTCCGGGTTTCTTACCAATTTTCTGCACCCATCCGATCTTACCGTTGGGATGAATTGAATGGGTCTGTGCCTGCCATGCTTTTTTTACAATTGGTAGATAAATGTCTCGATCCAGAAAATCATTGTTGATTCCGTATGCAAGGGCGAAGCAGAAAAAAGCCGTACCACTGGTTTCAGGCAGAGGAAATTCCTCAGGATCGAGCAGACTGGAACGCCAGAATCCATCTTCTCCTTGAGTCCTGGCAACAGAAGGTGCCATCGTTTGAAGAAGGTTGATATACTGATTCCGAAACGTATCCTCTTCAGGTAGATATTGGAGAATGCGTGCGATTCCAGCCATCACCCATCCGTTGCCTCTTGACCAAAATACTTTCTGGCCATTTTTAGTTCGTCGGTGAAAATAGTTATCATCACGATAGAATAAGCCGTCTTCTTTGCTGAACAGAAACTGGGCTGTATCCCAAAACAATTTATGCATAAATTCAAAATATTTTTTCTCCTGGGAGATTGTGCCTAACCTGGCAAATACCGGGGGCGCCATAAAAAGGGCGTCGCACCACCACCATTCTTCCCGCCCTGATTTAGCCATGGTCATAAAGGAATCGATAACCGCTTTGATGGGCTGAATCATGACTGAGTCTCTCTTGATTTGATAAATCTCAAGATATGTCTGGCTGCAAGCCATATCATCGGCATTTCCCAAACGAGGCCCGGTTTGCCAATTATTCGATTCACCCCACTGGATAGCTGCATTCAAATACTGTTCATCCTTCGATGTCTCATAAAGAGCCATAACGCCTGTATAAAATGAAGCAGGGATCCAACCCATGGGAAAATCTCTGCTTTTGCTGTTATGGCGGGATGGATTGGCAAGCTGATAATCAGCCACCTTTTTCATCAAATCTATAATCACGTCGGAAGAAAAGATTTTGCCTGATTCCGTATTCAGATGTTGAACGTGTTGAACAGTTGTACATGATGTTGTAACAATACAAAAACAAAATGCCAATATTTTTTTCACTCTGCTCTCCGTTTTATGTTCTAATCTTATAAATTGCTTAAAAACTACTTATCTGAATCAAATTGGAATTAATCCAAATCCAACTGACGAATCGCATCACCTGCTCCGCTTAGATGATCTAACATCATCTCTGAGTACATTCGGGACAAAACTACTCCCGGTGCTCCTGCTTGAAACGCTGCCAAAACAGCGTCTCTCACACCCTCACGAGACCGTGGGAGATCGTCGTTATTGGGCGAAACATCAACATCAATTCCGGACAAAACTTGTAATTTCGTTCCCCTGGCTGCTTCGAGCCAGGTTTTGGTTTCCCTGCTTACATAATCAGCGGACATACCTTCCGATTTTATCTTTTCATAGCTGCCTTCCGAAAATCCCATCGTATTGTACATAAATAATAGTCTATCTTCCTTTGAAAGGTCGTTTAAGTATGTACCCAAAAAATCATCCACATAATTACAACAACGTGGACCAGCATCCATATTGTAAAAGATAATTTTTAAAAAATCGTTGTATTTGGATAATTCTTGCAAATCAACAACGGCGCGGTAAAAAGGATTAAATGAGATACTGTGAGGTATTGCACTTCCAACCGGGAGTTTGGGCTTGATGGATTTTGCCTTTGTATAGACAATCTTATACGTCTCGCGTAAGCTATCGTACCAAAACATTTCCCAGGCAATGATTTCAGGATAACGAAGTAAAATTCGCCAGAAGGCAGCATAATAGCCCTCAGGAGGTCTCTGACCTGCACGAGTTTCAGCGACATATTTTGTAAGTGTTTTATATCCTTCAATCATACGTTCGATGTTGATCCCATTCTTTTGTCCCTTCTCCAGACAGAAAGGACAAAAACAGGGAATAGCAGTATTACCGACTCCATCCCATTTATAAAGAGTATTAGTCAGAGCACCCCAGCGTTCAGAACGCCATAACAGACCATCAATTTCATAGGATGTTACACAATCATCGACCATTGCCATTAAGAATGATCTAAAATGCGGATTATTAAAACATACCTGGGAAAGCTTGCGTCCGTGGAGATCAACTTCTGCCATTTCCTGAAACTGCGGTATTTCATCGTGGATCTGGTCGGCGATCCAGGCAATGGTTTTAATGCCGCGTTTTTGTGCAGCGGGTATGACAGAGGCAAGAAAGTCAAAATCACCCTCATCAGGTGCACGCAAAATCTGCGGATTGTCCTTGAAGATGGTATTTTTATAATATTCCGGATGGATTGTTGCGTAATAACCTCCGTGAAATTTAGGGCCCTTATACTGACGTCCATGATCAACTGGTGGCCAAGTTCGACCCGAAAGTCCTTCTTTATATGAATGAACCATTAAAAAAAGTGTATTAACACAAGCACAATCCTGAATCGTATCAAGACAACCTTGAACTCCCTCATCAATAAAAGAAGGAGCACCTATCTGAATACCAATTATTTTTGAAGCGATATTCTTATTAGAAGATTGAGCGAGCCATGAGGCTGGATCAGCAGCAAAAGTGATTGCAGCAGCAATTCCAGCCCCTGACTTGATAAACTCTCTACGATTCAAACTCTGCATCATAATATCCACTCTCATTTGATTATTATGATTTTTTTATTCACTTTTTTGATATTCGGCTGACTCAAGCCATTCGTTATTAATCGTTACTCCCCAACCTGGACCATCCGGGATCATAATTTTGCCATCAACGACTTCCAGTTGAGGAGTATACAACGCGCGGCTTTCATTTGCGAGCTCAGAAGTACCGTCAATTGTATATTCAAGGTACTTGGAATTTGGGATAGCGCCAAGCATGTGCAGGGAGAACACACTGACCATTGAAAAATTTGAAGTATGTGGTATGCAGAGCTTCCCGGCTTTATGTGCCATCCGGGCGACACGATAAGCCCTGGTTAATCCGCCGATATAACAGATATCCGGTTGCGCAATATCCACTGCATTCATATTAATCATTCGGCGCCATTGTGCCAGATCATTATCCTGTTCACCGCCGGCCACTAAAACATTTAATTTTTTAGTGACTTCTGCGGTCCATTCCAACTCCCAGTATGGACAAGGCTCCTCAAAAAAGAATACATTATTATCTTCTAATATGCGACCAACTTCAATAGCTCTGGGGGGTGTATAACAACTGTTTGCATCTGCCAAAAGATCAATGTTATCGCCAAGAGCTTTTCTCACTGTTGGAACAAGTTTTTCTGTCCTACCAGGCCATTGATCCTGATCACGACCTGTTTTTTTACCGACCCTTAGTTTAAATGCCTTGAAACCCTTACTGTCGCGTAAAGCTACCATACGGGAAGCTTCATCTTCAGGAGTGATATCTCTCCGCATGCTGGAACCATAAGCGGTAATTGCGCGAACTTTGCCACCAAGCAATTCTACAACAGGTTTATTGGTGATCTTTCCATATAAATCCCAGATTGCTGTGTCCAGGCCAGTCAATGCACGGCAAACGTAAGTCCAGGGATATTTGTAGTTGGATTCTATGCAATCGTCAACGAGAGCATCAATATGGGCTGGATCTTCACCCAAAAAATCATCAGCAATTTTTTTGTGCAAGATCAATGTTGAGAACTCGGCATCATGGGGTGAAATCTGACCCCAACCTTCTGATCCATCATCGGTTTGAATGCGGACAACACCCACTTTAGGTCTGGTGAAGGTTTCTATTTTTACAATTTTTAGTCCTTCCTCGATAATTTTAAAATCTTTATAATTCTCATCTCTGCCAAAATGTGGATACTTCTGTTGTGTTCCACTACCTAAGATGACCTTTGCTTGAGCAAACAAAGGAATTGTCAAAGCAACCTTACAAAAGTCACGTCTTGCTAATTTCATAATGATATTCTCCTATTTTTAATTTATTCTTCAAATCCAAAGTTATGTAACGAAATATCAATCTATGTCTTTTAATCCAGTCTCAGCTCCTTGATGGCACGGCCTGCGGCGCGAAGATTGTCGAGTCTCATTTCTGAGTATTTACGCGAGGGTATAACCCCATGTGCGCCAGCTTCAAATGCAGCTTTGACAGATTTATGTACATCTTCGGTCTGGGTCTTCTTTTCACCCTCGTTTGTGGGAATGTCAATATCGATTCCTGGCCAAACTTTTACATGGGGACCAACTGATGCAAGAGCCCTTTTTACCTCTCGAGCAATATAATTCGCTGTGCGACCTTCCTGAATAATCCGGTCAAATGACTTTTCGTTTTGATAACTCAGTAATGCATAACTCAGTTGTAAAGCTTGCTTTGGGGAAAGATCGGCGAATAAAGTTTGATTCACGTTTTTAATATAACTCGCCATTCTCGGCCCGCCACATTTATTATACATCACCACTTTGAGGAAATCCGAGTATTTAGAGAAATCAGCGTAATCCTGCTCGGCTCTGTAAAAGGGCGAAAATGAATTGAGGTGCCAGATATGCCATCCAACAAGCTTGTCTGGCGCAATTGATCGAGCCAATTGGTACATATCACGGTATGTGTCACGCAATCCTTCGTTCCATAAGTTTTCCCAGGCCAGTACTTCCGGGTACTGAAGCAGAAGACGCCAGAAACTCACGAAAGCGCCATCTAAGGAAGGGCCATTTTCCTTGATACTATCCCTTCTCATTTCCAAGTTTGTTACTTTGATTATTGAAAAGTCCATCCTAAAAGTTCACCATGTTTTTTTCTGTCATTTTTGCATAAGCTGGAATCTAGTTAAATCGTCTGCTTTTTTACTTGATTTCTATCTTCACACACCTGAATCGAACAGGCAAGACATTCAAAACATTTTTATGAAAATGAGGTGTCCTGCTTGGATTTGTAATGCCATCCACATTGACGCAAGCGTTTGTAGTGGTCGTAAAAATAAAATCTCCCACTTCGTCAACAGGATTTCCGCGGGAAGTATCAATTTCAGTGATTGTTGTTCCGTCTACATATCGCCGATTTCGAATGTAGTTATCATCTAAAAAACCGCCGCCAACGACCGCATAACCATAATAACCGATATAAAAATCATTTCCAAGAATACGGGGATTGGACGAATCGGCATTGACAAACTCAAAAGGCCTAGCGCACGCAATGCAAGCCGTATAAAAGCCGTATTTATAAAGCCGTGAGTATTCCACGCGAGGTGAAGCATTATGAACGCAATGAATAATCCCGCCTCCAGTTTCAATGAGCGGTACAAAGCCGTGAAATTCGCAATAGCTGAAAGTTGGAGATGCATTGTCGCATTCGATGACAAACTCATCTGCTGTGTATTTTTCAAAAACACAATATTCCAGACGTGTATTTCCTGAGCAAGAGTCAAATCGAATGCCTCCCCAATAATATCTGTAACCGATAAAAGCTGTATCCGGCGAGACAGTAAATGTAATCGAATCAGTCTCGGTACCAATCGCCCGCAACTCACCTTTCACCATCAATCCACGTCTTGTTTTAAACGCTACTGTGACGCCCGGCTCAATAATCAGTTGTGTCCCTTTTTCAACAATCAAATTATCATAGACGACATGGGGGTTTTGTTCAGCGGTCCAAACGATGACATTATCAATTTTTTGTAAAACAATATTCTTTTCGATTACCTCGTCGTTTGAGGTTATCACAAAATTGTGATCCACAAAAGTAAAAAATCCTTCTTTGGTGGCATGAATGAAATACCTGGCCTGGCTGGTTGTTTGAACAGGTTTTAACAGAGATGTTTCGGAAACATGGCCTCTGTTTGTAGTAATTCTTCCGCACCCACCATCTAAAAGCAGCATTTTTCTGGTTTGCTGGAATTTATCAGCTTCCAGCCTGTAAATATAAACACCGGTGGAAAGACTGTTTCCGTTTTTGTCCGTTCCGTCCCAACGTAGCTGCGAATGGCCTGCAAGACAAATCCGATCAGCAAGAACCTTTATGAGCTGACCCCGAATATTGAATAAGGTAATTTTCACATGACTGGCTCGGGGCAATTCAAATGAAATCAATGTGATAGGATTGAATGGATTGGGATAATTCTGAAACAGCTTGAATCCTGATATAGGTTCGAACTTATCTACTATGTCGGTTGATAGAAACAGTTGAAGCACATAAAATCCGGTCGTGTCTGTCGTTGTGGATACGGTGTCTTTTAAATCTTGCGAAATGAATGACACCGCAGCCTGGTAGATCCCAATCTGTTCGCTGTCGCTTACCCTTCCCTGGACGGTAATATCCTTTGCGTGGGAAAACGAACTTTGAAGGATAATGAGTATTGAATAGAAAAATAGTTTTTGCATGACAGAACCCTTCGGTGTTTTCACTTTTATAACTATCCTTAGTTTAAGAAATGAATACCTGCTTGTACACTCTATTTGATCAACATCATCTTGATTGAATGTGTATACACTCGATTCGTTCCTTCCAATGAAACAGCCTTCAATTGACAAAAATAAATTCCGGTTGATACTTGTTGTCCGGTTTCATTATCGCTATGCCAGATGAGGATATACTCTCCCGCGTCCTGAGAATCGTAAATATAATGCTTCACCCTCTGACCCATCGTATTATAAAAGACCACTTCCACTCTGGATGGTTGGGACAGTGAATAATGTATTTGTGTGGTCGGGTTGAATGGATTGGGACAATTCTGAGCCAGGATATAACTATTGGGAATGTTATGGGCTGCATCTTGTTGAGCGACATTGGTTTTAATAAACCAATTTAGATCACCCAGAGGATATTCATTTTCCGAGTGTGTATATGATCTTTTGTGCATAGGATAATCAAATTTGAATTCATTGCCTGTCAAACCATACAGTACATAGGTCACGCCATAGGTATTTAAAATATCTTCCGGATCGTTGGGAACCCGATCCGCAATGATACTCGGAGTACATTCACACCCTTCCGCTATAGATATTACATATTCGATCAGCGAACTGTCACCTGGAGGATTTGAAAAATCCGGATATTCGTATATCCAGTTTTGTGAAACAATGTTTGGATTGTTATCAATTAGAGTCTGAGATTTCCTGTTGTGGATCACATAAAAATCGAGCGTGTCCACAGAATCAACATAAGCAGCCAAACCGGGTGAAAAAGCAAAATTGTTATTACTAATATAAATATTCCGGTCGGCTTCCGTAAATAAATCCGAACGCAACGAATCGATGGGTAGGATTTCTTTTCTAAGTGTGTCCCCGTTAAGGTTGTCCTGCCTTGAATAAGAAATAACATCTAATTCCCACCCCACATTGATAAACAGATTGTTAGTGATTTGCCCTTTCACTATACAGTATGACTCCATTTTATCAGTAGCAAAAATCGTATTGTGATCAAAGAGCAAGTTTCTAATCAGGGCACCGCCCTGATCGTTAATGATTTCTCCTGTCGCAATGAAAAACGTGCAGTTTTGAACAACCAGCGTGTCCACAAGATTTTCCCTGAGATCAATACAACGACCAGTTGTCCTTGTGCCCATATATGAACAATTCCGGATAATGGTATTGGTGATAAACAACTTTTGCTCGGAAGCATTCATCCGAATTGGAGCCTGCCAGTTGTAATCGAAAAAGCAACGGTCAATGGTAACTTTTATCGAATCCTGATCCAGCTGAACATTGTTTCTGATTTGGTAGCCAAGATTGTCAAAGCCGGAGAGATACAGCCCCTTGAGAGATCCATCTGCCACCAAATTAAAGCTCAAATAAGCCTTTCCCATTTCATCTGCAACGGGAATAAGGGTTGGAAGCATACCATACATATTAGCTGCCTGGATACGAAGCGGAAAACGACCATTTATATCGTTGGTAATGGTGCTATCCAAAAAATAGAAACCACCATTTTCGAGTCTGTAAATGCGGTTGAGGTTTCGTGTGCCGTTCGGCAAGGTATCTGCCTGAATGGCCAGAATCAACGTTCCAAAACCTGGAGGCACATCCAGATAATCCTGAGCCTCCGTTTCCTGAACCAGAATACATAATAACAAAAATACCAAACTGAAGGCATCATTCACAAAAAAATTTACTATATGTTTCATTCAAATGACTCCTATACCTTCCATCAATTCCACATACTGTTTCTTATTACGAACATCATCTGACAGATTATTGCCATATTGCTTCTCCATAGATCTCACCTGCGCTTTCATCTTCCTGAATTTATTTTTCAAAGCTCGAAACAGACCATCTGCCGGGTCGGTTGTGTTTAGCGTACAGCAGATTATTTAAAGGACCTTGACGCTCGGACTCCCACCTTATGCCATCGAGATCATATGAATGCAGGTAATCTTGTGTAAGGGCGAGCCAGAACTGACGGACATCCGGGTTGCGCAGACAAAGATTCGAGCCCACTTCGCCATTTAGAGTAATCTGCTGAATTCCTTCGATGTGTGCCATTTTGTCGCTAAAAACATTTTCGTACCAGGCGATACATCTCATATTTCGCTTTGTGACTTTTGGTATTACATCGGCAAACATATCATAACCGGGATGATCCGGCGCTTTTTGAGGTGCAACACGAGTGTTCTTGTAATATTCGAGATGTGGTGTGGCAAAATTGCCGCCATGAAAATCGTCATCATACTCCTGCTTCCCATGGTCTGGCAGGGGATATGGTCGCCGCTATCGACCGCCTATGCCACACCCATATGTAAAACATGCCAGGAAAAGCGTATTGATATCTGTCATTTCTTGAAGTCCGTCCAATAGTTTTTCTGCTCCCTCATCAAAAAAGGAAACAGCCCCCCACCTGGATACCGAGCATAGCTGATGAAGGCGCTTGCTCTACCCAAAGCTGCCGGCCAAACACGGCACTACCCACCAGCAAACCCGAAGAAGCTGAAATGAATTCTGTTCGTGTTACCATTTTTCCCACCTCTCTTTTAACTGCATAATACGGTTATTTAAGAAAATTCTTCATTGTCATCTACTGAGACAATCTATGTTTAATCAAATAGAAAATTGTTCTATGGCGTTGTTCTTCAATTGTTATATTTTCTACGGCTTTTGTACCGAGTCTATCTTCTAATTGTTTCAGATAAAGACTTCTTGGAGCGACGTGTCTTCCATGTGATTCATAATGTCCAGGTTCTCTATCCTCAAAGCGACCACTTGATTTTTTCCCGGTACATCCTATTGCGTAGTTTTGTGCTGTGGGTGGTTTTTGCACACAGATTGATGAGGTCTCACAATTCCAAAAAACCTGCTGTGCACCAGCCCAACCCTGTCCAGTACCCCAATTGCCCCGATCCTGTGCATTGAATCCACCACCCTTCAGGTTATCCCAGAGAATACCCGCCGCCCAACGCTGATGAGGCCCGGTATCATTGTACGTATTCTCTGCCAGGCAATCGAGAAACACATTGGGACCACAAGTTGTTGAACCGGTTGACGCAGCATGGCGAGCATGATCACTGTAGCATCGTTGTACCAGACAATACTGACCTTTAACAGGAAAAGCATAGCGTCTCCTACCTCGGATAACTGAAACTGGTTTGATGAACGCACAATCCTGAACTGTGATGAAAATCGCATTGTCGAAAATATCAACACCACGGGCAAAGTGAACCATTGTCACATTTTTTGCCCATGAATTTGAGGCATTATCGATAACAACTCCTGTCCAGGCATGGTCTTCATCTTTATTCTTTTTTCCCTTTTCATAAGTTGAAACCAGACGAAGATTCTCCACACCGCTTTGACTGATTCGCCCCGCTTGCTGAAAACGATAAAGATATCCTCCACCATACTTATCTTCCATAGCATTGATAATTGGTGCGTCGATTGTTATTTTGTTACCCTCGATCGAAGTAATAATCCGTTCATATTGAAGGTCTTTACTGCCTGGCTGCCATTGCTTGGTTCCCTGTCGGGGCTTTATTCTGTCCATTTTTATTTCATGAATCCATTCGGCAGTACTTGGGCGATAGATGATGATTTGATCTCCAACAGATAAACCATCAGCAGTTGCTAATGAAAATGTTTTTGTCCCCCAGGGTACATAGCAGTCTGCTATTTTTCTCCGACTTCCTTCAACTTCTGTAATTTTTAATTCTCCACCGATATAAATCAGTGTTCTTTTCTCCTTGCCCGTTGCAAGAAGAATAGTACCTTCTGGCTCTTGACCTTCACCCCTAAGTACAACTCCTGAAGCCCTGATTCTGAGGCTTTTTGCCACTCGATAAACACCTCGTTTAAGCAAGATTGTACCCCGAAATCCATTAATAAGTTTAAAGCTTGAGACTCTATTTATATCTTCCTGGATACGATCAGTATCGTCTTCTTGATTCTCATACGGATAAAGGATTTCACGAATTATTTCATCAGGCAGGGCTACTCCACCACCCATATAACCTGCCCTTGAGAAGTCTGGTATCGTATTCCCACGATCATCCGCTTTATAAACAAGATTTCCATCTATTCCAGGATACACCAAGCTACAAGTATTTTTTGATCCCAAACTTATAAAGATGGAAAGAGTCAGATAGATAATAACAGACATTATTTGATTGTAATGTAGATTCACAAATTCAGTAATCGATCTTGAAAGATGAAAAGCCTGTTTGCAATATTTTATAGACTGGACTGGTGATCAATTTCTAAGATTTCAAGATTCTATAACTACTTTATTCAGAATTATAATATGAACTATCAATAATCAATATATTTTTATTATCAGGTTTATTATCCCAATACTTAATAAATATATTTAATTTCCTGGTTGCCAGCAATTAACTGAAAATAGCAGCAATCAACATGTTAATAACAAATTCAATCGACATCAGAAGAAAGTCATTGCATTTTTAAATTTTAATAATTAAATTATTTCCACGGTGATTTAAGATGTTGATTGAGACCACCTATTAATTCTTATCCAGTTTCATAATAAGTTGTAAAACTTATAGTAAGTTTAGGTGATGAATAATATAAGTATTGATCAAAGCCTCAAACTCAGATTACTCGAGAAAATATTAGCAAGTGAAGAATTTATTCAAGCCCAAAAGTATTAAGATTTATTACGATATGTGGTGCATGCTTCGATAAATGGGGAGATTGTCAAAGAAGTGACGATTACGATGGAGTTTTTTGGTAAAGACGCCACATTCGATCCGGCTATCGACTCGAGTGTTCGTGTTTATATGAGTAATCTCAGGAAGAAATTAGAACACTATTACCTCACGGAAGGTAAAGAAAAGGATATTAAGCTAATACTGCCAAAAGGACATTGTGAAGTAGAATTTATACGGTGCAATAATTTACAAAAAACTCAGCTTCGACCTTCCAATAAGTTACCTAATTTCATCTATCTCTCTTGCATTTTTATTCTAATCACGATTATTATTTTTCTTGGAAGAGATAGAATCTTCCAGAAGCACCCACCGTATTATATTTCAACAGGTAACCCAATCTGGAAGGATTTATTATCGAATAATCAGAAAACATTAATCGTCCTGGAAGATTACTTTGTCTTTTCAATGCCCTTTGACACCGGGAGGCATAGTTATATTCGCGATAGTGAAATTAATTCTGTAGAAGATTTGGAGGCTTTTATATCAAAGCATCCTTCATTTCAATATAAAATTGCAAAAACTTATCATACGTATCTTGAAGAACATATCCCCTGGTGTTTATCCTTTATACTTCCCGCTTTTATTATTCACAAGAAAACTGGTGAGCTAAAATTAGCTTCCGAAGTTCAAATGGAGGACCTGCAAAAGTACAACATTATCTATAGTGGACCGTACAAAAGCCTTAACCTTCTTAAAACCGTTACCCTGAGTCTTCACTTCATCTATACACCGCGAAAAAGTACAAGCACACTAACTTATGTTCTTCACAATTCCAACCGGGTATTTACTTATTCGTGGATAACCAATCCTGATACCAATGCTCGTAACGATTATGCTATGGTAGTCAAGGTTTCTGGACATAATAGGAATATTCTTTTTCTTCTGATCACAACATGATTTTGGAAATATTGCAACCGTAAAATATTTTACTAATCCCATACATTTGAAATAATTAGCAAACCTTTTTACATCAAATTATTTTGAGGCGCTTTTTGAAGTCAAAGGCATAATAAGAACTGATTTTGAAATTAAATTATTACATATCAATCAACTCCATTCAGATTTTGAAATCAAGTTAGAATGAATGCTATTTAGGGCGTGAGATTAAAGAAATTGACTGTTTCTGAATTTACGACAATTGCACGTGACAACAATCTGATAAGAAATAATGATACTTTTTCTCATTTAATTCTTTAACTCTTCAAATCAAGAAAAGCTATACACAGAAAATTGATTTAACGCAGAGGCGCAGAGATCGCAGAGTTATTTTCTTTTCTCTGTGTACTCTGTCCGCCTGGTTAAAAATTTAAAAAATAACTCCTTCACGGCAACTACAGTTTAATAAACAGCGATAACGAATTATCGACAAAATTTTGTCGATGTTGTCGCACTAAGCGCCTAAACATCATTTACTCAAATCGGAAGAAATCAAAATCAGCATAGCCGCCTTTTTGAGAAGAAGCAGATCTGCTGGCAAACAGTCCAACTTTGGCGCCTATCCATTTTCCCGGTTGAGCCTGGAAAGGTCTGCCAATTTGCTTAAAATTTCTTCCGACGCTGCTATAAGCAAATGTGCATACAGCGCCCTCATCAACCTTCACCCTCAAATACAAAGAAGGTTGTTCGATGGAAACCTGTTCTGCTGTTTCCTTATTACCGCCTGTTTCTGTATTCAGGCAAATCACTTGTTCTAACAGGAGTTTGCTGTTTTCCTCTGTTATTGCCAGGTAGGCATAATCATGCCCCATGATAATCAAACCCGATTTTTCATTTGAAGCCTTGCCATGAAAATCAATTTTTGTTGTCACTGTAAATTCTGAAGCCGGGAATTTTTGTAGAAGTAAATTTGGTACGCTCCATAAATTGAGGGAGTCGCCAGGTAATTTTTGTGAATACAGGCGAATCACTCCTTTCTTAGCAGTCAGGGAATACCAGAATTTTTTATAATTGGCATGCCATTGCCATTGCAGTCCCAGTTTAGGAGTGGAAAAATCATCAGATGTTTGCGGCACCTGAATTTGGTATGTTTTGCCGACATTCGGTTTTTTGAGCAGCAACACTGGTTCGCCAGTGCCATCCATGTCTTCATCATTTCCCATCACTGGCCAATTATCTTTCCACACGACGGGTTGAAGATGCACAATCCTGCCATAGGCGTCTTTATCCTGAAAATGGACAAACCAGCCTTCTCCATTCTCAAGCTCGATGTAACCGCCCTGGTGGGGACCATTAATGTTTGTACTCCCTTGCGCCAGTACAATTTTATCTTCATAGGGACCATAAACGTGTTTTGAGCGCAACACGGTTTGCCATCCCATGCTTACACCACCAGCCGGAGCAAAAATGTAATAGTATCCGTTCATCTTGTAGAACTTAGGACCCTCAATGGTGGGATGATCCTTATGACCGTCAAAAACGATGGTCCCTTTGTCAACTATTTGGGTCCCATCTGTAGTCAATTGATTAACCTGCAGGATACTTTTCACACCTGCCCGGCTGTGGGCAAAAGCATGAACCAAATACACATTGCCGTCATCGTCCCAGAGCGGACAGGGATCAATATTACCAAACGCTTTTTTTACCAAAACCGGTGGCTTCCATTTGCCGTACGGATCTTTGGTTTTCACCATAAAAATACCCCTGTTAGGATCACCATAATAAATCCAGAATTCGCCCTGGTGATACCGTAGTGACGGTGCCCAGATGCCATTGCCATGTTGAGGAATATTGAAATCGTCATCTGGAAATATATCAATTGCATGATTAATAATTTCCCAATTCACCAAATCTTTTGAATGTAAAATGGGCAGCGCCGGAAAACAATTAAAGCTGGAAGCGGTCATGTAAAAATCGTCTCCAACCTGAATGACATCTGGATCTGAATAATCGGCATAAATGATGGGATTTTTATATCTTCCATCTCCTAAATCAGGACTCCATGGCTGAGCTAAGACGAGCGAATAAAAAAATACTATTAAGATAAATTCTATAACTAAACTTTTTATCCCTGTATCTGTAACATGCATAATATTAAAAACACTCTTTGTTCAGGTTAAAAAAATTGGGTGGCTATAGACCACCCAATTTTCCTAACTTACTGATTATTATTTAAATAGCTATTACATTGGGGCATCTATTTGATCAGCAACATTTTTCTCACTTTACTGAAATCAGATGATTCAATTTTGTAGAAATAGACACCAGAAGAATAATTTTTAGCATCGAAGGAAACCTCATATTTGCCGCTATCCAGTTCTTTGTCTACCAATATTGTCACTAACTGTCCAAGCGTGCTGTATACGGTAATTTTCACATGACCCGATTTGGGTAGCTGGAATTGAATATGCGTCACTGGGTTGAATGGATTGGGATAGTTTTGTCCCAGTTGATAGGAATCGGGTATTATATTATCCGCTATTGATTCAATACGGGTGGCTAACGTGTCAACAAAAAGATAGTCTGGAATCGGTAGACCTTCGCCAGGTGCGTATGCACCGGATAAGTCCAAAATACACCAATCCAAATACCCGCCAATGGCATCGCCCGATCCATCTCCTATTTTAATGTAGTTGTCACTATTAGATTCAGTTGAGACACCGCTGATAAATGGCACAGGATTTTCATCAATATAAATCCATGATGTATCTCCGTTTACAGCGATGCGGTAGGTGTGCCAGGAGTAGAGATCGAGCTCAACATTAACTTCTGTACTAGATTTTTCCAATTCCAATCTGCTATCTGCACCCCACATCCTCAATTCATCCCGGGAACCGACATTCGCGTTTCGCCACTGCAGATCAAATATACGGTCATAAGACGGATCATTTTCACCTCTAACCCGGGCAATCATGGTTAAAGAAGTACCGGTGAATGTTTCATCAAAATAATATCGATACATCCGGGTTCCATTGGGTTGCAAATATTTTAATATCTTGTTTCCAGCGATATCTGGATCATCGATGATCTCTTCAACAAATCCGGCACCCGGTGAATCTTGGCTCAAGTTCTTGAGGTCAAGAGTATCGCCACTACTACCTGTTTCAGTAGGCAAAACATTGGCATCATAGACCAGCCATTTCGGTTCAATCGGTTCCTGCCTTTTATCAACAAAAAGTCCTTCCGGAATGGGTAGACCTTCACCTGGTGCATAAGCACCAGATGTATCTAAAATTAACCAATCCATGTAGCCGCCAATTGCATCCCCCGATCCGTCACCGACTTTAATGTATTTGTCACTGCTCGATTCTGTTGAAACTCCGCTGATAATCGGCACTGGATCTTCATCGATGTAAATCGTTGCATGATCCCCGCTCACAACAATTCGGTAGGTATGCCAAGCATACAAATCCATGTCTGCCTTAAGTTCAACGCTAGCTTTTTCAAGTTCCAGCGTACTATCCGCTGGCCAAATTCTTAATTCATCCCGGGAATCGGCATTGCCATTCCGCCACTGGAGATCAAATATGCGATCATATATTGGATCCTGTTCTCCTTTGACCCGCGCTATCATCGTAAGTGATGAATTGTTATACGCTTCATCAAAATAGTGCCGGTACATCTTCTTGCCATCAGGATGCAGGTACTTTAACAACTTGTTTCCAGCAATATCTGGATCTTCGATGATTTCCTCTATCAATCCGGCGCCGGGGGAGTTGTCACTGACACTGGTGAGATCAAGTGTATCGCCACCACCACCAGTTTCAGAAGGAAGAACACTGGCATCATACACCAGCCATTTCGGTATTATCGGCTGGGGTCCAGTATCAACATAAAGTCCCTCAGGAATGGGCAGCCCTTCACCGGGTGCATAAGCGCCTGATATATCTAAGATACACCAGTCAAGGTACCCGCCGATTGCGTCACCCGATCCATCTCCGATTTTTATATATTTGTCGCTGCTCGACGAAGTTGAAACACCGCTGATAACCGGTTCCGAATTTTCATCCAGATAAACTTTGGTAAGGTCTCCGCCTACTACAATTCGGTAGGTGTGCCAGGCGTACAGGTCGACATCTAATTTTACTTTAATATCCGCTTTTTCAAGCTCCAGGGTGCTATCCGCCGGCCAGATTCGCAATTCATCCCGGGAATTAGCATTACCGTTTCGCCATTGCAGGTCAAATGCCCGGTCGTATTGGGGATCATGTTCTCCCTTAATGCGGGCAATCAGCGTAAGGGAGGAATCGTTATAAGCCTCATCAAAATAGTGCCGGTACATCTTTTTCCCATCGGGATGCAAATACTTCAATAGCTTGTTTCCATCAATATCGGGATCATCAATAATCTCCTCTATCAATCCGGTACCAGGGGAGTTATCACTGACACTGGTGAGATCAAGTGTATCGCCACCACCACCGGTTTCAGAGGGAAGAACACTAGCATCATAGACCAGCCATTTTGGCTCCACTGGCTGCTGTTTTTTATCAACAAAAAGTCCCTCTGGAATTGGCAGACCTTCGCCGGGTGGATAGGCGCCTGATATATCCAGAATACACCAATCCAGGTATCCACCTATCGCATCCCCCGATCCATCACCGACTTTAATGTATTTGTCACCGCTGGACGATGTTGAAACTCCGCTGATAACCGGCACCGAATCTTCATCGATATAGATCGTTGCAAGATCCCCGCTTACTACAATTCGATAGGTATGCCATCTGTATAAATCCATGTCTACCTTTAATTTAATATCTGCTTTTTCAAGTTCCAGGGTACTATCTGCCGGCCAAATCCGCAATTCATCCCGGGAATTGGCATTGCCGTTCCTCCATTGCAGGTCAAATACCCGGTCATACATCGGGTCGTTTTCACCCTTCATTCGTGCAATCAGGGTTAATGATGAATCGTTATAAGCTTCCTCAAAATAGTGGCGGTACATCTTTTTCCCGTCAGGATGCAGGTACTTTAACAGCATGTTTCCTGCAATGTCTGGATCATCGATGATCTCCTCTACCAATCCGGCACCAGGTGAGTTATCACTGACACTGGTGAGATCAAGCGTATCGCCTCCCCCACCGGTTGCAGATGGTAATACACTGGCATCATAGACCAGCCATTGTTGTGCATTGAGCTGTGCAGTAACCCCAATGACAAACAGCAAAATTGATGTTATAACCAGTAGCTTCTTCATATCTCCTCCTATCAAACTTAATTAGTGTTTGAATGAATTGATATACATTTAAAATTTACCTATCACCTCCTCATCGATTAAATTCAAAATATTTTGCGTTGTCTTTTATTGCTTATAAAATGAGTCTGTTCATTTTTTTAACGAGCGTGAACTGTCATATCATTCAAATACTTCTCAAGGTTAGTAAATCCGTCCCCGTTAAAATCCTCGTTTCGATCATTTGGATCGGCGAGATTGAGACCTGTAGCCAATTCCCAATCATCAGCCATGCCATCGTTATCATGATCTCTCGGCACATTATAACTATTCAACACCGGCCAACCACCAACATCATTTTGCGAATCAATAATACCAGATCCCGCGCCAAAAACGCCGCCATACATTGCCGTTCCAGTTCTCAATTCTCTGATGATCCGAGCATCAATTGAATCCCGTTTAGGTAACTTGGCGCCGACATTCGCAAGGACTAATTCATACGCCTTTTCGGTTGTATGCGTCAATACCGGCGCACAAGGATGAGGGAAATCAATTCTTGTCTGTTTACTATATTTCCCCTGTACGCCACCTGCCCAATTATCAGCCGTGATTTTGAGGAATCCAGACACGTAATTTTCTGAAATGTACCATTTGCCATTACCATCCCAGGGCTCAATAATCCGATTCTTTTTCCGAGTTGCTGGTCCATATTTGTAATAATTTGCTATCATGTTTTGATTGCCAGATTCACCTCCATAAGAACTATTA
>JABAOC010004067.1_pt2 | contig 46835 bp, 36 predicted proteins | sample 7062161 | NCBI WGS metagenome assembly JABAOC01 (sample SAMN14538625, study PRJNA623070) | marine sediment metagenome | biome: marine biome [ENVO:00000428]; feature: marine pelagic biome [ENVO:01000023]; material: deep marine sediment [ENVO:00002113] | place: India: Gulf of Khambhat ... | reverse complement strand
AAAATCTTCAAGGATTCAACAAGTAAATCGGAGACTTTTGTCACTCCATACATATCTTCTGGAAGGGATATGGGATACCACTTTTTTCTCAAATCCTGGCTTTTATTTACTCTGTTTTCAAGAAGTATTAGCAGATTGGTTTTTCCGATACCACGGGGACCAATTAAAAGATAATGTTGTCTGGAGACACCAGCCTCCCAACGATTCAGATGTACTAACATGTCTTGTAAAAGGTGTTCTCGACCGACAAAAATAGCTTCGAGATCTTCTGGCGAGGTTCGCTTTGGTCGGAATACATGTATTATCGCAGACATAACCTATTCTCCCTGAAATCCATAATGATTTTTCCACCACAACTTGATCACTCTACTGAAAAAATCATAAGCGTGGTTATCGGCAACGACATAAAAGTCATTTTCCAGTTTGTACATAAGCTGCATAAAAGATTCCTCTAATTGAGGACTTGGAACAATATTAACTGTTTTAAGATAAATTTGATAGAGGTTATCCTGACCAACGGGATTCTCAGATCTTGATAAAGTTCTTAATATTGCTTTTGCAGCCAGTCCCTCTTTTTCAGAATAATACTGATCAATTCTTGAACGATATTGTCTGAAGAAAGCCGAAGCGGTACCTCCAAGTAAATCACTTTCAAATGCGTCTTTTACCATTCCAATAGAAATGTGACTTTTTGTACCGCGTTGACGGTCAAATATTGAAGATAATAGAACCGCAAGTAGATAGGGAATTGGTTCGCCGACTAATTCGAGAATTAGATCAATTATTTCTGGTTTAATTTTCACTTTTCGGGTTTTAAATATAGCTTCAACATAGCTTCTGGCTGTTTGTGGAGCAAATGGTCTCAATCGTATTATAGATAGATCATTAACAGTATCAACCAGACCCATTGAGTCTAAAGTGGTAATCAAATTAATCGAGCCGCCAATTACAAAACGTGTCTGAGTTTCTGGAGCAATACGCGCAGCACGGAACCACCTTAACAGTTGTTTCATTTCAGTTTCGTTTGATCTAGCAAGTGAATTGATCATAACTGCAAATTCATCAATTAGCAAAAGCAAAGGAGGTCCATCTTTTGAAAGGAAAGACACGACTCTTTCACCATAAGAAAGCCACTTTTGAGGAACGTCCGTATTTTCGCGAAGTTCAACTTTAACACCACCCAGGTCAATATTTGCAGGCAAATCACGAATGAATTTTCCTAATGCTTTTGTGCCCTTCCATAAACTATCAAGTACACTAGCGAATTGATTATCACGAATGAGATTCGCAATGAGTTCAACCATAAAGTCTGCGGCATTCTCAATATGTTCTACATCTATATAGATTGGTCGAAAATTTCTTCGTGGCTCGTCAAGTAATCGATACATTGCACCAGTTTTTCCAAATCGTCGCGGCGCTACTAATAATACATTGTCGTGCTTAAGCTTGCTCCATATATTTTCAATTAATTCCTCCTGTCCAAAATAATCTTCACCACGAGGTGGACTACCGATAATCAGTTCTGGCATATTTAATTCCTTTACAATTTAAGTAATTAAATGGTTGCGCAACAAAATTGATGCGCAACAAATTTGAATAATTATAATCATTTTTATTTTTAAAGTCAAGACATTTTTTAAAATGGTTGTAATTACTTAAAAATGTGGAACAACTAAAAATTAGCTATATTCCTCAGAAGAATATTCCGCTTCCACCATAATCCTAATCCCGCCTCTTGGGTTAAAATCTCCAAATACAATTGCTTTGCGCGGTTTACAGGCAGCAACAATATCATCTAAAATTCGATTCACAGCTTCTTCATGAAATGTATTATGATTTCTGAACGAAAATAGATATAATTTGAGGGATTTGCTCTCTATGCAACGTCTGCCTGGAATATAGCGGATGGTAATGTTACCAAAATCTGGCTGGTTTGTTATGGGGCATCGTGAGGTAAATTCAGGACATTCAAAGGTGATCCAATAATCCCGGTTATTGTATTGGTTTTCAAATGTTTCCAGTTTGGCTTCATCAGGTGATTCCGGATATTTACTTACGCTTTCTCTCAAAATGGTTAGTTCATTATATTTTTTTTCATTTTTTCCCATGGGTGTGTCCTCCATGTAGGTTCATCGGCCAGAGGAAAATTTAACATTTTGACTTTTTATATTTCCAGCCAATATATGAACTCAATCAATCTGAAAAATATTTTTATCGTTGAATTCATCGACCTGTTGGAGATTATAGCTTGTTAGAAATAATTGCTTGGAAGTACGCTTATCTTGTATTATAAAAAAGTATTCTGATAGAAGGTCGGATCGGGGATACCCGCTTCCCGGAAACCTTTTCTCCTTAATAAACAACTGTCACAATTTCCACATGCTTTACCATTGGCAGAAGGATCATAACAGCTATGAGTGAGCGAATAATCCACCCCAAGCTCCAGGCCTTTTCGAATAATCTTAGCTTTTGTTAATTTTATTAATGGAGCCTGAATCGTTATCTTTGTTCCTTCCACACCAGCCTTAGTTCCTAGATTAGCCATTTTTTCAAATGCTGATAAAAACTCGGGACGACAATCTGGGTAACCAGAAAAATCGATGGCATTAGCGCCAATAAAAATATCCATGGCTCCTACTACTTCAGCCCAGGCCAGTGCCAGAGATAAAAATATAATATTTCGGCCCGGAACATAAGTCACTGGAACCTGCTTTGAAATCTTATCAATATTGCGATCTTTAGGAACTTCAAGGTCAGAAGTAAGAGCAGAACCTCCAATGGCTCTTAAATTGATATCAACGATCAAGTGCTTTTTTACATTGAAATATGTAGCGATTCTCTTCGCAGCGTCCAGTTCAACTTGATGCCTTTGACCATAGCGAAAACTGATGGCATTAATTTCAAATCCTTGATCTTTGGCTATAGCTAATGTTGTCGTAGAATCGATTCCGCCACTCAGTAAGACAATTGCTATTTTAGCCATTTTAAATCCCTTTTTTATTTGGATCCCAGATATATTTGTGCAACTGTAATTGCACCCTTATCGGCAATGAAACTTGTAGTATCCACTCAGCTAAATTTTGGGGATCCAATATTCCAAATGCTGGCGAAAACAGAACTGTGGATCTTGTTAATAAATTATATTTTTGAACAGTTCGCACAGCCCAATCAAAGTCTTTTCGATGGGATATCACAAATTTTACATTATCATTAACTCGTATACGATCAATATTATTCCAATCTATTTTATCGAATTCACCACTCCCGGGGCATTTAATATCCATAATCCTTATTATTGGTTCGGGAAGAAGATCAATATTTTGAGTGCCGTTGGTTTCGACCAATACCCTTTTGCCTTGTTCAATTAAACTGTTCGCTAATTTAATAGTTTCAGGTTGAAGCAAAGGCTCGCCACCTGTTATTTCAATTAGATCGCATTGATATTGATTAACTTTTTGTTGTATCTCAGCTAGAGAGAGTTCCTCACCTTCTTGATAAGCATACTTAGTATCACAATATCTGCATCTTAAATTACAGCCAGTGAGCCGAATAAAGAGACAAGGAAGCCCAGCAAAATTAGATTCTCCCTGTATGCTGTAAAAAATTTCATTCACTTTTAACATTATTCTTCATAACTGGCTTTATATTGCTCAGATTCTCCAACTTCAACTGATATAACCTTGATATGTGAAGGGAGTTTTTTGGCTAAAGTAACGAAAATATATTTTGCAATATTTTCAGAGGTAGGATTTAATTCATCGAATGGTTTAATTTCATTTAAAAATTTATGATCAAATTGATCGATTATTTCATTTATTTGATGTTTTAATTTTTTAAAATCATAAGCAATGCCGATGCTATCAAGTTTATCTGTCCCAACTACAGCTTTGATGATCCAATTATGCCCATGTAAATTTTCACAAGGACCTTCATACCCGTGAAGCTTATGGGCAGCAGCAAATTTAATTGTCACCGAAATTTTATACACTTATATACCTTTTTTATTTTCATCTATAATGACAATATTTGAAAGTTATCGTTGACGCACTAATTATCCATTTGCCCAAATAATTAAAGCAGTTTCATGGGGATTGGTTAGATAATCACTTTTCGGAATAATTCGAACAGTGTATCCATATAAACCGCTAGCACGACATAGAAAACTACCAGTAAATGTATAAACATTCTCTTCGTTTTCTTCCGTACAAGCCATAACTTCTTTAACACCATTGACTATTTTATTGTTTGGGTTAACATAGCCATGATAGACTTGGACATTTACATCATTAGGTTTTAAATCTCCCAGAAAAATCTTAGCCATTATATCTATTTTTGTACCAACATGATGTTGTAAAGCTCCATTTTCTTCAATTTTTATAAATTTAATCTTAGACCAGTTATCTGTCACATGAGATTTCCAGGCTGTCAATTCCTTAGTTCGTTTCTGATTATTTTCAAACAGAGTTATAAATTTACTTTGAGCTGGTAAATAAAATCGCTCTACGTATTCACGGATCATACGATTCGTATTAAAAACAGGACCAATTTTTATCATTGAATTCTTTATCATCTCAATCCATTTGCGCGGAATATTACTTTTTCCTCGATCGTAAAATAAGGGAATAACCTCTTTCTCTAATAAATTATAAATAGCCTGTGATTCCACTTCGTCCTGATAATTAAAATCCTCATAGTTCTCACCACGACCAATGGCCCAGCCGACATTTGGATTGTAAGCCTCATCCCACCAGCCATCTAATATACTCATATTCAGAACACCATTTACTGCCGCCTTCATACCACTGGTACCACTTGCTTCCATAAGTCGACGCGGTGTATTTAGCCAGACATCTACTCCCTGAACCAAATATCTCGACAAAGTCATATCGTAATCTTCTAGAAATACAAGACTCTGCCTGAATTCTTCCATCCGTGCGAGATGAATAATTTTCCGAATAAGTTCCTTGCCTGGCGTATCCTTCGGATGAGCCTTACCAGCAAAGATGATCTGAACGGGAAAATCTTTATTTCGTAAAATTTTCTCCAGTCTTTCTGGATCCTCAAGTATGAGAGCTGCGCGTTTGTAAGTTGTAAATCGTCTTGCAAAACCAATCGTCAAAGCTTCCGGATTAAGGACTTCATCGGTTTTTTCAATCTCTGAAGGGAGAGCCCCCTGTTTTTCAAATTGCTTTCTTAAATGCGAACGAGCCAAAGCAACCAACCTTTCTCTACGTCGTTCATGAGTACGCCAGAGCTCTTCTGCAGGGATATGCTCGACCCTTTTCCAAATTGTCATATCGGCAGGTTTTTTCATCCATGTTGGGCTGAGGTATCGGTCATAGAGGTTGGCCATATCTTTCGAAATCCAGGAACTGGGATGAATGCCATTGGTTATGGACGTAATCGGAATTTCATCTACTGGAATTTGAGGCCACATATCATGCCACATTTTTCTAGATATTTGGGTATGTAATCTGCTTACAGCATTAATATGTCCAGCTAATTTTATCGCCAGAATTGCCATAGAAAAACTTTCATTGCTGTCAGATAGATTCCGTCTGCCCAATGCTAAGAATTCATTTTTATTAATACTTAATAGGGGGTAATAATTGGAAAAATATTTTTCAATCAATTGAGGTGAAAAACGATCTATCCCTGCTGGAACTGGAGTGTGTGTTGTAAAAACATTATTCGATTTAGTTAACTCTTTGGCTTCATTAAAAGTAAGCTTATAATCTTCCATTGCCCATCGGATTCTTTCTAACGCCAGGAATGCGGAATGACCTTCGTTCATATGAAACACAGTGGGTGTAATCCCCAGAGCTTTAAGTACCCGAAGGCCACCAATACCCAGCATAATTTCCTGTTGAATTCTGGTCTCAGCGTCTCCTCCATATAGTTCGTCTGTAATTCCCCGATCAGCTTCATTATTCTTAAAGATGTTTGTATCCAGTAAATATAAATTAATACGTCCGACCTCAACTTTCCAGATTTGTGCATGTACTTTTCGGCCAGGATAATCCACTTCTATGGTTAAGGGAGAACCATCATCATATTGGAGTTGAATTGGCATATTATAAAAATCGTTTTTAGGATAAAGTTCCCCCTGCCAACCATCAGTATTCAAATATTGACGAAAATAACCTTCCTGATATAACAGTCCAATTCCGATCAAAGGCAAACCTAAATCACTGGCAGACTTCAGGTGGTCTCCTGACAAAACACCCAGACCACCCGAATAAATTGGCATACATTCTGTTAATCCGAATTCTGCTGAGAAATAAGCGATCTTAATGTCCTGATCTTCATTACCATAGATTTTCTGGAACCAGGTAGATTCTGCTAAATAGGTTTCCAAATTTTCTGAAACACGATGTAAACACGCTAAAAAACCATCATCTTCAGCCAGGGATTCAAGCCGTTCCTGACGAACCATTCCTAGCATTCTCACTGGATTATGGTTTGTTTCTTCCCACAAATCACCATCCAGACGACGAAATAAATCTAGTGTTTCATGATTCCAGGTCCATTGTAAATTGCAGGCAATTTTTTTTAATGGTTCCAGTTTTGCTGGTAAAGTTGGAATTATAGTAAAAGTTCGTAAAGGTTCCATCCAGTCTATCTCCAAAATTTAGACGACTCTACTTAAACATTGTTTTAATCAAGATGGGGGTAATAAGTTCCAACAATACTTTTTCTTAATATTTGGTGCTCTAAGGGTTAGAATAAATTGGGGATTAAGTCTTGAATTAAGGGAGTGAGAATAATAAAATTGGTAATCCGATAGAGTAAACAATTATAAAAAACAAATAGTTAAATACTTTTACAATGGTATTTTATTCTTTCTCATCCCCTAAGTTCAAGAACAATAAACATCCTGAGTTTAAAATAGGAAGTCGATAAGAGAGTAGGTAAAATTTATTTTGTCACGTTGTCAGTCTTGGCTCCCATCATACTAGCATTATCTAAATAAGCGTTATCAAGAAAAGCTCCTGAAAGGTTTGCATGATCTAATTTAGCATTTCTGAGATCAGATCGCTCCAGATGTGCCTTGGATAAGTTTGCCCCGACAAAATTTGCTGATTGAAAATTAGCTCGTTTCATTCTTCCCGTGATAAGATTGGCATGTTCAAAATTTGCATTTTGAGCCTGGACCCCAAACAATTTGGTATGAAATAGATTAGCGCCTATGAAGCTGGCGTTTTCCATGTTTGTATCCTGTAAATTTCCCTCAGATAAATCAGCCTGATCAAAGCAAGCACCCAGTAAATTGGCTCCAAATAAAAAGACATTTTGCAAATTAGCAGCTTTAAAATTAGCATTTTCAAGATTCGCATTTTGTAAGTGTGCATCTGAAAGGTTCGCATTGGTAAAATCTGCCCCATTTAAATTCTCATAAGAAAGATCGATACCAGATAGATCCATATCCCTTAAAGACTCACCTTGTCGATATTTATTTATGATTTCCTCCCGGGAAAATTTTGACATAATAACTCCCTCCTTAACTCGTTTTATAGCTATTTACTGCATCCTCAACGGAATTATAGATTAAGAAAACTGATTCGAGTTTAGTAATTTCCAGAGGACGGCGAACCTTCTCAGATAAATTAGCAAGTCTCAAGTCCCCACCACTACTTCTCACAGTTGTTAGACCGCTTATTAACATTCCCAAACCAGAACTGTTCATCCATGTTGCTTTTGACAGATCTGCGACAATAAAAACTTTATCTTCTTCAATTGCTTCATAAATTATATTACGAAAACCTATCGAGTCTGCTCCCCCCATAATTTCACCTTCTATTTCTATTACAAGAGTTTCTTCAACATTTTTAGAAGAACATTTCATTATTAAAACCCTCCTTCACTATATTTTAGAATAATAAATTGAAAAGATTTTTGTAAAATATGTTCATTAATCCTGTATTAAAGTACTCTTAAAAATCAAGTTCTGAAAGTTACCAAAATAGTTTCCAATGGATTAAAGAAGCTAACTGATGTTAATAAAATTATATGATAACTGGTCGGTTTGAGAGGAAGCTTTGTCAGCTATTCATAGCGTAGAGCCACAATTGGTTCTAATCGCGCTGCTTTTGCAGCAGGATATATGCCAAAAAACAAACCGACCATCGTACAAAAACCAATTCCCAAAAAAACTGCCCAGATAGGTATCGCAGTTGGCAAAGGTGAAGCGACACCGATTAATATACCCAATAATATCCCAACTATAATACCCAATACCCCACCAATGTTACTCAATATTACCGCTTCAGTGATAAATTGCCAGAGAATATCAGATCGCTTGGCCCCAACAGATTTTCTAATGCCAATTTCACGAGTTCTTTCAGTAACAGACACTAACATGATATTCATGATCCCGATTCCCCCAACGAGCAGAGAAATAAGAGCAATACCAATGGCAGCAATTTTTACATATTTTGACAAATCATTAAACGTATCAACTAAAGACTCACTGGTAAAAATCTCGAAATCATTTGGTTTACCTGGGGGTACTTTGCGTACAACTCGAAGAACTCCAATCGTTTGTTCAATGGCAGTATCTAATAGCTCAACACTTTGAGCCTGTACGGTGATATTTAAACTACGTCTATCGCCATAAATTTTCTGGCATGTCGTTATAGGTATTACAACATAATTATCCTTGCTCTGACCAAAAGAACTGCCTTGTTCTTCTAAGGTACCGATCACTTTGAATTTATATGCACCGACCCGAACGTCTTTGCCAATAGGATTGGTATGGGGAAATAACATCTCGACAATATCCATTCCTAAAACGATTACCTGTCGTCTGAGGTCTACATCTTCGTAAGTAATAAATCTCCCCTCTCCTACAAAATAACCGTTTGCTGCTTGAAATTCCGGTGTGGCGCCAGCCATAATTACATCAGGATTCGTTTTCTTTTCTTTGTATCTAACCACTTTCATAAATTGCCAGTCTTCGGGTCCCACGGCCTTTACGGCAGGGGCTCTTTTAATGGCATAAGCATGTTCTAATGTGAGTCTCTGACGATTGCGATACTTCTCATCTAAATGTCCAAATTGAATAGGTGGATTTTTTTGCACCTGGAATGTATTAGATCCTAAAATAGAAAGCTCCCCGACCATATAATTTTGTAATCCCTGAATGATCGACATCATGCCGATAATTGTAGTCACTCCGATGATTATACCTAAAGTGGTTAATATCGAGCGCAATTTATTGACGCGCATGGCATCAACAGCAACGGCTAAACTTTCTTTTAACTGCATAATGGCTTACCTTATCAATCCCTTTATATCATTCATATCTTAATGCAATAATAGGATCCAAGCGTGAAGCTTTATATGCCGGGAAAATCCCGAAAGAAATCCCTACCAGTCCGATAAAACTAACACCAATAATAATCGAAATGGGTGAAATAGAAGCAGATAAAAATGTAGAAGAGGCAATCAATTTGGCAATAGCAAATCCTACAATGATACCAATAATACCGCCAATAGCGCTGACCATTACCGACTCAACTAAAAATTGCCATAAAATGTCTTTGTTACGGGCACCGATTGCTTTACGGATACCGATTTCTCGTGTTCGTTCAGTTACGGAAACTAACATAATGTTCATAATACCAATGCCGCCAACAATCAGTGATATAGCCCCAACGCCAAAAGCGACAGCATATAATGCACCAGTAAAACCTTTATATAGATCAGCAATTACATCCTGCTGGTTGATAGCGAAATCATTTTCTTTGTCAGGAGGCACTTTTCTTACCCGACGAAGAATTCCTGTCAATTCATCCTTAGCCTCTTCAATGAGCGTGGGGTCTGCCACCTTAACTTCAATCTGTATCCACCGGCGGGAACCATATAATTTTTGAAACAATCCTATCGGAATATTAATCTCGGTATCCAAATTATGACCTAATAAATTTCCTCTCTTTTCTGTTACACCAATAACTCTGAACTTATGTTGACCAATGGTAATTTTTCGACCGAGAGGATTAATCCTTTTAAATAATTTTTCAGCAATTTCATAACCAACTACACAAACATTTCTTCGATGATCAACATCCAATTTAGATAACGGACGTCCGAATTCGGGGAGAACATTTGATGTGCTGGTATAATCTTCTGCCGTTCCAATAATACTACAACGAGTTAGTTTTTCACTTCCATATTTGACAGTTCTACTAGCAAAAACTGTCGGTGCAACAGCTTTAACGAGCGTCGCATGTTTTTTTATTGCCTCAAACTCTTTTAGCGTAATATCTTTACGATGGAATGACTTAAGCCAATCCTCTCGTGAAGCCCAGGCGAATTTTGATATATAAAGCGTATCCGAACCCAATGCAGAAATCGAAGTATAAAACGCATTGTTCAAGCCTACAATAATGGCATGAATTGCAATGACCGTGGTGATTCCGATAACAATGCCCAACGTTGTCAAAAAAGCGCGCATTTTATTAGCGCGTAGGGCTATAATTGCAACTTTAAAACCTTCCCATAGTTCAATTAAAAATCTCATATTACACTTCCTCATCTCTTTCAATGAGACCATCTCTAAGTCGAACAATTCGATTTGTATGCTCGGCGATATATTCTTCATGGGTGACCAGGATAATCGTGTTGCCAGCTTCGTGGATATCCTCGAATATCTCCATAATTTCTTCACCAGTCCGTGTATCAAGATTACCGGTTGGTTCATCTGCTAAAATTATCTTGGGATTATTAACTAAAGCACGGGCAATTGCCACCCGCTGACGCTGTCCACCAGACAGTTCGTTAGGCTTATGATTCATTCGATCAGCCAGGCCTACTTTTTCAAGTGCTTCTTTTGCCAATTTCTTTCGTTTAGTTGAAGGTGTTCCTGAATAGATGAGCGGCAACTCTACATTATGTAAAGCTGTTGCTCTTGGTAGAAGATTAAATGTTTGGAACACAAAGCCAATTTCTCGATTTCGAATCTCTGCTAGCTGATTGTCATCCATTTCGCTTACGGCTTGATCTGCAAAACGATAAGCTCCAGAAGTAGGGGTGTCCAGACAACCCAGGATATTCATTAAAGTTGATTTACCAGAACCGGACGGACCCATAATAGCCAGATATTCATTTCCTTTTATTTGTACGCTTATTCCACGCAACGCATCTACTTTTACTGTACCAATTTCGTAAATTTTGACTATATCTTTTATGTCAATCAACATTTTTACACCTCAATAAATTATTGTAATCACTCTTCTTCTTCTGATGATTTTACTTTTTCTTGTTTTTTAGAAATTCTAACTAAACTTCCATTCTTTAACGTTTTCGATATGGCACGATAGCTTCCTGTTACCACCTGCATGTCCTCTTCAAGCCCACTAATTATTTCCATATCGGTATCATTACTGATTCCTGTCTTCACGGGCATTATTTTTACATTTTCGCCTTCAACCACAAATACAACTTCTATCATTTTATCTTCATCCTTTGCATCTTTATCATTGTTTAATCCTGCTTTTGAAACCGAATCTTGTCCAGCGGTCTTTTCCTTTGTTTCAATTTCGTTTGGCGTTTTCACCGTAACAGCTTGAATCGGGACATGTAACACATTGCGATGTGTTTCAGTCTGAATATCCACAGTAGAAGACATGCCAGGACGTAATTTCACAACTTGATCGACTACCGCAACTTTGACCTCAAAATTTGTTACCTCTTCCTGAGTGCCCAATCCTCTGGTTGTAGCAGTGAGGTCAATTTCTGATACAACGCCTTTGAAAGCCGTGTCAGGAATAGCATCGACTTCAATACTTGCGGTATCTCCTTCTGATACTAACACGACATCATTCTCGTCAATCTCGGAGAGGACTTCCATTTTTGACAAATCAGCAACTATCATAATGACATCGGCTTGAAATGTGGAACCGAGAGCAATTTCTCCCAATTCCTTATTTAATTTGGATACTGTGCCATCGATAGGAGAATAAATTCGAGTTTTACTCAGATCATCCTCTGCCTGGTCTAAATTGGCCCGAGCTTGTTCAAGATTACTTTCTGCCAACAGTAAATTTGCATCTGCACTTTCCATTTCGGCTGCTGAAATTAGATTTTGCTTCGACAAATCAAGCGCACGTTTATACTCGCTGTTAGCCTTTTTTAGACTAGCATCGGCTGACTTTAAATTAGACTTGGCCCGTTCAACAGCAGCTTCATATCTGTTTCGATCCAGTTCTACTAATAAATCCCCTTTCTTTACTCGATCGCCCTCTTTCACGTATAATCCAATGATTTCGCCACTTACATTAGCCGATATCTTTACTTCCAACTCCGGTCTAATCCTTCCCGTTCCAGATACAATTTGGGTAATATCGCCGCGTTTAACTTTTTCAACTTGAACCTCAATATGTCCGCCTTTTCCCTTCATCAAATTTGCTATAACAAAAATGGCAAGTATAATAATAACTCCAAAAATGATAAAAAGCTTTTTTTTCTTTGACATGTTATTTTCTCCTTGATAAAGAAAATAGGGAAATAGAATTTATTCTATAATACTCAATTTCCCCACAGCAAGATCCAACGCTGCCAGGGTATATTTGTAATCATACAGCGCTTGAATTCGATTTGCTTTTGCTTGAGTTAGTGAACTCTCAGCGGTAATCTGTTCGAGTAAAGTACCTGCACCTATCTTATATCGTTCACTGGCAAGCCGATAATCTTCTTCAGCAGAAATAAGATTTTCATTAGTTACCTCAATATTTTCATAAGCTTTTTGAAGATTGAGAATTGCTTTTTTTACTTCGAGAATTACCTGTCGCTTCGTTTGTTCCAGTTCTGCTTCTGCTGAAATTAACCCTGCTTTAGCGCTATTTATATTCGCTTTTGTCCTAAATCCATTAAAAATCTCTAAACTAATATTCAGGCTAACGCTATAATTATCAAATTCCGTCAAATCTCGATAGCTTTCAGGAAAACGCACATCGAACCAGTTATAATCTGCGTTAAGTGACATCTGCGGATAATAGTTACTTCTACGAATATTAATATCTGATTTTGCACTAGTTACTTTTTCGACTGCAGCTTGATAATCGACTCTATTTTGCAAAGCCTGTTTTATTAATTCATCAAAATCAATATCTATCGTCTGTACTTCCAGAGCTTCCTCTTCCAGTTCTAAAGCAGTGTTAATATCAATTCCTAAGGTATGATTTAAGTCTGTCTTAGCGTTACTCAAATTGTTTTGAGCTTCGATTAATACTAATTTATTTTCACCAACCCGAACTTTTTGTTGATAAACTTCTGCTCTTGATGCAGAACCAATTCTCTCCATGGTTTCGATCCGAACTAATTCCTCCTCACTAGTCTTTAGTGCTTCTTCAGCAACCTTTAATAACCGTTTCGCTTTTAAGACTGCATAATATTGTAATTTTACTTTTAACACTGTTTGCTGTTCGGTAGCAGTTAAATAGTTTTTATAAATCTTCTCTTCTGCTTTACTCTTTTTTAATGAAGCATAATTATAAAATCCTGTGAAAAGTGGCTGATTCAAAGAAAATGAATAATAGTAGCTATCTTTAGATTGGATTAATTCTTTGTATCTAAACATAATCAGGTCTTCATTTCTTCTTCTCCACTGAGCGTAAGCAGATATCGAAGGCATAAAATTACCCCAAGCAGAGCGAAGTCCCTCTTTTGACATCCTATAATTGCTTTTAGCCGAAACAATATCGGTATTATTTTTTAAAGCAATTTTAATACAATCGTTTACGGAAAGAACTCTTTTTTCCTGAGCATCTAAAGTAACAGTAGTAACTAGAAGAACTATGAGTAACACCCATAAGATCACGTTTCTTTTTTTCATGTTTAAAACCCCTTTAGAATATGATTAACTAAATCATTAAAATATACTTGTCCATGCCAGACTTACAATCATATATATGATATATAATGAAGCAACCATAGCAATAGATTTTTTAGTCGTAAATTTATAAATGACAGCTACCCCAATTCCGGCAACTACAATCTGCCAGAAAGCAAATAGATCGATTTTGTTTAACAATTGATACAGGAATGTCTCAGATGCATCAGCGGACATAAATGCGGCTAAACTGAAATGAACCTCCATTGTTTTCTTGGAAAGAATCATTGGCAATAGAATTATGGAATTCAAACTTCCAATAAGAGAAGAATAGCAGACCACGGAAAGCAATTTTTTGAATGCCGTTTTGCCACCCAAAATAATATTACCCACAAACATGAAAATACCAGAGATTAGGAGTAAGAATATAATAGTAACGACTCCACCGCTAATAGGACCAACAAGTTTACCGACTTTTTCCCCCATTTCTACAGCCCTTTCGATTTCCTCATCACTCATGCCTCTTTCTTCGAACTTTTCACGCTACTTTTCCATTTGTTGAGGTAAAGCAATTGGCATGATGATTATTGTGAACAACACTGCTATTACTAAAACGATCACCATCGGCACCAACCAATCTGGCTTCCGATCAATGTCCTCAAAAGTTCTTCTGGGTGAAAAGAAAACTCCAAAGATCCTTTGAATTACATTTAATTCTTGTTGAGTGCCAATGTTATTAGTCGAATTAAAATCACTCATTTTTCCTCCTTCATCTCCTAAAATTAGAAATTAAAATCACACTTAAAAATATTTATGGCTTAAGCCCATAAATAATTCATAACTTAAACATTATTTAAATGTTTTATTGACTTATTAAGACGTAATGATTAAATAAAAGTTTCATCGTAAAAAATCATATTTTGATTTAAACGCTATGAATATCTTTTGAATGTCAATAAACTCTGTTTTTAAAAATTTAAATAAAAATTTAACTACATATTAATCGCCTGTAGCATCAAAGCTGCCTTCTTATGCGAGGGGATAATTTTTAATAACTCCCTTAAAATATGTTCTGCTTTATCAACCCATCCGCTATTTTGATAATAATGCACAGCATCCATATAAATATCTTCAATATCTCTGCCCCTTGAGAGAACTTTCAGTAAATTCTCAATTTTTTTCTGAAGTATTGATTCACATTTTTCTTTATTTTCTAAGAAGTAAGTTATCAATTGTATATTGTTTTGATAGTTTTCCAACATTTGGATCAACAATTCTATTCCTTCGTCAAATAACAAATTTATTCTATCCAGATTGCGCTCTAGGGAGGCTTTGGTATCCTGATAGCCACTACTATCCTCTTCATAATAGTCTAATACATATTTAAGTTCTCTTGCCACCATCACTTTATGAAACAGAAGCCCAACGTTGTTCATAAATTTAATTTCACTTTCAGCTGGAGTAAATTTATCAGCCTGTTCAAAAATTCTTTTTTTAGGATTTAATACCCGTTTGTAAATTAAATGGAAATTTTCTTTTATATCCCACAAAATATCATGTACCTTACGCAAATTACTAAATGACATGATAATACCTTCATGGAAGGATTTGTTATATTCTTTAAATGTACTAAAGGTCTCGAGATAGCGACTAATTATATACCGTATTTTCCTATCTCTAATACCAGCAATATATGGACTAATTTTGACTTTTGTCTCTTCCATAAATAATTACCAATTTATTTTTTATTCTTCAAATTAAGTTCAAGAACCCTGAATTCGACTCTTCGATTTCTCCCCCTTGTAGCCGGCGTAAATTCACGAATTAATGGCTGGTCAAAACCATACCCTTTGGCGATAAATCGATCAGGGGATTCTCCTTGTTCGAAAATATAATTTATTACCGATTGAGCGCGTTGTAACGAGAGTTGCTTATTAAATTCATAGGATCCTAAATCACAAGTGTGACCACTAATTTCAATTTTTTTCCATTCCGGGTGTTTTCTAATCAACTCTAAAAATCGATCCAATTCACCCTTTGATTCAGGACGTAAAATAGCAGAATTGATATTAAAAAAGACATTCAATAAAGCAGGTGGAAAAGGAAGAATTTTTGGAGTTAACTTCGGTAATTCTATATCAAAGTTTACTCTTGGAATATCCTCTTTCCGAAGATCAATATCTCGAGAAGTAAAAATATAACCCTCTTTTGTTGCCGTATATCGATACCATTGACCAGATGGTAAGAATATGGTGTAATCTCCTAAATGTCGTGTACTTGTAGTCCCCAGTTTCTTATGTTTCTCAATATCTTCCCAATCTATTCTTACTTTGGGTAATAGATTGCCCTCCCTATCTCTCAATTTTCCAGATACAATCGTAACTGGTTTCGTAAATCTTTTGGGAAACTTTGTTAAATAGATATCACTTTTTCCCAATCCATCTTCCCGAATACTGGCAAAATAGACGGCATCTCCAGAAATTGGAACACTGTAACCCCAATCTTTGTTAACAGTGTTGATCTCTTTACCAAGATTTTCTGGTTCAGACCAATCAGTCCAGGAATCACCGGTTTTGTAGGATACAAAAATATCTAAATCTCCCAAACCTGGATGCCCTGAAGAACAAAAAAATAGAGTTCTTCCATCCGGATGAAAAATTGGTCCCCGTTCGCAATATGGAGTATTAATGGCAGGTCCGAGGTTAATAGGTTCGTACCAACCCGAGTCAGTTTTAATAGAAATGTAAATATCCGAATTATAATTAGGATGAAGGTACTTGCTTCGAGGACAGTAATCCCCCATCCCTCCTGGTCGATCTGATACGAAGAACACAGTATTTCCATCACCAGAAAAACAAGCATCGCCTTCAAAATCGGCTGTATTAATCGGTGGACCGAGGTTTTTAACTTCACCCCAACCATCCTTTTCTAAAGATGCATAAAAGATATCACCATTACCGTATGAATCTGGATAATTACCAAAAATGAATGCGGTTAAGCTATCAGGAGATAGACTCATGAATCCTTCGTGTTGAGGTGTATTTATGGGGGGGCCAATATTTATTGCTTTTGACCACCCATCTTTTAGCTTTTGAGACACCCATACATCTTCACCTCCCATACCTCCTGGTCGATTTCTTGAAGTAAAATATAAACTATTGCCATCAGTTGAAATGATCGGATAATATTCATGATATATGGAATTAATATTAGGGCCTAAATTTTCAACCTTCACATTCATTTCCGGTTCTTCAAGAATATCAATTAATTTCAGAATCGTCGATTTTTCTTCAGGAAAACTCTCGAGATATTGCTTATAGGTCTCAATCGCTTTTTCCCACTGTTTTAATCGAATAAATTCTCGTGCTGATTCAGTTAGTAATTTTTTTAATCCTGAAAGCGAATCACTTCGTGAGGATGATAGAATAGTACTTTGAGTCGTATTAAAGGTGTTATCATCAGCTGAGACTTTATTAGAAAAGCTAAAACAACTATACCAGAAATAAAACAAAAGCACAAAGTAGAATTTTTTACTTTTAATAGTTTTCATTATAAATCATATTTGAAAATTAAACAATTGAAAACTTTTTACCCCTCATATAAGAAATTAATGACTCTGTTGATTTAGCATCATTTAACAGCATCACACCACAATATATTGGGTAGCGGCAGTCCCTGACTGCTGCATATTGTGCTCAACGAGAAAAAAATAGCACTAAATCAACAAGATCATTAATAATTTTGTTTTTATTTTTTAATAAGATAATTTAAAATGAAAAAAGTTTAATAATTATTACATAATTAATATAACAAATTATTTAATCAGTATCAAGTAAAATAATTGAAGCAGTAAATCAGACAATCCTGTCGGATCAGTTTTCTTAATACTCCTCAAACAAAAATGTTTAAATTACTAATGAAGAAAAACATTTACATTTGTAGGATCCATGGTTGTATAAAAAATCCGAACCTCATTGGTTCGGATTTAATAAATTAAATTGCGGCTTGAACACTTAATCGAATCAACTCATCCATTCGATCTTTGATAAATGTTGGACAATCCATATTTTTTGTCCAGGGAGCCATTTCTTCAACAAAAGGTTTAATTGCACTAAAAGAAACCATGCCCCGTGTTGCAGCATCGATCATTGCAATCCTACCGCGAATTGTATTATGTTCAAAAGGCCACTCCGCGAACTTGGGACTATCATTTTTGCAAAGATGGCATTTGGCGCATAATGAACCGATTGAGGCAATGTTTTTATATTCATCTTTGACTGGCGTAATATTAAGAGAAGGTTCTTTGATGTCAAAAATTTTTCCTGGATTTAAAATTCCATTTGGATCAAAAGCTTTTTTAATAGCGCTAAGATAAGGTGCGACTTCTGGCCTTATTTGATCCTGACCTCGCCCTAAAAAGAATCCTACCGCATGTTCGCCAGAATATACGCCACCTTCCTTCTCAATCCATTGGTCGAATTCACGAATCACCTTCTTTGCTTTCTCTTTCTGTTCCAGATCATCCTCAACAATAAAGCTCGGATGCAAATTGCCATCGCCTGCATGTCCATAAATGATTAACTCCAATCCTTCTCTTTCCGCTAATTCTCTCATCTTATGAATACCCTTAGTAAATTTTCGCAGTGGTAAAACAGGATCGAACTGGACGATCACCGGTTTTTTAGGATCTGCTTTTGCTAATGCACCTAGTGCACTCCGTCTTTCCTCATAAAGCTCATCAGCTTCCTTTGTATCGTTTGTAGATTTCAATTCCAGCGGATTCAACTTCTTCAAAACATCCACCACCTTCTCAGCATTCAACTTCGCACATTGTTTTGAACCAGCAGTTTGCAGCAGCAGCAACATATTCTCTTTGCCCAGACACTTCATGATTTTCGCATCCATGTATTCAAACGAGTAAAGGTCGATTTGTTGTTTTGCAATACCTTCATGAATGGCTTGAAGTACTGATTCGTCAGTAAACTGAGCACGAATCGTCCAGGTATCTTCTGGAAGCAAATCACAACGGAATGTCATTTCAACAATTACTCCCATCGTACCCTCTGAACCGAGGAACAAGGCGGTAAGATCTGGACCGGTACTCTGCTTTGGAAAAGGTCTACCGGTATCAAATAAATTCCCCTGTCCATCGATAACCTTTAAAGTTAAAAGATAGTTCTTGAACGTTCCTTTGGACATACCAAAAGTTCCACCAGAGGCTTCAGCAATATTTGCTCCCAGGGTGGAAATAAGGTGAGACGCAGGCGCAACAGGAACGGTGAAATTATAGTTCGCCAGATATTCATTAAACTTGGCACAACTCAAACCAGGCTCAACCGTTGCCGTTTTCGAGACTTCATCCACACCTTTAATTTCTCTCAGCCGTGATACGTTCATCAAGATACCAGATTGGCAAACTGCACCCCCTGATAGACCAGTTAATCCAGCACTGGTTGTAACAGGAATCGATTTTTTATTAGCCAACCGAATTATTTTCTGAATTTCCTCGGTTGTTCCGGGATACACAACTATATCAGGATGAGAGCGATACATCGTGGCATCGCCAAAAGTATAGGCATAATATTCTGGTTGGTCTGGAGTGATAACAAACTCTTCTCCTACAATTTGAAAAAGTTCCTTTCGCACATCATGCATAAGCGGCTCCTTTATTTTAAATACGGTTTTTCATTTTACATATTATTAATTGTTAAAATAGCAAATTTTAATCGAAAATCAAAGTAGAAATTCAACAGTACATTCCATCTTAGTTACATTGATCACCAAGTAACAATACCTGTCTAAATCTCTATGATATCCAGATTGAGCCAAATCCCAACCATCAGAAGGGGTTGAAAGTTCTCTTTCCCTTAAGCACCTTCGGTCCATTATTCTACTACCATGGTCCCTTCCACAGAATTTCTGTTCTGATCGGCAATCTGAACCTCTGCCGACCATAAGACCATCTAGCCATTACTGTAACTTTTGTGATTTCAATGTCATTCACATGCATCAGATCACCACCACCGGTATCATCATTCTTAAATAATTCGGCAATAGAAAAAATGAATCATATCTTTATAAAAATATTCTTACGATATAAAATATACATCACTCCCAACCAGATCAATAAATATGTTATCGGATAAAGCAATGAACTAAACTCATTATTTCCAGCCCAAGAGGCAAACAAATTTCTATATAAATATGTCTTTAGCATAATTTCAGTTCCATCTGGTTGGGACCATTTGACATTAAATGTGATTTTAGCAACAAGAGATGAAAGACTAAATACTAAAATTGCATTACTACCAAAAATAATAAATGGCTTAGCCCATTTCTTATATCCTTTAATATCAATGAGCCAGTAACACATCGCTAAAAAAATAAGTGCCATGCCAGCCATGAAAATCGAATAAGTACTTGTCCACAAACTCTTGTTTATCGGCAACCAACTTTTTAAAATTTCACCAATGACCAGACCGAGGATCCCAAATACAAACAGACCGCTTACTTTTTCATAATGTTCTCTTGGCGATCGAATCCAGTCTCCTGCGAAAATCCCGAACATAACAGTCACAATGGCAGGAATCGTACTTAATATTCCTTCAGGATCGAACCCGGGTGCGGGTGCACCTTTCCAGGTATGTCCAGCTAATAAATTACTATCGATGTACCAGCACAAACTTCCCTTTGACTCTAAAACACCAGCACCAAATCCAGGGACTGGTACCAATTTCACGAGAATCCAATAAATCGTCAATAGAAAAACTGTCCATCCAATTTGAAATTTCTTATTGAAATTAAGCATTATTAATGATGCAAAGAAATAGCATAATGCGATTCGCTGTAATACTCCTGGAATTCGAACTTCTTTAAAATTGAAAAAAGGGAATAGATTTAAAAATAGTCCAATTGCGAAAATAATTAAAGTTCGTCTCAGAACCTTCGAGAACAGTTGAGCTGTTGAATCACCTCGTTCAATTCTTTTTGAAAAAGATAAAGACATGGCAACACCAACAATAAAAAGAAAAAATGGGAAAACAAAATCAGTAGGCGTCCAGCCATTCCAGGGAGCATGGAGTAAAGGGGGATAGACTTTGGACCAGGTTCCTGGGTTATTCACCAGAATCATTCCAGCTATAGTAATACCACGAAATACATCAAGAGAGATTAGTCGACCAGATAGCTTGTTCATATTACCGATAACCTTTCCTTTGATTTTTTAGTCCATGTTGCAAGTTAAATTTAAGAATATTTCCTGATTAAATCCCAAATCTTGAGATCTTGCCCTGCTCGAAATTTGTAGTGATTCCTTAAAAGCGGACTTTAGTGGTGGTCATGCTCTACATAAAAAATAAAGGCCATTAAAATGATAAAAATTTGTTTAAAAAAATATCTATGAAAATAATTATGATTTGATTATTTGAGCGATGTAACTTTAAAATTTGAAATTCTGGCAATGGCTTTTCGACCGATAGCTCGAAATCCAACTTTACCACTTGTTGGAATTTCATCTGCTAATGTTTGTGGATCGGTGAATCCTGAAGCCACTATCCCATCCACCTGCAGTTGGCAACCAGGACCTGCTTTGATAATTGCGATGTGATACTTCTTTCGAATTTCTTTGCAAAAATCAGATCCCTGGGCCATTAAATGAAGCCCTGGATTTCTCCTCCAGTTGGAAACACCAGTATGGCTGCCATTATCATCGTAGCGACTGATTGAAACGTGATAGGAACGAATCAATGCATTTTCGCCCGTATACTCGTCAAACATGCCTTTTCTCTGTGGCACGCCAGTAATCGCATCCTGTCCATTCAATCCCTTCATGCCACAAAAGACGAGTACTAATCCATTTTTTTCTTCCATATAAAAATCGAATTCGAGGCAAATACTATCGGGGAAATCCTCGTTGCAGAACGCCATACAGCCAAGTCCCCCCTGCTCTGAGCCGCTGCAATCCAGACGCAGGATTCCTTTTTCCAAAAGCGCAACACCTGCCACCAATCCTTCTGGGTGCCATTTGTCTAAATTTTCAAAGTCATCTTCGAAGAGGACTTCTCCTTTTGGAATTATCTTCTCCATCAAGAATTTTTGTTTACCTGAGTCTGAGGAACAGCTGAGATAAAAATTGAACAGAACGAGAAATATTAGAAACAATCGAATTATTATCATTTCAAAATCTCAATCCTCGAATTTTTTCCAGATAGTATTTATAATACTCAAGTGGCGTCTCAGGTGTAATTAAATGATCGGGCAAAGGAATAAAGCCACCTTCTTTCATTAGAGGTAAACGTCTTTCAATTTCTTCATCGATGGCTTTAGAACCTTTGGGAATGACTAACTTATCGATGCCGCCGATAATGCGAAGTTCTTTGCCATACTTCTTGCGGAAAACCATGGGGTCCGCTTCCCAGGCGCCGATCTCGATGGGAAACATGACATTAACGCCACCTTCTAACCAAAGTGGGACGAGATGGTCAATCATCCCATCGCTATCCACAACATACAAATCTACACCATATTCCAGAAGTTTATCAGCAATTTTTCGATAGCCTGAAACAGCGACTTCTTTAAAAATTTCGGGACTGATTAATGGACCCGTACGGAAGCAGATATCCTCCCAGCCCCAGCCACAGTCGACTTTAACTCTGGGCAAGATATACTCCAATGCCCAACAAACAAGGTTTGAGATCGTATCCACCATTTCCGCCAGCGTATCCCGATCATCGTAGCAGAGGTAGGAAAAATTTTCCACCCCCATCCAATTGCGAATCCAGCCAACCATTGAACCAGTATTTACGGAGATTGGTGCATCAGATTTTAATGCTTTTTCAATCTGTTCATCAAAATCTTTCGGAATGCGTCCCTCATCTGGTTGGAGTCTTTTCTGATACTCATGCCAGCTTGAGGCATCCTTCAGTACAAAATCAATGTAATGGGGAATTGAACTTTTATTCTTCCAATCTTTACAGATGACGCCATCACTCTGTCGGTAAATGCGATATTCATTGGTTTCTTCAATTGTCTCTTCTTCAAAGGGAGGGTACAATTCAATATTAATCGTCACCCAGGAGTGTATGGACGTTGCGTTAAAATATTCATGTTCATCAGCATCTTTCGGCAATCCTTCATTGTACCATCGTTCATACGTTTCAGGCCATCCCTTCCAGTGAAATACTGGCATACGATCGAACTCAGCATAGTACATGATATTTCGCCACAGTTCGCGATTGGTCAATTCATTCATTCGATTCTACCTCTGGATAAATTCCCAATCGATAATATATCAATTTGTAAAATTATTATCAATAATTATTTTTTTCCAAAAATCAATGCCCCAATCGTTCCCATATCCCACCAGGACTGATTCTGCGTGAATCCTGCCCAGATATGCATGTTCTTTCGATAGTTGGTGCCATCGTTATCATTGATGGCGACATCGAAGCCGATTTTACAGCCAGGTTCGGCAATAATGTCCCTAAGACTTAATAGCGGAAAACGGCAGATGATGTTATAACCTTGATCAGTTTTTGTGAAGTAAGTTTCCGATCCTTGAACTAAATTAGGTTTTGGAAGCAGTGGTCCGCCGGCAGCGCCCCCAAGCCAGGCTTTGGCTCCAAAATCAGTCGTGCGATATTCGGGCATACAGAGCTGTCGAAACAGCCCAGGCGTTGGTGGATCACTTCCCTGGGCCGAGTTGGTTCGGGTATCAATCACGACTTCCATACAATCCGTGTCCCAGGGATAGCTCATTCGGGGAAAATCCCAGTGCTCGATAACGGTGTCATCGATCACTTCCGCCCCGATGTAGAGATAGGTATCGTCGTACATGGCGTAAATTTTAGCCGAGAGATCGTCGGTTCCTTTCCAGGGCTGGTTTCCCATTAATAATTTGCAGACCTGGTTGGGCTTGTCGATTGTCATTGGATTGGCCCGATTCCAACCCTGCCAGTCACCTTCCAGGGACGGCGGTGTTACGGCAAAATAAGCCACACCAACATAAAAATCTCTAATGATTTCTGTGTGGAAATTTTCACTTTTCAATATTAATCTAATTGGATACAATTGTTCATCTGGATTGTAACCAATGAATTGAATGGGAACTTTGATGGTCGCTGTTTTTCGAGCTGGCAGATCGATTTCATTTGTTAAATTACCCAGAACTTGCCAGGCAGAGTTCAGAATCAGTTGTGTTGAGACTTTTAAATTTTGATAAGTAAGATTGGATAATTTAATCAGCAGCATCTCTTTTGTCGCATTCGGAACAATGAGATCGACTGAAATGGGCGGTTTTACTGCCAGTGTAGTTTGAATCGATTGATTTCCAAATTCAATCTGAACGGGAAAATTAACTGGCGGAGCATCGTTGGGAATAGGAAGCGATATTTCAAAAATCTCGCTCTTGCCAGCTTGGATCGTTTTACTTTCCGCGCTCATTCCATCGATCCATCTGACATCCTTGCGATACGCTTCAGGAAATAATTTTTTCAGAGGCGGTATTTTATTGGTCGCTTTTAAATTGACAATTCCTCCCCACCAATCGAGTTGACTTTCCACCTGTTCCTGCCAATTTGCAGCAAGGCGGAATTTGATCTGGTCAGTAATTGCCTGATCGGTATAATTTGATACCTGAACCAATAGCTTATTTTGAATTCCTTGAAAAAGCAGGCTATCTGTTGGTGCAATCAAGTTGATAGCGATGCCAGAATCCTGTGTTAAAATCACATAATCGCCATCTCTTTCAAATGGAAATAGTCTGTCGTTCAATTCGATTTTATTGATTTGAGGGGCAAAAATTTTCACACGTCCAAAATCATCGACAGTTGTGATTGAAAGCTTATCCTTTTTCCAATGACATTCAAACTGTTTTAATGCTATTTGAGCATTCAATATTTGAATTTCATTCGATACAACTTCTGTCAATCCAAAGCCTGCCAGCAGCGTTGGCTGATCCTGCTCTTTTCGTAGCACATAATAAATAGAATTCTCCAGATCAGTCTGGATTTCATCAACGCCATTGGTGCGAAAAACGAGGTAGTGATTGGGCGTATCGGATTTTTCAAAATGAATTACAAACAGGCTATCTCTGAATGCCTGAAACAGGTGCGCAAATCGAGTCTTATCGGTCATACGACGACTGAAGAACATGGGCAAAGGTCGTTGATTTTTAACCATCTGTTTGTAGAACCCGCCAATCGGCGGGGTCATTGCCTTAAAAACTTCTGTTCCATCTTCACCAATAGCAAGAACTAACAAACATTCACCTTCTGCAGTTCCAAAGAAGGCGTTCCAATCGTCATCGGTTTTCCCTGAATAAATTTCCGTCAGTTGATCATAGCCAGGAATGCCAGGCTGATGTCCAAATCGGTCAATGGGCTGCTTTTTGAAATCAACCCCTTCAATTGTTAGTCTGTCGAAACTATGGATCGGATAATCGACAATTCGTGGTTCACCACATTCGACATCACAAAGGTCAACAAAATAATCGCCGATTTGAATCAAAGTGCGAATGAGCTTTGCACCAGGATACATGGTCTCACTCCCGCCAGCAGCAATCTGAATGGCAGGAAGCGTTCCAAAAAAGATCCCATAACCATTGGTCCAGGTCTGTGTCGTCTGATCCAGAACCAGGGTATTGTGGGCAATGGATTGCCTGTACCAGGTCTGCAGATTGGGGTTGAAATAGGATTCATTCAGCGGATCGACGATCCAGTTTCTCCCAAGCGCATAATATCCCATCTGCAATCGATCAGGATGACCATGCTCACCGCCCATGATGCCGTAATCCAGATACAGATAACGGCGATCTTTTCCACTGCCATTCCGGAGAATGGAAAAACCGTTACCTTTGATGTTGACACTTTTTTCTGGATAAATCTCCATCCTTTGTTCAGGAAGTTCAGGTTCTAAATTAAAAAGCGTAAGCGGTTCTCGTTGAACGCCAAGTCCAGAATCCTGACCCACAACTTGTGTTCCACGCTGGATATGAGTTAAATTTAAAAGCGCCAGATATTTTGGATCTTTATAAACGGCATAACCGACCTCATAAAAAGTCGCATATTCCAGAATATTCCCGCCACCACTGTCTTTGATGCGAGGAAATTCATAATTGGGCTTAATCCAATCGAATGGCGCATCGAACATTTTTTTCATGCTCCTGCCAGCGATTTCCCAATGATACAAATCCATGCCATTATGGCGCGCCATTTCAGCAAGATGGATCATACCTCGTAATGCCACGAAATGATAACCTGGACCTTCTGCCCAGAAACCGCTTTCGGGTAAGGCTGAACCAAGTTGCCATTCAAATCCATATTCACCCTTGAGCGCAAAATCAATCAATTCTTGATCTTCGTAAAGGAATCCCACAGCAGCAGAGACGTTGTTGTACCACAACTGCCGATTGGAGGCTGATTCGGGAAACTGCTGGGTAATTTTTGCCAGTGGGTAAAACAGTTGTTCTTTGAGATGTTTTCGATCCTTTCGAGTAAAACCTTTGTAATTATAAACCAGATCATAGCCGTATGACATATTCACGCCCCAAAAAGACTCGGAGAGTGTCCCAAAGAACACATGAGCCGGTCCCAGTATCGTATTCTCTGTCGGGTAATCCAGATAGAGATCGGCAAAAGCGACGAGAATTTCCCTGGCAGCCTCGGCATACTTTTCATCGCCATAAACCTGGTAGAGCAAACCCATCCAGACCAGATGCTTTGCCAGCCTTTCATTGTACCAGCCAGCCCAAGCTGCGTCATATTTTTCACCACGATAAACCTCAGTGGAATCTGCCGGGCATCGATGCTCATGAGGACTGAATTCGTCGTAAATCAATTCCACATCATGTTGAGGGCAGGTGTACATCTTATATTGATAGGTCTGCTTGATGGGCGAAACATAGATCGGGCGATGTTGAATAAAGCGGTTAATTTCAGCTTTGTGCTCTTCAAAAATCTGTCGATACCAGGAATATTTTTTGATCCATTTCTTTGCCCTGGCAATATCATCAGTATTTGCCATTAACCGCGGATAGGAGGATTTTGGGGAACCGTATGTTGAATTGATGGTTGTCGTCATGAAAATTCCATTAAATAGTAGATAGTAAAATAATAGAAGAATGAGTTTTGTTTTCATTAAAAGATCCTTCACTCGGATTGAAGAATCACACATAAGATTAATTGGATTATATTCTCAATTGATATAAAAATGTTTCTGTATCTGAATTTCAAAGTTATCGCATTACAAAAAATAAATCACAGATTTCACCGATTACACAGATTTTTACACTCTGTGCTTCCGTTGGTCGTCTGTGAAATCTGCGAAATCTGTGGTCTCTTTTCATTAATCAATTTGCGAAGCTATGCTCTTATTAAAATCAGACTGTAAAAATTCTCACATCCCCAATATCTAAATTAAGCTGATGCTCTTTAGATGAAGTCCTGCTTTCTCTATCTTTCATCGGCTTTGGCAAACGGAACATTCTTTCGCCCTTTTCGGTAGCAACAATCATGGCTCCATCTTGAGTGGCTCTAACAATATCGGGCCTGGTGCTCCAAAGTTGAGCTTCAGATTTTTGAGCCAACCATCTCAATATTTCCACAGGAAGCGGTGCTGTCCCTACGTAAATAGAATTCCAGCCATCAATCTCTTTCCAGGCAAATGCCACCTCATCGCGATCACTCCAATGACCTAAAATTTCAGCGTCCTTATCAATCACAACAAATCGAGGAAAACGTTCTTTCTTTGTTCCAAATGATAAATTAATTTTTGCATTATCAACATGGTTACGAATCATCATTTGCCCGGGTTCTTCAATAATTTTGAACTGTAAACCAGTCAATTGCTCCATCTGGCTCAAATCAAGTTTTTCAGAACTGACAAACCCTGGAGCATAAAACCAGACAACTGTGGCTTTGCTATCTCTTAAAATATCTTTCAAATAACTGACTTCTTCTTTAGTAAGATAGAAAAGGTTCACCATAAATATCAGGCGATATTTTTTTATGTCTGCAGGTTTCAAATCAAATCGATACAGAAAATCCACAGGCGTGCCAATGCGATGTAACGCCCTGGCTTGCGCATCGAGGAACCAATAAGAGAAATAATCCATACAATCAGACCCTTTTAAATAAGGTTCCTCTGCTTTCCAATGCCTGGTGACGAACAGGCTTTTGGCATCATAAACGGCAGCGATTTCAGAGACAGAGCTCAAATCCCCTCCTTTTCTCATCTCCCCAAGCTTGGAGAACTTCTGCACTTCTTCAATAATCGGCTGGTCATCATACCAGCTTCTTTGGATACTCAAGAGAGGTCCGAAATCAAATAACCAACCTCCATTGCCATTAACAAACATCTGCCCTAAATCTCGCTGTAAGATGCGCTTGGTTCCTTCGATTGTATCGCTGCCCAGACCACCGACACCCGCCAGGATGGATTCATAATTTTCGATCTTCTTCCCCCCTGCCCCGGGTTTGGTAATGGTCTGAACATAAGTCGTTGGATCAATCTCAGCGAAATAGAGCTTACCATGTCTTTTGGCTGACTCAAGCAGCACTCGATAGCCGCCATCACCAGCGACGCCGCGTGATCTGCCCAGCCAATTGCCTGCTTCGTCAAAAATATCATGAGGCGCCACATTTGGGTCTTCGCTGTTGGTTGACTGATAGGTATAAGGACTGGCGAGAAAGTCAATGTCCGGGCTATTCAAAATTTTTTCAGGAGCCAGATGCCCCCCTTCCTGAATCCAGACATTTTCAAGTAAGTAACCGTAAAACGTACCGCATATCGCTCTGTCATTCGTCTCTTCTTTGACGATCCGGGCAAAATGAAAGATGGTATCGGCACAGACTTCATGGAATCGTCGATAAAATTCGATGACATCTTTTTCTTTGGCTGGGTCTCGAAATAGCCCATAACTTGTCGCCAGCCTGGCTTCGGCATCTGGGACATAACCCAATTTTTTCTTCATTGTTTGGCTGAGATCTGGTAGGAATTCAGCCATAAAATAGTGCCACTCTCCATATATACCACTGGCGATTTGATAACCGATAACCCTGCTGCGAAGTGGAGAATCTTCGATATACCTTAGAAATGATCTGAAAATATGTTCCACATCATTTTTCCAGACATCTGAGGCTATAGATGGTTCGTTAAGATGGATGCCCCAGTGCCATCCGCCTTCGGGATTTAGTTTTGCAGTGTGGTAACGTTCGTTTTCTTCGGTTCTAATAGGAATAGCAGTCTTGATCATTTCAGCAGGATGGGATTTTTTCCACCAATCGGGAACGTCCAACTGAACTCGTGGCAGAAAAAATGCTTTAGGGTGGATAGCGAGCAGTCGATCAAAAAATTCATCAAATTTCGACCAATCGTATTTTCCTGACTCCAGCCAGACCGAGTTCAATCCCAGTACGGGATGCAGGATGTTGATTCCAGCCTGTTTAAAAAGTGGAGCTGCTTGTAACAAACTCCAACTCCATGCCAATAGGGGATAACTCTCTTCCTCATTGATAAACAATCTCGGAACCCCTCGCTCAGTCCGAATCTTTGCCACCGCAGGCGATTCCGACCTCAATCGTTCAATCTCTTTAAAAATATACCTTCCTCCCATTTGAAACAACTCATCACTCTCTCTCATAAACTCACCTCATACTTCACTATTCACTACTAGCTACTCACTACACACCATTCAAGACTCACCCCACTTTATCCACTAATTCATCAACACAATCCTATCCTCCCACGCCACCCATTTCGGCATACCCCTACGCATATAACTGCCATCATCCTGACCATGAATAAGGCTGGGCGCTTCAAAAATTGTTTTTCCATTAAAAATAAGTTTGCTTGCTTTGAAAAAGGAATAAAATAATTCCTTTTCACTTTTGCGAAGATAACAATAGCGGGCATCAGTTATCAAATCACCGTATTCTGCCTTGCCTGATTCAAAATTATATCGGGGACGAACATTCTTCTCCAAATATTCTGCTTCCAGATCGACCATTGCATTGATTTGAACAAATCCGTTATCAGATGGAATTTTCAATCCATATCCATTGCCATTTTGGTATGTTTGAATTTTAGATAAATCGTTCACAATGGATTGGGGATCAATTTTTTGGAAATGCGGAATAAGCAGCGTAGTAAAAATTAAAATATCCCCTGCTTTAAAGCTGTCGGCTTTGGCAGAATAAACAGCCCATTCAGTTTGAGAATTATTCCGGAGTTGTTCAGCACCTACTCTAAAAGATTTACCTTCAGGAAAATAAATGAGTAGTCGAGTGCTCTGTTTATTTTCATCTCCAGCGTAATAAGGCGCTAAATTCGGCATGGCAGCGATGGTGTTGTAATAGGTATCAAACCAGGTTGGATTGTCCACATCAAATCCGCTGATGTTTTGCGTGTAATAAAGATTTGCTAAAGTAAATTCACCATCCTTTTGAAATTTGACAATATCAAAAATAACGAACCATTCTCTACCCTTTAAATAATTGATCAGGCGATCCCACAGATAGCCCATTTTATCATAAGTCAATCGAGTCCTGCTGATATCTACCTCTTTGAAACAGCGAAAATGCATGAGTTTTGTGTTGACAAATTTGTACCTGCCGCCATCGAGCAAAAACGGCATCAGTCTCCAGTCAGGATCTGCCAAGCCGTTTCGGACGGCCAGTTTATTGTGAAAAACATCAGCACGAAATTGACCGTCAGGACCCGTCGATGCGGTTTCACGATAACCTGATTCATATAAAAGAATGCACTCCTCTTTCATCAGCAATCCAATGGCGTTTTCATCGGCATGACCGTGATGGTTCTTTTCTGTCTCAACATTAATCGTGGTAATCAAATGCTCTTTCCCGTCCACTCCAAAAGGCGGATCATCCATGTAGTTGAGGAAAAGATATGTTGCATTCCGATCCCATCCGCTTCGGAACACCACCTTTTTTCCCACATAATCTTCAAGAACTAATCGGCTTCCATCGGTTGGAACCTGTTCTGCAATTGTATCATCTGCCCAAAGATAGGCTTCGCAAATATGGACCCTGGGGATGTGTCCCAATTCTTTATAATGTGCCTCAAAAATCCGATGCGCCGCCCACTTCATCTTACCATCTCGATAAATCGATGCGCCTTTTTCCAGTACTGCGATCATCCAATCCCAAGTATATCCCCTGCCAAAACGACCATCGCCGAATTCGACAATCTGCCCGCCAGGCGTCACCAACTGAACTAAATAATCGAAATAATATTTGGTCACTGGATTAGCATAATATTCTTCCTCCTTGCCCATCAGTTCCGCATATTCCATCATCGGCTTAATCCAGGCAGGAATATAAATCTGCGCATCCTCTATCGACCATCTCCCCCAACTTGCCGAGACATTAATGTCCAATTTCTGCTTCCACTTTTTGTAATCTGGATGATCAGGAAAATATTTCATCGCAGCAGCCAAATTATTGACAAGACTTTGCGTGGCATGATTCATTGCTCCCCATTCTACCCAGTATTGCACCGCCCGCTCAGCGCTTTCGAGTATCCCTTTTTCAATAATTTCCAGATCCTTTTTTGAGATGATATTACTATCTTTGATTTGTTCAAGCGTCACAATATTATAATAGGCATCTCCATAAGTCATATTTAATAACGCTTCCCTGGCACGTTCAGCGTATTTTTTCTCTTTAGTGATTGAATAGAGCAGGGCTGGCATCCTGACGAGGTGTCTGCCAGCTTTGGGCGGTTCTAATGCTCTTTGAGCAGGATCGCTTTGTTCCCATTTTTTGATGGATTCTTCGTAGTTTTGCCAAAGTTCTTGTTCGGCTATTTTGATGGCTTCGAGGTAGTTTTGTTTGGTGATGTCCGTTTGAGAATAAGTTAACGGACAGATTAAAATGATTAAGATGATACAATTAAAAGTGAATTTTTTCATTACGACTAAACCTCTTAACTTCAAAATTTTAATAATTAATCACCACTCTAAAAAGGTTGAAAATCACAAAAAATTATTCTTAGTCCGATCTAATCACTTGTGGTATCCCAATGACAGGACCGACCCCTGACCAGTATTCACTAAATCCAATGCCATAATTCGGTGTGAAACCGTCCCTATTTTTACCATTAATGCCTTGTCCTGGTTTCAGGTATGGAATAACTGATTCAACTTCAGTTCTGGAAATGTAACCAGAACCGTATCGAAAAGAAACTTCAGCTTCAAGCCCAGCGTCCCTGGCGCCATCTTGAATTGTCGATAAAAATCCGACCATACGATCCGCATAACTTCGATGTTTGCACCAGGCAGGTCCGTTTTGTCCAGGATAAAGACTCACACTCCACCATATTCCACCGCCCGCCAGAGTCATTGGTCAAGAACTCAAATACTTCGATAGGGGCATATCGGTAGAGTTCTGCCACGACTTTGCGATACATTTCTAATACTTTTGGTTGGTCGATACATGGTGCATAATAAGTGTTTCGCGCTCGACGTGGATGTTCACAACGTGGACCCCGCCAATCGGGATGATCCTGATAAACAGTTTCAGGCAGGTATGCTGGTTCTTTCCCGATGAACGCTGCTTTCAAACCTAATTTTTTTAAAATCGCACATCTCTTTTTGAGCGTCTCAAAATTCTTTTTTGCGTAATCAACTGGCAAATAGGATTCAAGTTCTGGTGGGACAATAATTTTAAATATGGTGGCAATCGGCATTCCCCAGTTTGGATAAGGATCATTGAGGTCCAATTCCCATTGCCAGCGACTTGGAATGATCTGGCTGATATTGATATGGGTAGCTCCTAATTTTTTAGCTTCCGTAGCAAATGTCTCAAATTCTTCAATTGAAGAGGTTGGACAGTTGAGAACAATTTTTCTCTGAGAATTCATTTTCTCTCCCTCCACTGCATATAAAATAGATATCGTACCCAGACCGAATATCATGAAAATAAAAATTTTGACGATCATACGAACATTCATGTTTGGCTCCATTTTTTCTTTACAACTTCTTTCTCTAATAATTATCCCATCTTCTCCATTTCGCACGTCCCTTGCGATCTGATTTGCCCCAGACTTGAAAAAACTGGCTTTCAGGAATATCGAAGAGAATTTCATCTTTGTAGACAAATTTCACCAGATTGGTGGCAGAAAAATAAACTTTGTTATTTTTATCATTTAAAAAAAATACATCAGCATCTGTCTCGACATCACAATAGCGAATTTTCCCAGACTCATAATTATAACGGGGTCTGATATCTTCTTTGAGCAAATCCATGTCCAGATCAAGCTTAAATCCGTATACATTTTTTCCCTTGCCTTTTACCTCGATCGCAATCCCTTTCATATTATCAGTCACAAGCTCAAATCGTTCAACAATATCTTTCGGATTTGTGCCTCTTTCAATCGGGTAAAGAACCGTAACAAAAGATTCGACTTTTCCCATATCATAATATTGTGACGTGCCTTGAAACAGCGCTAACTCTTTCTGTTTGTCTCTCCACTCCTTTTCAGTTCCAGTGAATTTCTTTTGCGGAAAAATAATCAATAAATCCAAATTCCCTTTGTTGGGGAATTGTCCAGAAAGTTGATCAATTCTTGTCACAAACCAATGTTCTCCCTTGTCGATAATTTTTCGAGTGTGTAAAAGGTTGGCAATGGTAAAATAATCTGATTTAAAGAACTTTAATGCATCGACTACAACAAAATAATCGTCCTGTTTGTGGCGAGTGATAATGCGATCCCAGCGATAATTCAGTTTAAGATCTTCCAGCCTAGTCCTCGAATATTCGATTTCCGCAAATGATTGAAAATCCATTTTCGTTGTCCTGACCTGGTCATCATAGGCGCCAGAATTTCGCAGAATTTCAAAGTAGGGTTGATTTAACGATTTCTTTTCGTTTCTGACAACAATCCGATTATGAAAAATATCAGCACGAAAGGCGCCATATTCACCACTGGGGGCAATTTCACGATAATTGCCGTCCGAAAGTAGCGTGGTTCCATTTTTTATGAACACACAAATACTGTTCTCATCTGAATGTCCGTGGTGCATTTTTTCTTCTTCTACGGCAAGAATGTGTTTGAGATAATTTTTTTGCATGATACTGTAATAACCTTCGTCTTTATAATTCAACATCATGTAAGTCGCATTCTCGCTCCAATCTGATCGGAAAACAATCTTCTTGCTCATCACCTCATCTAAAGCATCACCAGAGCCATAATGGGGTTCCACAGGTTTTACATTCGGATCAATATATTTATCCCGTGCCAATAAGATATTGGCAAATCCAATATTTGGCTCATCAAATGCATTTTTGCCTTTATCGTAGTACATCGAGTTATTTGAAAGTCCGCTCAAATTTTTGAATAATTCATTAGCTGCCCACTTCATCTCACCTGATTGATATTCTTTAGCGCCGCGCTCAAGCAGTAGATAGTACTCTTCCAAACTTACTTTCCAATGACCGTCTCCAAATTCAGGAATGGTGCGGTTCGGCGTGACTAAACTGACAAAAAAATCAAAATAAAATTTCATGATCGGGGATTGAAAAACCTCGGTTCTTCCCGTAAGGTCAAGATAGTTAACGTAAGGTCGTAACCAGACAGGATGATAAATTTGGGCATCTTCAATTTCCCATTTTCCGATACTATCACTGGCAAGTATCTCTGCCATTTTTTTCCATTTTTTGGCATCTTTATGATTGGGGAAAGCAACTGCAGCCGCCATAAAGCTTTCCGCCCGCAACATCGCCCGGTTCATTGCTCCCCATTCAGGAAAAGCAAAAATAATATCCACGCTTGAAGCGACGGACTCTTGTATTTTATCAATATCCTGTGCCGAATACAAACCAGAATTTTTTGTCCGCTGGTAGCATTCAATGTAAACAGGTAGTGTGCGAAACCAATTCACAACAGGGACGCCACTTTTATACTCCACACGTTCTGCAAATTTTGTAGGAAAGTATTTTCGATAACTTTCGAGTGACACGATAATATCTCTAGTGATTTCTGCAAATTTCACTTCGTTGGTACGTTCATATAGGAACGAAGAGATACTGGCAATGCTAACGAGGAAATCAGGCGGACGATAGCCGATTAACTCCATGATATTATCATTTTTAATGTCCGCATATTGCTGTTTCCAATTTTCGATCATTTTATCTTTGGTGTTTAATGCGTAATCAAGGGTCTTTTTCAAATATTCAGTGATATCCTTATCATTCACTTGAGCAAAGGTTGTAGCTGTGAAACACAATCCGAGGAAAAAAAGAATCGAAACCTTCATTGAATTGTCTCCTTTAATTTCGTTATATCTTAGTCCACCGACTGAATATAAGCGTCAACTTAAGAAATGCCGGATAATTCTAATGATTCACCTGCTAACCCATGGCTTAAATTTTGACGCAAAGACGCTGAGACCGCAGAGAAACGCTGAAAATCTAAATATTTTATATTTTGATGAGTGAAATTAATCAAATTACTCTGCGTAACTTTGCGTCCGCTGCATCTCTGCGTTAAAAAAATGCTCAGGTTAACGCTAATTGCCAACTGGCCGAGTGATTTTTTTTTAATAATTCAAGTCAACTTGCTAAACTCATCGAACTTCGTCAAGGGAAACGACCCTTTTCTCATCACCTGATTTTTTAACAGCGATAGTTATGCGTTGAACCTCATATCCTTCTGTGAATGAGAGCTCAGGCTTAGCTTTTCCCAGAATACTATCAATAAAATTTCGAGTCGCTGCATCAAAACTTGCCTGCCAGTCTGTCTCCAGATCATGGAACGAGGTCAATTTCCCATCACGATAGAGTATCAAAGGGGGTACATCTAAAAAGTCTGCGGTACATTTGGTCACCCAGATAATACCTCTGCTGCCCGTAATTTCCATTCGATCTTCACCAGCGTAATAATTGGTTTTGATCAAAAGATCATCTCCCCAGACCTGCTCCCAAACGCCGAACTTGTCAAATCCTTTGTAACGCCAGCTAATCATGGCCGGCGAATCCCAGATATAATTATTTCGATCTTTTTTTCTGCCAATCCAGGCGAATACAGATTCGACTTCGCCCATAAAATACCTGGCTAAGGTGTAAATATGATAGCCATGATCAAACGTTACTGCCCCGCCTCCACTCATGTCGATTTCCATACGTCTATCCCAGGTTTCGGACTTTTTATGGGCAAAATCTCCCCTGCCGCCAAATCCATTGGTTAATTTAAATCGAATTGAGAGCGGTTCCCCAACTTCTCCTGCATCGATTATTTCTTTAGCTTTACGAATGGCAGGATAAAATCGAAAATTCTCATAAACACGGGCGACTTTTGAACTCTCCGTGGAAGCTGAAATCATATCATCGACTTCAGCCATAGTAACCGCCATCGGTTTTTGAACTGAAACATGTTTTCCAGCCTTAATGGCAGCTATTGCCATCTCTTTGTGCCAATGTTGAGGTGTTAATATTTCCACAGCATCAACTTCTGAATCATTCAGAAGATCAACGTAGTCTGCATAGACCTTTTCGATAGCCCAGTTATTCGCCTTCTCCCGAACCACATTTTCATTGACATCACAAAGAGCAATGACCTTTGCATCTGGAATTTCCTTGTAAGCCTGCAAATGAAGTTGCGAAATAACTCCTGTACCAATAATTCCGACTTTAACTTGATGCATCCATTATCTCCCAATATCATTATTAAACTTAAGTTAAACAAATAAGTATTTTTTATAATTTTGTTATGGAAGCTTAATTCATTATAAACGAACAGAATAGTCCAACAACACCTTTTTCCAGACGAGAACACCATTAACTATCTCGACCATTCCAACATATCCGACTTGGGGAACTAAGAACAAATAAAATTCATCTTTGATAAGTCGAGAATCTATTTTTTCTATAATCGAACGAAATTGCTTTTGAGGCAATCCATACTTATGCCAGGACCTCTGCAAAGGATGAGGCATCCTATAGTAATAAACGTAACAATAAAAAATTCCTAAAGGTGTCTTAAATGGCTCTTCTGTATCGATACATGTTATGGTAAGGGTGTCAGAAACTTTGTAATTATCATAAATTAGCACGGACTTCCACGATTCATTCAGTTCTATTGGATACTTAATATCTAAATTTTTCAACAACAAAGTATCAGTAGAACTCAAAATACCATAAGTCCACAGCCCATTATCTTCATTTCTATTTAACCATTTCCAATCCTCTGGTATTTTCGTTTTTAGATTAATCCAGTTCCAGAAAAATACCTCTATAACTTGATTTCCAAAATTGATGTTTGTTTTTCCTGTGATTTCCAGTTTCGATGTATCCGCTTGATAATTATAGAATCCGATTGAAGAGTCTATATATGTCCAGTAATTACCAACTGCTAATGGACAGATCACTTTTTTTATCGGTTTGATTTCAGTGGGTGGGTTTAATGGCGTTTTGTGTTGTTTTTCATCCTGACAATACATAATCAACAAGATCAAAAAGAGATATTGAATAATTAGACTCGATTGTTTTTGAAAATAAATTTTCATGTTATTCCTTTGGTCCAAAAATCAATGCCCCAATCGTTGCCATATCCCACAATGACTGGTTTTGAGTGAAACCCGCCCAGATATGCATGTTTTTTCGATAGTTGGTGCCATCATTGTCATTAATGGCAACATCGAAGCCGATTTTAAAACCAGTTTCGGCCATTACATCTCCGAGATCAGACAAAGGAAATCGGCAAATAATATTATAACCTTTCTCTGTTCTGTGGAAATAAGTTTCAGCATCACGAACCAGATTGGGCTTGGGCAATAATGGACCACCTGCATACAATCTGTATCCCAGGGATAACTCATTCCGGGGAAATCCCAATGCTCAACCACTGTATCATCAACCACACCACTACCATTTCTCAAGATGGCAAATCCATTTCCTTTTATGTTCACACTTTTTTCGGTGTAAATATCCATTCTGTATTCTGGAAGTTCAGGTACCAAAGTAAACAGCGTAAAAGGTTCCTGTTGAACACCTATTCCTGAATCCTGTCCTACGACCTGTGTTCCCCGCTGAACGAGTGTCTGATTTAATAACGCCAGATATCTGGTATCTCTATAAGCAGCATATCCCACTTCATAAAAAGTCGCATATTCCAGAATATTTTCACCGCCACTGTCTTTGATGCGAGGAAATCCAAAATTCGGTTTGATCCACTCGAATGGTGCATTAAAAATTTTTTTCATGTTTCTACCTGTAAAAATCTCCCGCTGATGATAAGACAATCACAGATAAGATTTTAAAAATAAATAATGCTTTAACGAAAACTCTACTTTTTATCATTTCGATCAGCTAAATGGCAATTTAAATAAACCTTAAATATCCTTGATTTATCATCAGTAGAAATAATTTTTCTTAATATTTTAAGTACTCCTTCAAAGAAATAGGAAATTCATCTGGCATCCGCCACATAAAATCAGGATCGATGTACGGCTCATCATTTTCATGACCAGTCATGAGCTCAATCTTTTTGTTCAAAAGCTCGCCAAAGTTTTCGCCATAGATAAGCATTGTCTCTCCCATGGTAGAAATGGGCATAAAATCAGTTGAGGAATTCTCCCATAACTCCAATAGATCTCTGGTATTTTGAATCTCGTCCAAAACCATATCATGGACAACCTTCTTCTTAGCTTTTTTTGTCTTTTCATCCTTTGCTTCCAAATAGCCATGAACTCCTGCAATCCAGGCTGCTGTATTACGAAGTGTTCTAAAATGGCAACGCTGCCCAATCAGTCGGTCCCGCTGGTCAACAAAAATATGATAAACTGGGCTATCTTTCGGAAGATCATCAAGCTCTTGCTCCAACAAAAGGAGGGCTTTATCTAATGGTTTCCAGACTTTGCTGTCAAATTGTGCAACGATCTTCTCTGCATCTTTCGTAGTAATTAATAACCAGAGAGCATCCGCTGCTAAATCCACCAGTGTCGGATTATTAAAAATGGAGAGCATATATTGTTCATAGTATTCCCGTTCGGCTTTGGGAATTTTCTCTATATTTGGCACCATAGGCCGAACCCACAGCCTATAAGGTGCAAACGCCCAACTTTCCTGGTATAGCGGAACACTCGGAAAGGACCGGACTGCTTCGTCAGTGAGACGCCAGACTTCAACTAACTTTAGAGCTTTATCGGAACCCACCAGACTACTGGCATATTCATTTACTACTTGATCTATTTTAATAGGTTTTTTCATCTGAAATGCCTGAAGTACTTTTCGATTAATACTGAAAGGAACCAAAGAAAAAGGATCAACTGTTACCATTCCTCTATCCAAACCCGCGGAGATCAAGTCATGTAAACGCTCAGAGGCAAGCCACGGAAACGGTACTCCCAAAACGTAGTTTCCAACTAAACTTACTCCACTGAAACGATATGAACCTCTTTTTAAGAGAGCTTGTTCCTTGTTCCACTTAACTACATCCTGCCTATCAGCAGGAGAGACTCGCAGGTCAATCCGATCACCCATGCCTATTAAAATAGTTTCCCCCTCTGCGGGAAAAGACCCTAATCCTGTAATTACACGAAAATTGGGATTGATCTCCGTAGCAGCATCTCTTAATAACCGATAATAGCGCAGCACATTCTCACCAGCAGCCCTGGCAATCTCTTCATTTGATTTCCACTCACGAATCAAATAAGGACCACCGTTTCGACCAGGATATGTGGTCATGGTATATTCAAAACCAGAACCGCTGTCATTGGTCCAGATATAAACATACCCCAGTTCAGGGACTTGTTTCATAATCTTCCGCATTAGCTCAGCGTAGTGCCACCTGACAACAGGATGAGCCAGGGTGAGCGTATATCGAGGCCTGTAACTGCGAAAACTATGATCGACGCGAGCGCCTCGCAGGAATGGGTGCCGCTCCAACAATGACTCAGGCACAGACCTGGGCGCACAGATAATTAGTCCTGGCGTCAAGCCATATTTTAGAGCCAATGCCGCGTTCTGTTTTAACAGGTTTAAATTAGCCTGAAGGTATTCAGGTGGGTAGCTGCTCTGGTTCAATTCTGTTTCCACAAATTGATCCAGGTCAGGACTGGCATTGTAGAAGCGGTAATATATTTCACCAGGCGGACCCTGTTCCTGTGAAAAAGGAACAGCCAGGCCATTGACACTAACATGAGAACCTCCCAGACGGGCGAATTCCTGTACACTTTTTTCGGGATCATAATGCCTGACAGACAGGGATCGAAGAAAAATAAAAATCCTGTCATTAGCTTCCAGCCATCGGAAAGTCATGGTATTTAATCTACCGTTCTCAAAAGACTCAACATCCTCATCGATCCACTGCTCCTTAATCTGGCAAAACAGGGCATACAAAAGGTGAGGCTTTGAAGTCATTAACTCCCCTTCCCCCACTTTGTTCAGTCGAAAATACATCCAATCCTTCTGTTTGGGAGGATGAATACTATGTTTTTGAGGTACTGCTGAGAATTTTTCATCAACAATTGAAATGCGAAAAACATTTGTTCCTTCAACCGAAAGATTCGGCTTCAATGCCATTATTTTTGCCTGTGGGATCAATTCCTTTTGCATTTCTTCGGCGACAGTCTCATCAACAAGTCGTCCATTTTCGGGATAGACAATGATTTTTATTTTTTGCAATGCTTCTTTTACTCGAATTTGTTGAGCACACAAATTTTCATTTAAAAAAGAGAAAATTATCAACACAATAGAGAGAAAGGTAATCATTCTAATTTTCATTGTAGCTCCTTCTATATTGAATTATTTTAATCCAGTTAAATTTTTGCCTGTTCAGGATTGAATTTCCAATTTATCAGTACATCCAACTTATCTTATTACTCGTATTACTTATTACTTTTTACTTTTCACTATTCACTTTTATTTCCTTTCGATTATTTTGATTTATGCGCTGAGATTTATCCAATCTCCAATCCCAATTCACTTCGCGCAAACTTCAAACTTTGAATAAGCGTTTCTTGTTCATGAGAAATTGCTTTCCGATAATCATTACTAATTGGCTCGATAGACTGTTCATAAACCAAGTGGCGCAAATCTGTCTTTTGTTTTAGAATAGATAAGATTTCTTTAATTGGAATTATTCCCTTGCCCAATGCCGTGCCATAGAATTTCAAACCAAATGTTGTTCCTGTAACGGCGTAATCTTTTAAATGAACACCACCTGCAAAAGGAATTAATTTTTTTACGGTTTCGAGAGGCGGTTCCAAAAACATCATCGAATTGCCAATGTCGATACAAGCTCGAAAATTGGGATGATCTATCTGTTTTAAAACCGTAAGTTGTTCAGTTGTAGAATAGTCGGCATGGTTTTCCCAGCCCAGCATAATATTTTCAGCTTCAAGGGTTGGAATGATTTTTTCTATTTCTCGCTGAATAAAATCTAATTGCTGATTTACTTTTTTTAAATCCTTTGGTCGGGGGCGCACAATATCAAAGACACGAAGGAAATGAACATTTAGCCACTGAGCAAATCGAATTTGTTTCAACAAATGATTTAATTCAAAACCCTGTATTCCCAATTCTAAAAATAATCCTTCTTCCTCAGCAAATACTCTTATCTGGTGTGCGAAATTTTTATCATATCGTTCGAGGTGAGTGGGATCAATCTGCACACCTGCAAATCCCCAGTTTTTTGCTTTTTTCAAACATTCAGCTAAGGTTATTTTTTCAGGATAGTGCTGACAATCAGGATGTTTGCCAAAAGCCAGATGAAGGCTATAAGTCTGCAATGCAAGTTTCAAATCAAATACCTTTCTCTATTAATTTAATTTCAGAACTTGATGAGTTCGAGCCGATTCATATCCTTTGAACACCAGGTTTAATGTTTTAAGATTGTCCTCCCCATTTGTCTGTGGAATTTTATCGTTGATAATGCAATCGACAAAATGTTGTTGAACCAGCTTAAACGAATAATTATCCAGCGTCTTCATTGTTATTCCTGGAAACATTTCGGAGAGGGTTTGAAGTTCGTGAGTTCCATCTGATTTCCAATGATGAAAGTCCTCATTCTTGATTTCGATGCTACTGTCAGTCCCTTCGAGCCGAAAACCGATTTGTTCCTCCCCTTTGGTTACCCAGCTTTCTTCAATATAACATACTATATTTTGATATTCAAGAAAGCATAATGCATGATCCTCTCCGCTGGATTGGGGATTAACCTGTTTTGTGTTCACGTAAATACGAATAGGTTCTCCAAATAAAAATCTCGCTGTATCGAGGTGATGGATCACCATGTTTAAAAGTACTAACTGTTTATTAGTTAAGTAATATGGCACATGGTTCATGGCGATCTTTGCACTTCCACGACTTGCAATCGGTAAAATCTCCGGGCTGAACAGGATGCGGTGAAAAATACGACAATAAAAAATTTGACCCAACTTATTCTTTTCAATCATGTTTTTCAAAAGCCGAGGAAATGGCTGATAACGAAAATTCTGGTGAACCATTAGCTTGACTTTTGAGCTTGAACATGCAGCTATTGTCGCTTTTGCCTCATCCATCGTTCTGGCAAATGGTTTCTGGCAGAGTACATGCATTCCTCTCCGGGCTGCTGAAATTGCGATCTCCGAATGGGTCTGTACTGGAGTTGCAATATCGACAATATTTAGATTTTCTTTTTCGAACATCTCTTGATAATTTTGATAGACAACATTAATCCCAAACTTCTCAGCCAAATTTTTTGTGCGTTCAATATGGTTATCACACATTGCAACGACTTTGATCCCTGAAATATTTTCCCAGGCTAATAAATGAGTCGGTGCGATGTAACCGCATCCAACCAATCCCACACGTAACTTTTTCATTTTCTCGTTAGCCTAATATTTTTATACTCCTATTTATTTTCTCTATCGAATTTTTACCGTGCCGAAGCTTGGTGCCAGAATTGGACACGGCGGCATTTTCCATCCTCCTGTCGCAGGACATCCTCTCTTTTCTTCGACCGAAACATCGATAACATAAGGACGATTGGATGATAAAGCACGCTTTAGAGCACCTTTTATTTCGCCAGGTTTTTCAACTCTTTCACCTTCAGCGCCGCAAGCTTTAGCCCAGGCAGCGAAATCGGGATTATATCGCTGACCCGTCTTATGGATTTTAAACTCAGTGGCAACTTCACCCGTCATACAAGCATGTTGCAATCCTTCAATTGCGCCCAATGTATAGTTATTCTGGATTACCCAGATAACTGGGATATCATACTCTACAGCGGTTGCCACGACGTGTGGCACCATCATGAAATCTCCATCACCAATAACTGCTACACAAAATTTATCTGGAGCAGCGAGTTTTGAACCCAGAACGCCTGACGATCCCCAACCCATAGAACTCATTCCACCTGGCTGATGGTGCGTTTTTGGAAGCAACGTCTTCCAGAAAAGACCCACAAATGCGGCAGCGTTTCCAGCGCCACCATGTACAATGGCATCTTCTGGCAATACTTCCCGAAGGTCGTTCATCAGTCGTTCCACTCGAATCGGAACTCCATCAAAGACGAGGTCCGAAATAATCTTTTCTTCCCATTTTTTTCGCCATGATTGAGTTTCATTGATCCATTTCGTGACATCTTTTTTATTGAAGGACGCAGATCCTTCCAATATCTGCTTGAGCACCATTTTTATATCGCCCACAATTCCCACTTCAACCGGGTAGTTTCGGCCAATTTCCTCGGGATCAATATCAACCTGAATCAGTTTTGTCGGTGGAATATTATATGTATACCCTTTTTCCCAGGAACTCGTGTGTAAATCTGAAAAACGACAGCCTAATGCTAAAATTGCTTCCGCCGAACGAGCCGCTTCATTCGCCTGATAGGTGCCGAAAGAGCCAGCAGATCCCAAAGCCAAATCATGATCCTCAGAAATTGATCCTTTCCCCATTAAAGAAGTATAAGCAGGAATTTGTAGTCGCTCTACAAACTGTTTTAATTCATCCCATGCTTCGGAAAGAATCACTCCACCCCCTGCCAGGATTAAAGGCTTATCCACACGAAATAGCAGTTCCAGTCCTTTCTTAACCGCTTCATTGTTTCCAGGAATTCTGGAATTAATTGAACGTGACCATTCTTTTGGATCAGGAACCTCAACATCAACTTTTTCGACAAAAAGATCATAAGGGACATCGATGTTCACAGGTCCCATCCGGCCCGTAATCATGGTTTTGAAGGCATTGGAAAGCAGGCGAGGAAGCCTGTCTAACCGTGTTATTGGATAGGTCCTCTTAGCAAAGTTTCGAGCGACCTGTGGAAAGTCTCCAGCTTGATGATAATATGTTTCCTGAAGCGCTCCGCTGTTAAACTGATCTGAAGAAACGTTCCCGGTAATTGTCATCAGGGGGATTGAATTTGCCATCGCCTCTGCCATACCGATCAGCACATTTATAGACCCAGGTCCGCATGATGAAAAAGTAGCTGCTGGACGATGAGATACTCGATAAAATGCATCAGCCATAAATACAGCCGTTTCCTCATGACGAACTAAAATCGGCGTAATCTTATCCTGTCGCTGCTTGATAGCATCCATCAGTCCCAGGTTACCATGCCCCGGAACTCCAAATATATGCGTAACACCTTCTTTTATGAGGTAATCAATGATGATTTCTCCACCAGATAATAGTGCCATTATCCTTTCCTCCTGTTATTTATTCAAGTTTTCATGAATATTTATACCCAGTGTTACTTTTTCTTTAAAAATGTTACAATATAAACAAAGTAGGAAAATCACATTTCTTCCATGTGTGGATAAGTGAAATTCTTTGGAGGTAAAAAATTCTCTTTTGTGGTTCTCGGTGAGACCCATCGAAGCAGATTCATCAAAGATCCTGCCTTATCATTGGTGCCAGAAGCTCGACTACCGCCAAAGGGCTGGTGACCGATCATTACACCCGAAGGTCTATCGTTGATGAAAAAGTTTCCTGCCGAATGTGTTAAGATCCTCCTCGCAGTTTCAATTTCATTTCTCTCCCGGGCAAAAATCGCCCCAGTTAATGCAAATGGAGATGTCTCATCACACAGTTGAAGCGTTTCTTCAAATTCATTATCTGGATAGACATACGCAGTAATTACTGGACCGAAAATTTCTTCCTCCATTGTTTTAAATTTTGGATTTGTGGTGACGATAATTGTCGGATTGATAAAATAGCCTGTTGAGCCATCATAAGTCCCCCCAATCACAAACTCAGCCTCTTTCGAATTCCTGGCATATTCAATATAACCAGTGATGCTATCGAAGGCGGCTTTATCGATAACCGCACTCATGAAATTACGAAAGTCTTCGGGAGTGCCAATCCTGATCTGTTCAACCATCATTATCAATTTCCTTTTTAACTCCGACCAAATGGACTGGGAAACATACATTCGGCTTGCTGCGGAACATTTCTGTCCCTGGTATTCAAAAGCGCTGCGGATAGTTGCAACTGCCAGGGTATCTAAATCTGCGGATGGATGAGCAAATATGAAATCCTTCCCCCCGGTTTCTCCAACAATTCTTGGATAATTCCGATAATTGGGGATATTCTCTCCAATTTTTTGCCACATATCACGAAACACCTCTGTAGAACCGGTAAAATGCAACCCAGAAAACCATTCATTTCTCATTACTGGATAACCAACTTCGCTTCCGGATCCCGGAATAAAATTGATAACACCATCGGGCATGCCGGCTTCTTTAAGCAGTTTCATAATGAAATAAGCCGGGTAAACTCCTGATGAAGCTGGTTTCCAGAGTACCGTATTGCCCATTAAGGCTGGTGAGGTCGGAAGATTACCCGCAATGGAAACGAAATTAAAAGGAGTTACAGCAAAGACAAATCCTTCCAATGGACGCCACTCAATTGTATTCCAGATGCCAGGGGAAGATTCTGGTTGAATTTCATAGATTTTCTGCATGAAATAAGCATTATAATGCCATAGATCAATTAAAGCTCCAACCGCATCGCCTTCAGCTTGAATAACGGTTTTTGATTGACCTAACATTGTCGCTGCGTTCATGGTGATACGCCAGGGGCCAGCCAGAAGCTGTGATGCCTTTAGAAAAATCGATGCCCGTGCTTCCCAGGGCATCATTGACCATTCTTTCCAGGCTTTTTGGGAAGCTTCTACAGCCATGTTTACTTCCTTCTCACCTGCCTTGTGGTAACGCCCCAACAGGTGCTTGTGGTCGTGTGGACAACAACAATCGCTCAATTTCCCTGTCTTTATCTCTTTTCCACCAATGATGAGGGGAATCTCAATTTCATTGGATTTCATTTCAGCGATTTTAGCTTTTAGCGCTGTTTTTTCCAGTGAGCCACGACCATAATTCAAAAGAGTCTCGTTCTTTGGAAAAGGAATCTTAAAAATACCGTTAGCCATGGTGACACTCCGCTTTTTATATCAATAAATTTATTCATACAATTAGCTTATTGTTTATCTTAAGAATGCAGTGGATAAACTTTTAATGTATACACCTATTTTACTCATTTTTTAGCGAAACTTCATCCTCCCAGGCAATCCACTTTGGAACTCCCCATCTTTGATAGCTACCGTCATCCTGACCGATCATCTGACCTTTTGCTTCGAAGATCATTTTATTATTGTAAATTAATTTACTTGCCTTAAAAAAGGAATAAAACAATCGATTTTGGTTTTTATGTAAATAACAGTATCTAGCATCTGTCACGAGGTTACCATATTCAGCCCTTCCAGACTCGAAGTTGTAACGGGGACGTATGTTCTCAACCAAATATTCTGCTTCCAGGTCTAACATTGCATTTAGTTGAATATCGCCATCTTTCCCCGGGATTTTTAAACCATAGCCGTTATCAATATGATAAATTTCTAATTCATTAAGTAATGAAATAATGGATTTTGGATCAATGTTCTTGGGATGTGGAATTAGAAATGTAGTAAAGACGAGGATATCTCCTGTTTTAAAGCTATCTGCTTTAGCATTGTATACCGCACTCTCTGTTTGATAACATCTTCGAATCTGTTCAACACCCCGTCTGAAATGAGT
>JABAOC010002718.1_pt1 | contig 46887 bp, 31 predicted proteins | sample 7062161 | NCBI WGS metagenome assembly JABAOC01 (sample SAMN14538625, study PRJNA623070) | marine sediment metagenome | biome: marine biome [ENVO:00000428]; feature: marine pelagic biome [ENVO:01000023]; material: deep marine sediment [ENVO:00002113] | place: India: Gulf of Khambhat ... | reverse complement strand
TATTCTGCAGGATGAAGAAACAGATGTACGCCACGGGCATCATGATGAGGTTGAACGAAGAGGCGATGACCGGCAGCCAGAGGGGCATACTGGTGAACGCTCCCAGTATCCCGATGTTGGCCAGCATCGTGCTGGCGCGATACGCCCAGCCGTGGTACTCGAAACGAAACATTTCACTCAGCACGAACCCGCAGATCAGCATCTCGATGATGAGAGTGGTGAGGCACATGCTCAGAATCCCGAAAGAGAAGATCAGTCGCCCGAATGTGAGTCCGACGAGAGGCTCCAAGGCATGGGCGGCATCGATGGCCCCCTGGACTTCGATCCCCCGGGCGTGCAGTGTGTTGGCGCAGGCGATGGTGACGAATCCGGTGGCGAGAATAAATGGGATGAACATCGAAGAGCCCAGGTCGAAATTCTTCAATCCGCGGTGCTCTTTTCCCCAGCCGCGGGCCAGCAGGGTGTACGGATACAAAAAGGTCATGTTGACTCCGACCGCAGCCCCGAGCTGCCCCAGAACTATGGTTATGCCCTCGCGGCTCCGCGGAATATGAAAAGAGAAAAAACCTTTCAGCATCTCTCCAAAGTCCACTCCGGTTTTGATGACCACGAGAAGAAAGGAAAGAACCATGAGCATCAGCATGTATTTGAGGATCCGCTCGAATGCACGAATAGCCTTCCGGCTGCCGCGGCCGTAACTCCAGCAAATTGTTGTGCCGAACACGAGCAGCACCAGGGCGATCGGTCCTTTGGGCATGTTGATGCCGAAGACATCAAAAATGTCTTTGAAGACATCTGTTCCGAGGGAGTACTGGGGGAACTGCCAGACTATAGAGGCCAGCAAAACGTTGAATCCCCAGAAAAGAGCCAGTCCGGGATGGAGTCTTTTCCAGAAGACATCATAAGGCCGGGCGCGTGTGACGAGAAGCTGATGTCCTATGGCCGCGAACATCATCACTCCCAGGAACATGGCCACGGGCTGCACCCAGAGCAGTTTGTAGCCGTAAACAGCGCCGGCAAAAATAGCTGCCCCGGCTGAACCCGCTCCGAGAGTCACGGCGCTCTGGACCCAACCGGGCCCGGAAAGCCCCCAGTAGCCTTTCCATCGCTGCCAGAAATGCGGCCGGGCGCTGATCTCTCTCAGAAGCTGTTTTTCTTGCTCCAGGGCCTCTGGGTCACGGGCCTCCACCATCGGCAGGCCCCGTCGCAGGTCATTGCTGCTAGGTATTGGACGACTCATGGATTTTGAGCTTTTTTCTTGCCTTTCAGAGTGATGTCATCGAAATAGCCCGTATCATCGAAGGATCCCACCCCGACGAATCCATGAGCCAGTGTTTTATCGCAAGCGGTCAGGATCGGAGTGTCCATGTCGTCGAGAAAGGCTTTGATGTCTCCGGTCTCGGAATCATAAGAAACTTTAAATCTGTGCCATTCCATATCTGTAAGACGGAATACGGACTCTCCTGGTGGCTCGGAGTTGATCTTGACGCGGTCGGCGCCGTTGACGAGACCGATAATATTGTGAAGGCTGTCAGTGGAAGCCGAGAAGTGCACATAGGAGAAGTGTGTCGGGTCCTTGAAGTGGAAGATTACGCACATGTCCCGGTGAGGATTGGAGGCTTCTGCTTTGCATTTCAATCGACCCTCGATCTCGAATGACGTGAGGTCGTGTTCGGCAAGGATGGACCAGGAGGTCGGAGCGCGGATTTCGCCGTGTATTCCGGGTGAGACAAGCTCGTAAACCATCGAGTCGTCTATTCCGGCCACCCGCCAGTTCTCCGGAATGTTGGGTTTCCAGCCTTCGGCCTTACCGTCTTCAAAGTCACAGCTGGCCAGCAGAGGAAGATCGTTCATTTCTTTTTTCCCGCAGCTGGCAAGACAGATAAAAACAGCCAGAATAAGCAGGAGCGTGGTTATTTTGATGGGGAATTTCATTTTATCTCCCTCTTTCCTGTTTCGACCTCCCTTCATCAAGCCTGGACACCGTCTGTATAGCTTGGGTTCATCCAGGGGAGGTTGTTCCCGGCAAAGACCGGCTCTAGGCCAACGCTGATTTTCTTCATTTCATCAGGGCTCATTTTCTTGAAGTTATTCACCAGCTGGATGTTTTTCTCCAGGACTTCTAGGCTGTCCGTTCCGATGACCGCCGCATGAACATGCTTCAGGCTCAGAGCATACCGGATCAAGTCCTCCGCGGCCAGGCCTTCCACTGTTTCTCTGGGTCGGATGACCTTCATCGCCAGGATTCCCATTTTTTTCTCGGCCGCCGTGGGGATGGCCTGTTTCTCGAAATCTCCCTGGCGTTCCGAGTAATGATTGAGAGCGATAAGCATGGTGTCAAAGTCATAACGATTGGCCATCTCCATCATCGCTTCTGCGGAGAGGTGCCCTGTAAACCCGAGGAACCGCGTCACTTTTTCGTCTTTGAGCTTCCGGAGTGCTTTGAGCACACCATTCTCGGCACAAATTTTTTCGATATCCTCCAGGGACCGGATCAAATGGATCTGCAGTATGTCCAATCTATCGGTCTGGAGGCGATTCAAACTCTCTTCAACATGGCGCATGGCGCCGTCGTAGGTTCTCTGCCCGACTTTAGTGGCCAGAAAGACTTCGTCTCGCCGGTCTTTGAGGACAAGCCCGAGACGCTTTTCGCTGACCACATTGTTGTACACATAGTCATGGGCCGTATCCCAATAGTACAAGCCGTGGTCCAGGGCGGTATTGAGGATCTCCACACTTTTATCCTGTTCCTGGACCGCGCAGAAGCGGCTGCCGCAGCCGACAACGAGGAGAGGGACTCGCACCCCTGTTTTCCCAAGGACCCGAGTTGGAAGACCTTTGGGTTCATAAACTTTGCCTTTATTCCCGCCGGGTGGGCTTTTGCAGGAGAGTCCGGCAACGACGGCAGATCCTGCCAGGCATTGTTTTATGAAATCACGCCGACTGAGTGGGTTATTTTTCATGTGAGGACTCCTTTTTCATAGTCATCATTCGAGACCGAGAAGATTGTTCTCGCGCGGGTGCTTTTCTGAAAGGATGACTTGCATGCTGTTGTGACCCGAATCTTGCCGCCGTGTATTGTATTATAAAAAGGGGTCGCGTCTCAACATTCGACATCTCCGAATAGAATAGAAAAAATTGAAGACAGTCACCAATTATATTTAAAAAAATTGTAAAAAATTGGGGGCAGTTCCCAATTCTTCCCTTTGGGGCTTTCTCCAACAATTTCCTGGCTGCAGGATAAACCATCTCCTTCTTTGATACTTTTTGACATCTGGTTTTGGCTGATATATTAATGATAAAAATAGGAGCCTTTGAAAATTGGGGACAGTCCGCGGTTATTTAGGACTGGTGGTAATCGGAATTTATATGGGGCTGACTCCGTGCAATGGATTCTGATAGGTTTATGACCTGCAGTAAAGAAAAAAAGCCTTACATACAGAAAAGACATAAAGGCTCGCGTTTTTGAAGGAGGAGTTCAAATGAAAAGAGCGATTATCTTCTTTTCTCTCTCGATAATTCTAACGGTTCCCTTTGGTATCTCCGTAGATAAGGAAGAAATGAACCTTCTCAGCGGGACCTACACACTGGAGAGACTCCAAGAGATTATCGTCGCGGCTGAGGAGTGGTATCCGTTCCCGAAGGCTTCAGACCATGCGGGCTGGAAGAAAATTCCCGAGAAGGTGCGTGCCGCACACCTCAGGCAAGGTGAGAAACATCTCGGTTGTGACTGGGAGATACCCAAAGCCTCTGTCTTTCTGGAGTATGTCCGGACTGGCAACCGGACAAATTATCAGAGGATTTCCAACGGCCGGCGGATCCGGCTGGCTGAGCTGGTGGTCGCCGAATGCATCGAAGGCAAAGGCCGATTCCTGGACGATATCATGAATGGCATCTGGGCCATCTGCGAGGAGACCTACTGGGGAGTTCCCGCACATGTCGGCGCTCAAAAGAAAGGCCCCGGTCTACCCGATGTCGCAGAGCCGACCGTGGATCTGTTCGCGGCAGAAACCGGGATGCTCCTGGCCTGGGTCGATTATCTCCTGGGGGAGGAGCTTGACCGTATCTCCCCGCTCATCACGGAGCGGATTCATTACGAGGTCCAGCGCCGGATTCTTTCAGTCAACCTGAAAAGAGATGATTTCTGGTGGATGGGCTTTAGCGGCCGGATGGTGAACAACTGGAATCCCTGGATCTGCTCCAACTGGCTGACAGCTGTGCTGATCCTGGAAAATGACCCGGAAAGAAGGATTCGGTCCGTCCATAAGATCCTGAGATGCCTGGACAATTTTCTCAATCCCTATCCGAGGGATGGCGGGTGCGACGAAGGTCCGGGCTACTGGAACCGCGCCGGAGCCTCGCTGTACGATTGCCTGGAGCTGTTGGCCAGTGCTTCAAAAGGGAATATTGACATATTTGATGAGCCGCTGATCAGGGAGATAGGCCGTTACATCTACCGTGTCTACATCAACGAGCAGTACTTCATCAATTTCGCCGATGCTGCGGCCAAGCTGAATCCTGATGCCAGCGTTGTTTTCCGGTTCGGGAAGAGAATCGGAGACGCGGACATGACGGGATTTGGAGCATTCCTGGCCCGGAAGCAGAATCTCGGGAAAGACCACCTAAGAGGCGGCTGGGGCTGCTTGGGAAGAGTCCTGCCCGCTCTTTTTTATCTGGATGAGCTGCTGGAGACCGAGCCTAAAGAAATTCTGTTGAGAGATTTCTGGCTGCCGGAGCTTCAGGTCATGGGAGCGAGGTCTACAGAGGGCTCGACAAAGGGCTTTTATGTCGCGGCCAAAGGCGGACACAACGCAGAAAGTCATAATCACAATGATGTGGGGAATTTTATCGTCTACGCAGATGGATATCCGGTGCTCATCGATGTCGGCGTGGAGACCTACACCGCCAAAACCTTCAGCTCCAGGCGATATGAGATCTGGACCATGCAGTCCGCTTTCCACAATCTCCCCACCATCAACGGCATTATGCAGAAAAACGGCCGGGAGTTCCAAGCCAGGGACATAAGCTACAAGGCAGGAAAGAAACGAGCTGTGTTCAGCCTGGATATATCCCGAGCCTATCCAGAAGAGGCGAAAGTCAAATCCTGGATGCGGGCGGTCACTCTCGAGCGGGGGAAGCGCGTCGCCATTCATGACCGGTACCAGTTCGATGAGGTGAAAGGGAACTTGCAGATGACTTTGATGAGCTGGCGGAAGCCCGTTCTCGAAGAGGAAGGAAAGATCAGGTTAGAGAATCCTGAAGGAATTAAAGGCTTGAAGCCTGTTTTCATTCTGTATGATCAAAACAGGTTCAGAGCCGAATTTGAAACGATTCATCTCGAAGATGCTCGGTTGAGGTCTTCCTGGGGGGATGAGCTGTTCAGAATAATCCTCACCGCCAGGCAGAGGCTTCTCAAAGACGAGTTCACAATTCGAATAGAACGCTAGAAAAGGATAAAATTCACTTCCCTTTTCTCCAGAACATGAAGGTCCCAATTATCGGAATGTGCGGAAGACGCGATTTTCGCATGGGGAACGTTCCCGCACTCACCAGACAGGCATCTTCGACTGTGTAGAAAGCCTTAGGATTGAATGTTTTTATGATCTCCGTGACTTTTTCAAAATCTTGGCGCTTGATAATCATGTAAATGACGTTCACTTTACCCTTGACGCCTTGAGCTTCCATGCTGGTCACACCATAGCCTTTTGACCGGAGGCGACCGATCAACTCAGTGGCATCTTTTTGCGTGATGATCCGGATGATTGAATTCCCTATCGCGATTCTCTTTTCGATCTGCAGGCCGATGAAAGTCCCCATGGCAAAACCCGCTCCGTAAGCGATGTAACAAACCCAGTTGTTCAAGTTCTGCATGATGACTCGTATAGCCAGAAGCCAGATGATCACTTCGACAAAACCGACCACCGGAGCCAGGAATTTGAGCCCTCTGGAGACAAAAACAATGCGGATTGTTCCTAAGCTGACATCAAGAACCCTGGCAAGAAATATTAGAAGAGGCAGAATAATCCATGTGAATGCATTCGAGCCAATCACTGACTCTGCGTTCATCCGAGTTCTCCTTGAATGATTTCTCGAAACCTTCTATATAATTATATATTTTTTTTCTTTTATGTCATGAGAATTCTAAATATTTCAAAGTAAAAAAATAAGTAGAAATGGGGGACAGAAAAAGTGCGCAATCGCCTATTATTCAATTTTTTTAATCCTCAAAACTGAAGAAGATAAGTATTTGAATGTCCCATCCATGCTGAAGTTGATCGGCTGGAATTCCTCCTCCAGAATCTCAGCAGATCACACATTTTTTATATAAAGCGATTCTTATGCTATCATATAGGCTGTTGTTGTCACCGGAAGGAGAAAAGATGAAGTTTCATACTGCACTTCGGCCCTGGGCGATAAGGCGCCTGGAGAAGATCGAACAGGTGGATCTGATCATCGGCATCCCCTGCTTCAACAATGACTCGACCGTCGACCATGTGATCGACATGGCCAGCGAGGGAATTGCCAAGCACTACCGAGATTTGAAAGCAGTGGTGATAATCTCCGACGGCGGTTCCACTGATGATACCAGAGAGATTGCCCGGGACAAGACTGTGTACCCGTTCATCGAAAAGCTAGTCACCATTTACCGGGGATTGCCGGGCAAAGGAAGTGCTCTCCGAATGATATTCGAATCCGCGAATTCGCTCGATGCCAAAGCCTGTGTTCTCTGCGATGCTGACCTGCGGAGCATCACACCAGATTGGATCAAGGCTCTTGCCGACCCTGTTTTGGAGCACGGACATGATTTTGTCGCGCCCGTTTATTCCAGGTATAAATACGACGCCACGATCACCAACAACATCGCTTATAACCTCACGCGGGCTCTATTCGGCAAGCGGGTTCGCCAGCCCATAGGAGGCGACTTCGGCCTCTCGCAGGAAATGATCGACCACTACTTCTACTGCGGCCAGGATATTTGGGTGACAGACATCGCCAAGTTCGGGATTGATATCTGGATGACGATCACAGCCATCGTATCCGGAAAGTCTGTATGTCAGGCCTATCTCGGGACCAAGGTGCATGATGTCAAAGACCCTCTGGAAAACCTCGGCCCCATGTTCAGGCAGGTGGTGCATCCGCTCTTCCAGCTTATGGAAACCTACGCCGAGTTATGGAAGGATATAAAAGAAAGCACTTCCGTTCCAGTGTACGGAGAGCCTCTCACACAGGAACCCGAGCCTTTCTCCGTTGATCTGCCGGGAATGGTAGAGAATTACAAGGAAGGATTTAAAAACCTATCTGTTTTCTGGGAAACAATCATCAACTCGGAAAGTTTCGCAGTCCTCAAATCCCTGGCCAAAAACAGGAAGAAAGACCATTTTTATATGCCCACGGAGGACTGGGTGAAGATAGTCTATGATTTCGCTTCTACTTTCCATCGCTGGAAGAGGGACAGAGGGAAGCTTGTCGAGATCATGCGTCCTCTGTATTATGCCCGTGTGGCTTCATTCATTAACGAGACCAAAGACATGAACAACGCCCAGGCAGAGGAAGTTATCGAAAGGCAGGCTCAGACGTTTGAACAATTGAAGCCGTACCTGCTCGAGATGTGGGACGAGGAATGATCTTTAAGTGCCATGAAAAAATCCACTCCATTGAAAATCCTGTTTGCTTCTTCTGAGGTCGCTCCGTTCGCCAAGACCGGCGGATTGGCCGACGTGTCTGGTTCTTTGCCCGCCGCCCTGGCTTCTTTGGGCCATCAAGTCGTTGTCGTCATGCCCCTCTACCGTTCCGTGATGGAGGGTCCGTTTGAATTAAAAAGTACGGAAGGGACGCTGGAGGTTCCTTACAGGGGGCAGGTTTTGAAAGATAAGGTTTTTTATTCCGAGCTCGAACCCAACCTTTCGATTTACTTTATTAGGAAAAATGAATTTTTTGACCGAAGTATGCTCTACAGTACACCCGAAGGAGACTACTTCGACAACGCGGACCGGTTCATTTACTTCAGCCGGGGAATCTTAAACCTGACCAAGCTTATCGGTTTCAAGCCGGACATCATCCACTGCAATGACTGGCAGACAAGTCTCGTCCCGTCTTACCTGAAGAGCCTGTATATGTATGATCCTTTTTTTGAGGGAGTGCGAACCATCCTCACCATCCATAACCTGGCGTACCAGGGAGTTTTTCCATCGGAATACATGGCTGTCAGTGGGCTGCCATCGGAGTTTTACTCGCTTAGCGGATTTGAGTATTACGGGAAGATGAATTTTTTAAAGGGGGGGATTGTCTTTGCTGATATCATCTCCACGGTGAGCAAGAAGTATGCCTCGGAGATACAGACTCCGGAATTCGGGCATGGATTGGAAGGCATCCTTAAGGAGAGGAGCGGCGATGTCCACGGTGTGCTGAACGGCGTCGATTATAGAGAATGGAATCCTGAAACAGACTCCCACATCATCGTTAACTACAACGAAAAAGATTTGTCAGGCAAAGTGAAATGTAAAAAAGACCTGATCAAGGTTTTCAAGTTGAAGGGTTCTGAAAATACTCCGCTCGTTGGGATCGTCAGCCGGCTGGCCGCACAGAAGGGATTCGATATCCTCACCGAAGCTGTGGATAAGCTGGTGGAGCTTGGGTTCCTTATGGTTCTACTGGGAACCGGTGATGAAATCTATGAGAAGGAGTTTAAGGAGATAGGAAAGAAACATAGGGGACGCGTCGGAGTCAAGATCGCTTTTGATAATGCGCTGGCCCACAAGATCGAAGCCGGAACAGATATGTTCCTCATGCCTTCACGCTATGAGCCATGCGGACTGAATCAAATGTACAGCATGAAGTATGGGACCATTCCTGTGGTGCGTGCCACCGGGGGTCTGGATGACACCATAAAAGAATTTGACACCAAGACCGGGATCGGGAATGGTTTTAAATTTGCTGAGTACTCCTCGCAGGCCTTGATAAATAAGATGAAAAGAGCGCTGGATGTTTACCGCAACCAAAAGCTCTGGTTGAGACTGGTCATGAACAGCATGAAGGAAGACTTTTCATGGCAGAGATCAGCTCGGACATATGAAAAGATATACCAGAAAGCCTTGGCCAGAAAGTAGGATTTCTATTCCAGAAGATCCTGCGATTCTGAGGAACGAGGTCGGACCGGAATTATATCTGGATTTGCCGGAGATGGGAAAGAAAGGACTGCTGTCCTAGCGTTTTGGCTGTAGTAAGGTTTGAGAGGTCATTTCGTGGCCCAAAAAAAGGAAAAGCCGCTTCAAATGCCTGATACAAAAAAAGTAGGCCATGTGGTTCACGGACCAACTCTGTTTTCCGATTATGACATTTATCTGTTCAAACAGGGAAGTTCTTTCCAGTTATACGAGAAGATGGGATCGCATCTGATGACTGTGGAGACCAAAAAGGGTGTTTATTTTGCTCTGTGGGCCCCGAACGCCGAAAGGGTCAGCGTGATTGGAGATTTCAACGAGTGGGATCCGGAGGCTCATTCTCTGGCGATCAGATGGGATGGATCGGGAATCTGGGAAGGATTCATTCCCGGCTTGGCCAAGGGAGAGCTTTACAAGTTTAACGTCGCCTCAAGGAAGAGGAAATACAGAGTGGATAAAGGAGATCCCTTCGGTTTTTACTGGGAAATCTCTCCCCGAACGGCTTCCGTCGTCTGGGATCTGGATTATGAGTGGAATGATGAGAAGTGGATGTCAGCGCGCGGCCAGCACAACCCCCTGGATTCTCCTGTATCTGTCTATGAGGTTCACCTGGGTTCCTGGAGGAGGATTCCTGAAGAAGAGAACCGTGTTTTGAATTATAAGGAGCTGGCGTCTCAGCTTGTGGAATACGTGAAGGACATGGGCTTCACACATGTTGAATTTTTACCGGTAATGGAACATCCTTTCTACGGGTCCTGGGGATACCAGGTGGGAGGATATTTTGCTCCCACCAGCCGGTACGGCAATCCCCAAGACTTCATGTTTCTCATCGATTGTCTACATCAGAATGATATAGGGGTGATCCTGGACTGGGTCCCATCCCATTTCCCTTCCGATGAACATGGGCTGACCTATTTTGACGGAACACACCTTTACGAACATAAAGATCCAAGAAAGGGTTTTCATCCGGATTGGAAAAGTAACATTTTTAATTATGGCCGGAATGAAGTGAAGAATTTTCTCATAAGCAACGCCTTTTTCTGGGTGGACAAGTATCATGCGGACGGGATTAGGTTAGATGCCGTAGCTTCCATGCTCTACCTGGACTATTCCAGGAAAGAAGGCGAGTGGATTCCCAATGAATTCGGAGGAAGGGAGAACCTCGAGGCCATTTCCTTTATCAAACGGCTGAACGAAGCCCTCTATCAGAGGTTCCCGGATGTCCAGATGATAGCCGAGGAATCAACAGCCTGGCCTATGGTAACTAAGCCCGTCTATCTCGGTGGTCTGGGATTTGGGATGAAATGGAACATGGGCTGGATGCACGATATCCTGGAGTACTTTTCTAAAAATCCCGTTCACCGCAAACATCACCACAACCAGCTCACGTTCAGCATATGGTATGCTTTCTTTGAAAATTTTATCCTACCCCTCTCCCACGATGAGGTGGTCCATGAAAAAAGCTCTCTGCTGAGCAAGATGCCAGGAGATGACTGGCAGAAGTTCGCCAACCTCCGTCTTCTCCTTGGATATCTCTATACTCATCCGGGAAAAAAACTCCTGTTTATGGGGGGGGAGTTTGGACAGAGAAAAGAGTGGATTCATGATGAGAGTCTGGAATGGCACCTGCTCCAGTACGCACCTCATCAAGGGATTCAGAGATGGGTCAGGGATTTGAATCGATTCTATCGGAGCGAGCCGGCCCTGTACGAGCTTGATTTTGTTCCGGGTGGCTTTGAGTGGATAGATATCAGTGACTGGGAAAAGAGTATCATCGGTTTCGTGAGAAAAGGGAAGACATCCAGTGACACCATAGCCGCTGTGTGTAATTTCACCCCCATTATGCGGTCCAATTACAGGGTTGGTGTTCCTTCGGACGGATTCTGGAGGGAAGCGCTCAACAGCGATGCAGAGGTGTACGGAGGGAGCGGGCATGGCAATCTAGGCGGAGTTGAGGCGGAGAACAAGAAGGCTCATGGCAGACCCTATTCTATTTCCTTGAGCTTGCCGCCCTTGAGCATCCTTATTCTTAAAAAGGATTAGTGAGAGAATGGATGCTTTCACTTCAAGGAAAAGATATAAGGATCCTAAAAGGAATTGATAAAACCAGGCCAGAGCAAGGGTCACTTTGTTAAATAATCCGCATCTTTTCTAACAGTTGGATAGATACAGGTCAACCATTTATCGTTTTGTTCTGAACCTTCGATCAAGCAAAAAGCAACTCTGCGGAAAAAAATGAAAGATTAAAATTTTATCTTTACTATTGACATATGAAACTATGATACAATATAGCTAAATTATAGATTCAAACATCAGCGAAAATTACTTCTTCGGAGTGAAATAAAATTGAACAGGAGAACATCATGAAAGAAAAAGTGGGAGAAACTGCAGGACAGATATGGGATCTTCTAAAGAAAAAAGGAGAAGTTAACATGGCCGAGGTGCCCAAACTTCTCAAAGAGAAATCCGCTGTTGTCTATCAAGCCATCGGCTGGCTTGCCCGTGAGAATAAAATCGAGTACCGAAAAGCAGCCACAAAGACATTCGTTTCCCTAGCTGAGTCTGAGAAAATTCTGTAGCTGTCCTCTTGCCAGACCCAAAATATGTCAGACCGATAAAAGGGAGAAAAATTCAAAAAGACGTTCAAAATATTTGAGTTGAAATTCAATAATTCGGTCTCTCACATAGAGAGAATCCGGCACTTCCGTTCTCCAAAATAGACATTTCAGGATGAAGGACTACATCTGCATTCACGGTCATTTTTACCAGCCACCAAGAGAGAATCCCTGGTTGGAAGAAGTCGAGGTCCAGGATTCGGCCTATCCCTTCCACGATTGGAATGAGCGCATTGCCGCCGAATGCTATGCTCCGAACTCTGCATCTCGTATTCTTGATTCAGAAAAAAACATCGTCGACATCATCAATAACTACGCTAAGATAAGCTTTAATTTTGGCCCTACCCTTCTTTCCTGGATGGAAAAGAACACTCCTGAAGTTTACCGGGCTGTTATCGACGCAGATAAAGAGAGCCAGGGCCGGTTTTCTGGGCATGGCTCTGCTCTTTCCCAGGCTTACAGCCATATGATCATGCCGCTGGCGAACTCCAGGGATAAACGCACCCAGATCGTCTGGGGGATAAAGGATTTTGTGCACCGGTTTGGAAGGAAGCCTGAAGGGATGTGGCTGCCGGAGGCAGCTGTGGATGTCGAAACTCTGGATATAATGGCCGAATGCGGAATCGGATTCACTGTTCTTGCCCCTCACCAGGCCAAACGATTCCGAAAAATTGGCGAAAAAGATTGGACCGATGCAAAAAAAGGAACGATAGACACTCGGTCGGTGTATCGGTGCCTTCTTCCTTCAGGAAGAACTATTTTCCTCTTTTTCTATGATGGCGTGATATCCAACGAGATTGCATTTGGTGATTTATTAAAGGATGGAGAAAAGTTTGCCCAAAGATTGCAGGCCGCATTCTCAAAAGGGCAAAATAGACCTCAGATCGTTCACATCGCCACCGATGGGGAGACGTTTGGGCACCACCACCGTTTCGGTGAGATGGCCCTGGCCTACTGTCTTGACCGGATCGAAACAAGCCGCTCCACCTTCCTCACTGTGTATGGAGAGCATATGGAGAAATATCCTCCCGACTATGAGGTGGAAATAGTGGAAAACACTTCCTGGAGCTGCGTTCATGGAGTGGAAAGGTGGAGGAGTCATTGTGGATGCAGCACTGGACGTCACCCCGGCTGGACACAAAAATGGCGCACCCCTCTCCGGGAAGCCATGGATTGGCTCAGAGATCGATTGGATTCAGTTTACCAGGACAGGATGTCAGCTCTTACGGAAGATCCTTGGAAAGCAAGAGAAGATTACATAGATGTGGTTCTGGACAGGTCAAAGGAAAATGTGGAAGTCTTTTTCCGTGATCATATGTCTTCGATGCTTTCTCTGGGGAAAAAAATAGAAGCCTTGAAACTTCTGGAGATGCAGCGGAATTCCATGCTCGGGTTTACGAGCTGCGGCTGGTTTTTTGATGACATTTCAGGTATTGAAGCTGTCCAGGTGATGCAGTATGCCGCTCGAGCCATCCAGCTAACAAGGGACACAGGAGGAGAGGATTTTGAGGCGGAATTCATTAATATCCTTGAGAAAGCTCCCAGCAATGTCCCTAAGTTCAAGAATGGAGCCGCCGTTTATGAAAAACTTGTCCAGCCTGCTGTCCTGGATCTTATCCGAGTGGGAGTTCATTATGCGGTGTCGTCTCTGTTCGAGGAGTATCCTGAGACAATAAAGATCGGAGCCTACATCTCCAGCAGTGATATCTATGATTTGACAGAATCTGGGCGAGAGAAGCTGGCAGTGGGAAAAGCCCGTTTGCTATCAGAAATCACCTGGGATGAGGAAAACATAAGCTTTGCTGTCCTGCATTTTGGCGACCACAATCTCATTGGAGGCGCCAGAAAGTTTACCGATGATTCTTCCTTTTTGTCACTGCAAGGGGAAATAAAAGAGGCCTTTACTAAGAGCGACATACCTGAGGTGATCCGTTTGATGGATAAGCATTTTGGAACCCACAATTATTCTCTTTGGCACTTATTCAAGGATGAAAAGCGAAAGGTGCTGAATCAAGTCCTCACTTCCACGCTGGAGGAGATGGAGACATCCTTCCGACAGCTTTATGAGGATCAGTACTCCGTGATGCAGGCTTTGAGAGAGAACCGAGTTCCTCTGCCCAGGGCATTTTCAACCACCGTTGAGTTCATCCTCAACACGGATTTCCGAAGGCTAATGGAGGATGAGGAGTTTGACATGGAGCGTCTTCAAAACCTGGTTGAAGAGTTTACAAAGTGGGGCCTTCAACCCGATAGAGCTCTATTAAGCTTCGTCACCAGCAAAAAAGTCGACCGGCTCATGGAAGAAATTTCTGAAAAACCGCAGAACCTTTCTCTCTGGAAGACTGTGATTGATTTTTTGGAGATTCTGAGAGATTTCCCGTTGGATTTAGACCTGTGGAGGAGCCAGAATATCTACTTCAAGGTCTGCCATCAATTGAGAAGTGAAATGGAAAAAAGAAGCCGTGACGGCAACGAGGATGCGCAAAAATGGGTGGATTACCTTAGCATGATGGGAGAATACCTGAGAGTGAAATGTCTCTAATATCCTTGGTCGCAGGCAAGGTGATACACAATTCTGAAATTTCCTTTAAAGGTGAGAGAAAAGAATGAGAGAAAGAGGGAGCGGCATCTTCCTTCATATCACATCCCTTCCTTCAATTTTCGGCATCGGAGACTTGGGGCCCTGGGCCTACAGGTTTGTGGATTTTTTGGCGGAGGCGAAACAAGGTTACTGGCAGATTCTTCCTTTGAATCCCACTGAGCCCGCGTTCGGGAATTCCCCTTACCACAGCTATTCCGCTTTTGCCTGCAATCCTTTGCTCCTCAGCCCGGATCTGATGTTCCGGGAAGGACTGCTCACTGAGGAAGACATTATTCCAGACAAACGCTTTTGTTCCAAGCGTGTTGACTACAATTCTGTCGTTGCCTTCAAGAGAAAACTCTTTCAAACAGCCTTCCAGCGTTTTGAACAGAGAAAAGACAAGCATGACTTTGAACAATTCTGCGGGGAAAACAGTTCATGGCTGGATGATTTTGCCTTTTTCCTGGCTTTGAAAGAACATTTCAAAAAAAAGGTCTGGTCCGATTGGCCCCTGGATGTAAGGGATAGACAGGAGGGAGCTCTCCTGCCGTTGAAGAAGGCGCTTCATGATAAGATGGAAAAAGAGAAATTTCTTCAGTATATGATTATCCAGCAGTGGAACGCCCTGAGAAACTACTGTCAGGAGAAAGGCATACGGATCATCGGAGACATTCCCGTTTATGTCAACTATGATAGCGTTGACCTCTGGACGCATCCCGAGCTCTTTAAGCTGGACCAGGCCAAAAGGCCTTACGCAGTTGCTGGTGTTCCGCCTGATTATTTCAGCGCGATCGGCCAGTTTTGGGGAAATCCCCTTTACCGCTGGGACATTCTGCAGGAGAGGGAATATGACTGGTGGGTCCAGAGAGTGGGCCATAACCTGAGGCTATTTGATGTCGTCAGGATCGACCACTTCCGTGGCTTTGTGGGGTACTGGGAAATCCCGGCCGATGAGAATAATGCTGTCAAAGGGGAGTGGAAGATGGCTCCGGCTGAAGATTTTTTCCGTGTCTTGAAGGATAAAAATCCACACCTGCCCCTTATTGCGGAGGACCTGGGCATCATTACTCCAGATGTAAGAGAAGTGATGGAGCATTTCGCTTTTCCAGGGATGAAAGTTCTCCTTTTTGCCTTTGGAGAGGATGATTCCATGCATCCCTATCTTCCCCACACTTACGATGAGAATTGCGTGGTTTACACGGGGACCCACGATAACAACACGGTGAGAGGATGGTTTGAGCGAGAGGCCAAACCGGCGGAGAAAAAAAGGGTGTTTCGTTATATAGGCCGCAAGGTCAAAAAAAGAGAAATCCACTGGGAATTCATAAGGTTGGCCATGCAGTCAGTGGCCAAAACAGCGGTCATACCCATGCAGGATGTTCTGGGTCTGGGGAAGGAAGCCAGGATGAACCTTCCGGCGACCGGCAAGGGCAACTGGGAATGGCGGCTTTTACCCTCTCAGATCACATCTCATCTGGCAAAGAAAATCTCAAGTATAACTGAGACCTATGGAAGAGCCTATTTATCTTTGGCTTCCCGCAAAAACTGAGCGGCCTCCTCTGGTATGCTGGGATTGATGTAGAAGCCGCTTCCCCATTCGAAGCCCGCTATTCGAGTCATGCGGGGAATGATCTCAATATGCCAGTGATAATCGTACTTGAGAGTTTCCCATTTTCCGGCGAGCTTCGGTTTAGCCTCGGTATTCGGAGATGTGTTCAGGACATAATTGTAGGGTGGGTCTTGAAGTACTATTTTGAGACGGTACAGGATATCCTTGATGAATGAGGAGAATTTCTCCAGGTCTTCATCAGAAGCCTCTGCATAGCTGTGGTTGTGTTGGATGGGCGCGATGAACACTTCGAACGGAAACCGTGAGGCATAAGGAGCGACAGCGATAAATCCGTTTTCTTGGGCGATAACTCTTTTTTTATCAAATATATCCTGCTGGATTAGGTCACATATCAAGCAGCGCTCTTTGATGTCGTAATGTTTCTTCGCGGTCTCAAGTTTAATCTTGACGTTCTGCGGTACGATCGGTGTGGCAATCAACTGAGAATGGGAATGGGCCAGAGACGCGCCCGCTCTTTTGCCGTGATTCTTGAAAACAAGGACATATTTAAACCGAGTGTCCTTGTAAAGGTCTCTCAATCGTCCCCGGTAGGCCTGAAGAACCCATTTGAATTGTTCTTCAGGGAGGTCAGCAAAAGTCACATCATGAATCGGAGTTTGGATGATGACCTCATGAGCTCCCACGCCTTCGATCATATCGTAGTAACCAACGCCGGTCCTTTTTCCCTCTGGCCCGATGTTGAGCGCGGGAAATTTATTGGGAACCACTCTCACTTTCCACCCAGGTGTGTTGGGTTGTGTATGAGGATCTCTGACGGCCCATATCTCGGGTGGCGTCTGGGATTCGTTCCCTTCACAAAAGGGGCAGAGCTTGATGTGGTTGTATTTGGTGGTGTCATGTAAATCCGATGGGCGTGCCGTCCGTTCTGTGGATATGATGACCCAGCGGTCCTGCAAAGGATCATACCTGAATTCTGGCATTTCTATCTCCTTCTTATCATTAGATCACTTTTCCATCCGGAATGACCGCATTTTTAGGGATGACAATGATCCCATCACGAATCACGGAATTTTCTAAATCTTCATCTCTTATATTACGGGAGTTGATGAGCCTAACTCCATTCCCAATCCGTACATTTTTATCGATGATGGCATTGCGAATTTCGCAGTTTTTGCCAATTCCGACATCGGGAATTCCTTCTTTTTTATTTTGAGAGAATTCTTGTTCCGATTCGAAAAAATCCGCGCCCATGAGGACTGCGCGCTCTATCATGGAGTTCTCCCCGATACGGGATCGAATCCCGATGATGGACTGGTTTATTCTGGCGCGGTCGATGATGCTCCCTTCGCACAGAATGGAATTCTGGACTTCAGAAAATATAATTTTGGAACCGGGAAGGAAGCGGGCGTGGCTGAAGATCAACCTGTCTTCATCATAAAAATTGAATTGAGGCAGCGGCTGGGTTAGGTCAAGATGGGCTTCAAAGAAGCTGCGAATCGTCCCGATGTCTTTCCAGTAGCCATCGAAAAAGTAGGCATAGACATCATGCTGACTCAAAGCAGAGGGAATAACCTCTCGACCGAAATCCTCTAAGGTGGTACTGGACAACAGCTCGTTCAGGATCTCCCACTTGAATAGATAAATTCCCATGGAAGCCAGATGAGTCCTTCCGGCGGCCTCAAGATGAAACTGGCTGAAGATCTTCTCATCCACTTGTGTGATATCCAGCAAGGATGGCTCTCTTGGCTTTTCGTGGAATTCGGAGATTCTCCCGTTTTTCTCAACTTTCATCACGCCGAATTCCGACGCTCTATCGTAAGGAACAGGATAAACGGATATGCTGACATCTGCGTTTTTTTCCAGGTGAAAGTCAATGAATTTGCGGTAGTCCATACGATAGAGATGGTCGCCCGAGAGAATAAGGACCAGGTCCCCTTCAGTGCGCAGGAACCGCAGGTTTTGCCGGACCGCATCAGCTGTTCCCTGATACCAATCCGGACTTTCCAGGGTTTGGGTAGCGGAAAGAACCGTGATGAAGTCTTTGCTGAAGTTATCAAAGTGGTAGGTAAGGAAAATATGACGGTGAAGCGATTCGCTGCTGAACTGGGTGAGTACGAAGATCTTGCGCAGCCCTGAATGGACGCAGTTGCTGATCGGAAAATCGATGAGACGGAACCTTCCCGCGATCGGGACTGCGGGTTTGCTCCTTTTTTTGGTGAGAGGATAAAGCCGACTTCCCTGGCCGCCGGCCAGAATAATCGTTATAACCTTGGCCACAGAAGCATTACCTTTTCTTTATATAGAGAGAAATTTAACGAAAATGAATCAAAAAGTAAAGGGATTTTACTCTGTCTATACGTTCTCCTGCTCCACCGTTTCTTTCAGTTTGTCGAGAAAGTCGGGGATAGCGGATGTCACGCGGTTCCAGTTGGGAATAAGAGGCAGGTAAAGAGGATTCTCCTGAAACTCTTTTCCTGCGATCTGGATGGCCTTGGTGAATGCCTCCACCATCGTTGTCTCCTGGTGGCGGTCAAAATGGAGCCCATTGATCGCCGCGTCATCGTGGTAGCGTTTGATAGCGTCCTGAGCGGTGCGGAGGTAATTGACCACAAGGGTGTTGAGAAGGCTTTCGCTCATAGCCGCTCCCTCGATAGCGAGATTCCTGAGGATGGCCTTGGCGATGTCGATGGACATCTTCATCAACCCTGTCTTAGGATTCTCGGCAGAGAGGGGCTGATGCTTGTGTTCATAGGTTTCGCAGAGTTCGACCTGACAGATTCTTTTAAGGGCACAGTTGCGGTAGACTTCTGCCAGCGTCTCGATTTCTATTCCCCAGTCCGCAGGGATGCGGTTGATCCGGGCCAGGTCTGCGCTCATCGAGAATTCTCCTGCCAGTGGGTAGCGGAAACTGTCTAAGTAGACAAGCAGAGGCAGAGGCCCGAACAGCTTTTCCAGACTTCGGATGATCGGGGTGACGAACAGGCGGGTCACCCGGCCGTGCATGCGGTTGGTGACGCGGGCGTAATATCCCTTACAGAAAGCATAATCTATGTTGGGGGATGCCACCGGATAACACAGCCTTCCCAGAAGTTCTCTGGAATAATTAACGATGTCGCAGTCATGGAGCGCAATGACTTTGCTCTCTTCTCGAGAAAGAATATAACCGTAAGCCGTCCAGCAGGAACGGCCTTTGCCATCCTCACCCACAAAGAGCCCATTCTTTTCTAAAAGTCTGTAAAGTTTTCCGATGGCTGGACCGGTGTTCCAGATAATCCGGGTCCTTTGCGGAAAAGTGGAGAAGAACTTTTTGGCTCTTTTAAACTGTTCTGCATCTGTCCTTCCCATGGTCACCACGATCTCATTGAGGTAGGTCACATTTTGGATATCCTCGACGATTTGTTTTATGGCCGGGGCTTCCAGCTCCGCATACGTGGAGGGAAGAACCAGAGCTACCGGACGGTGGCGGTTGAATTCCGTCAGTTCATTTTCCATCCGGTCCAGATCGACATTTCCGAACCTGTGGAACGTGGTCACGACTCCGGTTTGATAAAAATCTGCCATTTTACTCTCCTTTGATGAAGATTCAAGCGCTATACAGTTGTATTCACTAATTCCAATACGGCTTCATTCCAACCGGCGGGGCCGATCCCGGGAGCGAAACGCAAGCTGGGAAGTTTGACCTCCGGATCATAGCTTCCATCCGGCTTTTGAACCAGGACCGGGTGATCCGCAGCCCGGAGCATGGACTGGTCATTGAGACTGTCTCCCAGGGCGATGGTCTCGATATGTTCTGAGTTTTTCCTGTAAATATCCGTGAGCAGCCTGAACGCGACTCCCTTGTCGTTTTCTCCCATGAGATGAAAGAAGCGTCCGCCGCGAGTGACCTGAAAGTTGGAGAGGCCGGCTGCCTTCTGTATTTTTTTGAGTAGGTTTTCTTCATCCAGAAGAAAAGGCTCATCGTATTCTCTTTTTTTAGCCAGCCTGGCCTCCTCTGTGGATAAACCACAGAGGCGGGCTACCTCCTCATCGGACAAATCCCCGAATCCTTTAAGCGCGAGCCCGAGGGAGTCGCGAATCCGGCTCAGGATTTCTCTGAGATGAGAATAGGGTGTGCCGAGTTCGATGACGAGGTAATTGTTTTTTTCTCTTTCAAAGCAAAATTTGTGAGAGAAATATCCTTTAGGGATGAAAATGGCACCGCCGTTTTCAGAGATGAAAGGATGGTCATTCTGCAGCTCCTGCCTCCACTTCTCGATTTCAGCCCTGGTCTTGCTGGTGCAGATGATGAGAGGGATGTGTCTCTCTTTTAAGGCCTTCAAGGCAGGAAGAGCCGGCTTGAAGGAATAGGTGTGGTGGTCCAGGAGAGTCCCGTCCAGGTCTGTGAAAATAAGCACGGAAGAGTGTTTTTGAGTGTGAATTCCAGCCAAAATTTCTCCCCGAATGATTTAATTTAATGGATTAGCGCTGAATAATAGTATGTTTTCATCATCATATTAATGAAATTGTTTTCTATTGTCAAAGCAACAGGTAAAACACGCTGAGATGGAACCGGTGTACATGCTCAATAATTCGGTAACGCTTTTTGAGTGTCATTTCGAACGGAGTGGAACATTCTCATGAAAATTAATGTATTCTCTCTTATGGGATTGCCACGCTGAGCTCGCAATGACACTTTTATCTTTGACAGATAGAAAAAAGTTTTACCTAATGACTGAGCATAAACAACCGGTCCATTTAAAATTACTTTGCGAGCGGGTGAAATGTCAGCTAAAATACCTTTGGGGACGAGCGAGGATTGATTTTCAAAAGCAATTTGAATACAAATGCATAAGATGGTTTTAGGAAGGATAAGATCAATCCCGCGGATTAATACTCGAGGAGGGCGATAAAATGAGCAGCCGGCTTGTGGTTTACGGCCCGAATGATGTGCTCAAGGAGCTCGCAAAATACCCGACCACGTTGGCCACGGATAAGAAAAAATAATAAAATCATGAGAATGATCAGATTATCCAAAATATCTCATATAAATTTCTGTTTTTTTTCATAAGGGAGGAACAAATTGTCCAATTCAAGTGAAAAACCAATCGGAGGGGCAGAGCTTTCTTCGGGAAGACCTGTTTATGAAAATGCGATGAAAAAAGTGTTTCATTTTAGGAAAAGGAGGTCCAAAAAGACAGGGCTTCCTCCAGGAACTCCGGTCTATGTCGGCGAGAGAAAGGATGAAAAGGTCAGGATTTCAGTCCTGGATTATGACGAGAAGCAGTGCCAAGAAAAGGAAGTCAAAGATGTCGAGGAATGTTTTCCGTTTAAAGACACATCCACGGTCACCTGGATCAACATCGACGGTATCCATAAGGTCGATATTATCGAGAAGATTGGGAAAAATTTTGGCCTTCATCCTCTCATTCTTGAGGACATAGTAAATACCGAGCAGCGGCCCAAAATCGAAGATTTCGGTGATTACATGTATATTGTGCTCAAAATGCTCTATCATGATGAGAATACCGGGGAGATCAAAATCGAACAGGTCAGCCTGATCCTAGGCGAGAATTTCGTTATCTCCTTCCAGGAAAGGGAGGGAGATATCTTCAACCCCGTGAGAGAGAGGATAAGAAAAGGAAAAGGACGCATCCGGAAGATGAAGGCAGATTATCTGGCTTATGTCCTGCTGGATGCGATTGTCGACAGTTACTTTTTTATCCTGGAAAAGACAGGAGAACAGATCGAGGACCTCGAGGAAAAAGTCGTATCCCAACCTAAACCTGAGACTCTGCAGGAAATCCACAAGTTAAAAAGAATGATGATTTTTTTGCGAAGGTCAGTGTGGCCTCTCAGAGAGGTCATCAGCATTATCGAAAGAGGAGAGTCATCCCTCATCCAGGAATCGACACGTATCTATCTCCGTGATGTTTATGACCATACGATTCAGGTGATCGATTCAGTCGAGACTTTCCGCGACATGCTTTCCGGGATGCATGATACTTACCTCTCGAGTATCAGCAACCGGATGAACGAGATCATGAAGGTGTTGACCATCATCGCCACGATATTCATCCCGTTGACTTTTATCGCGGGAATTTACGGCATGAATTTTAAATTCATGCCTGAGCTCGATTTGAGCTGGGGATACTTTGCTGTCTGGATAGTGATGGGCGCCGTGGCGGTGTTGATGGTGATTTTCTTCAGAAGAAAAAAGTGGTTATAGAACGCTGTGAAAGTGGAGATGAGTTTGGGCTGTGTTTAACTTCATGATCTTCAGAAGAGCCCATTGAACAAGGGATCGAAATGGGCAAAGAGGAGGGAATCAAATGGAGATTGTTCAAACATTCGCTGAATATGTTGCCCTTTTTTTAGAGGGCGTTGCTGTTCTGGTGATAATCATCGGAGCTGTCCAATCCTTAGTGATATACATACGGCAGGGTCTCATAAAAAGAACAGAATTAATCACTCTAATGCAGAGTCGTTTTAAACTCGGTCTCTCCCTATCTCTCGGACTCGGATTTTTGGTGGGGGCAGATGTGATTAAAACAGCGATCTCGCCCACATGGACGGAAATTGGGCAGCTTGCCGCCATTGTGGCCATACGTATTGTTCTCAATTTCTTCCTGATGCGGGATATGAGTATTGTCGAAGAGAAGATGAAGCCCTAAATTAATCTTGGCTGTGTGGCTTTTTGACTCTTGAGTTATGGTTCCTAGGCTTTGCGATCAACCTATTCACTCAATTTTTTGCCGCAGTGCGGGCAGGCCTTCCAGCCCTTTTCGGTGGGCTTTCCGCATTCAGGACAAACCGAATGGATCTTTGCGGCGCAGTAGGGACAAAAAACATAAGTCGAGGAGACCAGTTTCTCGCATTTTGGGCAGGTTTGTGTGGCCGGTTCTGATTTAGGAGCAAAAGCCGCATCCGACCGGAGGATCAGATAGATGATCAATCCGATTATATTGCCGATAAACACCAGCAGAGCCCACAATATTCCGTTCATTCCGCGGCGTTCCGCATCCCTGTACACCCAGACGATCACGAGTATCCATATGATCAGCAGTGCAAAAGAAAAGAGGGATGTGATGGAATAACGAAACGCAGAAGGATCGAAATAAAATGCCTTGAAATCCGGGAGACGGATTGATTTGATGGCTCCAGAAAAATGGCCAAATGGAGCAAATAAAAAAGGAGTAATATTCACCGCCAGCCATATAATAGCAATCACTAATAGGATGAGCCCTATTGTTTTTCCTGCTGATGTTGCCATGTTGACCTCCTTAGCCTTGCCCGAACCATTCTCGCGGCAAGGAATGATTTTCTATTTTAAGATGCATTGGCATTCATTGGGAAACCGCTGATATCCTGTTTTTTAGAACGGTATTTACGGATCAATACCGGCGCGAAGAAAAGCATCACGGCGTTCTGGATGACGAGTGTCAGGACCGCGGCTGATTTGAACGTCAGGCTTTCGTCCAGCTTGATTTCGCTTATAACAGGGATTGTGATGAACATAGTCAGGAGCGTGAGCGCAATGAGAACGGCCCAGACAAATATTGGGATGGGGCTGGCAGAAGCGCGAAGGGTGGATTTTCTCGCTTCGAATTGTTTTTTCAGCTCGGCATAGCATCTCTCCCGCGTTTTTTCCGCCAATTCAGGCGGAAGAACGGGCTTCGGCATGGCTTTCACGCCCATCCAGATTTTTTTAATGTCGTCCCGGAGTTGAGCACACTGTGCACAGTCGGCCAGGTGCTCTTCGACTATCTTGACCTCTTCCGGGCTCAACTCCTCATCCGAGGAAGCCATGATCAAGCGCTCGATGTCTTTACACCGCATTTGATTTCCTCATTATTGTTGGATTTTGTTTTATATTTGGAGAGCTCCTGTCGGAGCTTCTTGACAGCACGGTACATCAAGGATTTGACCGTACCGATGGGAACGTTGAGAATCTCGCTGATTTCCGCCTGCCGGAAACCCGCGATCTCTTTGAGCACGAACACGCGCCGCTGCCTCTCCGGGAGATTGTCCAGTGCCAGGCCGATGTCTTTTCCGATTTCTGCCTGGAACGCGTGATCGGATGAGTTCTTTACAGGCTTTTCTGCTAAAAAGGCGAATTCCGCATCTGCCTCATGCGCTTTCGATTTCTGGAACACAAACAGCCTGCGGATCCGCTTTTTCCGCAGCCCGTCTCTATAAAGGTTAACGACAATCGTGAATATCCAGGCTTTTATACTTTGCATGTTTACCTTTTCTGGGAGATTCTTTATGATGCGGAGCCAGGCCTCCTGATAGAGGTCCTCAGCATCCCCGCGGTCTTTCGTGAGATAGCAGGCAAAACTGAAGACATCATTCTGATATTTTTCGTACAATTCATCAAACGTCGGATGGATAACCTGAGCTGCTGCATGGTCGTAGTCCTTGGCACCGAGTTCCATAAATTTGTCTGATCTTTTATGAAATTTCATTACCTAAGACGTATGAGGTCGAAAAAAGTTCTATCCTGAGATAAAGAGTGCCAGCAGGGTCCTGAATACAGGACCAAGCACCATCGAAAACATATTCCTGCTTTCCAACGGACAGTATTCAATGAACGTAAAGCTTGAAATTTATTCGTGATATATTATAAAATTCAATCATCTAAAAATAAGCAAAATTTTTATGTGTGCGAATGAGCGGGGCGCAATTTTTTACTCAGGTCTGGTTGTGTGCAATCCTCTGGCACGCATCAGAGCTCGTACGAAGTCAAGTTATTAAGATATTCTCATAAAAGGACGAGAAGAATCAAGAATAGGTAATTAGAATAAGGGAGGAAGTGATGAGAAAAAATAAGAGTGTGTTTTTCGTAGTATTAGCTTTGTGGGCCGGATTATTTTTTATGAACGCCTGCGGCGGTGGCAATGGGACTGACGGAGATGGAACGACCACGCCTTCACCGCCCGGTGCCCCGACGATCGAGGATATTTATTCAGAGAACCGGGAGCTGGCCATCCTCTGGAATGTGGTCAATAATGCGGACACCTACACACTCTACTGGAACACTACCGGAAATGTAACCACATCGGATTCCAGCGTGACGAGCCTTCGGGCTCCCTACTACGTCCATACAGGATTGAGTTTGTTCAAGACCTATTCCTACGCAGTCACCGCCGTCAATGCGGGCGGAGCGAGCGGGCTCTCGAATGAGATGAGCGCATTGGCTGCGGGAGTTCCTGCGGAGTTATGGAAGAGGATCGCGGCGGATGCCCAGGATGGAGACAATCTTGGATTTTCTATGGGTTTAAGCGGAGATTACGCCGTGGCCGGCGCGATGAGTGAAGACGGTGGCGGAACTAATCGCGGAGCTGCCTACGTCTTCGAGCGGGACTATGGGGGGAATGACAACTGGGGACAGGTGGCGAAGCTGACGGCTTCGGATGCCGAAGATAATGATGATTTTGGTTTTTCTGTGGCTATAGACGGAGATTATGTCGTGGTCGGCGCAATTTTAGAAGATGGTCTCGGGACCGACCACGGAGCCGCTTATGTCTTCTACCGGAACCAGGGCGGCACTGATAACTGGGGGGAAGTCGCGAAGCTGACGGCTTCGGATGCTGCAACGTTTGATAATTTTGGTCGTTCTGTGGCTGTTGAGGGAGATTATGTCGTGGTCGGTGCACATCTAGAAGACGGTCTCGGGACAAACCGTGGAGCCGCTTATGTCTTTTACCGGAACCAGGGCGGCACGGATAACTGGGGACAGGTGGTGAAGCTGACGGCTTCGGATGCCGAGGATAATGATCAATTTGGTTATTCTGTGGGCATGAGTGGGGATAGTGTCCTGGTGGGAGCGCGCTATGAAGACGGTCTCGGGACCAATCGTGGAGCCGCCTATGTCTTCAATCGAAATCAGGGTGGAGCCGACAACTGGGGCCAAGTGATAAAGCTCACAGCCTCGAGTCCTGAGGATGCGGCTTATTTTGGCCATTCTGTGACTCTCAGCGGGGATTTCGCCGTGGTCGGCGCGTATGGGGAAGACGGTACCGGAACCAGTCTTGGAGCCGCCTACATTTTCGATAAGGACTTTGGTGGAACGAACAACTGGGGACAAGTAGCCCGGCTCACGGCCTCGGATGGCGAGAATGTCGATGAGTTTGGCTCTTCTGTGGCCATAGATGGAGATTATGTCATAGTCGGGACATATCAAGAAGATGGGGCCGGGACGAGTCGAGGTGCGGCTTATATCTATGGGCGGAACTACGGAGGGCAGGACAATTGGGGAGAAGTGATGAAGATCACGGCTTCGGATGCCGCGGATCAGGATTGGTTTGGATTTTCTGTAGCCATAAACGGCGATAATGCCGTGGTGGGCGCCGCTTATGAAGATGGGGCCGGATCCAACCGCGGAGCACTTTATATTTTTTAACACATCAATCGAATACTTTTTGGTTTAAATCAAGGGACTTCTGCTCTTCTTCTCTGAAAACAAACTAAAAAAATTCACCTCATTTTGTACTCACTTAAAATGTGTCCATTCAGTGCGGCTTGATGTCAAATTTCTATCAAGATTTAGCACTGTTCTAGCGTCACAAGATTCAACACCAGAGGAAACTCGGAAATTTACCCCTTGAATTTGCCAACAGCCCCAAGAAAAGCTTAAAATATAGGTCTAATCGGACGTGCCGAGGCGGGCGCTCTACTGATTGAGATTCTTTAAACGGAATAGCGCATCGAGATGGGTTGAAAAAAAGTTTGAAACGTTTCCTTCAAGCATGCCGTTATCTCATAGGAGGAGGCCGTGCATTCTCGCGGTGATGAGTTAAAAGAGAAGGACGCAGCGGCACCGGATTTTCGCCTCATGAATTGTGATACAAGGAGCGAATGATGCATAAAAAGAAGATCATATTTCTCATGTCTGCACTCGTTTTGGCAGGCGCTTTGACTATGACCCGTTGCGGCGGCAACGGAGATTCTTCGGATCCGACTACGGTCCCTGAGACACCATCGATTGACGACCTGTACGTGGAAAACAGGATGATTGCGATACTCTGGTATGTGGTGGAAAACGCGGATTCATACAACCTGTACTGGAACACGACCGGAAACGTCACCACATCGGATAGCAGCTTCACCGGCCTTCAGACTCCTTTCAACTTCATCAGTTTTGAACATTCTGGATTGAGTTTTTTCAAGACCTATTACTACAGAATCTCAGCGGTAAATGCCATAGGGGAGAGTTCGCTCTCGAATGAGAGAAGCGGATTACCTGCGGTAACATCTGAAGAGTTGTGGTATAGGGGCGCAGGAGATTATGAGGATGGGGATGAGCTGGGGCGCTCTGTGGCCATCAGCGGAGATTATCTTGTTGCGGGTGCACCTTATGAAGACGGGACAGGCTTGGATTGGGGTGCGGCCTATGTCTATTACCGGGACCAGGGAGGCGATGACGCTTGGGGAGAGGTGGCGAAGTTGAGTGCCTCGGATGCGGCGGATTCGGATACTTTTGGCACTTCCGTGGCCATCAGCGGTGATTATGTTGTTATCGGTGCACCGAACAAGGACGGTTCTGCGGCGGATGAAGGCGCGGCCTATGTGTATTATCGAAACCAGGGAGGCGATGACGCTTGGGGACAAGTGGTGAAGTTGACTGCCTCAGATGCGGCGGCAGGGGATATGTTTGGCACTTCTGTGGCCATCAGCGGTGATTATGTTCTGGTCGGCGCCGGAAGCAAAGACGGGGGCGGGACCGATCGCGGAGCCGCTTATGTCTTCAATAAGAACTACCCGACTTCTGACAGCTGGGGAGAGGTTTTGAAGCTGACTGCTTCAGATCCTGCAGATGGAGATCAATTCGGCTATTCTGTATCCCTAAGCGGAGATTATGCGGTCATCGGCGCCCCTTATAAAGACGACACGGGAGCTGATGAAGGCGCTGTCTATGTCTACGACCAGGATCTGGGCGGAACGGATGCCTGGGGAGAAGTAGTCAAGCTGACGGCCTCGGATGCGGCGGCTGGGGATGAGTATGGTTCTTCTGTCGCCATAGACGGAGATTATGCGGTCATAGGTGCTCCTTATGATGACGATGCAGGAACCGATGAAGGCGCGTCCTACGTGTATTATCGGGACCAGGGTGGAGTGGACAACTGGGGAGAGGTGGTGAAGCTGACAGCTTCTGATGCCGAAGGTTCGGATTCCTTTGGCAGTTCTGTATCCATAAGCGGTGATTATATCCTCGTCGGTGCTCCGTATGAAGACGGAACAGGGACCGATCAGGGTGCGGCCTATGTTTTTAATCGGAACCAGGATGGCGAAGACACTTGGGGAGAAGTGTTGAAGCTCACCGCCGAAGGAGCCGAAGATGACAATTTGCTCGGCTATTCTGTCGGTATAGGGGATCATTTTATCGTCACAGGTGTGCCCGGCGAAGAGGGTATACCGGGTACAACGATAGATATCGGAGCCATTGCCATTTTTTAATAAATCGCTTATTCAACGTATTCGAAGACATCCTCCAAAGAAGTTCCCGAAACGCGGGCGATCCTTAACGCATAGGCCAGCGAAGGCACAGACTTTCCCTTTCGTGCATCCATTTGGAAAAGTGTGGATCAGTCTTTACCTTGATTATAAAAAAGGGCCTCGTTTTGACCTTGAACATTTCTTCACAACAAAGCCTGAACCCGAGCGCTTCGTTCTTCGGTCGTGAATAACTCAGGTTTCCTGAACTATTCATAAAATCTGCCGACACCCGATCGTGCAAATAAAAGTCAGTGGGAGTGCTTGACACTGTTTTTTGGCTTTGATAAAAGTGAGAAACTCTCATGGGTTTCACATTCCAATGAAAAAGGAGAAAGTATGTTTAACAAAAACTTAAGCCATTTAACGTTGATTTTTCTCTGCTTGGTCTTAGTCAGTCCGCTGACCGCGCTTCCCAAGAAGAAAAAAGCCCCTCCTCAGGAAGATTTTCTGGGAAAGATGTCTTTGAGCGCTTTGAGGTTGCGGGCCATCGGGCCGGCGGTGACATCTGGCCGGATTTCGGACTTCGCGGTCAATCCTAAAAATCCCAGCGAGTACTATATCGCGACCTCATCCGGAGGAGTCTGGAAAACCACGAATGCCGGGACGACTTATCAGCCTGTTTTTGACAGCCAGGGTTCTTATTCCATCGGCTGTGTGACCATGGACCCGAACAACCCTAACGTTGTCTGGGTCGGAACTGGAGAGAACAACAACCAGCGCAGCGTGGCCTACGGAGATGGAGTCTACAAAACTGAAGATGGAGGCAGAAACTGGAAGAACATAGGACTCAAGACTTCCGAGCATGTCGGAATGATCGCCATAGATCCGGGAAACTCGGATGTCGTCTACGTAGCAGCTTATGGTCCGCTCTGGAGAGCCGGAGGCGAGCGAGGATTGTATAAGACCTCGGACGGAGGCAAGACCTGGGCAGCAGTCTTGACGATCAGCGAACACACGGGAGTGAGCGAGGTGTATCTGGACCCCCGCAGCCCGGACGTGGTTTATGCAGTGGCCCATCAGAGAAGGAGGCATGTGTTCACTCTGGTTGACGGAGGACCGGAATCCGCGGTTTATAAATCGGTAGATGCCGGAAAGACATGGAAAAAGATCACCCGAGGGCTTCCCGGAGGACACCTGGGCCGGATCGGGCTGGCCATATCCCCTGTCAATCCGGATTATCTGTATGCGATCGTCGAAGCCCAACCCGGAAAGGGCGGTTTTTACCGTAGCACCAACCGGGGTGCGTCCTGGGAAAGACGCAGCAGCTACACTTCTCGAGGCAACTACTACCAGGAACTGTTCTGCGATCCCAAAGACATCAACCGCGTCTATTCCATGGATGTTTATCTTCGAGTATCGGATGATGGCGGGCAGACCTGGAGCGCTCTCGGAGAAAGACACAAGCATGTCGACAACCATGCGATGTGGATCGACCCGTGTAACACGGATTATTACCTGGTGGGATGTGACGGAGGCATCTATGAGTCATTTGACCGGGGCAAGACCTGGAAGTACATGCCCCATCTTTCGGTGACCCAGTTCTACAAAGTGGCGGTCGACAACACCGAACCTTTCTACTTTGTCTATGGGGGTACCCAGGATAATTACAGCCTGGGCGGTCCGTCGCGCACCACGAGTTCCCATGGGATTGTCAACTCGGACTGGTTTGTGACCCAGGGCGGGGATGGCTTTGAATCCCAGGTCGATCCCGAAGACCCCAACATCGTCTACGCCCAGTCGCAGTACGGCAATCTCACGCGTTTTGACAAGAAAAGCGGAGAGAGGATGGGCATCCGGCCCAAAGAGAGGAAGGGCGAAAAGTCCTACCGCTGGAACTGGGACGTGCCTCTTCTGGTCAGCCCACACTCCCATACGAGGCTCTACTTTGCCGCAAACAAGGTATTCCGCAGCGATGACCGCGGGAATACCTGGAAAGTCATCAGCGGTGACCTGACGCGGCAGATCGACCGGAACAAGCTCGAAGTCATGGGCAGGGTATGGCCGATGGATGCTGTGGCGAAAAATGCCAGCACTTCGCAGTACGGGACAATAGTGGCACTGGATGAGTCGCCGGTTCAGGAAGATTTGATCTATGCGGGCACGGATGACGGACTGATCCAGGTGACCGAAGACGGAGGGGCACACTGGAGAAAGATCGATAAATTTTCCGGCGTTCCGGACAGAACCTATGTCAACGATATCATCGCCTCCCAGCACGAGAAAAATACGGTGTATGCGGCATTCAACAACCACAAGAACGGGGACTTCAAGCCCTATGTCCTGAAGAGCACAGATGCGGGCAAAACCTGGACTTCCATCTCTTCTAACCTTCCGGAAAGAGGATCAGTCTACTCACTCGCGGAAGACCATGTCCGGAAGAGCCTGTTGTTCGCCGGAACAGAGTTCGGACTGTTCGTGAGCGTGGACGGAGGACAGCACTGGAAGCCGCTCAAAAGCGGATTGCCCACTATCGCGGTTCGAGACATCGCCATCCAGAAGAGGGAAAATGACCTGGTTCTGGCTACTTTTGGCCGGGGATTCTATATCCTGGATGATTACACACCACTCCGGCATTTCACTGAGGAAGTCCTGAATTCCGAAGCTTATATATTCCCGATCAAGGACGCCTTGATGTTCGTGGAGTCTTCCCCGCTGGGGAGTGGAGGAGCTGCAGGCAAAGGTTTTCAAGGCGAGATGTATTTCAACGCCAAGAATCCTCCTGTGGGAGCGGTCTTCACTTTCTATCTGAAAGAAGCCATAAAAACCTTGAGAGACAAACGCCAGGAGAAAGAGAAGAAAGCTTTCAAAGAAGGAAAGCCGGTGGATTATCCCACGTATGACCAGATGAAAGCGGAAGAAAAGGAGGAAACTCCGTATCTTGTATTCACTATTCTGGATGAAGAAGGGAACGTTGTGCGGAAACTCAGGACGTCTGCCCGGTCCGGAATGCGCCGGATCGTCTGGGATTTGAAATACCCAGCGGTCTCACCCACGAACCTGAGGGACACGAACCCGGCTTCAAGCGGCCGTTCCAGCACTCTGGCTCTTCCCGGAAAATACAGGATTTTCCTCTCCAAGAATGTCAGCGGCGAAGTGACACGGCTGACAGATCCGGTCGAGTTCAATGCCGTTGTCCTCGGAAATACCAGCCTTCCCGCCGAAGACCGCGCAGAGCTCGTGGCCTTTCAGAAAAAAGTCAGAGAATTGAGCCGGGCCGTGAATGCGGCCTCGAGCATAGTCCGGGAACTTGGAGACAAAGCCCGCCACTATAAAGTGGCCTTGAAGAGTGTCACGGTGGACGATTCCCAGATCTCTACACAGATAAGAGCCCTCGAATCTGAAGTCAGCGAGATTCAGGTCAAACTCTTTGGCGACCGGACATTGAGAAGGATCGACAAGGATGCTGAGCCTGGATTGAGCAGCCGGCTCAACGGAATAATCTACGAACAGTGGCGTTCCACTTCAGCTCCGACGCAGACTCAAAGAGATGCGTACACGATCGTGGCGGATGAGTTTACTCCGATCCTGCAAAAGCTTAAAAAGCTTATCGAGGTGGATGTCAAGCAGATCGAAAAGAAGCTGGAGGAGATCGGAGCGCCTTACACGCCCGGCCGCTTTCCCGATTGGAAAAAATAAACATACGGGAACGTTCCTCCAAGGGGACACCTGAGCGCCTCTGTTCTGGGATGAGCGGAGGAGATATGCGTTCTCGAGGTGTAATTTTTTGTGTGTGAGCGGTTCCCCGGAAGTAATTCCTGACTCTCAAAATTCGCACGATGAAAATAGCGGTCACCGGCGCCAGCGGTCACATCGGGGTTAACCTCTGCAGGGAGTTGATTGAAAAAGGGCACGCAGTCAGGGCGCTTGTGCATAAAAACGATCATGGGATCAGAGAGATTCCGGTGGAATATATCCAGGGAGACTTGATGGATCCCTCTTCGCTTTCGCGCCTTGTCGATGGGGTGCACATTGTTTTTCATCTCGCCGCCGTCATATCTATCCAGGTGAAAAAAAAGGAGGAATTATTCGCGAAAAACGTTGGAGGGACGGAAAACATCCTCCGGGCTTGCCGAAGAGCGGGAGTGGAGAGATTTATCCACTTCAGCTCCATTCATGCCCTTGTCCACAAACCGTTTGATCTCATCCTGGACGAAAGCCGGCCGCTTGCTTTAAACGACAGAGTCGAGTACAGCCGGTCCAAGGCTCTTGCCGAACAAAGAGTACAGGAAGCTGTGAAGGACGGTCTGGATGCCGTGATACTCAATCCCACGGCCGTGATCGGACCTTTTGATTATGTCCCTTCCCTGCTGGGTCGCGCTTTGGTCCTGATACACCAGGGAAAGATACCGGCGTTGATTCATGGAGGATACGATTGGGTGGATGCCCGGGATGTCGCCAAAGCCGCGGTCGTAGCTATCGAGAAAGGAAAAACAGGAGAGCGTTATATCCTGTCCGGTCATTGGAGAACCTTATGTGAACTGGCTGAGGAGGTGTACCAGATCAGCAGAGTAAGATTCAAAAAGTTTACCTGCTCCTCTGGATTGGCCAGGATCGGGCTGCCTTTCCTGAAGCTTTACTGTCGGCTGAACAGCACTCAGCCTCTTTATACCAAAGATTCGCTGAAGATCCTTCAGACAGGACACAGTCGTATTTCCTCTGAAAAGGCCAAGAAATCGCTCGGATTCATTCCGAGGCCGATCGAGGAAACACTCAGGGATACGTATGACTGGTACAGGGCAAACGGTCTCATGGATTAAGGTGGATTGAAAAGGAATGAATGAACAAACCTTTACCGTGCTGGTGTACACATGGATAGCGGTCGGCCTTCTGCTTTTTCCTTTGCTGTTGAGAATTCCCGCCCCTTACGGCCGATATTCCAGGCCGGGATGGGGCGTCCGGATTTCCGACCGTCTGGGCTGGTTCCTGATGGAACTGCCGGCACTTGTTGTGTTCGGCTATTTTTTCCTGGCGGGACCGGTGAAGCAGAGTGGAGTGACCTGGTTTTTCTTCGGATTGTGGGGGCTGCATTACGCGAACCGGACTCTGGTCTTTCCTTTCCGGATCAATGCGAGGGAAAAGAAGATGCCCGTTTTGGTGGCGTTGATGGCTTTTGGCTTCAATCTGGTGAACGGATTCTTCAACGGGTATTATTTAGGGTTTCTGGCCCCGCATTATCCCCTGGATTGGTGCCTGGATCCCCGTTTTATATTCGGAGCGATCCTGTTCTTTCTTGGCGCAGGGACGAATGTGTGGGCGGACAACATTCTCATCCGCCTGAGAAAATGCGGACAGGGACAGTATTCGATCCCCCGCGGCGGGATGTTCCGACATGTCTCCTGTCCGAATTATTCAGGAGAGCTGATGGAGTGGGGCGGATACGCTCTGATGGTCTGGTCTCTGCCGGCCCTCTCTTTTTTCGTCTGGACGCTGGTCAACCTCATCCCCCGAGCCCTGGACCACCACCGGTGGTATAAAAAACAGTTTGAAGATTATCCGTCCGACAGGAGAGCCTTGATCCCTTTTCTGATTTAGACTCAGGAGGATGTTCCCCAAGGTGATCCCGTATTCATCAGAAATTCAGAAGAGTGTTCATCTTATTCGACCTAACGATTTTTCTGGAATCGCTTGATTATTATTGACAGGTTGAGGAATTATTAGTATTTTGCTATGAATATGTTTTAAGGCTTTAGGATGAAGAGATAGAAATGCTTATTCCGATCGGTCATGAGAGTTCCACGGTCAGGAGGCTGCCGTGGGTAACGTTCGCCATCATGGCCATCTGTCTGGTCGTTCATATACTGGTCACTCTCGATATAGATAAAAGAGAGAAGGATTTAGAGAACGCAGCGCAGGAATTCCTTGGTTACTACGTCGAACATCCCTACTTAGAGCTTGACTCAGAGACTTTAAACCTGATTTTTGGCGAAAGGCTTGCTGAGCAGGTCCAGGAACAGCTGGATATCATCCGAGAGGAAGCATCACGCGAAATCCATCTTTTTCGGGAGACACAGCAGGAGGAACTGAATCAGCTTGCGGAAAATCTAAAGAACATCATCAATAATATTCCGTACAGAAAATACGGGTTCATTCCGGCCAAACAAACATTTCTCGGCATTCTCACTTATATGTTCATTCACGGCGGTTGGTTCCACCTGCTCGGAAACCTGCTTTTCCTCTATTTGACCGGCCCTTTCATCGAGGATGTCTGGGGACGGCCGATTTACACGGCCTTTTACCTGATCATGGGAATCGGGTCAGCTCTGATGTTCGCTCAGCACTATCCCAATTTTGCCGGACCGTTGATCGGCGCATCAGGTGCAATAGCGGGTGTCATGGGGGCCTTTCTGATCAGGTACTGGAAGACGAAAATCGAATTTTTCTACATTTTCCTTCCTTTCTTTTTCATTCGAGGGACTTTCAAAGCGCCGGCATGGCTGATGCTGCCCTTGTGGTTCGCGCTGGAATTCTTTAATGCCAGAGTCATGGACTCCATCAATCCCCAGGGCGGCGGCGGGGTGGCCCATTGGGCTCACGTCTGGGGATTTGTGTTCGGTGTTGTCGCGGCTATAGGAGTGAAGTATTTCCGAATAGAAGAGAAGTATGTTCAGCCTAAAATTGAAGCGCAAACAAGCTATGAAGACGAAGGATTCGTGGCGCTCGAAGAAGCCGAGCAGATGAAGGACGGGGGAAAGAGCGACGCCGCCTATGCCCGTCTCGTTGAGGCTGCACGCAGAAACCCGAGGCATAAGGAGTTGATCGAGGGCCTCTGGGAACTCGGGGCTGAGATGGGAAAGGAAAATGAATCAGCAAGGTTTCTGATCGCTTTGATCGAGAGCGAGGTGAGGCGGAACCAGATGGAGATGGCTGCGGTTCATTTCTGGAAACTGAGAGAGAGAATTCCCCGGGCCACCATCAGCCCGACGTATAAGGTCATGCTGATCAAGCATCAGAAAGACCGTAACGAAGTTGAGGATGCGAGGACACTGGCCAGTGAACTTCTTGACGAAGTCAGTGCGGATTCTCCTCCTGTGCTGCTGATAAATTTTGCAAACGTTGCGTTGGAGTTGAGCCCCGCGATAGCGGAAAGAGTGATCGCGTTCTGCCTCCAGCATCCCGAGATCCAGGAGCGGCAAAAGGAGGCATTGAAGGCGAAGCTTGGTGGAACTCAGAAGATGGCGCCTGCTGTGGCTCCATCCGGCACCGGAGAACCTGAAGCCGCAAATGACAAAAGACAGCCTGCGGCTGAACCTGAGGAATCCGGAAAGATTCCCACTGCAGTCCGGTCCATCAAAGCCACGCAAGCCACTCCGGTGAGAATAAACGAGGAGAAACTCGCTCTGCGCATGGAAGAAGTCGGAGAGAGAGTGCTGACGCTGGATAGGATCCGGGCCATCGCGGCAGCCGAGATCACATCCCTTGATGACTTGCCTTATCTAATTATCGACCTTTTCCTGGATGATCCAAAGTCAGGGACCGCCAGCGTGCGTTCGATCAGGTTGTTCAGTTCAAACTTCGAACCGAGAGAATTCTTTCCAGATATAGAGGATTCCCGGGAAGCATTGAAGGCCTTTATTGCGAAAGTCCTCGAATCAAGCGGCGCCGCGGCGTATCCTGATAAAGAGTCCGTTCTTCTCAGCCCTCCCAGGAGCTTTCATTCAATAGAGGAATATGAAGCATTGATACTGTCCTGAAAGCGCAGATCGTTTTCTGCGTAAAGGAGCGATAGATGGAAGTCGTTGTTGAAAATCCCGATCGTATCAAAGGCGCAGAGATTATTGTGGGCATACCGTCTTACAACGAAGCCGACTCTATTGCCTATCCCACGCAAATGGCCAGTCAAGGCTTGATCAAGTATTTCCCCGATAAGGAATCGATCATTATCAACGTCGACAATCGATCCCAGGATGGAACAAAGGATGCGTTTCTCAGTACGCCCACAGAAGTTCCTAAGATTTATATCTCCACTCCCGAAGGAGTCAAAGGAAAAGGGGCCAATCTCAGGAATCTGTTCGAGGCTGCTGTGGAGCTTCGTGCGCGCGCGGTTGTGGTTGTGGATGCGGATTTAAAGAGTATTACCCCAGAGTGGATCCAATACCTCGCCGAACCTCTTTTTGCCGGCTTCCATTATGTGACCCCAATTTACGTGCGTCACAAATACGACGGGTCGATCACGAATCATATCGCCTATCCACTGCTCAGGACTCTTTTCGGACTCAGAGTCAGGCAGCCGATTGGGGGAGATTTTGGATTTTCGAGGCGAATGGCCCAGGCGTTTTTGTCTGAAAAAATATGGAATAAAAGAATTGCCCAATACGGGATTGATATTTGGATGACGACAGTCGCTATCGCCCGACGGTTCAATGTCTGTCAGACTTTTTTGGGAGCCCCCAAGTCTCACCGGGTCAAGGATCCGGCAAAGCATCTGGGTCCGATGTTTATTCAGGTCATCACGACCTTTTTTGACCTGATGATTGATTTTGAGTATTTCTGGAAAGACGCCAATCAGAGCAAGCCGAGCAGTATATTTGGGTTTGGCCTCGGGGTGAGAAAGAGTCCTCCGGCTGTTCGCGTGAACACCAATGCTCTGTATTCGAGTTTTATAAACGGTTTTGACACATACAGAAGCGTTTGGAAACAGATTATTCCCAAACCTGAACTTGCAGAAATTCAGAAGACCAAAAAGATTCCAAAGAACCAATTTTATTATCCGAGTGACCTCTGGGCAAGAATTCTGTTCAATTATGCGATTGCCTATCGAAATTACGCCCTGCCGAAGGAGCAGCTCGTCGAATCAATGATCCCGTTTTATCATTCCCGCATACTGTCGTTCGTCAATAAAACAGCCAAAAAGGATACGAAGGAATGCGAGGAATATTTTGAGAGCATTATGAGAGTGTTCGAGGCTGAAAAATCCTATTTGATTCAACGTTGGGACGAGGATCAAAAAAAATTAGGCTTTAAATTATTCGATTTCTAATCTTTTTTAATTCGGTTCATCCTCCCGCCTGTTGAAATTCGTGTTCGGATGAATCCATTGAGCGGGCATGGCGAATTCTCAGAATCAAATCCTTTTCTTTATGAAGTGACCTTTTAGAATGATAAGGTGTCCCCTTGGGGAATGTCCCCTATCATTCATACCGGAGTGAGTCCACCGGATTGGCCGTGGCCGCACGTGTCGCCAAAAAGATCGTCGTGAACACAGCCACAATAAAGGATAATGCGCCGGCCAGAAGGAAATACTGCGGTCCCAGAGATATGCGATAATAGTAGTTATCGAGCAGCATCTTCATGGCAAAGTAAGCGAGCGGCCAGCTGATGATGTTGGCAATTCCCACGAGCCAGATGAATTCCCTGATCAATGTATCTACGATTTGAGGAACACTGGCACCCAGGACCTTGCGGACGCCGATTTCCTTGGTTCTGCGGCTGACGGCAATGGATGTCAGTCCGAAGATGCCCATGCAGGCGATGACGACGGCCAGCGCTGAGGAATACCCCACGATGGCGCTCCATCTTTTTTCTTCGTTGTACATGGCTTCTATCTCGTCGTCCAGGAAAGAATAGAGGAAGGGTTTATTCGGCTGGATTTCCTTCCAGGTTTTTTCCAGGAGCGATAGAGTCCCGGAGATGTTTTGCGGCGAGATCCGCACCAGCATTTGCCTGATTTCCCAGTTCGGCTTGTTATGAAGCAGGGCTGGGAGGATGCTGTTCCGGAAATCATCAAAGACATAATCTCTGACCACACCTATGATCGTTAATGGCGTAGAATATCCCAGGAGCGGTTTGCCAATTGGATCTTCAATCCCCAGTTCTTGAAGCAGCTTCTCGTTGACGACCACGCCCTCGGTATCCGTGGGGATTTCAGGAGAGAAGCTCCGTCCCTGAACCACTTCGATCCCCATTGTTTTAAAAAAGTCGTAGTCCACACGGTTTTGATACACAAGGACCTCCCGCCCGTCTTTTTCGAAGGGATAAACGCCCACATTGCCGAGTCTGGTACTTGTCCCCGACATGGATATGATATCCGGCCGCTGGCTCAAGCGATTCCTGAAGAGCTTCATGAGAGTGTTACTCGCTTCGGCCTCCGGTTCCTGTGTCTGGATGACCACTACGCCTTCCTTATTGAAGCCGGGATCAGCAGTGAGCATGAAATGGATCTGGCGCCCCATGATGATCGTGGCAATAACCAGAAAAATAGAGAGAGCGAATTGAACGACGACCAGAGCTCTGGTCAAAGGCTTTTTTCTGCCGATTCTCAATTTTCCCCTGAGGATTTCTACCGGACGGAACCTGGACATCACCAGAGCGGGATAGCTGCCTGAAACGATGCCCACCAGGATAAGCAGACCCAGCAGGATTAAAAAATTTGCGGGCTGGAAGATTTCTCTCAAGCTCAAGCTTCGGCCGGAGAGGCGGTTGAATGTCGGAATCAGTATTTCCGCCAGGACGAGACCCGCTATCATCGCAATCCCGGTGATAACTAAAAATTCCCCCCAGAACTGGTGGATGAGCTGGCGTTTCTCAGCACCCAGGACTTTACGCATGCCGACTTCTAAAGACCGCGTGGAAGCCCGTCCGATGGAGAGGTTCGTGAAATTGATACAGGCGATGAACAGCACAATAAAGGCAATACCGCTGAGGATGAATATAGTGCTTAAATCGAGATATCCTTTGACATGAGGATCAAGGTGAACACGCGCTAGAGGCTGGAGACCGAATGAGATGGGCATGCCTTCTCCCTTCCACCGCCCCCGATTTCGCCATTCCGCGATTTCCGGCGCGTAATACAGACGGGTAAAATTCGGAAATTTATCCAGCACGCGGCTCACAGAATTCCTGTTATTCAGAAGAACAAATGTGTGCCATCCAAATCCTCCCCAGTTATCCTCCCATCTTCTGTTCAACTGAAGTCGATTCCCGCTCTCTATGTCGATCAGGATGTCGAATGTGATAGAGGAGTTCGAAGGGGGCTGGGCCGAGACTCCGGTCACCACGAAGTCACTCTGTTCTTGCCCGCTGATCAGAGTTAAGGTTTTTCCGATGGGGTTGACATCACCGAAATATTTCTGTGCATGATTTTCTGTGAGGACCATGGAATTGCCCTGCGAAAACACAGAGCTGGGGTTGCCAGTGATTAAAGGAAAGGAAAATGCCTGGAAGAAAGACTTGTCCACCTGCGTGACTTTTTCACTGAAAAGCTTTCCTTCTGTTCGGACAGTTAAATAATTGTTGTCCACCCGAATGGAGTGAGTGACTTCCGGAAAATACTCTTCCATCACAGGCCCCATGGGCATGGTCACCCCTCTAAATGCATGGTCGATGCTTCCGTCTTCCTTGTGGAAGATGGCGTACACCCGGTACAATCTCTCTGTGTTTTCGTGAAACCGGTCGTAGGACAGTTCATTCCGCACAAAAAGGAAAATCAGGATAGCTCCGGTCAAGCCAACCGCCAGGCCCAGAACATTGATGGCTGAAAAGATTTTTTGCTTCGTCAGGTTGCGTATAGCAATTTTGAGATAGTTCTTAAACATCGCTTCAACCTCCAGGAATCGTTTATTTGCAAGAAATGTACCACTTCTCGCTAACAGGGTCAGACGCGCGAATTCTTCGGAACTCAGCGTGAAGAAGTGTCCGTTTCCGCGACAAGCGGTGTACAGTTACGTACATGCGAGCTGCCTTTTTTGACAGATGAGTCTGAATATGATAAGGTACTAACTTAATTCTAATGAATTAAATAACTTACATCATAACAGCAGCTTATGATTGAGAGGAGAATGAAATAATGTCAGGAATTGCCGGTGTTGTTCAGCCCGGGAAGCAGCGAACCGTGAAAAGGATGCTCGAGAAGATCTCATATCGCGGTCAAGCCGGGAGGAAGGTCAAATCTGTTAAAGGCTCGACCATAGGGATGGTTTGCGCGGAGGCTCAGATCCATTCCCTTAATCGTGTTGAAAAAAAGAACGAAGTTGTGGATGTGAGCGGATCCGGGCGTCTGGCCTTGGCCAGGGTCAGGGAAGATGGAGTGTTTCTCAAGCGGGATCCCATCGGTATCGCACCGTTGTATTATGGAGAAAACGAGGATGGAGTGATTCATTTTGCTTCGGAAGTGAAGGCTTTGCTCGATTTCTGCTCGGAGATCAAACCTGTTCCCCCAGGCCACACGTCTGATGGAGAAGATTTGGAGGTTTATTACAAGCTTAAAAAAAAGAAGCCTTCGAAAGAATCTCCCAGAATTTTGGCGGAAGGGCTGAAAGCGCGCATAAAAAAATCGATCGCAGGAAAGGTCCAACAAAAACACGAAGTCGGCAGCTGGCTTTCCGGAGGTCTGGATTCCAGTTCCTTAGCGGCTTTGGCGAGACCTCTTGTCAAGAGGCTCTACACTTTTGCAGGGGGATTTAAAGGGTCAACTGATCTGAAGTATGCGAAGGCCGTGGCTGATTATCTGGGAACCGAGCACTGTGAAGTTGTGGTTCAGCTAAAAGGCTTGGTTTCGGTTTTGCCTGAAGTGATTTATCATCTTGAATCTTTCGATGCACTCCTCGTGCGCTCCAGCCTTGTGAATTATATTGTGGCAAAAAAAGCATCCGAGTATGTGAATGCCGTTTTATCCGGTGAAGGAGGAGACGAGCTTTTTGCAGGGTATCATTATCTGAAAAACCTTGAACAGGATGATTTGGCTGATGAATTGATCGATATCACCCGACGCTTGCATAACACGGCTCTTCAGCGTGTTGATCGCAGCGCGTCTGCGCACGGCACTGTGGCCCATGTCTGTTTTCTCGATCCGGAAGTTCTCGACTACGCCCTTCGTATTCCCTCCGATTACAAACTTCACGATAACGTCGAAAAGTGGATATTGCGTGTCGCACTGGAGGGAGAACTTCCCGAGAAGGTGCTCAAGCGCAAAAAATCAAAATTCTGGAAGGGCGCTGGAGTTGAAGAATTGCTGGCTGGATATGCGGAACAATCCATTTCAGATAGGGATTTCACTGCGGAACAACAATTATCCAACGGTTGGATACTCCGTTCAAAAGAAGAGTTGTTGTACTATCGAATCTTTAAAGAGAATTTTGGTGAGCTGGAAGACTACTCATGGATGGGACGCACGAAGAAAATCCCGGTCAGGGAGGCCTGAGTTCTTCCTGAAGACAGGGTTTGAGAAATATTACGGGCACTGGACATTCGGTTGTTCACCTGGAACAGGGAAGAATAATTCCTGGTTGAAGTGGAATTGTCAGTGCTGAATATGAAGATTTCCTGATTTATCCACTCGAAGGTGCCAGCCCGGAGTCACAAGGATTGTGCTTTCATTTTCTAGAATCACAGCCGGCCCTTCTACCCTTTCCCCGCGACGCAAACTTGACCGCTCGTAAAAAGGACAGTCCCATTTCTTGTTTTTTATCCAGACAGACCGTGTGAATTGTGTGTCCCTTTGTGTAGAGCTTCCAGGAGAATCATAAACCGGCATTTCATGTTGAGGAAGAAGTTTGATGGCTCTGAGGCGCACATTCACGATTTGGATGCTTTCTCCGGGAAAACTGAGTCCGTAGGTTTTGGCATGAATTTTGTGGAATTCTTTTTGAAGAGGCCGTATATCATTACTGTCGAGAGGCGTTTCCGGTAGAGGAAGGTTCAATTCATAGCTTTGATGGGAATACCGGACGTCAGCAGATATCTTGATTCTCCTCTTTCGAGGATTGATTTCATTCTGTTCAAACCATGCGTTTGCCTGTTTTTGGAGGCGACTGATGATTCTGTTGAGAGGGGACGGCGTTTTTAAGGGAATCATGGATGTTTCCACAAAGTCAGTATTCAAGTCCGCATAAAACAGTCCTAAGGTGGAGAAGAGTCCTGGAATTCGAGGTATGACGATACGTTGGATGGACATCTTTTCCGCCAGCTCCGCCGCATGCAGCGGCCCGGCTCCACCATAGGCGATCAAGGTGAAATCTCGCGGATCATGACCTCGCATGACAGATATGAGACGGAGTATTCGGAGCATGCTGGCATTGGCGATGTCCAGGATACCTGAAGCCGCCTCCTCGAGTGTCAGGTTCAGAGGATGAGAAATTTTGCGCTTTAGGGCTTTTTCAGAAAATTGAGGGTAAAGGGGCATTTCTCCTCCGAGAAAGTTATCAGCGGTGATTCGGCCGAGAACCAGGTGGGCGTCTGTGACTGTAGGGTCTGTGCCGCCTTTGCCGTAACAGGCCGGGCCAGGTTCAGCTCCAGAGCTTTGGGGCCCCACTTTAAGATGGCCGCCTCTGTCTATCCAGGCGATGCTTCCCGCCCCAGCTCCGCATTCGACCACGTCGATCATAGGAGTTCGTACCGGATACCCGCTCCCCCGATGACGGCCGCCATGGTGAAGTTCTCCTCCAACTTCGTATTCCTGGGAAAATTGAAGTTTTCCGTCCAGGATTATCCCTGCTTTGGCCGTTGTTCCTCCCATGTCGAATGCAATCGTCCTGTCCAGGTTGAGCATTTTGGACAGATGAGCGGCTCCGATGACACCGGCCGCGGGTCCGGATTCGATGAGAGTGTGAGGCCTCATTTCGGCTTCCTCAGAGTTCAGGATTCCTCCTCCGGAATGCATGATTCCCAGAGGAGGAGGCGGGGAGGCTTTAACTCTCAATTCATCTCGGATCGATTGAAGATAGGACAGAATGTTTGGTGCGACCGCCGCAGCAATCACGGTGGTGCTCGTGCGTTCGAATTCACGGAATTCAGGGGAAACCTGGCTGGAAAGAAAAATAAACCGGGATTTGATTTCTTTTTCAGCGAGTTTCTCGAGTGCTCTTTCATGTTCGGGATTGAAAAAAGAGAAAAGGAGGGACACAGCTAATGCTTGGATTCTCTTTTTTTTAATAAAATCTGAAATTTGGATTTGAGCGCTCACTCCATCCAGAGGAGTGACAACCTTTCCTTCGGAAGATACTCTCTCTGTGATCTCAAGCACACAGTCTCGCGGAACAAGAGGAGTCAATCTCTCCTTTGTCAGATCGTAAAGGCTGGGACGCTGCTGCCGGCCGATTTCAAGCAAATCCCTGAATCCTTTAGTGACGAGAAGTCCGACTTTGGCTGTTTTTCCTTCGAGCAAAGCATTGGTGACCAGAGTTGTCCCATGCCTGATTTCCTTGACTTTGCTCAGGTTATTATCGGCAATTTTCAAAACCTTCCGCAGCCCCTCAACAAACGGTGATTCCGGACTTTCTGGATGAGAGGGGACCTTAGCCACGAAGAGATCATCACTGTTTTCGTCATATAAAATTATGTCTGTAAATGTTCCCCCGGTGTCTATGGCCACTCTCATGTCTATTCCAGCTCCTGTTTATTTCATTTCTTTCCTTATCGACTCAGTCAGTGTTTTTTCGATTTCTCCTGATCTGGAGAAAATGACTCCATACTGTTTTCGAGCTCGAGCGCGGCTTATTTTGCGCTGGAGAAAGTCTTTTTGAACTGTGTCCGGGTGTCTCTTCAGCGGAGAGCCGTACCCGCCGCCTCCAGCCGTTTGGACTCTGAGGATTTCGTTCTTCAGAATTTTAACCCCAGAGACTTTGGACGGAATTCGTAGAGGCTCATGTTTAGAAGAATGGAGAGTGAATCGTCCGGGTTTGCCAGGCAATCCGCCTTCTATTCCCCAGGGAAATAGCCGGTGTCGATCAGAATGGGCAGAGAAAAGGACAGGCACCAACGCTTGGATTTCCTTGAGAATTCCCAGGCCACCGCGAAAGCGTCCAGAACCCCCGCTGTCCGGAATGAGTTCATAGCGCAGAACTCGGAGCGGATAGGCCATCTCTAATGCTTCGATCGGAAGGTTCGCGGTGTTGGTGATGTGAACTTGAACTCCGTCCATACCGTCTTTTGAAGAATGCGCTCCCATGCCTCCGCCCAGAGCCTCGATGTAGACAAAATCTGCGCCAGAAAGGCTTTCGGTGCCAGCAAATATAATCGCGGTTGTTGCCCCGTTGGATGCGGCGGTGATTCTATCCGGCACAGCGGCAGCCAGTGCGCCCATAATGGTGTCGACAACCCTCTGGCAAGTGTCTGTTCTTCCTCCCACAGCAGCGGGGGCTGAGGCATTCACAAGGCTTCTCTCGGGAGCATTGATTCGAATCGGACGGTGAAATCCCTCATTGATCGGGACGTCGGGAGCGATTATGGCTTTGACAGCATAATTCACAGTGGCCAGCAGTGCCTGAAAGACCATGTTGATTCCCCCGCGGGCTTGACGCGAGGTCCCGGAGAAATCAAACGTGATGTTCGGCTTGGGCTTATGCGTCAGGGTTGCAGACACTTTGACCGGAAGTTTAGCGTTGGATATGCCGTCATCATCCATCATGTCCGTGAAAGAATAGGTTCCTTCGGGTATAGCCTTAAGAGCTTTGCGCAGCCAGTGCTCGCTGTAATTGAATATGTCTTCTGTGATCGATTGGATTTTCGATTCTCCGTATTCTCTGAACAGCTCTTTCAGCCTTTTCTCGCCGAGATGGAGTGAGGATATCTGGGCGAGAAGGTCTCCTTCTCTTTCCTTCCTGTTCCGCATGTTCGACATCATGAGTTCTGTGACATCTGTGTCCATGACATTCTTCTTCACGATTTTGGTCGGAGGAATTCTCATTCCCTCCTGGAATATTTCAGTCGAATCCGCTGCCGTCCCCACACCAGCGGCTCTCCCCCCGACGTCTGTCCAGTGAGCAATGTTGGCCACAAAATCCACAATCCTATTCCGGATAAAAACAGGTTTGATCAAGGTCACGTCCGGCAGATGAGACCCCCCACCCAAAAAGGGATCATTGGCCACTATGATGTCTCCAGGTTTGAGGTTCCATCTGGGTGGATCAGAACAGATCTTGCGGATCAATCCCTGCATGGAACCGAGATGAATGGGAATGTTCTCAGCGAGTGCGACGAGGTTACCCTTTGGATTGAAAAGCGCGCAGGAACAGTCCCTGCGCTCTTTGATGTTGGTGGAGTACGCCGAGCGAACCAGGGCAACGTTCATCTCCTCAGCAATAGAGAGGAAAGCGTTGAGAACGACCTCTGAAGTGATGGGATCCACGAGAGAAGACATATACCAGAACCTCCAGGCGTTTAGAGTATTATCACAGGCAGGAAGGCAGGTCAAACGGATGAGAATTCCTCAGGAATGAGACTATTGATCCGCCGCTATGAGTAGAGGGGCGATTTTGTCTGTTTATGGGTGAAAAGAAACTCATTTCTGCGTTTCGTGTGACTGATGTAACAAACCGGAGCCAAACAAGTATATACCTATAAGGAATTGGATTTCTGTGATGACCAAAAGGAATCACTCAAGGAAAATGCAGTGTTTGTGAGGAATGAGGAGGTTTTCCAGCGGGCATTTTAGGTGTGATTTGAGAAGTGGCAAAATCATTTTTGTTTGAATTTTAAACGCGCATGATGAGTATTTAGGATGAAAGTAAAAACTCACATGAACATTTTATGAGGAAACGGAGGTCAAAGATGATTCACAAACGGAATTTGAAGACATGGCTGGCGGCTGTGCCTGTCGTCCTGGCTATCGCCTTCCTGGCCGGGTGTGCGGCCAAAACAGCCAACCTGTGGGGAGACCCGAAGACAGGCCTGATCCTTCTGTACCAGATGCCAGAGGATCGCGAGCTGAAATATCAGTCTTCGGGAGGAATGACTATGGACATGGAAATCATGGGACAGTCCATGGAAGTCGAAGCAGAAGAAACACTGGCGTTTACGGTGAAGTCGAAGGGAGAGAAAGAAGGCCATTATCAGCTTCACGTCACGGTTGATTCCATGGGAATGAAAATCACCGCTCCCCAGAGAGACTATGTCCCGGACTTGAGCTCTGTCGAAGGGAAGAGTTTTAATATGACTTTTTCTCCGATAGGAGAGGAAAAGGATTTATCCGGCGCGGAATCCATCGAGTACGAGGTGGAACCGGGAACCATAACAAATATTGCCTCAAAGTTTCAAACCATATTCCCTGATTTTGCAGGCCGGCCGATTAAAATCGGAGATGCCTGGACAACTAGAGTTGCGATCACTGAAAATTCCAACAAGAGTGAAAGCACTATTGCGTTGGAGCTCCTGAACACCCTTGAGGGGTTCGAGACTGTGGATGGGATGGAATGTGTCCGCATTAAGGCGGAATTCACCGGCACTGTCGAAGGAACGAGTGAACCTGAACCCGGTGTGGAATTGGTTTCTGAGGGAGAGGTCAAGGGCACGGATATCTGGTATTTCGCTTACAAAGAAGGCATTTTTGTGAAAATGGTGACCCACGGCACGGCAGACATCACGGCCACCGCCACAGCCCAGGGAGTCACCATTCCGATGAAGCGGGTGTTCCAGAACGAGTTGAAACTGGTTAAATAGCCATTTCTTTCTATGAAATTTGTGCCCTTTGCATGTATTGCATTATTGAATAATTGATATGTTAGAGAATTATTGAGCGAGTCAAAAGACGACTTTTTCTCCGATAAGGGGACGGGC
>JABAOC010001519.1_pt6 | contig 46890 bp, 42 predicted proteins | sample 7062161 | NCBI WGS metagenome assembly JABAOC01 (sample SAMN14538625, study PRJNA623070) | marine sediment metagenome | biome: marine biome [ENVO:00000428]; feature: marine pelagic biome [ENVO:01000023]; material: deep marine sediment [ENVO:00002113] | place: India: Gulf of Khambhat ... | reverse complement strand
CCCGCATCGCTTCCCGCATCGCTGAAGTGCGCGGCGAGCACCCGGCGATAGAGCTTGCTTGCGGAGAGAGGCTCGGCGTCGCGAGCGGGTGAACTTTGCGTTGCGCCGGAGCGGGCTTGGCCGGCCTCCTCGCGTATCGATGAGGTTGGCATGACGACGCGTAGGCCGCGCGGTATCGATAGGAGCTCGAAATGCTGGCGCAGTCGGTGTAATACGATGGGGCGTCGGTGGAACGTCAACCAGCCGTCGGTTGATTCTCCGGTGAAGATGAGCGCGCTCTCGGGAAACGCGCTGCCGCTGCCGTAGAAGAGCAGGAACTCGGGTGAAGGCGCCTCGCCGATGATCGTCCAGCGCCAACCGCTCGGTCGGCCGGCGAAGGGAAGGGCGCGTGTGACGATGTTCACCGTAACCGGCCCGCCGTTTCCGGCGTCGCCGAGTAGCTCGAGCAGGCGCTGCGAATCGGCGATCGCCACATCGACGCGAGCTGCTCGCGCCCAGAGCCCGCGCACGATGGCGACCGCCGCTTCGTCGGATGCGGCGGCGATCGGTTCGGGCCAGTTCGAGCTGCTCATGTGTCGCTCCTGTTGGAGAGCCTGGCGTCGAAGGAACGGAGCGTGCCCAGCCCGCGGGGCCCGAGCCCGTAGAGGCGAGCAACGAGCTCGTCCAGGCGCTGCCGCTCAGCGGTCTCGAGACCGCCGCCAGCGTGCGCGTGGCGGCTCAGCTCGATGCAGCGCATGCGTACAGCCGCGTCGGGCTCTTCGGGAAAAGGCAGGAGAGCAACCGTCCAACCGAGAAAGCGGAAGTAGCCTCCGGTTGCCCGCTCAGCGATCGCTTTCAGGTAGGCGCGGGCGACGGTCGAGTTGAGAACGGCGGCCAAGAAGTGCGCATCCTCATCCGACGCGGCTGGTATTTGATAGACGGTGTTGAGACTGATGAGCGGGGCGGTGCCGTCGAGGAACGGAACGCGCGGCGGCACAACGGCGGCTCCGGGCTCGGGCGCGATATCGCGCCACGCCACCCTGAGCGTCCACTTCTCCGGTCGGGTGCGAAAGAGCGTCCAGAACGGCTGGCCCGGCTTCAGGTCGACCCGCTTCTCCAGCGCGGGCTCGTGACGGCGCAAGTAGTTCCGGGTCGCGCTCGGGAGTTTTGACAGCGGATATCCCTCGTCATCGTGAGTCCATAGAAGGGCCCGGCCTGGTGAGAAGCGCCACGCTTGCAGATCTTCGCCGCGCAGGGCGGGGCGCAGGCGCTCGACCTCGATCGCCACCGGCGAACCGGCGAGCTCGACGGTGACGCGCCCTGCTACCGGATCTTCGCCGGTCACGCGCCCTACGAAGAGATCGTTCACCCCGGTCACGATCCCGCGGTGGGGACGACAACCTTCGCGCGAGCCTAGATGCGGTCCTGCGGCGACCATCCGCTGGAGGGCCGCGCGCACGCCAGGCGGCGCCAGTGCCCAAGGCGCTTCGGGGTCGTCGATGAGTGGGAGGCGCGTCTGGGCGAGTCGAAAATCGAGCGTCGCGCCGCCCCGATCGTGGACTCGGATCGAGACCTGCTGTTCCGCGTCGGGCTCGCCGCGCGTGAGTAGCAGGGCAAGCGGGTAGGTCGTCGCCTCGAAGAGCCTCTGCGGCGCCAGGGCACAGTCCTCGAGGGAGAGAATCCGTGTCTCCTTCGCCAAGCGGGCCCGCAATGCTCCGGCGGCGAGGGTCCGGGTGAGCTTGGCGGGGAGCAGCATGCCGAGGGCGCCGTTATCGGCCAGGAGCCCCAGGGAGCGTTCCAGGAAGAGGGCGCTCAGGTCGAGCTGAGCGGCAAACCCGCGGCCCACGCCGGCCAGATGGCTACCAGCGCGCCAGCCGGCACCGTGCAGAAAGCGGAAGCGCTGCTTGAGGCGCTGCCGGGATGGTCCGGACCAGTGATGAGTCCGAATCCAGGGTGGGTTGCCCAGCACCACGTGGAAGCCGGGCTCCAGGCTCACAGGGTCGGCGAAATGGATGGGGAAGGAGAAGAAGGGGAGCTCATCCTCCTCGCGGATCTTCTTGAGCAGGCGGCGCAGCTCACGCCGGCGCTCCCTCAACTTCGCCGCCGCCCGCTTCTGTGATCGCGACAGCCCCGCCCGCCGACCGAAGAGGTCGCGACTGCGCGCTGCCGCACGCAGGTCGCCCCGGCGCGCGTCGATTGCTGCCGCCAGCTCGGCTAGGAAGCATACCGCCAGCTCGCGCTCGAAACGCTGCAGCCCTCGCAGCACGCGGCGCTTGCCGGAGCCGCTAGCGCGGAAATAGCGCTCGCGCCGCTCGCCGAGGCGCTCGATCCGGCGCCGCCAGCGACTCGCCGCGAACCCCTGGTCGATGTCTCCGTGCTGCATGAGCAAGTCGATAGGATCGATCAGCGCGTCGCCCTGGCGAATGTTGATACCGAGGTTCGGTAGCGCCGGCACCTCTGAGATGTCATCCAGCTCGAGGTCGACGACGAGGGCCAGCCAGAGGCGCAGCTCGCAGAGCCTGACCGCCGCTCCATTGATATCGACACCGTGCAGGTTGCGCCGGATGATCTCCTGCCGCCGCTCGAAGCGGGCGAACGGGTCGGGCGGTCGGCCTTCGAGGCCGTCGCGCAGCGACTCGAGCGTGCCCAGCGCCGCGAGGAGAAAAGCGCCCGACCCTACGGCGGGATCGAGGACGCGGATCGCTCGCACACCTTCTGCCAGTCGCGTGCGCAGCGGCTCCCCCAAAGAGGGTGATCCGCCGGAAAGGATCTCTCCTACCAGGTCGCGTTCGCATTCGGCGGCTCGAGCGAGGTGTGCACAGAGCGCGCCGTGGACCAGACGATCGACCAGGGCACGTGGTGTGAAGAACGTACCGGTAGAGCCGCGTACCGACCCCGCCATCAGCCCTTCGAATACCCTGCCGAGCATCTCCGGGTCGACGGCAACGTCCTGATCCGCAGGCTGGTCCTCGCGGAGTGTGAACTGATACCTGTCGAGCAACTCGTGGAAGATCGGCACGAAGCATTCATCGGGTACGTCGAGGCGCGGATACTTGCGCTCCAGCGCGTCCCGCTCGAACAGGCCGCCGTTCAAGTAGGGCAGCTCGCCGAGCGCTCGGGCCGCGCGTCCGCGCCGCTCGGCCGGGCGATTGAGCGCGCTGAAGAAGAAAGGCTCGAGCCGGCGGCGATAGAAGGGGATGCCGGTGGCGAGCGCATCCTCGAAGATTCGGCGCAGGTAAGAGATATCGTGATCGAGCCAGCCCTTCCGCTGCAGGAAGTAGAGAAAGAGCAGGCGGCTCAGGAGGATGAGCGCGAGCTCGAATCGGTCACCCCCGGCGTTCTCCGGGACGCCGGTCAGCCCAGCGGCCAGCGTCGCGCGCTGACGCCTGAACTCGGCGAAGAACCTGCCGGTGACCTGTTCGCGGTCAAGCGCCTGGATGTGGGCGAGTGCCAGGTCGCTGGCCGTGGCGGCCCCGTTTGCCGACAGTGCTGCTAAGATGTCGAGCTCCGAGCGCCGCGGCGCATCGAGGTCGATCCACAGCTTGCGGAGCTGCAGCGGACCCGGTCCCAGCCCCCAACTCGCCACGACCAGGCGGGGCTCTTCCCTAGCGTCGAACATCAGTAGCGCGCGCCGCGCCGGGTTGTGCCGGTAGAGTGCCGAGGCCACACGGCGGATCGTCTCGGGCTCGAGGCGTTCTTCGAGTACGATCCGCAAGACGTGAAAGCCGTCGTGCCGCCCGGCGACCTCGAGGGTGAGCGTCTCCGATGCGGCGAGCCCGAAGTCGGCCAGGGCCTCTCGCGGGACACGCAGGCCCAGAGGCTCGAAGCCGAGCGCCGACAGCAGCGCCTCGGTGTTCCCCGCGCGCCAGCTCCGGAGTGCCTCCTGCAGTCGGCGGTTTTCGTCCACCGATCCCCCCGTCCTGAGCGTTCCGTTAGCTGTGCTGGGTCATGCTGTGGTGTGGCCGTCAACAGATCGGCATCGCTGGGAACGCGTACCGTGCTCTTGACGCGGGGGGCCCGTGGGCCGACCATGATGGCGCGCCCTGGGCGCGAGACCACCAAACCCGGCGGTGAGGGTCATGAAAATCGAGCTCAAAGGCTGGAAAGCGATCGCGGCGCTCGCGGTCATCGTAGTCGTCCTGGTCGCCACGTTCCGCGCCGAACGGTCTACCCTCGAGACGGAGGCGGCGGACGAACTCAAGGTCTGGATACGCAGCGAATACCTTGCCCGCGGGCTGCACGGCGTCGACCCGGGCCAGCTGAGCGAAGAGGAATTGGAGGCGAAGGGTGAAGAGCTCCTCAGCCTAAGCGATGTCCAGTTCACCTCGATCAGCGCCCGTGGCCGCGGCGACGACATCATCGTCAAGGTGGAGATCCAGGTGAGCGGCGGAGAACCACCGGATGGTAAGCCGGTGCGCTACTTCAGGATGTCACATAGCACGGTGACCGGCTGGCGCGTGCGGCGCGAGACGACGGCGCTCTCGTACTACCTGAAGCTCTTCTGAGCGGGCGTTTCCGGAAACATACGTTTTGTCGGCCGTTGCTCGGCAACCCGGTGAAAGCTAGGATCGTTCCCGTATCCCTCAGTCCAAGCGCATTTCGCTCGGCGCTCGCGAGCTGAAGAGGGAGCGCGTGCGCGCCGGCGAGGTATCCAGATCGGGGGGCCTACCGCTCGCCGTGTTGGCCGCGTGTCGACAAACCGGGAGGCATAAGATGCTGAAGGAATTCAAAGAGTTCGCCATGCGGGGGAACGTACTCGACATGGCGGTGGGGATCATCATCGGGGTGGCGTTCGGCGCGATCGTCAACTCGTTGGTGAAAGACGTTTTGATGCCGCCGCTCGGGCTACTGCTCGGTAAGATGGACTTCTCGAACCTGTACCTGAACCTGTCGGGCACCGATTACGCGTCGCTCGCAGCGGCGCAGGAAGCCGGCGCGGCGACGATCAACTACGGGGTCTTCCTCAACACGGTGATCAACTTCATCATCGTAGCCTTCGCCGTCTTCCTGCTCGTGCGCCAGGTAAATCGCTTCACGAGAAAGGAAGAAGCGCCAGCGCCCGAGCCGACGACGAAGGAGTGCCCGTTCTGCGTGTCGGAGATAGCGATCAAGGCGACGCGCTGCCCGAACTGCACGTCGCAGCTCAAGGCAGCGTAGTACGTCGTGAGAAATCACGTGTCCGCCTGTGGCCGGCCGCACGGCAGTCCGTGAACAAGAAGCGTAAAGGAGAAACGAAGATGGCCAAGATCATCGATGTAGAAGGGATCGGCCCGCAGTTTGCCGAGAAGCTGAAGTCTGCCGGCATCAACACGACGGACGACCTTCTCGAGCACTGCAAGTCGTCCAAGGGCCGCAAGGGCATCGCAGAGAGCACTGGGATCAGCGAGAAGCTCGTTCTGCGTTGGACGAATCACGCGGATCTGTTCCGGGTCAAGGGTATCGGCGAGGAGTACGCCGACCTGCTCGAGGCGGCGGGTGTAGATACCGTACCGGAACTCAGCCAGCGGAACGCTGCGAACCTCTGCGCGAAGATGAGCGAGGTCAACGAGGAGAAGCAACTGACCCGGCAGCCGCCATCGGAAAAGCAGGTCAGCGACTGGATCGAGCAGGCGAAGTCACTACCGCGGGTCATCGACTACTAGCTCGCGGATCGGTGCCGGCACACCTCGGTGCGGCTGGCCAGCGGCGCCGATGTGCGTGCGGTTACGCAATGAACTAGCAACCACAGGCGGTGGAGGTACCGCGCGTGGATAACTACGAGAAGCTGGGCGCCTTCTATCTTGGGCGAGCCTACGATTTGGCGGAGAAGCAGGGGCGCGAGGGCGAGCTAACCCTCTACGACTCGAAGGATCTGGTCACGCATGCCGTGTGCGTGGGGATGACCGGGAGCGGGAAGACGGGGCTTTGCATCGGCCTGCTCGAGGAGGCGGCGATCGATGGCATCCCGGCTATCGTCATCGATCCGAAGGGCGACCTGCCGAACCTGTTGCTCACCTTTCCCGAACTCAGGCCGGAGGACTTCACGCCCTGGGTGAACGAGGACGACGCCCGCAAGCAGGAGCTGTCCGTCGAGGAATACGGCGCGCAGCAGGCGGAGCTGTGGAAGAAGGGGCTGACCGGTTGGGGGCAGAGCGGCGAGCGGATCCGCCGACTACGCGAGTCGGCGGACTTTGCCGTCTATACGCCCGGCAGCACCGCTGGACTTCCGGTCTCGATACTCTCGTCGTTCGCCGCACCACCACAGACGCTGCGCGACGAGCGCGAACTGCTGGGCGACCGGGTCGGCACGACGGTGACCAGCCTGCTGGGCCTGCTGGGCATGGATGCCGATCCGATCAAGAGTCGCGAGCACATTCTGCTGTCGACCATCCTCGACGCCGCCTGGCGCGAAGGCCGCGACCTGGATCTGGCGGCGCTGATCGGGGCGATCCAGTCGCCGACCGTGAATAAGGTGGGCGTGCTGGACCTCGAGACATTCTATCCGGAGGGCGAGCGGTTCAAACTGGCGATGGCGCTCAACAACCTGCTGGCGGCGCCGGGCTTCGCCGCCTGGATGGAGGGCGAGCCTCTGGAGATCGACCAGATGCTCTACACGGCGGAGGGCAAGCCGCGGGTCGCGATATTCTCCATCGCGCACCTGGGCGACGCGGAGCGGATGTTCTTCGTTTCGCTGCTGCTGAACCAGGTCCTGGGCTGGATGCGCGGTCAGTCGGGTACCACGAGCCTGCGGGCGATCGTCTACATGGACGAGATCTTCGGCTACTTCCCGCCGGTCGCGAACCCGCCATCGAAAACTCCGCTGCTCGCGCTACTCAAGCAGGGTCGCGCCTACGGTGTGGGCGTGGTGCTCGCCACGCAAAACCCCGTCGATCTCGACTACAAGGGCCTCTCGAACACCGGCACCTGGTTCATCGGGCGGTTGCAGACCGAGCGTGACAAGGCTCGAGTACTGGAGGGACTCGAGGGCGTGGCGGCCGGTGGCGACATGCGGTTCGACCGCGGCGCGATGGAGGAGACGCTGGCCGGGCTCGGCAAGCGCGTCTTTCTGCTCAACAACGTCCACGAGGACGAACCGGTCGTCTTCGAAACGCGCTGGGTGATGTCCTACCTGCGCGGTCCGCTGACGCGCGATCAGATCAAGGTACTGATGGACCCGCGCCGGGCGCAGGCTGCTGCGCGGACGCAGGCCGCGGCGGAGGCGACTGCCACCGCGGTGCGTGCGGCTTCCGCGGCGCCGCTGAGTGAGCAACCGATGCTGGGTCCGAGCATCCCGCAGCACTTCGTACCGCTGCGCGGCAGTGCGGCCCCGGGCCACGAGTTGGTCTACGAGCCGATGGTGCTGGCGGCCGGTCGCGTGCAGTTCGCCGATCGTAAGACGAAGGTGCAGGCGTCGGAGGAGTTGGTGACGCTGACCCCGTTGAGCACTGCCGCCGTCGCCCTCGACTGGGCCGAGGCTACGGAAGTCGATGTCGACCTGGGCGACCTGGGGGACGAGCCGGAGGGCGCGGCCCATTTCGACGAACTGCCGGGCGCCGCTACTAAGAAGACCAGTTACACGGCCTGGAAGAGGGAGTTCAAAGACTGGCTCTACCGGAACCGGACGCTCGAGCTGTATAAGAGCCAGCTGTTGAAAGAGTACTCGCAGCCCGGCGAGTCGGAGCATGACTTTCGGCTACGCCTCGGCCAGAAGGCGCGCGAGGCGCGGGACGAGGCGCTGGAGAAGCTGCGCAAGAAGTACGCGCCCAAGCTGGCGACCCTGCAGGAGCGGGTCCGGCGCGCCGAGCAGGCGGTGGCGCGCGAGGCGGAGCAGGCGAAGGCGGCCAAGCTGCAGACGGCGATCTCGGTCGGGGCGACGCTGCTCGGCGCCATGCTGGGCCGCAAGGCGGTGAGCCGCTCGTCGGTGGGCCGTGCGACGACCGCCGCCCGGGGTGTCGGCCGCTCGATGAAACAGGCGCAGGACGTGGATCGGGCCAGGGCGACGGTCGAGGCGACCGTTAAGCGGCTGGCGGACCTGGAGGCCGAGTTCGAGGCGGAGACCGAGGAGATCCGTGAGAAGTACGACCCGGCGCTCGAGGATCTGGAGACCGTCGTCGTGCGGCCCAAGAAAAAGGATATCGCAGTGAAGCTGGTGGCGCTCGCCTGGGCGCCCCACTGGCAGAGGGGCGGTGAGGTGGCGGCGGCTTGGGAGTGACCGCCGCTAGCCTAGGTTAGCTGCCTTAGCGCCGCTGCCCGATCCTGCACCGGCTCGATCGCTGCGGTCTCCGGTGGCTCGTCCATCACTTCCATCCTGATCAGATCCTGGTGCAGCGTGTCGAGCGCCTCGAGGGCGGCCTGCGCTTCGGGCAGCAGCTTCTGCGCCTGCTCGTCCTTGTGGGTCTTCGCGGTGCGGACCTTCTGAACGGCGCCCTCGGCGGCGGCGAGCAGTTCGTCGGCGGCGGCGATGGCCGATTCCGATAGCTCGCGGTTCTTGTCGCGCAGCGCGGCGGCGGCGGTTAGGACGCCGTCACGCAGCTGGCGGGCACGCACAAGCTCGTAGTCGAGGGGTACCGTGTAGACCTCTCGCACGGGCGGACTTCGCGGCGGTATGAACAGTTCGCCGAAGGAATAGCCTCGCGACTTGAGCCCCGAGGTGTGGAGCAGGAAGACCAGACCCCACGGGACAGCCAGGAAGTGGCCCCACTGCAGGCCGGGCGAAGTGAGCCAGTCGGCGGCCAGCAGTCCTAGGTTCGCCGCCAGGAAGATGAGCAGATGCCGCTGGTAGAGGCGCCTGCGGTGTTCGGCGATCCCGCTGGCTCCGGGCCTTGTGGCAACCCGAGCCGCTGGGAGCGTCGGTCCTCCGTTTTCGTCCGTCAAAGTTCAGCCTCCGAGTATCGCGCGAACCAGGTAGGCGATGCCGAACCCGGCGTAGTTTCCGAGTGCGTAGCCGAGCAGGCCGACGGCGATGCCCGGCAGTGCCAGCGCCGGCCAGCCGCGCGAGACGGCGACGGCCATCGCCGTGGCGGGGCCGCCGATGGCGGCCTGCGACGCGACGGCCATCATCGGCAGCGTCCCCCTCAGTAGCCGGCCGACGAGAAACAGAAAGATACCATGAATGGCGACGACGACGAGGGTGTAGAGGAAGACCTCGGGCCCCACCTGCAGCATCGCCCGGAACAGCGAGCGGATCCCGATGACCACGAAGAAAAGGTGTAGGCCCAGGTTCCCTAGCTGTTCCGCCCCGCTCAGCCGCCGGATGCGGGGAAGCTGGGCGAGGGCGAGCGCGATCGTGGTGAGCCAGAGGATCTCGGGCACCAGGCCGACTTGCTGACCCAGCCAGCGCGCCGCGACCAACAGAGCCAGGCCCAGCGCCGCCAGCAGCACTAGGTCGAAAAGCGAGACCGGCACCCGGGTCCAATACGGGTGCGCATCGGCAGCGGGCAACTCGCCGCCGCCGACGTCCGCGGCCGGGCCCGCCGGCGCTGCATCTTCCGCCGCCGCCGAGCCGGGCGCGAACCGGACCAGCAGAACGGGCGCCACGAGCACGATGCCGAGCCAGATCCCCGTCGTCACGGCGTCCGCCGCCGCCGCGGCGGCGAAGGTCGAGGCCGGCAGCTCTAGGCCGCGTCCCACAGCGGCGAAGTTGAGGCTGCCGCCCGTGTAGGTGCCGGTGAAGGCGCCGGCCAGCTTCCAGGTGACGGCGCCGATGCCGCCGCTGAAGGTGAGAGCGCCGATCACCGCGCCCAGCGCCGTGCCGGCGCTCGCGACCACGAAAAGCGCGGCCATCTTGGGGCCCGCGACCTTCAGGTCCGCCAACCGCACCGACAACAGCAGGTAGACGATCGCCAGCGAGACGACCGGCCCCTCGATGACGCCGTAAACCGGCGACTCCTGGGGAACGAGCCCGACGTTCGAGAGCACCGCCCCGAGGAACAGCGCCATGAGCGCGGCGCCCACCTTGGAGAGCGCCGCGAACCGGTGGTCGAGCCAGAAGGCGAGCGCCGTGGTCCCGGCAATTAGCGCGGCTACGAGTAGCGGGTCGTGGATCAAAGGACTCGTCCTTGAAGATTAGTTGACGAAAGATCGTATTGTGCAGCCACCGGTCGCGGTGGGCAAGCGGTGTGGGTGTGGCGAGGGAAACCGCCGGGCCGGACCCGGGCGTGGCCGGTGGCCGGCGGCAAGCTACCCAAGACTATCAGGGCCGTTACCAGCGCGCCGGCACGCCCGGATTATTATCGTAGCTGTTATCACCGTCCTTGCCTGGCTGAGCGGGTGCCTGCATGATGTCGGGCACCGGGGGGCGGTCAGCTCGGCCGTGAGCAGTTCACCTACCTACGCACTACTCAGCCGTGCCAAAGCAGTACACACCTGGACTCATTACTAGCTGGCCATCACACGTGTCCAGCCTCGCTGGGTCGCGCCTACAACTCAGATCAACTGGTGGGAGGTAACTAGTCATGAAGTATGTCGTGGCCTTAATCGTCGGTGCGATTCTTGGTGCGATCGTCGGTGCACTGTGGATCGGCCCCGAACGCGTCGGTGAGCCGCCGGCTCAGGAAGCGGCCGGGCTGTCCGAGGAGGACGTGGCGGCGATCCACACACTGCACGGCAAGTATGTGGAGGCGGAGCGCGCAACTGACTGGGATGCGCTGGCAGCACTGGTGGCTGAGGACGTGGTGTTGATGCCCCCCAACCGGCCTGTGGAGGACTGGGCCTCCTGGCTGGAGGGGGTCACGGCCAGGGACTTCGGAGTCATCGATCTGAGCTCCACGGTGCAGGAGATCGACGGGAGAGACGGGCTCGCCTACCTGCGTGCCAATTACTCCGAGACGTATACACTTGACGGCGACCCCGAGCCGCTCGAAGCGGTCGGTAAGCAGGTGGCCATACTGCGGAAGCAGCCCGACGGCACCTGGGTCGCTGTCGTTTGGATTTGGAACTCAGACCTGCCGCTCCCCGAGTGAAGTTCCGAGGCGCGCGCATCGTTCGCTGTCCCGTAAGAGCTATCAGATTTTCCGGAGCTGAACGCTAGTCCGCCAAACGACGCACTGGAAGGAGGTCCTCATGTTCCGTCGCGTCTTAATCGCGGCAGCCGCAGTTGCCGCAGTTTTGGTTGCGACCGTCGGCGCCCAGCATTTGGCATCTGTGCCGGGGCCGGCTCTCAAGAGCCATCATTTGCTGAACCTTCCAGCCTCGGTTACGGAAGCCGACTTGGCTGCCGCGCTCGGTGCCATGAACGCCGCTATCGCTGAAGCCGGTTATCCAGACGCGGGATATCGACTCTGGAAGGTGACCGGTGAGCAGGCTGGCGACTATGCCTACCTGTGGGAGGGGAACTGGCCCGACCAGGAGGCCTACGACATTATCCATAGCCATCCAGCTTATCTAGCAGCAGGCGAGCGGTGGGATTCGGCTTTCGTGCCTGTGATGGAAATGCAAGTCTACAATCGGTACGTCGAGATTTCACTCGAGGCCTCCAGCGAGCACTGACGTTCGTTCCCGGCGCCCGCACTTCGTCTGCCCTGTGGTGCTTCTGGGGACGGCGAACCGCTGGATCCAGGGCTTTGTCGTCGGTACGCCGGCGATTATGTTCCTGGCTCGTGGTTGAGCAACTGCAGGTTTCGCTTGGATCGCGGCTCCGCAGGGTGGGGCAAAGGCTCGTGTACGTGGCGGTCGGCGTAGTGGCCGCGGTCGTTCTCTTTCTACTGGGTGGCCGGCTGATGCTCGAGTCGCTGGAACGGCAGCTCATCTACTTTCCGACGCGGGTGCGGGAGGACGCACCGACGCCGCGCGTCCAGGGCGCCTCGCAGGTGGAGGAGGTGTGGCTGGAGACGCCGGACGGGTTTCGGGTGCACGGGATCTACGCCGGTGCGGAGGGGGCTTTCGCCGATCTGCTTTTCTTCCACGGGAACGCCGGCGACCTCTACGATCGGCTGGACAACGTGTCGGTGCTGGTGACGATGGGCCTGAACGTGCTGATCATGGACTACCGGGGCTACGGGAAGAGCGACGGGAAGCCGTCGGAGGGGGCGCTCTACGAGGACGGCCTGCTGGCGTATCGGTACCTGACGGAGGAGCGTGGTGTCGACCCGACGCGTCTGGTGATCTTCGGCCGCTCGCTGGGCGGCGCCGTGGCGATCGAGTTGGGGACGCAGCAGGCTGCCGCGGCCCTGGTGGCCGAGTCGTCGTTCACCTCGGCGCAGGATCTGGCCAAGCTCCACTACTCGTTCCTGCCCGGGATGCTGCTCGGCTCGATGACCCACAAGTTCGATTCGATCTCGAAGGTACCGCAGCTTCGTTCAGCGATCCTCTTCATCCATGGCGGCTCGGACACGATCGTCCCGGTTCGCATGGGTCGTCGTCTGTACGAGGCGGCTGCGGAGCCGAAGGAGTGGTACGAGGTACGGGGCGCGGATCACAACGACATGCTGATGGTGGGCGGTGCCGACTACTTCCGGCGGCTGATCGACTTCGTGAAGAGATATGTGGGACCTTAGGGCTGACACGTTCGGCATACTTGTACTCGCCGCGTGTCTCAGCGCGGCGTCGGCCGCCGATTCGCTGGCCCAGTCGCAGGCACCGAGGGGACCTGAAAGCACTATCGACGTGCTGGGCTATCGGGTCGCCGTCGATGTCGGTCCGGATGCCGATGAGTTTCGAGCTAGCGCCGAGATCAGGTTTCTGGTCACGGTAGAAGGAGCGGAATGGGTAGGCTTCGACCTCGTCGGACTGACGGTCGATTCAGTTGCGGTGGACGGCACGCGCGCCGGCCACGAGCTGACGGGAGAGCGGCTGTTGGTCGAGCTGGGGCGAAGCGCGGGGGTCGGCGACACGGTGGTTGTTCAGGTCTATTACGGCGGAGCGCCCGAAGACGGACTCATCTTCAGTGACAACCACAATGGCCGACCGACGGTATTCGCCGACAACTGGCCGGACCGGGCGCGCTACTGGTTTCCAGGCGTCGATCATCCGAGCGACAAGGCGACGGTGGAGTTTCGGGTTCGCGCGCCGCGGGACTGGCGCGTGGTTGCAGTGGGCGAGCTGCGCGAGGTGATCGATACGGAGGATGGGACGAGGCTCTGGATCTGGGCGACGGACAGGCCGATCCCCGTCTACACGATGGTGCTAGGCGCCGGTGAGCTGGTGGAGCGGGAGCTGGGGACCTCGGGCTGCGACGTGGAAACGTCGCCCTGCGTGCACGTCACCCAGTGGACGTACCCGGAGGACGAGGAACACCTGCTGCGACTTTTCCGGCGGGCGCCCGAGATGGTCGCCTTCTTCGATAGCCTGATCGGCCCGTTCCCCTACGAGAAGCTGGCGCTGGTGCAGTCGTCGACGCGGTTCGGCGGCATGGAGAACTCGAGCGCCATCTTTCTGACCGAGCGGGTCGGCCGCATGCAGTCGGCCGACGGTCTGCTGGCGCACGAGATCGCGCACCAGTGGTTCGGCGACGCCGTCACCGAGCGCGAATGGCCGCACGTCTGGCTGTCGGAGGGCTTCGCCACCTATTTCAGCAGCGTTTTCTTCGAGCTGGTCGACGGCGCCGACGTCGGGGCCGCGTCGCGGGCCCGGTCGGAGAGTAGCTACCTGAGGTCGGACTACGTGGCGCGGCCGGTGATCGATGTGGAGCCCGAGAACCTGTTCAGGGTGCTGAACGGCAATAGCTACCAAAAGGGCGCCTGGGTGCTCCACATGCTGAGATCCAGCCTGGGCGACGAAACGTTCTTCGCCGGGATCCGGCGTTACTACTCCGATCACCTGCACGGCACCGCGCTGAGTGCCGATTTTCAGAAGATCATGGAGGAGACCTCAGGAGAGGATCTCGGCTGGTTCTTCGAGCAGTGGCTGTATCGGCCGGGCTACCCCGAGGTGGAGGTGGCGCATTACTGGGACCCGGGAGAGAGGGTGCTGCATGTCTACGTCCGGCAGATACAGCCTTGGGGCGCCTTTCGCTTCCCCCTCGATCTGCAGGTCGAGGGCGACGGCTACAGCCTGCGCCGGACCTTCGAGGTTCGGGACCCGGCGAGCGCCTTCGAGTGGGAGCTGCCGGGCGCGCCGCAGCGGGTCGCGGCCGATCCCGACAACGAGATCCTCGGGCCGGTAGATGTCGTCAACTGACGGTCGTCCGCGGCGGCGGATGTCGGCGACGGAGCGCGAGATATGAGCGAAGACACTGCGGGCCTGAAGAAGCAGGCGGCGGAGCGGGCCGTCGATTTCGTCGAGTCCGGCATGGTCGTCGGGCTGGGCTCCGGCAGTACGACGCTTTACGCGGTGCGACGCATCGGTGAGCTGGTCCGGGAGGGCCGGCTTAAGGACCTCGTCGGCGTGCCGACCTCGGAGTCGACGGCGGCCGAGGCCCGACGCCTGCGGATCCCCTTGACGACGTTGGAGACGAGTCCGGTAGTCGATCTCACGGTCGACGGCGCGGATGAGGTGGCGCCCAACTTCGACCTGATCAAGGGTGGCGGCGGTGCACTGCTGCGCGAGAAGATCGTCGCTCAGGCGAGCCTTCGCGAGATCATCGTCGTGGACGAGTCGAAGCTCTCACCGGTACTGGGTACGAAATATCCAGTGCCGGTGGAGGTCATACCGTTCGGCTGGATCCCGGAAGGAAATTTCCTCGCGTCGCTCGGCGCTGAGGCGAAGCTGCGGCAGACGGCAGGCGGTGAGCCCTACGTTACCGACCAGGGCAACTGGATCCTCGACGCCAGGTTCGGGCCCATAGAGAAGCCCGCCGCGCTGGCCGCCAAGCTGGCGGCGCGGGCGGGAATCGTCGAGCATGGACTGTTCTTGGGACTGGCTACCGATGTAATCGTCGCCGGGCCCGGCGGCGTCCGGCATCTTTCACGGAGTGGTCAGTAATCAGTAGTCGGTGACCTGACTATGAGCGGGCGGGAGGAGAATCGCTGATAATCGGGTCGCCGTTACCGGCCACCGACCACCGATCACTGATAACTGACTACCGGTCCCTAGCCAACCGTAAACGGCACCGACTGTAAGACCGCCCCGTCTGGCCCGACGATGTCCACCCTCCAGCTGCCCGTCCACATCGGGTCGATGTTCTTCGAGCTCCAAGTGCGCCAGTTGGAGCCGGCGACGCGGAGCCGTACCCTGGCCACCTCGGTGTCGTCCTTGTACCAGACGTGATCTACCTGGATCTCGCCCTCCGCACCTGTGATCCGCATCCAGCAGAACACGGTTCCGATGTCCTTGGCGACGGTGGTCAGGCTATCGGTCGGCTGGCGATCGACCACGGCTGTGGTGATGACGGCCTCGGCGACTTCGAGCCCGGTGGTCATCTGCTGCTGGGCCCCGACGGCAGCCGCCAGGGCGAACAGGAGAGCCAGGCTCAAGGGAGCAACATTCCTGCGCATCGGAAATCCTCCCGCGAATGGGCTTTTGGGGGGAATGCTTAGCCGGTGTGGAGCTGTAGGTCCTGTATGTTGTATCAAACTCCGCTTGGAGTCAAGGATTGGTACTTCGAGCGGCCTTGGTGTCTCGGCAAGCGGTATGCAGTGTGCGGTGTGCGGTGGATGCGAGGTGCCAACGCACTGCACACTGCGCACCGATCACCGCATACCGTTATCCCGTTTAATCCACTCGAAGATCGTGCGGCAACGGCGGCAGTAATATTGGGCCACGGAGAGCACGCTGCCGAACGGGTTCTCCAGATGGGTTTCGGTGCCGCCGCAGAAAGGACACTCGGGCGAGTCGGGCAGCGGGTAGGCTGCGTTGCCGGAGTCATTCTCAGATAGAGGATCTTTGTCTTTGGTCACGGTATCTCGGTGTGTAGCGTGCAGTGTGCGGTGTGCGGTATGCGGTATGTTCGAAGTTGGACGTTCAGAATTACAGCACACCGCACACCGTCCACCGACCTCAGTCCATCAGGAACTCGCGGTTCCGATCGCCCCGCGCGCGAGCTACCGCCTCCGGGTCCGGACCGGCGCGGTTCGATCGGCGGCTGGCCGGGTCCCAGGCGGCGAAGTCGACGTCGGTCGCTGGGAGGGCCAGCCCGCACCCTTCGATGACAGGCTTGGCGCGCTCGAGGAAGCGCTGCCTCAGCTCGCCGCCGTTGCCGTTCCATAAGCCGTCTGCCTTGCCCTTATCACCGAAGTCGTCCGGCCCGAACCAGCGGAGCACGGCGGGCCAACGCTCGTCTAGGGCGCGCTGCAGCGAGGCGAGCGACTCGTCGCCAGCGCCGGCGAGGCGGCGCAGCCAGGCGGCGCCGTGCCCGAAGTGGAAGCGCTCCTCCTCGAGCTGCTTCTGCACACGCTGGCGCAGTGGTGCGTAGCGCGAATCGGCGAGCGCCTCGAGTTGTACGGTTAGCGCGGTGTCGACGATGGTGTTGGCGACGACGAATTCGGTCCACGTCGCGAGGCGCGTATCGAGCGCCTCGATGTTGCAGTACTCCGAGGAGTCGCGTTCGTGTTCGAGCTTCTCGGGATCGTCGCCGAAGTCGCTGAGCAGTGCGTAGAGCAGGCGCGAGTGCCCCCACTCGTCCTGCGAGATGCTAGAGGCGGCGATGTTGGCCTCGAGCTCCGGCGCGCCGAGCACCCACTCGGCGTAGAGAATGCCGATCAGCCGCTTCGAGTCGGCGAGCGTCAGGATCAGGTCGCGGAGCGCGCGTCGCGTTTCGGGCGCCAGCTCGTCGGCGCTCGTGATGTCGGGAGCGCTCATTCGGCCTCCGGGGAACCGGCACCCTGCCGCTTGATATTGAACGGCGCTTCGTCGCGGTTCACGGGATGGAAGGCGTCACGAGGGGCGACGACCATCTCGAACCAACGCTCCTCGTCGTAAGTCTTCCAGGCATATACCTTGGCCAGCTCGGGGTCGGCGGCGTGGACACTGCCGATGTGTCGGAGCGGGTCCTCGCGGTTCTTGCGTGCCAGCACAACGTAGACTCGATCAGCCATCAGGCGCTCACACCGTAAGCTCTGAGCAGTTCGCGGCCCTCGGGACTCAGCCGCTCGTTGGTCCAGGGCGGGTCCCAGACGATGTTGATCTGCACGTGTTCTATAGTCGGCTCCTGGCGCAGCCGCGTCCGAATGTCGCTGATGATAAAGTCCATGCAGGGACAGGCGGTGGCGGTGAAGGTGATATCGAGCTCCGCGGTCCGGCCCGTGACCCGCACGTCGTAGACCAGTCCCATGTCGACGATGCTGATCGGGAGCTCGGGGTCGCGGACGTCGCGTAGGGCGGCCCAGACATCGCTTGCTGTCAGCTGAGTGGGGTCATCCATCGTTATTGCCGTTTGGCATAGCCTTTGGGAGCTGAGAATCCATGACTACTTGAGTAATAGACCACTAGAGTACTTGACTTAAGATTGCAGCTATTCTGAAATCGAGTAGTCGATTGGTCCATTAGTCTATTGGTCATGGAGTCCCGCTTCCCACAGCAAAGCCATCACGTGGCGATAATCCGTTGTAACTGCATGCGTCCCACGCGTACAGATTCAACGTAGAACTCGTTGGCAGGGCCGCGGCGCTTCCAGCGCTCGAACGCCTGCTCCCAGGTGATGGGCTCGTCGAGCAGCCAGGCCTTTTCTTCTTCGTCGAAGTCGACGGGGAACTCGTAGTCGAGTACGGCGCGCCCTTGATTCTCATCCCAGTGTGCGGGGATCGAGATGCCGAGCTCCTCGCAGAGCGGGACGACAGCGGTGAGCCAGCTCTGGCGCAGCTCGTCGTTGGTCATCCCCTTGAGCTTGAAATCGAGCTGAGCGTTGTGCCGCTTCTTGTCGTCGGGCATGCCGAACCACTCGACGCCCATGGGGAACATCCAGTCGACGCCGCGCTGCACCTTCTCCCGCGCTTCGCCGCCCGCCTCGCAGAGCCGCCGCATCCACACCTCGCCGTGGCGCAGGTGGAAGTTCTCCTCGAGGCCGACCTTCACCAGCGCCCGTTTCAGTGGCCCGTACGAAGTGTTGCGATGAACGTCGCCAAGCAGTGTGATGCCGGCCCGGTCGAACAGACCGTTGGCCACGACCAGCTCGGCCCAGTTGTCGAGGTACTGGTCGAAGCCGTAGGGGTGCTTGAACTCGTGCGGTTGGCGCTCGTAGAGCAGGTAGTCGCGGCTCACACCCAGGTCCTCGAGCAGCCGGTAGGCGATGTTGGCGTGCCCCAGCTCGTCCTGGATGATCGCCATCGAGCTGACCATGGTGTTGGTTGAGGGCGCGTCCTTGGCCGGGCCGTAATAGGAGGGGGCGCTCATCAGCTCCGTGTCGCCTTGGACGGTGAGCTGGGTGATCAGCGCCTTCTTGTACGACTCCGTCATCTCGTCTTCCGACTCGACGATGAAGCCGGACTGTACCTTGTCCCTGAGTTCCTGGTCGGTGAAACGTGCCATTTGGGGCTAATCCTGTGCTTTCGGACTTTATCAGATGGTTGAACGATTGAAACTATCCCGGAGGGTCTCGGTGACAAGGTCTCGGTATGCGGTGTGCGGCTGCAGTGTGCGGTGGCGGTTACCGCATACCGATCACTTGGCCCGCTCCGCGGACTCGGGTAGGAGTGGGCAGCTGAAACAGCCGCCGTAGCACGGGTCGCGGACGAACGGCTCGAGGCAGCGAGGACAGACGGCGCTGACGGTATGTGGCACGAACTCGTAGCCGCAGCGCTCGCAGCGGGCCGCGGGGCATATCTCAGGTAGCGCCGTCGCCGACTGGTCGATGTCGTCTGGCTTGTCGGTGCGCAGCCGCCAGAGGATCATTCCACGCTGAAGCACTCTCGGGGTCTTCATGATGCGACTCCCAGCCAGGACAGTAGGTGAGCGAGCAGGCCGCCCACCGTGAAGGCGACTACCCAGGTGCCGACCCATATTCGGATGGCGGTGCGGCCGCCGTGCTCTTTGGCCATCACCATGATCGAAGCCACGCAGGGTACGAAGAGGGTGATGACAACGAGAGCGACGAGCGCCTGCACGGGTGTCAGTCCCATGTCGTAGAGCCCGGCGGCGCCGAAGTCGCGCCGCACCAGCCCCATAACGATCGCCCGTGCCGTCTCCGCCGGCAGCTGCAGCCAGCCGACCATGAGGGGTCGCAGCGTGCGCTGCCAGAGGTCGAGGCCCCCGGTGACCTGGAGGACGGCGACGATCAGCGCGCCGGCTGCGAACCAGGGCGTGGCCTCGCGCATGAACCAATAGCCCTTAGTCAGCGTCTTGCGTGCGACGGCGGCTGGGCGCGGCCAGCGGAACGGCGGCAACTCTATTAGAAGCGGCGTCGACTTGCCGGGCAGCATCCGATCGAGCACCGTGCCGACGGCGATGAGCATGGCGAAGATGATGGCCGCGTAGGCGAAGACCCAGCCGCCGCCGAAGCCGGCGAGCAGGGCGGCGATCACGGCGAGCTGGGCGGAGCAGGGTATGGCGAAGTTGAGCAAGGCCGTGGCGATCGTCTTCTCGCGCTTCGTCGCCAGCAGCCGCGTGGTGATCGTCCCCATCGTCACACAGCCGAACCCCAGGATGATGGGGATAACCGCACGGCCGTTGAGGCCGAGGGCGCCGAGCAGGCGGTCGACCAGCGTGGCGATCCGCGGCAGAAAGCCCGAGTCCTCGAGCAACGCCAGGGCGAAGTAGAAGGCGGCGACCAACGGGGCCAGCAAGAAGACGACATAGGTCACGGTCATGGTGAGGAGCCCGAACTCGCCCACTAGGATCTCGCCCAGCGGGCCGCCGATCCCGATGGATTCGGCGATCGAACGCGCGAACGGCTCCCACAGCTCCTGCCCCAGCCGAGCCTCGGTGAAGCCCACCAGGTTCTGCGCGACCAGCACGCCCACCAGGAAGTAGACGCCCGCTAGCGAGAGGGCGAGCATCGGGATGCCCCAGCGCAACGTGACGGATGCGCGACCCAGCCACTCCGCCACGCGACGCCGCTTCCTCGTCTCGGGTACGACCCGGGCGTACAACTCGTCGGCTGCCCGACGCCGCGCTAGATCGTCCGACCCGTTCAGCGACCAGCTGCCCGGCCGCGCCCGCCCTATCGCCTCCGCCAGCGCCTCCAGGCCCTCACCGGTTACCGCCACCGTCGGGACCACCGGGACACCCAGGGCACGTTCCAGCTCCGCGGTGTCCGGCTCCGCTCCGGCGCGGCGCGCCTCATCGATCAGGTTGAGAGCCACGACCATGGGGACGCCGCTCTCCGCCAGCTGCAATGTGAGGAACAGATCACGATCCAGGTGGGCCGCATCGACCACGTTCACAACAGTGGCCGCTTGCCCGATCAGCTCCGTCGTGATCCGCTCCTCCTCGGAGTGCTCGCCCAGACCGTAAGTACCCGGCGCGTCGATCAGCGGCCGGTCTCGCCAGCTCCCCCTCATCGCCTCGACCGTCGTGCCGGGGAAGTTGGAGACCTCCGCGTACGAACCGCTCAGGCCACCAAAAATCGCCGACTTCCCCACGTTGGGGTTGCCGACGAGTACGATGAACCCTTCCCGTTTCTGAGAGGTTAATGCCGCCGACGATGCGGCGCCCGCTGCGGGAGACCCGCTATGACAGCCGCTCACGTCGTCGTCACACGGACCCGGCGCGCCAGCTCCCGGCCGATCGCTACCTGGCGGTGACGACGTTGCAGGACGATAGGGCCGAAGGGGATCCGGCTGACCACTTCTACGTCGGCGCCTTCCTCGAATCCGAGGCGCGTGAGCTCGCGCCGGGCGGTCGCGTCATCGATCGCCTCGATTCGGGCTCTGCAGCCAACAGGTACGCGGTCGATCCCCATCCGAGTCTCCGGGGCAAGAGGACTGAGAACGGATCTCAACCGCAATCTGGGTGCAGGTTCCGTACCCGTCAAGCCCGACGGGGCCGATGGTGCTAACTTGTTTCTCCGCAGAGGATTAGCGGGACGAGCGCTAGGCGGCCGATTGTCCGAGCTGTGGCATAGTGTCACAGAGGGGGCATACGGCGACGGGCAGCCTGGGGCGAAGGGGGGTGGCGGCTGTGGGTCGGAGAGCCGATCCCCTTGTCCTGCAAAACGTTGCGCGGGGCGGGGTCTGAGGTTATGCTGCAGGGCGCGGAGCACTCCCCCAAGGTCATTCCCGTCGAGGCGGGCACTCGGAGCTCGCTGAACGTACGCCGCCGGCTAGGCGGCTTCCTTGTCTAGATAATTCCCGGCATGATCGAGATCGACGGTTCGTACGGAGAAGGTGGCGGAGCGATCCTCAGGCAGGCGCTGGGGATGGCGATGTACGCCACCAAGCCGGTGCACATCCGGCGAATCCGGGCGGGTCGCAGGAAGGCGGGTCTGGCGGCGCAGCACCTGAAGGCGGTGGAGGCGGCGGGCGCGGTGAGCGGGGCGCGAGTTCGAGGAGCGAATCTGGGCTCGACGGAGCTGGTGTTCGACCCCGGCCCGGTTCGTCCCGGTACGTTCAGCGTCGACGTGGGGACAGCGGGATCGACGACGCTGGTCCTGCAGGCGGTGCTGCTGCCCTGCCTGTTCCTACCGGGTGAGTTCATCTTCGAGTTGCGTGGTGGAACGGACGTGCCGTGGAGTCCGCCGGCGGACTACCTGGCGAACGTGACGTTGCGGACGTTGCAGCCGTTCGGGATTGGGCGGCTCGACGTCGCGCGTCGTGGCTACTACCCGAAGGGCGGGGGTGTGCTGCGGGCGCGCTTCGTGGGTGGTTCGGGCTTCGGTTTGTCGCTCGAATTCCCGGCGCCCGGAGAGATCAAGGCGATCCGCGGTGTGAGCCACGCGACGACCCAGCTGCAAGAGCGGGGCGTAGCGGAGCGGCAGGCCGATGCGGCCGAGCACCTGCTGCAGCGGTTGGGTTGCAGGGTGGAGATTGTCGCCGAGTACTCGGAGGCTGCGAACTTGGGCAGCGGGATCACCCTGTGGACCGAGTCGGATGACGGGCCGCCGATCGGAGGTTCGGCGCTGGGGTCGAAGGGGAAGGCGGCGGATGATGTGGGTCGCGAGGCGGCGCGGGCGTTGCTGGACGAGTTGAACGCCGGCGCCGCGGTCGATCGGCACCTGGCGGACCAGCTGATCCCGTTCCTGTCGATATCGGGTGGCTCGTTGGTGACCTCGGGCATCACCGCGCACACGCGCTCCACCATCTATGTGGCGGAGCAGATCCTTGGCGCCGAGTTCGAGGTGGAAGGGCTGAGCGTCACGGCACGGCGTTGAAGCTATCGGAGGCGCTCGGCCAGCGCGCGCAGCGAGTCACCGCTAACGTCTCCCTCCAAAATGAGCAGGTAGCCCTGGTCGTCGAGCCAGCGATAGGCTCGGTGGCCGGAAGGCTCCACCGTCATGGCGGGCGCGGTCTCTGCGAACGCCTCGAAGACACCGCCGACCCACTGCTGGGTCAGTATGATCTCATTGCCGGCGGCGTCCTCATAGACGAGGCGGATCGCCGGCAGGCCCGGTTGCGCGCCCTCCAGCCCCGCCCCCGGTCCGACTTCGACCCGCTGGAGGGTCAGCTCGGGCAGCGTGCGCAGCTCCTTCCCCAGCCAGAGGGCGGCGTCGTCGGCCGGCAGCTCGACGAACCCGCTCGACTTGGCCTCGGCGTCCCGCCGTTCGGCCAGCGTCCTCTGCGCCTCGAAGGCGTGAGCTGCGGGCTGGGGCAGTGCCCGGTCCACGGGCACCGCGGCCTGCGGCTCGGCTTCCTCCCGCGCAACATCGATCCCGGCGACAGCGGGCGGCGCCTCCACAACGACGAGCTCGTCGGCCAGCTCGGCGGGCTGGTCGTCGCGCAGGCGCTGGGCTGGCGCTCCCTCCAGGGCTCGGCCGGCGGACTCGGTCGCGGCCTCCTCCTCGGGGGTGACCTTGGCCCGGGGCTGAATCGCCGTCATGTCGGGCTCGCTAGCGCGGGACTGCTCCTGCCTGGCGGCCTCGGGCTGGGCCTCGCCCGGTGCTGCGCCGCCCCGCTGGCGAAGCTCAGGCGCCTGTGAGCGGTCGGTATCCAGCGCTCCAACGACCGTCTCGCGGGCGCCGAAGTCCGAGGCGGCAGTTCTGAAAAAGTATGCTTGGGAGGCCCAGCCGACGGCAAAGGCGAGGGCGATAGAGGCGGCCCAGGCGAGGCCCGGGCGTAAGCGGACGGGGCGGGGCGCAGCGAGGCGCTGTGCCTCGGCGCGTCGCCGGGCCTCGGCGCGCTCCTCGATCTCGAGCCAGGACGGTGGCTGCACGGCGCCCGGCTCGAGCTCGGCCAGGAGCTCGGCGGCGCGACCGCTCAGCACCTCGGCCGCCTCGAGCTTGGCCTGGCACTGTTCGCAGGTTGCCAGGTGGCCTTCGATTTCCGTGCGCTGCCGCTCGCTCACCTCGCCGTCGAGGTAGGAGTGCAGGGTGCCCTCATCAATATGCGACATCTTCATCACTTCCTTCGCTCTTCAACTCGTCGAAGACCGCAGCCAAACGGGCCCGTGCTCGGGCAAGGGTGGTGCCGATCGAGCCGCGTGACAGGCCCAGCACCTCGGCGATCTCGTCGTACGAGAAGCCCTCTTCCCAGAGGAGCAACGCCTCGCGATCGCGACCCGCCAGCCGGGCCAGCGCCGCCTGCACGCGGCGCACCGTCTCGCGCCGCTCCAACGCCACCTCGGGTCCCGGCTCGGGTGGCCGGGCCTCCGCTTCCGCCTTGATCAGCGTCAGGTGGCGCCTGCGCACCGAGGCGCGCCGCCCTTCGTCCCGGGCCAGGTTGGCGGCGACGGTGAACAGCCAGGCTCGCGGCTTCTCCGGCTCGTGCTCGAGGGCGCGGAGGAACGCCTCCTGCGCCAGATCCTCGGCGCGAGCCTGGTCGCCGATCCGCCTGTAGAGGAAACGGACCAGCGACCGGTAGTGCTCGCGATACACCTGAGAGAGATCCAAACCCTCTCTCCAGTTCGATCAGTGGGCCGGCCGGCTCAGAGGCTCCCTTCGAAGCCATTCAGCACGGCCCTCAAGTCGTTCGAGTCCCATTCCGTCGCGCCGTCGGCCACGAGCTTCAAGACCACGCCGTCTCCGGCGATGATCAGCTTGTCGCCCAGCGCCAGGTACTCGCCGATCGCCGGCAGCCTGCGGGCCAGTTCGAAGTAGGCCGCGCTGTACGGCGCCAGCTCGATTACCTGCAAGCTGTCGTCAAAGGTCATATCCGTCCAGGTTCCGTTCTGGAGGACGAACAGCTTGCGACCGACGTGGCGGACGGCCGCTGCCCTGTGTCCGGGACGGCCCTCGGGCGTCATGACCCCGGCGACCAGGGCCTCGGCTTCCTCGAGCGCATCGGCCTGGCGCAGGCGGCTGCTCGCGTCGGCCCGCTTGAACGCCTCGGCTCCCGTCGCCTCCGCCGGCGCCGCGGCCAGCTCGACCGCCCGGTCCAATGCGAAGTCCTGGTCGCGAGTCATCGCCAGCAGCGGTTCCTCCACCAGATACGACGTGTACTCGGTGATGATCCCGTAGCGCAGCCCGAGCTGGCGGATCTCCTCGACGACTTCCGGGTCGGCGCCGTGGAGCCGCACGTAGGCGGTCAAGGCGCCGGCCTTGCGCGCCGCCCAGAGCCGTGGGATGAAATCGTTGTCGTTCTCGCGCCGTGGCAGTTCCACCTCGTAGGTGAAGCGCTGGGCCTCACCGGCACGCGTGCCTTCCAGCACGAGCCGGCCGCTGCCATCTCCCCGGTAGCGACCGAAGAGGATGAGGTCCTCGCCGTAGAAGAGGTCGGGGAGCGGGTTCGGGTAGTGGTCCTCGAGCTCCCCAGGCGCCTGCACGATCCGTAGATCGGAGAGGGCGGGGAAGCTGATCTTGCGGGTCAGCGATGAGACCGCCTCTTCGACGTCGTCGCCCGGCCCCACGTAGCTGACCGTACCGCGGCCGCCCTCGGCCATGCGGTCGAGCAGATAAGTGTTGACGTCGTAACCGACGCCGAAGGCGAAGACGCGCTCGCCGTCGCGTAGCTGCTCTGCCGCTTCGGCGATCTGTTCCGGCGCAGTCTCGCCCACGGTGGGCTTGCCGTCGGTCAGAAAGACGATCAGCGACAGCCGGCCGCGCTCGGCCTCGGGCTCCAGCGCCTCGCGCAGCGCGTCCATGATGTTCGTGCTCCCCTCGGCGCGGACGCCGGACAGGTAATCGCGCGCCTCGCTGAGCGTCGCGCGATCGGCGCGTACGAAGTCGTCGCTGAACGAGCGCACGAAGCTGCTGAATGTGATGAGCCGGAAGCGGTCCTCCGGCCGCAGCCCGGCGAGGATCTGATCCAGCGCATCGCGCGCCTGTTCCATCTTGACTCCGGACATCGAGCCGGAGACGTCGAGCACGAGAGTCAGATCGCGCGGGATGTGCAGCTCGTCGCCGTGCGCCGGCGGCGAGATGAGTAACATGAAGTAGCCAGGCTCGGCTCCGGGCGCGTGCGCCACTAGGCTGGCACCGACAAACGACTCGCGCAGCGGCAGGAACAGCTCGAAGTCGCGTGCGGCGGCGTCGCCGCTGTGCACGATCTCGAGCTCATCGCGGCCGCGCTCGCGCACCTCGATCGTGTGGGTGGGCGAGTACGGCGTGGCGAAGTTTGCGGCGCGCGTCACCCGGATCGTCAGGGTGAAGGGGTGTCGGCGCTGCGTGCGCAGATCCGGTCGCGACGTCTCACGCGCCTCGGTCCCGGGCACGATACCGACGATCCGCGGGTAGCGCAGACGAAGCAGGTCGCCGTCCTTCCCGAGGATCTGCGTGTAGCGCAGGATGACGCGTCGCTCAGCGCCCGGGTCGATGGGGAAGACCCTGGCCCGCAGCACGCCGTGGCCCACCAGCTCGATTAGCGCCGGGTCCTTCTTGCGGCGTACGATCTCCTCGTAGATCCGCCGCGCCTCGTCGGCCGGCAGCACCTCGCCGCGCAGCTCCTCTTCGCCCATGAAGAGCGATAGGTTCGTGAATACTGCTTCCGGCGGGATGGGGTAGAGGTAGTCGCCCTCCTCCATCCTGTGCGAGTTGTTGCGGAAGATCTCCTCCACCTCGATGTAGGCGACGCGGCGTTCCCCGTCGATCCGCACCGTGACGTCGCTGCGCACCCGTTCCACCTGGAAATCGGGCACCCAGCGGTTCATCGGCGGCTCGATCCAGCCTTGGGCCGCCGCGCCCCGGGCACCGGCGATAAGCAGGATCAGGGCCAACCCGGTAGCCATCGTCAGCCTAGTGTCTATGCGCCTCATTGCACACCTCCCAGTCGTTCGGGCGAGGCCGTGTTTCTCGCTTCTATACTGGGAGACGCGCGGAGGAGAATTCGTTGCACAGGGTCCTTGGAGGACCCCTGGCGCCTCCCGCGCCGCCTCTCGGGCGCGGTCGATGCCACCTGAAGGCCAGCACGGTGACCCGTGTGCCGAGAACCACGGAACGCGCGGTCTGTTGTGGGTATAGGCCCGGTGCCTGGGGCCTGCCACATGCGAAATCGGGGCTAAGTTATTAGAATAGGGCAACCTCCCCGACCGCTGGATGCACCTCTTCTGCAAACGGGAGAACAGGAGCGGACATGCAATTCCACAAGGCGTGGCTCTGGGTGGCGGCAGGCGGAGTTGTCGCGCTGGTCTTCGTCTCCGTGGCGGTCCCGGAACCGGCGTTCCGGGCGCTCCTTTCCGTCCTGGCAATCGTGCCGCTTCTCTATGTATCGGTCCGGGTCGCCCTGGGCTCGGAGCGGCAGCTGGCGCACGAGCGGCGCAGGTACATGAAACTGCGCAACGTGACCGACGAGTTCATCATGCACGTCCGCAACCTCAACAGGATTACGGTCATCGCCAAGGGCGAGTCGCCGCCTGAGGATGCGGAGGGCATGATCGACGACATCATCGATCGCATGCACAAACTGGTCGACAGGATGCGCGATGCCGCGGGCCAGGAGAGTATCGTGATACCCGAGCAGAAGGGCGACTAGGCGGGTAGGTAGTCCACTGTCTGAAGGCCACGCCCGGCCCCGGCGCCTGCGCCGCGGGCCGGTTCTCCTTTCTAGCGGCAGCCCCTACCGTGAAGCGTGCCACTCCCTGAGAATCTCGGCTTCCCGCTCCGCTGAGAGTCCCGGCCGCATGGAGGCCTGGCGCTCGGGCGATCGCGAGAAATGGAAATCGAGTGTCGCCTGGGTCGTGTCGGCCAGAGAGCGGAACGTGAGTCCGTGTGCGACCTCGTTGGACAGGTCGAACCGGGCAAAACCCTCCCTGCCTTCCGTGGGCGGCATCCACACCGGCATCTCCCTGTACGGCCGCACGCTGCGTTCTGCCAGGAACTCCCGGGGTACCCAGGTGAACGTCGTTTCCGCCGTGGTCACCGCCCTGATCCCATAGAGCAGTTCGGCCATCGGCCGGGGCGTGGCGGGTCCAACCAGATTGAAGATCCCCGTGTGACCCTCGCCCGCCGACAGCGCCATGAAGTCGGCCAGGTCGCGGACGTCGATGATCTGCACGGGATCGGTCCCGTCACCCGGCGATAGCACCTCGCCGCCCCGGTCGATGCGCACCGGCCAGTAGGTGAACCGGTCGGTGGGATCGTCCGGGCCGATGATGAGACCGGGCCGGAGGACACAGTGGTTTTCGGGAAAGACGCGCATGACTGCGCGCTCCGACTCGGCCTTGGCCAAGCCGTAGGGAAGACGGGTGATGTCCGCCGTCGCGCGGTCGACGCCCGCCGTCTCGTACGTATACGATGGGACGGCGGCGGTCATCGGGACTGTCGAGTAGCTCGCGTAGGCCGAGCGAGACGAGACGTAGTAGTAGAACTCGACCGAGTCGCGCAGAAAGTCGGCCGACCTGCTCACCCAGTCGGGACGTGAGCTCGAGTTGTCGATGACCACGTCCCAGCTCCCGCCGCGCAGCGACTCCAAGTCCCCGTTTCGATCGCCCCGCAGCTTTTCCAGCTCGGGGAACAGTCCGGGGTTGGTGCGCCCGCGGTTGAACAGCGTGACCTCATGCCCCCGCGCCAGCAGAGAGCGGACTTGGTAAGGTCCGATAAAGCCGGTGCCGCCGAGGACGAGCACGCGGCGCGCCCGACCGCCGACGGCACTGGCGGTCAGGGGGAGACCAAACGCCAACGCGCTGCTGGCGGCGGCGGTCAGCTTCAAGAAATCACGGCGGTCGGGATGAGCAGGCATCGATGGCGCTCCTGGAGTAGTGGTTTAGGACCCGGTACGTCGGGAAGCATAACACCCGGCACTCGCGGCCGCGACGGTGGATGCGGTAGGTTGATAGACTGCCACGGTCGAGACCGGGGTGATAGTAATCCGTACTGATGATCGGTAGCCCCGGCCGCGACTGAGATCGGAGGTTTGGATGATTCGCGCTCTCTTTCTGCTAGTGATCGTCGTTGGCTGCGCGGTGGCGCCTGCCATGACCGGCGAGGACGTGGGCCGGCAACTGCATCCTGTTCAAGGACCAGACCTGGGTCTTCTTCGAGGCGGACACGCTGGTCCGGGAACAGCCGGGCCAGCACCCGCTGCTGCTCCTAGGGTTCGACGTGTATGTCCAGCCGGTTGAGGAGACGATCGCCACGCTGCAGGGTGTCGGATTAGACCTCTCGCTGGTAGTCCGCGAGGATGAGTGGCAGGGGCGAGCGGCCTACGTGGTAGGGGACGAGAACCGGCAGTTCTGGATCGACAAGGAAGATTTGCTGTTCCTCCGGCTGCTGCTGAAGAATCCGAACACCGGTGCCGAGCGGGAGATCCTGTTCGACGGCCAACGGGTGTCGGAAGTCGGAAGTCGAAGATCGATCGCCGCAGCTAAACTCGGGCGTCGGAAACAGAATGTCGGCTGTTGAATGTCGAATCCGCCCGTACGCCGGGTAGCCCGGTGGGCCGGAGATTGAACGACGGCCGCGAGACTCCCATTATCCCTAGTATACAAATCGCTGAGTAAAGGAATCCGACGATGAAAGCCACACAAAGGATGACAGTGGTTCTGGCCGCAGCCGCGCTCTCGCTGGCAGCCGCGGGCCGGACGTGCCGTCAGGAAGAAGCGCCTCAGCAAGGATGGGAGGCGCTGGCCCGCTCGCTGACGATCTACCGTGACATCTACGGTGTGCCCCATATCTACGGCCCGACGGACGGGAGCGTCGTCTTCGGCGCAGCCTACGTCCAGGCGGAAGACAACTTCTGGCAGGTGGAGGACAACTTCATCCGCTCGATCGGGCGGGCGTCCGAAATCTACGGCGAGGAGACGCTGCTCGACGATTACCTGACCCGTGCCCTAGAGATCCCGCGCCGCTCGCAAGCCGAGTACGAGGCTGCGTCGCCCCGGATGCGGACGCTGTACGATGCCTACGCCGCCGGCTTCAACTACTACCTGTCGAAGCATCCAGAGATCAGACCACGGCTTCTCGAGCGGATCGAGCCCTGGTACACGCTCGCGCTCATCCGCTTCAAGTATCACCACAACGAGTACGTCGGGTACGCCGGGCTCAGGCGAAGTGACACGCGGCTCTTCCTCGCGGAGCAGCAGGGCGAACGACCGACTGGGTCGAATCAGTGGGCGGTCGCCCCGTCGCGGAGTGCGAGCGGCCACGCGATGCTGCTCATCAACCCACACGTGTCTTTCTTCGGTCTCGCCCAGTTCACGGAGGTGCATCTGGCGAGCGACGCGGGTCTCGTGTTCTCGGGCCCGACCCGCTACGGCTACATGCTGCCGTACTACGGGCACAACGAGCACCTGGGCTGGGCTTACACCGACAACTACTCCGACATCGGCGATGTCTACATCGAGCACTTCGACGATCCAGAGCATCCGCTCCGTTACCGTTACGGTGGCGGGTATCGTGAGGCGACCGAGTGGGAGGAAGTGATCGGTGTGAAGACGGACGAGGAGATAGAGGAGCGGAGGTTCCCGCTACGCAAGACGCACCATGGGCCCATCGTGGCCACCGACACGGAGGGCCGGCCGCTCGCCGTCCGCCTCACCAAGCTGGATGAGGGCGGATGGTTCGAGCAGTGGTACGAGATGCAGCTGGCAGAATCGCTGGACGAGTTCAGGGCGGCGCTGTCACGTTTGGCGGTTCCGTACATGAACACGATGTACGTTGATCGCGATGGGAACATCTACTACGTGTACAACGCCGCAGTGCCGCGCCGCGACCCGCAGTTCGACTGGCGGCGGCCCGTCGACGGCAGTGACCCGCGAACCGAATGGGACGGCTATCACACGTTGGACGAGCTACCTCAGGTGCTGAACCCGACGAGCGGCTACCTACAGAACTGCAACTCGTCGCCGCTCACCGCGACCACCGGCATCGAGCTCGCGCGCGAGGACTTCCCGCCCTACATGGTCGGATCGGAGACCGACAACTGGCGGGCGCAAAGCTCGCGCCGCGTGCTGGAGGGTCGCGAGAAGTTCGACTTCGACGGCTTTGCCAGGGCGGCGTGGGACACACGCCTGTCGGCCGCCGAGAGCATGGTGCCGGATATCCTGCACGAGTGGGAACTGCTGCGCTCGGCAGAACCGGCGCTGGCCGCGGCGCTGGCGGGGCCGGTCGGCGCCCTGCGCGATTGGGACTATGTGAGCACGATCGACTCGTGGCCCACGACGCTCTTCGTCTTGTGGGCCGAACGCTTCAACCGTCTGAGAGGCCGAGAGGGCGAAGAGCGCTGGCCGCGGGTCCGAGCGCTGGAGGCGGTCGTCGACACGCTCAAGGCCGAGTGGGGGACCTGGCAGGTGCCGTGGGGCGAGCTGAATCGGTTGCAGCGGCCCGACGCCAGCGGGCAGGTCCCATTCGACGATGAGGCCCCGAGCCTGCCGGTCGCCGGCGCGCCCGGCTGGCTGGGTAGCGTCTTCACGTACAGCTCGTTCACCGCCCCGGGCCAACGGCGCCGCTATGGCGTACACGGGAACTCGATCGTCAAGGTGATCGAGTTCGGGCCGCAGGTCCGGGCGCGCTCGCTCCTGACCTTCGGCCAGAGCGGCGATCCAGACTCGCCCCACTATTTCGACCAGGCGCCGCTCTACTCGCGCAAGCAGTTCAAGCCATCGTGGTTTAGACTGGAGGAAATCGAGGCCAATACGGAAAGAGTTTATAGCCCAGGCTCAGAGGGCGGTCGCGGTAACGGGTAGTTTTTCGACATTGAACAGCCGACAGCCGGCGACCGATTATCGAGTTTAGCTGCAGCGTTCGACGACCGACGTTCAACGTTCGGCGGCCATTGGATGTCGGAAGTCGAACGCCGAAGATCGATCGCTGCAGCTAAACTCGGGCGTCGGAAACCGAATGTCGACTGTTGAATGTCGAATCCCTCAACCCATCCAGCAAAAAATGAAAGAGCCCACCCTAGAGATGTCATCCAACGAGATGCGGGACTTCGGGCACTCCGTGGTCGAAAGCATCATCCGACACTTCGAGACTCTGCCCGAGCAGCGCGTGGTCAATTGGACCGACCGCGATGAGATGGAGCGAATTCTCGGTGGGCCGCCGCCCGAGGAGGGGATGGGGCTGGACGAGCTGCTGGGTGAGTTCGAGGAGAGGGTTGCCCCTTACATGTCGCACGTCGACCACCCGCGCATGTTCGGTTTCATCCCGAGCGCCGGCACCTTCGTCGGTGCCATGGGCGACGCGCTCGCTGCGGGTTACAACATTTACGCTGGCACCTGGATCGAGGGCGCGGCGGCCCAGCAGCTCGAGCTGACCGTCGTCGACTGGTTCCGCCGCTGGCTGGGAATGCCGGAGACGGCGGGTGGGACGCTGGTGAGCGGTGGCTCGGTGGCGAACCTGACCGGGCTCATCTTGGCGCGCGAGGTGCGGCTGGGCGAAATGCGGCAGGACGGTGTGATCTACACAAGCGAGCTGGCGCACTCGTCGGTCGACCGTGCAGCGCGGATCCTCGGTTTCCGGCCCGACCAGATCCGCAAGGTGCCGACGGACGATCACTACCGGCTCGACGTCGCCGCGCTCGCGGATGCGGTAGCCGAGGACGCGCCGCGTCGCCGGCCGTTCTGTGTGGTGGCGACCGCGGGTGACACCACCACGGGCAGCGTCGATCCGTTGGCCGAGGTTGCTGAGCTCTGCCAGGAGCGGGGCCTGTGGATGCACGTCGATGCCGCCTACGGTGGGTTCGCGGTCCTCGACCCGCGGGGGCGGGCGTTGCTGGGGGGGATTGAGCGGGCCGACTCGGTTACACTCGACCCGCACAAGTGGCTCTACACACCGTACGAGGCAGGCTGCATTCTGGTGCGGGACTTCCAGCGCCTCTACGAAGCCTTTCACATCCTGCCCGCCTATCTGGTCGACGTCGCCGGCGGTCCGCGTAACGTCAACATGTGCGACCATGGGCTAACGCTGAGCCGTGGCTGCCGGGCGCTGAAGATCTGGATGGCGATCAAGCACTTCGGCCTGGCGCGCTACCGGGCGGTGATCGGCCGTACGATGGACCTGGCGCGTTATGCTCAGGAGCTGCTGGAGGTGAACCCGAAGATCGAGGTCGTGAGCCCCGCAGTGCTCAGCGTGGTGTCGTTCCGTTATGTACCCTCGCCGGGAAGTGACGACGAGGCGATCGAGCGGGTGAACCAGGAGATCAGGCAGCGCGTGTGGGACAGCGGTAAAGCGATGATCACGTCGAGCCGCGTGCGAGACCGCTACGTTCTGCGCCTCGCGGTGGTGAACCACAATGCGCGGCGCAGCGATGTCGAGGAGACCGTACGGTTGATCGAAGAGCTGGGCGCCGCCGTATCGTCGGATCGAACGTGACGGTGCTCAGATGGGCGCGAAGACGTCTTAGACCCCGCTTGCGGCCAGGTCCCTGGGGTAATCTCTCCGATAGATGCCGATGATGAAGCGGTCTCCAGGCCGGCCTTTCCGAAGCACCGCGGCCGGTCTGTAGCGTTGGCGGAAGTCCAGGTCGGACGGCGGTTCTTTGAGAGGGACCGCGTACCAGAACGTCCCCTCGTAGTTGGGGATTCTGCGCTCGGATAGCTCGGTCTGCGGCAGCATGATGTCCGGCTGCCCCAAGAGCGCGGCCAGCGCGGTCGTGGCCAGGACCACAAGTAGAACCTGTGATCACCTGCGCGGTTTGTCTTGCACCAGGGACCTCTGTCGTCTGGCTGGATTATCGCCGCTGCGGGGGGCCTACTTCACGACGAGGTTGATGAGTCGGTCGGGCACGAACACCGTCTTCACGACCTCCATGCCGTCCATGTGTCGCTGCACCGCCTCCTCGTCCAGCGCTGCCTGCTTCACCTGGGCCTCGCTCGCCCCGCGCTGCGCTCTAATCGTGGCGCGCAGGCGACCGTTCACCTGGACGGCGATGTCGACCTGGTCGGCCAGAGCCAGCTTCTCGTCGTAGGTCGGCCAGCTGGCGCCGGCGAAGATCGATTCCTTGTACCCGAGCCGCTCCCACAGTTCCTCGGCCAGGTGTGGCGCGAAGGGCGCGATCATGGCGACCAGCGGCTCGACCTCGGATCGCCTTGCGGCACGACCGCCGGCGCGGGCCGCGTTGAGGTACTCCATCATCGCGGCGATCGCCGTGTTGTACTGCAGTCCGGCGATGTCCGCGGTGACCTTCTTGACCGTGGCATGGAGCTTCTGGTTGAGCTCGTCGGTCTCGGGCGGCTCGTCGCCCAGCTCGCCGCCCGCCACGGCGTCCCAAACCCGGTCGAAGAAGCGCGAGATACCGGCGATCCCCTGCTCGCGGAAGTCACCGCCTTCCTCGTAGGGGCCGAGGAACATCAGGTACGTGCGGAATGCATCGGCGCCGTACTTCTCCACGAACTCGTCGGGTATCACCACGTTGCCCCGCGACTTCGACATCTTGGCCCCCTCGCGGATGATCAGCCCGTGCTTGCGGAACTTGTGGTAAGGCTCCTCGAAAGGCAGGTGCCCCAGATCGTGGAGCGCCATGGTGATGAACCGCGAGTACATCAGGTGCAGCACGGCGTGCTCCTCGCCGCCGATGTACATGTCCACCGGCAGCCACTTCTTGGTACGCTCAACATCGAACGGCACGTCGTGCCGGTCGGTGGACGGGTAGCGCATGAAGTACCAGGCCGAGTCGAGAAAGGTGTCGGACACATCGGTCTCGCGCTTCGCCGGGCCGCCACACTTCGGGCACTCGACGTTGATGAACTCGGCCGAGCGGGCCAGCGGGCCGACGCCGCTTTCGTCCGGTCTGAAGTTCTCGACGAACGGCAGCGTCACCGGTAGATCCTCCTCGGGGACCGGGACGATACCGTCCTTGTCGCAGTGGATGACGGGGATCGGCGGACCCCAATAGCGCTGCCGCGAGATGCACCAGTCGTGGATGCGGTAGTTCACCGCGTGGGCGCCGCGGCCCTGTTCAGCCAGCCAGCCGGTGATCTCCTTGATCGCCCTCGCTGCCGGCACGCCGTCGAACTTGCCAGAATTGACAAGTACTTCGTCTTCGGTGTGCTCGGTGAACGCGGCTTCGAGCTTGGCGCTCGGGTCGAAGCCCTCGTACTGGTCGGCCGGGATCACGACGATGCGGATCGGCAAACCGTACTGCGTGGCGAAGTCGAAGTCGCGCTCGTCGTGCGCCGGCACGCCCATGATCGCACCCCAGCCGTACTCCATCAGCACGTAATCGGCGACCCAGATCGAGATCTCCTCGTTAGTTACCGGGTTGATCGCCTTGGCGCCGGTGTCGACACCGCTCTTCTCGCGTTCCTCGCCGGCCTTCCGCCGCTCGACCACGTCCATGGCGAGCGCGTTCTTGACGTACTCGTCGACGGCGGCGCGTTGCGCGTCGGTGCTGATCCGGGCCACGTACGGGTGCTCGGGCGCCAGCACCATGAAGGTGGCGCCGAACAGCGTATCGGGCCGCGTCGTGAAGACGCGGAGCTTCTTGTCGGGGTGGCCGATGATCTGGAAATCGATATCGGCACCCTCCGAGCGGCCAATCCAGTTCCGCTGCAACCGCTTGGTCGATTCGGACCAGTCGATCCACTCGAGGTTGTCGAGCAAGCGCTGCGCGTAGTCGGTGATCTTGAAGAACCACTGGTCGAGGAAGCGCTGGGTCACCTCGGTAGAGCAGCGCTCGCAGCGGCCGTCGATCACCTGCTCGTTGGCCAGCACGGTCTTGCAGGACGGGCACCAGTTGACCGGCGCCTGGCGGCGCTCGGCCAGGCCGCCCTTGTAGAGCTGCAGGAAGATCCACTGGGTCCACTTGTAGTACTCGGGCCGGGTAACGTCGACGGCCCGGTCCCAGTCGTACATGAACCCCATGCGCTTGAGCTGCCGGGTGAAGTTCTCGATGTTCCTGGGTATCAGCTCCATCGGGTGCACACCCAGCTCGAGCGCGAAGTTCTCCGAGTGGATGCCGAAGGCGTCGAAGCCGATGGGCTCGAAGACCGTGTGCCCCTGCAGCTGCTTGAAGCGGCCGTGGATGTCGGCGCCGGTGAAGGCGTAGACGTTCCCCACGTGCAGCCCCTCCGCCGACGGGTAGGGGTACATCATCAGGTTATAGAAAGGAGCGTCCGCCCCTTCGATGTCGACGTTGTAGAGCCGGGTCTCGTCCCAGCGCTTCTGCCACTTGGTCTCGACCGCTACCGGGTCGTACTTCTCGGCCATGGTCCTGCGACTTTATGACGGCGTGATGTCAGAAGAGGCGGGCGCTTCCACCCGCCTCGCGAGCTTCGGATCGCATAATTAATAAGGTCGCCGGCCCGGATATCAACCCGGATTCTGCTCTGCACGTTTGAATGGCGTGATACGAAGGCAGGCGGCATCCGGGTTCAGGGCGTCGGGGCGGGTCGCCTCGCTCCGGCCTCCCCCGCGCTCGCGGCTGCGCCGGGATCGCGGGCTCGCTAACACCAGCTCCGGCCGACGACCCGCCCCGACGCCGCAACCGGTGGGTGAGCCAACCTTCCCTCACCACTCTATCCCCTTAGGTGGATACTGCCGAGGGATGCCCCTGGGGTCGACCTCGGCTCAGAGGCCTGGCTGACCCTCGAGTAGGCTCTCCAGGGCCGTCCAGGGTTCGGTGGCGCCGTCCGCCGCCGCGGCGACTCGCTCGATCGACCGGGTCAGGCTCTCGGTCTGCTCGTAGAGCGCCTGGAAGAGCGGCAGGCGGTGGTAGTAGAGGTGCTGGGCGATGAGCGAGGCGTTGTTGAGGCCGCTCGGGTCGTAGCCGGCGAACCCGGGGGTGCGCATCGTCGGGGCGTAGTCGCGCTGAAAGGACTCGGCCGCCGCAGCTAGCAGGGCCGTGCGGCGCGGGATGACCGAGTCGACCGGAAGGTCCTCGCCGTAGAGCGTCTCCAGGTCGGTCCACAACCGGTCGAGGAACTCGCTCAACCGCACCGTATCGTGCCAGCGGCCCGCGGCGAGGTCACAGAGCGATTCATCGTAGCCACGCCCGCAGAAGAACTCCATGGCGCCGACCGAGCCGACGAAGTTGGCGAAGCTCTCGTTGAACTTCACCTGACCACTAACGAACAGCGTGTTGTGGGTCACCTCGTGCACCACGGTTTCCACGAGCCCCACGCTATCCTGGCCGAGAACCGTCGAGAGGAGCGGGTCGGGGAACCAGCCCAGGGTACTGAAAGCTGCCGTTGGCCGCAGGTAGGTGTCGTAGTGCCTCTCTTCCAGTCTGCGCGCCTCGTTCTCCGCCGCCTCTCGGCTGAAGAACCCTTTGTACGGTACGCGTCCGACGATGGGGAACCACCAGGTGTGGGCGGCCAGCCGGTTCACCGGGCTGGCGGAGAGGACCAACGCCAGAGTGTCGCGCCCGATGTCGGAGAACGATGTGTAGCTGTCGCCGACGTCGAGCTTCAGGTCGCGGGCGGCGAAGCTGCGAGCCTGAACGACGAGCTCGAGCTTGGCCCGCGTCTCCATGTCCAGCGTGGGGTCGTTCAAGATGTCGGCGATCGAGCGGCGCCTTGCGAGAATGCGGGCCTCCTCCCAGGCGGCACGGATCACATAGCCTGGCGAACAGGACATGAACGACGCTCCGATGGCGATGGCGATAGTGATGGCGAGAGCGAGGGCCACGGTCCGGCGCTTCATCGGGCCTCCCAATCGGCGAGCCGCCGCAAGGCGCCCAGCCGATCGCTGTTGCCCATGCGGGCGCGGCCTACGGCGTCGCGCAGCCACTCGATGGAGCGGTCGTAGTTCTCCCGGTCAACGGGGTAAGGGTAGCCGTCCTTGCCGCCGTGGGCGAAGGAGAAGCGTGCCGGGTCACGGAAGCTGGGCGGTTGGCCGTGGGCGAGTTCGGCGATGAGCGCCAGCGCTCTGATCGTTTTAGCGCCAACCCCCTTGAGCGCCAGGAGCGCCTCGAAATCGGCGGGCTGTGCCTCGTAGGTTGCCAGCAGCACCTTGCTCAGGTTGCGCGGGCGCACATCGCGGCGGATGTCGATGTGATGGCGCTTCGGTAACTCCAGTTGTAGGATGCCGGCCACCTCGCGCTCGACCCGCTTCGGTTGCTCCCGCGCGATCTCCGCTGCGGCGCTCCGCGCGCCCGCCGACTCGTCGGCGACGAAGTTGAGCACGGCCTCGCTGCGCCCCTCCGAACAGATGGCAGCGTGCGGCTCGCAGACGAAATCGGAGACCTGCGTCGAGAGCCAATGGTAGCGCCGCGCCGAGCGGTCGGCCTCCTGCATCCCCTGCTGGACGACGGCCCAGTCGCCGGTCGGCGTGAAGAAGAAGGAGTGGTGGTAGATCTGATAGCCGTCCTGGACGGCGGCGCTGTCGACCTTCGCCGACATGCGGCTCGCGTAGACCAGCGATTCGCCGTCGAGGCCGATGCCCGCGGCGGCGGCGCGCAACTCGTCCGGCGTCTTGCGTGACGCCGCCCCTTTGCCGCCGGCCACGTAGATCGCTGTGTCCGCCTCGGTCCCCGCCAGGCCTGCCCTGAGGGCACCGCAGACCGTGGTGGTCACACCGCTGGAATGCCAGTCGAACCCCAGCACGCAGCCGAATGCCTGGAACCAGAAGGGATCGGCCAGCCGTTCGAGGAATGTGGTCGGGCCGTGCTCGATGACGAGCGCCTCCGTCAGGGCGCGGGCCAACTCGGTCATGCGCTGGAAGAGCCAGCGCGGTGCCCGTCCGGTGTGCAGTGGTAGCGTTGCGGTTCCGGTGCGACGTGCCATGGTGCTTGACTATCCGTGACTCGCGATTTGATTCTGGCCTATTATACTCAAGCGTATCGGACGCGATCCAGCGGTCCGGGAGCCGGCGGGGCACATATTCCGTTTGAAGGGTAGAAAGGGTAGTAGCTGGTGCCCGGCGGTTCCCGCTGGGAGGCTCGTTAACGGGAAGGGGTGACGGATGGCGAAGGAACCCGACCAGATCGACCCGAAGGAACTCCGGCAGCAGCTCATCGACCTCGCCCGCGCGATCATCGAGTTGGAAGAGCAGGGCGACCTGCTGGAGGCGACCCCGGAACTGATCAAGATCATGGGCGATCTACGGGCGCGGCTCTTCGAGTATGAGGTGCGGTTCACCGGTCGGCTGTTCGGCGAGGACGACGACCTCCCGGAAGTGCTGGAAGCACAGCGCATCGTGGACGAGGCAGCGCGCCGCCTGGAGGAGGAGGAGGAAGAGGAGTGGTGGCGGCGGTGGAGTACGGACCCGGACGCTGGCGGGGATGTTAGTGGGAATTAGGCGGGAACTCGGCAATCCGTGACTATTTGACTAATTGAACCATAGAATACTCGAAATCAGAACGGGTCGCTTGGCTTGCCTCGCGGCCCGTTCTGCGTTCAAGGGATTCAGATCCTAATGCGACCTTCCAACATCGCCACCGCCCCGCCTGCAATCTCCAGATCGTTGACTGTTCCCTTCTCAGCGTGAACCCGAACGACGACCCGGCCCGGCCGCCCGAGGCCGTCTCCTTGTTCGCCCTTTAGCTCCGTCCAGCCATCCTCGGGCGGCGCCCCGGCCAGCCGCAGGTGGAGGGGGCCCATCGGTCCTTGGGCGCTGCCGGTAACGGTGTCCTCGGGCACGCCGAGGAAAGGTGCGAAAAAGCGGAGGTGCCAGTGCGAGTCCGGTTCGACCGTGTCGCCGGTGAAGAAGGCGAAGGAAGCGCCAGGGTCGATCTCGGCCAGCGCCTCGCTGTTGAGCGTGAGCGAGCGTAGCGCGTCAGCGTCGCGGACCGGGATGTACCAATACTTGGTGCTGGGTAGTGCCCACCAGCCGCCGTCGAGGTCGGCCGCGCCGACGCCCCAGAGCGCCGCGAAGGCTGGGCGGTCGAGTTCCAGCGGCTCGAAGCCGGGCACCGGGATCTGCATCGCTACCCGCACCGCCCCCTCCCGCTCGCCGATCCGGATCCGCAGGATCCCCGACAGGGTCTCCACTCGCAGCTCCCGTTCCTCCCCCGGCTCGCTCGGGTAAACGCCGTGCTCCGCTGCGGCGGCGAAGGCGGCGATCGTCGCGTGTCCGCAGAGCGTGACCTCCTGGGCCGGAGTGAACCAGCGCAGCCGCACGTCGGCAGCCGAGGAAGATGGCGGAACGAGAAAGGCCGTCTCCGCCAGGTTCATCTGCCGGGCGATGAGCTGCATGACCTCATCGTCGAGCCCCGACGCCTCGGTTACGACGCCCGCCGGGTTGCCGGCAAATGGCTTATCGGTGAAGGCGTTGTATTGAAGGATCGATACGTATCGCGGGGACATTTTTCTCGGTGACCAGTAGTCGGTGGTCGGTAGCCGGCAACTCACAACTAATAAGCAAAGAATAGCCGGTGAGCCAGATCAGAGGCTCACCGACCATCGTGTGCTGACTACCGGCTACCGGCCACCGACTACTGGTCTTCGAAGTCCGCCTCGTCCAGGTCGCCCTGGGCGTCCTCAGGGTCCTCGGGGAGCTCATCCTCACGCAACCGCCTGTACAGGATGTACGAGAGGCCCGCGGCGCTCAGCGCACCGGCGGCGGAAGCCACGACTCCGGCGAAGCGGCGGCGCCGCTTGCGCTTCGACTTCTCCTTGCGCCGCCGTTTCGCGCTTGGGCTGGCCCAGGACCAGAGGTGGCGGTCCAGATCGCTCTGGTAAAGCTCGCTGGTGCTCCGGCGGCCGTCACGGCCCCTCCCGCGCCGCTCCTTGCCGGTGCGGCGCTCCCTACCGGTGCGACGCTCTTCGCCCTCACCCTTGGGGGCGCTTTCGCGATCGCCTCTCTTCAGCCACAGGGGAGACACTCTATTACCTCCGTCGGCTCCGGTGTGCCCGCGACGCCGGCACGTCGCGGCGATACCAGCAGGCTTATTCTAACCCCAACCCACCTCCGCGTTCCAGGTCCGATTCCGTTTCAGGGCAGGCGGACGTAGTAGAGAAGCTCGGTGACGCGGTCGCCCTTGTAGCGTCGCGTCTCGCTGTCGCGATCGCTGCGGTAGCGCTTGTACGTCTGCTCGAGACGCCGGTAGCTGCCGGGTAGCCCGCGCTCGCGCAGCACCCCCTCGATACACTCTTCCGAGATGATCCCCTCGCTGTTGTAGCTCATCAAGATGTGTCTGCAAGGCGCGGCGTTCACCAATTCCTCGAAGGCGATTTCGCATTTCCGGCGTCGTGACCAGTCGGAACGTTTGTTCCCGTCCTCCGGTAAGCCCGTCTTACCGCGTAACTTAGGCGGCTCGGCATACCAGCCTTCCGTGATGATCTCCGGGATGTGGTAGTAGCCGGCGTATTGCCGCGTGTTGTACGGGGGGTCGAGGTAGAGGAGGTCGAAGGGCTCCAACTCGCCCATCAACTCGATGGCATCGAGCTGGAAGGCCCTGCACTCGCGCCCGGTCCCGGTGACGAGGCGCGGCGGCCGGAGTCGTAACCGCTTCTCGGCGTTGGGCTGCCAGCTCTTCACATAGGCGGCGTAAACGCCGGTGGTGTTGGCCACCCGGTCGGCGGCCTCGAGCAGCGCGGCGAGCAGGACGAAGTGCTCATCGTCGTTGAGTCGGCCTTCCTCGCGCCATACCCAGATCGCTCGGCGCACCGCATCGATGAGCGCCGCGTTGTGCGGGGTGAAGTAGCGGCGCTCGTGCTCGGAGCCGCCGTGGCCATCGGGACAGAAGTGCTCGAAAATGAATTCGGGCTGGGGCTCGAGCCGGTTGAGATGGTCGATCACGTCGTGCAGGGCTTCGCCGCGCCGTTCCACGGCGTCGGCGAGGCCGCGGAACTCGGGCCGCCGGTCCACCACGACGTAGGCCCACTGCAGCGCGTAGCTGAACGACATGATGTCGCTGGTCGTGACCGCGTAGCCGTGTGCCTTGAGGAACCGCGCCACCGATGCCGTGCCGGCGAAGGGATCGCAGGCGCTGGCCCCGGCTATGCCGAGCTCGTCGAGGCCCTTACGGATGAAGGGGATCAGCTTGCGCTTGTTTCCTATGTATCGCACTGGCCCTTCGCTGTAGTGGACGTGACCGCTGGAAAGATCGGCCGACGAGGGGTGACCAAGCAAGCAGCGCAGCCGAGATGCTGGAGGCTCGCCAGCTCGAGCTGCGCTGCTCCGGTCGGAGGACCAAAGGGTTCGAGGAGGAAGCCTGCCGAAGGAGTGAGCGTTCGCAATCGCGGCGAGCCTCCTTAACGAGTAAGAGTAGAGAGCACCGATCAGGCGGAGATCATGTGGCGATCAGGTGGGGATCAGGTCCATCATGTGCAACTCACGGGGTCACTGAGGTGACTCTCCCGCCTCCTGCTTACGGCAAAACGCCAAGCCGGGAGGAACAGTCCTCCGGGCCTATTACCGTGACGGTACTGTCACGCTCTGCGCGCCAAACGGCTATCGGAAGGTAGGCTCGCCGCTTCAGAAAGGTCAAGCCATCTTCGCGGGAGAACCTGGCCTGTTGTGGCGGCGTGCGGACTCATCTGATCGTGAAGCGCGAACGGCGACGCGGTACAGGGCGGTGCGGCGTCAGTGATCCCCAACGGATCAGCTCGGCGTTGCCGAGAACGCATAGTTCCTTCAGTTTGACTCCATGAAGTTCAGCGAAGTGCTCTACGATTGGGGGACCGAGGCGGGCCGTGCCCTATTGCCGCGGGCGCCTTTTCTGCCCGAGAAGACCAAGCGCAGCGTGGAAGGGCGGCGCGATCTGCTCGAGCGGATCGAGAAGTGGGCTGAGGGTAGCCGCCGCGACGGGCCGCTCGTCTGGTTCCACGCCCCTTCGGTGGGCGAGGGCCTGCAGGCGCGCCCGGTGATCGAAGCGCTGCGCGAGCTGAGGCCCGAACTGCAGATCTTTTACACCTTCTTCTCGTCGTCGGCCGAGAAGTTGGCTGTCCAGCTGCCGGTGGACTTCGCCGACTATCTGCCGTTCGACGTGGTCGCCGACCTGACGCAGGCGTTCGAGGCGGTGAAGCCGGATGCGCTCGTCTTCGGCAAGCTCGACGTCTGGCCCAACATCACCCGCGTCGCACGCTGGCGCGAAGTGAAGTTGGCCCTGGTAAGCGCCACCCTGGCGCCTGACTCGACCCGACTACGCTGGCCGGCGCGCAACCTGTTGGGGCCGGCGTACGAGCGACTCGACGCGGTGGGCGCGATCTCAGAGGAAGATGCATCGCGGCTGACGCAGCTGGGCGTGCCGGGGGAGCGGATACAGGTTACCGGCGACGCCCGGTTCGATCAGGTGTGGCAGCGGGCGCAGGCGATCGACAGAACGAAACCGCCAATCGCGCCGCTCGCCGGCCACGACGGCGTCACATTCGTGGCTGGCTCCACCTGGCCGGAGGACGAGCGGCACCTCGTCCGCGCACTGGCCCATCTGCGCGGGCGTCACCCCGGGCTGCGGGCGCTGATCGTACCTCACGAACCCACGGAAGAGCATCTGACGCGCCTGAAGGCTCACCTCGAGATGGGCGAGCTGGGTTACGTGCTGCTGTCCCAGATCGGGAGTGGCGCTGCCGGGCCCAGCGACGTCGTGGTCGTCGACAGGGTCGGAGTACTGGGCGAGCTGTACGCGGTGGCCGACATCGCGTACGTCGGCGGTGGCTTCGGTCGGCGTGGCCTGCACTCAGTGCTCGAGCCGGCGGCCCTCGGAGCGCCGGTACTCTTCGGCCCGCGCCACGCCAACGCTCGCGAAGCCGGCGAGCTGATCGAGCAGGGTGGCGCACTCTCGGTGGGTGACTGGGCGGCGCTGGAGGCGAAGCTCGGTCGCTGGCTCGACGACGCCGAAGTGCGAAGCAAGGCGGGCGCCGCGGCCCTCGACTACGTGAAGGCGAACCTCGGCGCCGGGCGGCGGAATGCGGAGCTGGTGCTGGAACTAATCGGTGGCCGGTAGCCGGTTGACCGGTAGCCGGTGGCCGGTGGAATTTCGAAGTTGGACGTTCAGAAGTTACCGGCCACCGGCCACCGTCCTACTGGCGACACGGCGCGTTCGGGTCCGGCTTCGGCTTATCCACCACGATGCGGTGATCGAGGTTCGCGATCGTCTCGGCGATCCCGTACACCAGCCTCGACACGTCCCTCAGCTTCTCGTAGTCGATGTACTGCGACTCGTCGGTCAGCTGGTGGTAGTCCTGGTGGCTGCCCGTGCTGAAGAAGACGATCGGGATGCCGTAGCGGGCGTACATGTAGTGATCGCTGCGGCAGTAGTAGTTCTGCGGATGGCCGTCCGCATCGTACTGGTAGTCGAACTCGAAGCCGTGCCCTTCCGTCGTGTTCACCTCCTCGACCAGGTCGCCCAGCTCGGTTGATAGACGTCGTGATCCGATGAGCTGGAGGTAAGCGGGGCCGCCGCCTTCGATGTCGTCCTCCATACCGCGCCCCACCATGTCGAGGTTGAGGTTCGCGACGATCGAGTCACGCGGAACCGTCGGGTTGTCGGTGAACCAGCTCGCGCCGTACAGACCTTTCTCCTCACCCGTGTGCCAGACGAAGATGATCGAGCGGCGCGGCCGCTCCGCGGCATTCACCAAGGCCTCGGCAATCTCGAGCATGGCGACCGAGCCGGATCCGTCGTCGTCGGCGCCGTTGAAGACGGAATCGAGTCGCGAGCGGCGAATCGTCTCGAAGCTGGCGCGGAGCTGTCGGATCGTCGCTTCTTCCTCGGCGGTCGGCTCGCGCTGCGGACTCTCGGCGCCCATCGGCCGCACGATGTGATTGAACGCCCAGACCGAATCGTGGTCGAGCGGCTGTGAAGTCGTCCCGACATGATCGGTGTGCGAACCGATCGCCACGTATTGATCGCGTACGCTCGGATCGGCCCCCCGTAAGATGCCGACTACATTGCGTGCCGGATGAGCGGCTGGGGTCTCAACGAATCGGAAGCTCCCCTCAACGGTGACCCCGGGATCACCGACCGACGCGCCCTCGATCGAGCCTCCCAGCAGGCGTGCCGCCGCCTCTCGAGTGACGACCATGCCCAGGGGGCCCTCGGGCAATTCGCCGCCGCCGAATGTCATCTGCGGCTGTTGAATAAAGCGCAGCCAGGCGGGTGGCATGAGCTCCAGCAGAGCGATGGCGATGCCGGCCGCGGAACTGTAGGCGCGCAAGGTGAACGGCCTCCACGCCTGGAGGTTGGGCTCCCCGTCGGGCCCGACCGGCACATCGAGCACCACCAACTTGCCGGCGACCTGCTCCGCGGTCAGCGCGGGCGTCTCGTCGCTCGCCCGGCCGGCGAAGATCGTCTCCACGCCGTCCAGTGAGCCGGCCATGCCGAACGGGAGGAAGTGGCCCATCCCAGGTAGGGGGACGTAGTCGGTCCCGAGTTCGAGCGGCTGGCCGCCCGCGCCCAGCGATGCCTCGGGGTCCAGCGCGCGCTGGACCAGCGGCAGCGTCTGGAAGTACGTCCCGACGTCGCCGGCGGGCTCGAGCCCGATACGGGCGGCCTCGGCCGCCAGGTACTCGGTCGCCAGGTAGTTGCCGAGCGTGCCCGACTCGCGTCCCATCATCGAGTCGTGGGCAAAGGCCGCGAGGTGCAGCGCGAGATCGTCGGTCGTGATGGCTGCCGCCGTGATGCCTTCCGCGGCCTCGGCAGTGGCCTGCGGCGCCGGCGCCTCAGGCGAAGGCCCGGACGAACATGCGACCGCTGCGACCAGAGCGCCTAGCGCAATGAGCCGTGAGTATTCCACCGTTCTGCTCCCATTGGAAATGCTGTCGTGAGGATCGGTCGGCGTAATCTGCCGCCGCAGGTACCCGCCGGCAACTGACCGATTTGCCGAGACAGGCCACGCCTACCCGGTGAACCACACACCGCCCACCGACTCACGCAACACCTTCGCCGACGAATTGCAGCTCGTACAGCCGGGCGTAAAGCTCGCCCCTCTCGAGTAGCTCCACGTGCGACCCCTCTTCGACAAGTTCGCCGTGGTGCATGACCAGGATGCGATCGGCGTTCTGCACTGTGGAGAGCCGGTGTGCGATGACCAGACTCGTGCGGCCGCGCATCAGCTCCTCGAGCGCCGACTGGATCTGCGCCTCGACCTCCGAATCGACCGAGCTGGTGGCCTCATCGAGGATGAGGATCCTGGGGTCGAAGGCCAGCGCTCGCGCGAACGACAGCAGCTGTCGCTCGCCGACGCTCAGACTCGCGCCCCGTTCGCCCAGCGGCTGGTCGTAGCCAGCGGGCAGGCGTCGGATGAAGCGGTCGGCACCGACGCGTCGCGCCGCCGCCTCGACCTGCTCGTCCGAGATCGCCTCGTCGCCCATCCGGATGTTGAAGCGGGCGCTGTCGCTGAACAGGTAGACATCCTGGAGGACGAGCTTCATCGCTCGGCGTAGCTCGCGCTGCTGGAGCTCGCGGATGTCGACGCCATCGAGCAGGATCGCACCGCCCTGCGGGTCGTAGAAGCGCATCAGCAGGTTGATGAGCGTCGTTTTGCCGGCGCCCGTGTGCCCGACGACGGCCAGTCGTTCGCCGGGACGCGCGGCGAACGAAACGCCCTTCAATACCCAATCGGGCGGTGTGCCGTCGTCCTTGTGGCCGGCCTTGTTGTAGGCGAACCAGACGTCGCGGAACTCGAGGGCGCCCCGCAGTGGTCGGGGCAGCCGGCGTGGCCGTTCCGGGTCGGGGACTGTCAGCTCGGCGTCGAGCAGCTTGAAGATGCGCTCCGAGCTGGCCATGGCGCTCTGCAGGATGTTGAACTTCTCGGACAGGTCCTGGATGGGGCGATAGAAGCGCCGGACGTACTGGAGGAACGCCGCGACGACGCCGACGGTGAGAGTGCCTTCCAGAACGTGCATGCCGCCGTACCAGAGTACGAGCGCGACGGCGACGGCCGCCAAGATCTCGATGAGCGGCCAGAAGAGCGCGTAGTAGTGGATGGAGCGCAGGTGCGCGTGTAAGTGTTCGGCGTTGATCTTCTTGAACTTGTCGAGCTCGGCATCCTCGCGCCCGAACAGCTGCAGCACGCTCATCCCGGTGATCCGCTCCTGTAGGAACGCGTTGATCCGCGCCAATCGAACCCGGATGTCGCGATAGGAGCGCCGCACGTTGATCCGGAACCAGTAGGCGGTGACCCAGACGAGAGGAATGACGATGAAGGAGACCAGGGCCAGCTTCCAGTTCATGGCGAGCATGATGGCGACGATAAACGCCAGGGTGAAAACGTCGCCGAAAATCGCTACCACGCCGGAAGTGAACATCTCGTTCAGCACTTCGACGTCGCTGGTCAGCCGTGTCATCAGCCGACCCACCGGGTTGCGGTCGAAGAAGCGCAGGCTCAGCCGCTGCAGCTGGGCAAAGATCTGGGTGCGCAGGTCGAACATGACCCGCTGGCCGATCCAGGTCGTGAGGATCGTCTGCGCGTAGCTGAGCAGCAGCGCGAGCACCAGGGAGAGCGTATAGATTCCAGCCAGGACCGCGAGCAAAGTCATGTCCCGGGCCGGGATCGCTTGGTCGATGGCGACGGCGGTGAGATACGGCCCGATCAGCTCGAGGCCGGAGGCGGCGACGAGCATGACGACCGCCAGCGCCACCTTGAACCGATAGGGCTTCAGGTAGCGGAGCAGCCGCCGCATGAGGCGCGCGTCGTATGCCTTGCCGAGTGCCTCTTCCTCGTGGAAGTCGAGGTCGGGTGCTGTCTGCATAGGAACCGAAGATAGGGGGATTGGCCATTGCCGGAAGGGGGGAGGTGCTGGGAATTCTCGAATATCGATTCGGGGACCGGTGCAACAGGGGAGGTGGGGAAGCGGGAAGGCTTCTATACCTCCCTACCTCCCCTGTTGCACTGGTC
>JABAOC010005030.1_pt2 | contig 47155 bp, 38 predicted proteins | sample 7062161 | NCBI WGS metagenome assembly JABAOC01 (sample SAMN14538625, study PRJNA623070) | marine sediment metagenome | biome: marine biome [ENVO:00000428]; feature: marine pelagic biome [ENVO:01000023]; material: deep marine sediment [ENVO:00002113] | place: India: Gulf of Khambhat ... | reverse complement strand
ATATCAGGAAGAACATATTTTAAGTAATTATCCGGATCGAGGCTGTAAAAAGTTATATTATAGCTGTTTGCAAAATGAATCAGGTCATCAATGATATTCTGCCCTCCTCTGCGGCCTGATTTTTGTAGAACTCTAAAAGGATCTAATACCTTAGATGCGGCTACTTCAGAGCGGGCAACGGCCACATCCATTTCTCTGCCTGAATAAAGCTCTTCGAATGAAAGTCCCGGAATTCCTCCGCTGATATACAGGACAGGTTTCCTGCCCGGATAATCCTTAATCATATTCAGAAGAGTCAGCAAGCTGTTAATTGTTTTTTCAAATCTTATTCGTGTTTCGAATTGGTAAGCATACCTAGAGGATTCCCTAACTCGTATAGCAGCTGTCGCCGCACCAGGGCGGTCGAGAATAGCCGGCGCAGACAGAGAATCAGTTGCTTTTTCAACCCAGATATTTCCAGAAGCCTTATTCACTGCCTGGGCAATGAGTTCCTCATCTGAAGTAAAATCCTGGAGGATTTTCATCCCTTTCTTATCATCCAGTTCGAGAATCATAATCTCCTCTCCTAATTTAACCAGTGAAACGAGCTTCTCGATTATCCTAGCCTTACTTCGATCGAGCATTCTCTTTATCGTATTTATAGAATCAAAAATGACGAAAAAGCGCTTTTTTCGGCGCGGCAAACCTGCTTCTTTTATCTTTTTTATTTCCGGAACTTCAAATTCTGGTTTTTTCAGACTGATTAATTCTAAAGAATCTATGCGTATTTTTTTCCCATCTTCATAAATTTCAAAATCATCTTTTGTTAAATCAGTCGCAAAATTTCCTTTTTTATCTACAGCAATGACATCAACAAGAACCAGCCGTACTATGACTTCATGCTCCTCAGGCTGGGGCAATTTCTGCTGCTTACTGAGTCCATAAATAAAGCTAAAAAGGAGAAAGAAAAAAACCAAAAAAGAAAGAAGCAATTTTTTCATTTTATTTTTCTCTCTTATTATTTCCAGAATGTAAAATTTGTATAATTCTTATATATCAATTTCTAGGTTTTTAAGCGAGCAATTTGCTCCTTTTAAGATACTTATGCAAAAAATATGCCAATAAAGAACGGGGAATTTATAAGAAATAGCAGAGCCGCTCTGTCCCTTACAGATGACATTGTATGATTTCTATTCTTTTACAGGCTTGGCCACGAGCGAGGGAAGAAAAGTTTCTCATACAAGCCCAAGGCATAACGGTCGGTCATTCCAGCAATAAAATCCCCCGCCCTCTTCGTAAGAGAATCTTCCTGCGGATAGGGTTTTATATAATCCTCAGGATTTTTTAGAACATATTCATAGAGATCTGTAATGATTTTCTCTGCTTTTTCAATTTCAGGTCTTGCTTGGGGATTGAAATAGACCTTTTCGTACAAAAAATCGCGAAGATCAGTAACGGCTTTTCTTATTTCTTTACTCATGGCAATCTTCTCTAAGCTCACTTTTAAACTGGCATCGACCACATCCTCTACCATTCTATCGATTCGGGAAGCATGCCATTCGCCTAAAACTTGGATAAGATATGAAGGAATATCTTTTTCTTTTATTACTTCAGCCCTCACAGCATCATCGATATCATGATTGACATAGGCAACTACATCCGAGACTCTAACCACCTGACCCTCAAGAGTTGAAGGCATATTCTGCTTTTCATTGTCAAGAATTTCTCCCCGACCTTTTGAATGCTTGAAAATGCCATCCCTGACTTCACGTGTCAGGTTCAATCCTTTTCCTTCCCACTCAATCTTCTCAACCACCCGAAGGCTCTGTTCGTAATGGCTGAAGCCATCCGGCAAGAGTTTGGCCAACGTCTCCTCCCCTGCATGGCCAAATGGCGTGTGCCCTAGATCATGGCCTAAAGCAATGGCCTCGGTTAGATCCTCGTTCAACCGGAGAGCTTTAGCGATGGTGCGGGCTATCTGAGAGACTTCCAAGGTGTGAGTTAACCGGGTTCTATAATGGTCTCCATAAGGAGCAAGAAAAACCTGGGTTTTGTGCTTTAATCTGCGGAAGGATTTAGAGTGGATAATCCGGTCTCGATCCCGCTGGAATTCGGTTCTTAAAGGATGAAGTGCTACTGAGCGCTCTCTCCCCTTCGTCTGGGAACTAAAGCAAGCTTTGGGCGATAAAGTCTCTTTTTCAATCTCCTCAAGCTTTTCTCTGATTGTCATTCAAATTCTTCCCTTTCTAACATTTCTCTCTTTTCCATATTAGTTTATTGCTGGTTATTTGAAAAGGATTTGATGAATCAACTCCCAGCAAACAAACTAAATCCATTCAACAAATGCGGGCTTGATAAATCAAGCCCCTACTATATATTATAAGTTAGATTTTTATTAATCTTTTAGTCATCCAAATACTATAAGCCATTACTCAATCATCAAAAAGGCATAACGATTCATCTTCTTTCTGTAGTCTGAAAGAACCACGATCGGGTAATCATGCTTTCTGACAGTCGAATAGACATCAATACACATCGCCTCTGGAGAGGGGCGTGCTAATTTTGGCTCCTTGCATTTCTCTTTTATTCCCGGGCATTCAGCGCAAATGTTGCAGCTATCCATAAAAAGGAGGAAAGCCTTTTCATAACCAGATAAAAAAATCTCTCGTTCAAGTTTTAAAAGTCTTAAGTTGACCTTCCTTGTCCACTTAAAGCGGTCTTCAGGCTTTGCTACTTGCTTCTCGAAATGAAAGATAACGGCTTCTTTGTATTCCTGGAAAAATTTCTCGCATTCTGAAAATGAAGGAGCATTCGGAGGGCAGGTAGCAGTATTTCCGTACTCGTGGCATCCGAAAATACATTTCATCCGCACCCATTGGGAAATAACAATATTTTTGGGATCGATCCACTTGAAATCTTTGAAATTATGAGCCAGGAATTTTTCTTCAATTTTTTTTCTGTCAGTCATGAATAATGCTCACTTTTGAAAGGTTTTTTTTGGTAACACATTATAGCATAGGCCTACCATCTATTCCTATATTGTAGATGTTTGATTTATCAAACATACGTTTTTCATCGTTTAAACAGGTGGGTTTGATGAATCAAGCCCCTACATGAGACCGCTTGAATTTTTTGAGGTGTTTGATTAAGGTTAAATCTTGACTAAAGATATAAATAGATTTAGCGCTTTCAGCGCAATTGAAGAAGAAAATGATTGAAGAAAATGTAAAGAAAATACTTCAGGAACTGCCCCCAGGGGTTGCACTTATGGCGGCAGCCAAAGCAAGAACGCCCGAAGAGATAATGCGAGCTGCTCAGGCAGGCGTTAAAATCGTCGGGGAAAACTACGTCCAGGAAGCTCTCGCGGCTTTTAATGTGGTGGGACACAGAGTGAAATGGCACTTCATAGGCCATCTCCAGAGAAACAAGGTTAAAAAAGCAGTCGAGATATTCGACATGATCGAAACAGTAGATTCTCCCCAGCTTTCCGAAGAAATCGACAAAAGATGCGGTCAGCGTGAAAGAATCATGCCGGTTCTCATCGAAATAAACAGCGGCAGGGAAAAACAAAAATTCGGTATTTTACCTGAGGATGCAGATGAATTTATCAAGGAAATATCAAAGCTTAAAAACATAAAAATAGAAGGCCTCATGACCATGGGCCCTATGTTTGGCGATCCAGAAGATGCCAGACCTTACTTTGTAGAAACGAAAAAGCTATTCGACAGGGTAAAAACGCTTAATCTTCCTGGCGTGGAGATGAAATATCTCTCCATGGGAATGACAAACTCTTATCAAGTCGCTATAGAAGAAGGTGCTAATATCGTCAGAATCGGAACAAAAATTTTTGGGCCAAGAGACTGAAACTTAGTATCTATCTAAAATCTAAATCAGAAGCCCTTCCTAAAATCAGCGAAAAGACACCTGTCTCCTTTTCTTATAAGAAAAAATGGGGCCTGGCCCCATTTTATCTGGCCCTATTTTAAATAAGGATGCCTTCTTCCCAGCCCAGCTTAATAAGCTCTATCTTGTCGGGATCGCTTACTCCCAGGTTATGACGAGTATCAGCAAGATAGATATGCTTGGCCGGAGGTTGCAAGGGTCTATCTTCACCAAAATACTCTCGGCGCTTGGCCTGTAAAATAAGAACACCCATGGCATCAACAGCCACGGGATCCTGGCTGACCAGGATGCCCTTGTATTCCCAGACGTACTTATCGCTGTAGTTATGGGGTCCGATACCGTGGAACTGAGGATTTAACATCAGAAGAACATTCAGCTTTGTCCTTTCCTTGAGATTATGCTTGTACCAGAGTGTTGCTAAATCTGCACAGGAATCGCCATGATAGGCGGGCGGCCAGGGAACAAACATGATAGGATTTTTAATACACCCCCCCATTCCAGACCAGTGATGGGTTCGAGCAGGTCTTGCATTTATGATTACGGTCGCATTTTTAAATATCCGATTTCTCCTTACTCCCCTGTCGTCTATCCCGATGTTTTCTTCCGCGACACCAGCATCCATGATTCTCGCCTTCAAAGTCTGTTCAACCTCGCGCGTTGTTGGAATCGGTCCCCAGACATTGCTCTTGATGCCGACAATGTCGGATGGCTTTACAAGCTTCTTCCAAGCGCTTACAGGATCTGCTTCTCCTAATAGCGTGGTGATACTATCATCAAGCATTTTTTGGATAACCCTAGGGTTGGGTTTCTTAAAAGATATCAAAGCATTCTTGTCTCTTATAAGAACCACTTTTGCTCTTCTTGCTGCTTTCTTTTTTTCTTGCTTTTTAGAACCACAAGCAAAAGCTCCTGCAAAAGGAGACATGGCAGCCACTCTGAGGAAATCACGCCGTGTGATTGCTCTCTTTTTCATTCTTTCCTCCCGATCCATATGTGAAAATCGAGAAATTTATTTTTACAAAAAAAAATAACAACTAAATTTGGCCTATTCTCTTTTCGACCTTCTCTATTGTTTCTTTGGCCAAAAATCTTGAAGGAGCATTAAGAATTATGATGATAAAATCCTGGTGAAGTTTGGCTGCGGTCCACTTTAGGTCTTCAGTCTGGACTAAGCCCAGTTCAGCCGCATCAGGCATGTAAGACTGCACAAAACTCTTGTACGCTTGGGAAGCCTTACCAATCTCAGGATAGCGAACCAATAGAATGTAACTTTTTTCATCGTTTTCTCTGTAAATCCCGAGGGCAGCTTCTGTTTGCTGATTGAGAAGAAGAATATTCTCATCAGAAACATAAAAATGGTAGTTTAAGATCAGATGATTATGAAAATAATGGGCACTTTTTTCAATGAGATTTTCTGAAGGCAAAAGGAAAACGATATCGGGCTTCTTACCTTCTTTTTTGATAGAAGATGCCACCTTCTTCCCCAAAGCATACAAAGTCTTTCTAGCATCCTCTGTTTCCTCTTCAGAATAAAGGGAAACAAAGAATCGATCTTTCCAGAAGGATAGGAGGCCTCCGTTGTAAGTCGAACCTTGGCCGACTCCTGCGTCTTCTCCTTCAAGGTCATGGGTAAAGACACCAAAAGCATCCCTGGAAGTTTCCATATCGAATAAATCAGCAACTATGTCAGGACTCCCTTCTTTGGTAAACCGTCTCGCCAGAAGCTGTTTGAAATTATAAGAGCGATAGACCTCCCCTGCCCCGTCAATATAATCGAAAATTGTTTGTGGATCATAAATTTCGTCTTTTCCTGTAGCTTGCCAGCCATGAATCTCCTGGGGCAATAAATCTCCGAGGGCTATCTTGTCATCTTTAGATGTATCTTCCATTATCCGCGCTCCTTCTAATTGCACATAATAAAAAAATATCTTCGACCTTTTCTTGTTTATATTCTGCTCTTTATAGGCTTCTTTATGAGCAAATAAGCTTAGTACGCCTACATAGAAAATGATGATGGCAACGCACGATGCTTTTCTCATTTCTAGAAATTTTAGCAAAATTATGTAGAAAACGTAAAGACTACAGCCTAGAAAAAAGTGAAAAAGATTAGCATGTTTCCTTCGATCGGCCCTAATATTACTAAGATTTAGTCGTTACGTTATTATATAAATTTATATAAATTTTATAAATTCTATAAAATATGTTGAAAAAAAATTTTAAATAAGGTAATATCAGAGTGCAATTTTATAATATTTCTTCAACAAGGAGGAACCGTGATAAAACTTTCTACAAAAGGAAGATATGGAACCCGCCTAATGTTAAATCTTGCCCTAAATTATAATAACGGAAATGAAGCAGTCATACTTAAAAGCGTGTCCGATGAAGAAGATATTTCCATTCGTTATTTGGAACAAATCGTTATTCCTCTCAAGATCAGCAGGCTTGTAAAAAGTATACGAGGGGCAGGAGGAGGTTATACCTTAGCCCGTCACCCTTCTGAAATCAAAGTTAGTGAAATCCTGCATGCTTTGGAAGGGGCATGCTGTCTTGTCGATTGCGTAGACGACGCTGATTATTGTGACCGTATTCCTATCTGTGCAACTTATGAAATATGGAGTGAAGCCAGCAAACGATTAAAAGATTATTTCGATGGCATAACGCTTCAGGACCTGATAAAAATTTATGACAAGAAGAACCCTAAGGCCAAAGCAAAAAGCAAAGCCAAAAGCCATTAAACTTTAATTCTTAATTAAACAGTCCAGATAAAATATGTAAGTGGACTTGGCAAACTAGCCACCTACATCAAGAAATTCATCAATATAATAAAGTCTTTCATTGGATTCTCCGTAGTCTAATGCTTCTTCAATTTATTCATAAATCGTAGACCTAATCCTATTCAACAGGGATTTGATTTATCTCTATAAACTTGATTTTGTCAGTAAAAGGGTTAACATTTTTATATTAAGGCTTAATTATTCTGTGTGGGAGCTTTACTCGTTCACGTAAAAAGGGCCCGATTTGCTTTGTGTATGAGCCTGAAATATCTTGTGCAAGTGTGCGATGTATCAAACACACTTTTTTGATCTTAAAAATAAATTGGAGAGTTTTTAAATCAATCTGTCGCAATAGTTAAGTTTTTATCAAATCTCCTTGACAATATATTTTATATTTTATATAAATTCTATTTATATGATTCTTTCTATTTATATTATTTATAATATGAAAAAAGTATAATATAATTTTCTTTTTTATAAATGGTTCTGGAAAATAAATATTTCATGTCCATATATTTATCAAGTTTAGAAAGGGTTAACGCTGAAAGACAGGTATATAAAATCTGTTCCTATAAATTAAACAAAGTGGATATGAATTTCAAAAATTCCATCTTAAGGAGAGAGCGATGAAGAAACGTGGTTTTCTCATCAGATTTTTAGCATTTCTAATCTTATTTATTGCTGTTCTCTTAGTCAAGCCCTCTCTTCGAGCAAAAGAACCAGGAATACAAGAAGAATATGCCGGATCTGAAACCTGTATGGAATGCCACGAAGAAGTTGGAAGAGCTTTCGAGAAGACTATTCATGGAAGACTAGCCGAATTTGAGCTCAAAGGTTACCCTAGAGGCTGTGAGGCATGCCACGGTCCTGGAAGTGCCCATGCTGAGGAGGCAGATCCATCCTTGATTATCCGTCTAAAAGACTTAACTCCAACAGACGCCGGAGAAATTTGTATGAAGTGCCACCGAGGTGGGACGCAGATGAACTGGCAGGGAAGCGCTCATGATTTAAGCGGTGTTTCCTGCACGAGCTGCCATGACCCCCATACAATCGCCAGGAATCAGCTTACGAAAAGAGATCCTGAACTCTGTTATTCATGCCATGCCAGCAAGCGAGCTCAAATTAATTATCCCTCTCATCATCCTATCCGCGAGAAAAAAATGAACTGTTCTTCTTGCCATGATTCCCACGGCGGAGGAGAAGGAAACATCAAAGCTGAAACTCTCACAGAACTCTGTCTTAAGTGCCATGTCGAAAAACAGGGACCTTTCACTTTTGAACACGTTCCCGTTGTTGAAAACTGTGCTATTTGCCATGACTCTCATGGTAGCATTGCCAATCATCTGCAGCGCCAAACCGAACCTTTTCTCTGTATGCAGTGCCACCCAGGCCATGAAGATCATCGCCATCCGGCCTTGTCCGACACAACATGGAACGTCTCTTTCTTCACCAGGTGTACCCATTGTCATTCCCGGATTCATGGCAGTGATTTTCCGTCGTTGTCAGGCCGGGGAAGATTCGGAAGATAGGAGGTCAAGATGAGTAAAAGAACATCAGTTTTTATTGTAATTGTTGGCTTGCTATGTTTGTCATCAAGCTTTGCCGAAACTTCTGAGAAGGAAAATTTAACAAATGCACCTAGCGAATTAGTCAAATCCATGCTCAAAAGCTTTTCTTTAGCTCCTGAAGGAACGGAAGAAGAAACAGAAACTGATATTTCAGGATACGTCTCTATCTGGCAAAGGTTCCTAACTACTAAAGAAGGTGAGTTGCCTTTAAATGTGTCAGGTCTTTCAGGAGGAAGAGCCGCTGAATACGCCACTGTTGGATCTTATCCTGGAGTCGGCTTTGGATTTAGAGGCTTCCTTGGCGATAAAAGCTCATTTGACCTCTCAGGAAAATTCTATCACACGGATGAGCAGTCCTATTTTGCTAGCCTCGATTTGCAAAGAATCGTCAGAACAAAAACCCAGGCCAACCGCCTATTACACCGCCTGGATCACGATCCTTTAACCAACGTTGATCCTGATCCTGCCACACAGGCCGAATTCCCTTTCTTGGACAGCAATCCTGATGACGTATATTCTACTGCCCGGACAGAAATCATAAACAAAACTGGTTTGGTTTTCCCATTTTTCCCTAACTTGAAAATAATATCCCAGGTGAGGTACGTCCATGAAAATGGCCAGCAACAGGCAAGAACTTTGGATATGTGCACTGTATGCCACGTTGAGGCCAAAACTCAGGGGATCGACCAGAGAACCAGGGATTTCATCATTGGAGCTGAACTTAAGACAAAAGGCATAACTGTGAGCTACTCTCACCTAGGACGGACTTTCGAAAACAATGCAAGCCCTGTCTATCATGTGTACACAAATCCTTATGGTTCTTTCGTTTTCGAGGGAAACCTAGAATTTGCCCATATTCCAGATTCTGAAAAAAATGCGGATACTATAAAAGCTAAAATAGTGCCAATGAAGAATGCTTCACTGTTTGGAAGTTACACGCTGGCAAACGTCAAAAACAAGCACAATAATGGCAAAGCGGATATCAAAAACTTCCTTTCTCGCTTTCGTGCTATTCTCGCCAAAGGGCTGAACATAACTCTGAAATTCCTAGACAAAAAATACGAAAATAAACTAAATCCTAACTTTACCTTTGACTCGAACATCCTTACGGCAAATCACTTATCTAAAGACGGCTACACCATAGGAGCTGACGCCTCTTACCGAATTCCAAAGCAAAAGATTCACTTAAGAGCTGGATTTGATTACAGCAGCCTGAAGAGAGAATTCAGTTGGGCTGATGCAGTAGAAGATGAAGAAAAAAACATAATGGAAAAGTACCTCAAAGAGATGAAAACCACCACCTATCGCGTGGGTGGAACTTACTATCCTTCTTCCAAAATCAAAGGATTTCTCCGCTACAAAAGCAAAGATATCGAAAACCCGCTTGGAGTCCCTATTACAGCGGCAGAAAATCCCGTTGATCCCACTGCCGAACGTTTTATGAGTAACCTTTACACGGATATTGATTTGCTTTCAGCCGGAGTATCAGCGATGCCGGTAAACAGGCTCTCATTCTCTGCCAACTACTTCTATAATTCAAGCAAGAACGACACGATAAACTCAAGTCAGAAAAGAAATAACTTTGTGCTAAGTCTCTGGTATGCTCTATCAGGCAAGATTTCTCTTACTGCTTCTTACTCCTACTTGGACGATAAAATTGTTAACAGCCTTATTTACGGGACAGAATATGAGTTCGCAGGTGAAAGATTTGCTCGAGAGGATAAAGACGTGCCCTACAACAAGAAGATGAATGTTTTCTTAGTTGCTCTGGATTTCAGACCCACTGATGATTTCTCCATATTTTGTGATATTTCTTCGACAAAAGGTACCGCAGATTGGGACTCTACAGGAATAATACCTGGTGTTATTACCTCAGATCTTGCCTCATTCAGCGATCAGGATTTAATCCATTACAGAATTTCCGCTGGCACGAGCTATGGTTTCTTGAAGAATGTCTCTGTGTTTGGGAAATGGAAGTATGAAGAATATAAAGATAGAGCGTTTATCGTCCACGGTAACGGAGGATACTCAGATTCAGGCAAATACCACATGTTCTATTTAGGATTTGGGTATAAGTTTTAAGTAGAAGTAAAAAATAAATTAAAGAAAGAATTCTCAATTTATAAAGAGGGAGATGCATATCTCCCTCTTTTTTGTATCTTATCTTTATTTTCATTTTTTGATATCGATAACCAGTGAGAGACGCGCTGCAATCTCTAGCGAACGAAGAATTTTTTTTCTTTGCTAAGATTTACAAAGCTATTTAACTCCTATTTCATATACATAAAACTTTCCTCCCTAACAGCACTCAAAATACATGCAATAACAAAGTGATAAAGAAAAGAACCATTTATTGAAAAAAGCTAAGCAAATATATAAGTGCAATGCAAATTTAACGGAAAGTAAAAACAAGAGCAAAATATTGATTTTTGACAATAGATTTTTTCAATGATATAAGTGCTGGTGATTGGCCAAAAAATTGATAGGATATTTCTGATTCCTAAAAAGGGAGGTGCATTTTGAATCACAAATCGATCGTTATTATTTTGGTAAGCATAGCTCTTTGTACTGGAGCTTTTGCCCAGGAATGCGTAGATTGTCATAAGAAAGTTACACCAAATATCGTCTCCGATTGGAAACTAAGCCTTCACAGCCAGAATGAGGTCATCTGCTCTGTCTGCCATGGTGACGATCATAAAACTTCTGATGATTTTGCCAAAGTTCAGATTCCCACTCCTGAGACTTGCGCCGATTGCCATGACGAGAGAGTTGAACAGTTTAAGGCAGGAAAGCACGCAGCCGCATGGGCTGCCATGAAAGCCATGCCAACTGCCCACTGGCAACCGATGGCTCTGATGGAAGGAATGAAGGGCTGCGGTGGATGCCACAAGATTGGGTTGAAAACCGAAAAAGAGATAAAAGAGCTAAAGAAAAACGGGGCGGGATTCGGCATCGCTTCTTGTGATGCCTGCCATACACGACACACTTTCTCTGTTCAAGAAGCAAAGCAGCCTCAGGCTTGCCAGACCTGTCACATGGGCTTTGACCATCCTCAATGGGAGATGTATTCAGCTTCCAAGCATGGTGTTCGCTATCTTTTAAAACAAAACAAAACTCTTCCTGAATCTGTTGCTGCCCCTACTTGCCAGACATGTCATATGCAAGAAGGAAATCATAAAGTCAGGACAGGATGGGGATTCCTTGCAGTGCGCCTGCCGATGCCAAAGGATAAACAATGGGCTGCAGACCGGGCCACAATCCTGCAAGCTCTCGGAGTGCTTGACCCTGCCGGAAATCCAACAGCCAGGCTCGATGTCGTGAAGGCCGCTGATGTCGCTCGACTTACCCAGGAAGACTGGCAAAAAGAACGAGATAAAATGTTAAAGACATGTAATCAATGCCATTCTGTAAATTTCGCAAAAGCAGAGTTGGAAAAAGGTGATCAAATGATTAAAGAAGTTGACCATCTCATAGCTGAAGCCATCCGCACAGTAGCTGGATTATACAAGGATGGAATCCTAGCTAAACCAGAGAACTATGCTTACCCTTTTCCTGATCTTCTTACCTTTCATGACGCTCCAACTCCGATAGAGCAGAGGCTTTTTGTCATGTTTCTTAAACATCGGATGAGAGCATTCCAAGGAACATTCCACGCTAATCCTGATTATGCCTTATGGTATGGGTGGAGTGAAATGCAGATGGACATGACAGAAATTAGAGCATTGGCTGAAGAACTCCGCAAAAATCACAAGAAATCGTAACAAGGTGAGGCCGAGAGAGAGAGAAAAAAAAGGGGGAGAGGAACGTTAGAAGGACGAAGTTCTTAGCGCTTTTATCAGCAGAATTTTATCCGCTCACCTAAACATATCTAATATATTGCAATAATTTAATTATTCCTATATTATTAGTAGTCATAAAATTTTAGGAATTTAAATCCAAATGAAATCGCTCTTGAATTATTTTAGTTCAGTCAAGTTAGCCATTTTTCTGTTGATCATCATTACTCTTGCCTCCATTCTAGGCACTCTAATTCCTCAAAACAGAAGCCTCGATGAGTATGTGGCCCGCTATGGACAGATTTCAAATCTATTATATAGACTCCAAATTACCAAGCTCTATCAGTCATCGTGGTTCATCGTCCTTCTTTTCCTCTTCGCGTTGAATATCATCGTCTGTACTTTAACTCGCCTCGCACCAAAAATCAGGAAAGCATTTCGCCCAAAAGTAGAAATAGAACCAAAGGAGATAAATGTCTTAAAAATTAAGGGAAAATTCAAAAAAAACATAGATCTTGACACATCTAAAAAAGAGCTCGAAAACGAACTCCGCTCGAGGCATTACCGTCTAAAAAAAGTAGAAAAGGAAAATAAAACCTTTATACTAGCCCGAAAAAGGATTCTTGGCTGGTTTGGTGCTGATGTTGTCCACGTCGGCATCCTTATCATTCTAGCAGGCGGGATTATAAGCGGTGTTGGTGGAATAAGGAAAGATTTAACCTTTTCAGAAGGAAAAGTGCTTGACATAAGTGAAGCTGATTTCAAGCTCAGGCTTGATAAATTCGAAACCGAATACTACCCTGACGGCAATGTAAGAGATTGGAAAAGCACCCTCACAGTTATCGAAGATGAGAAGCCAGTTCTAAGCAAAATAATCGAGGTTAATCATCCCCTTACCTATAAAGGCTTTGCTTTTTATCAAAGCAGCTATGGCTGGAACTGGACAAACACTTCTGTAGAAATTTGGGCAAAAAAAAGAAAAGATCCTTCATTCTTGAGGAAAATAGAATTGAAAGTCGGGCAAAGGGTGAGGCTTGACGGCGAGAATATCCGTGTCTCTGTTATGCACTTTATCCCTGATTTTGTTATCAATGAAAGAAACCAGATCACATCCCGCTCTCTCCAGCCCAACAATCCTGCCGCCTTTATAGAAGTATGGGAAGGTGATGAGAAAATTATGTCCGGTTGGATTTTTGCTCAATTTCCTGAATTTGCCCGTATTCACTCAGAAAAAGAAACAGATTTGTCTTTTGAACTAAAAAACTTCAAGGCAGATCAACTCTCTATTATCCAAGCGGCCAAAGACCCAGGAGTAAATCTCATCTGGGTAGGATGCACTTTTTTAATGATAGGTCTTGCTTTTGCTTTTTACTGGCCTACAAGGGAGATCAAGGTTATTCTAGAAGAAAGCCAGGGAAAAACAGAAGTAACCGCAGGAGGAATTGCTTCTAAAAGCAGAGAAGCTCTTCAATCTGAATTCGAGAAAATCATGACTTCCTTTAGGAGATCGAGATGAATGAATCGCTATTATTCTATGCAACTTTTATTCTTTATATCATTTCCGCCTTTTATTATTTCACGTTCCTTTTCTCAAAAAGAAAGAACCTGGCAAGAATAGGATTCGTGTTTGCCTTTGCGGGGCTATTTATCCACACCATAGCCTTGTTATGGAGAACTTTTGAAAGCGGCCACGCTCCATTCACGAACATGTATGAGTCTCTCTCTTTTCTCGCCTGGTCGTCTATTCTTGCTTATGTCATCATCGAATATAAATATAAGATTCGAAAGGCAGGACCTTATTTCTTGCTCATTGTTATCGCTCTCATGGCTCTTGCTTCATCGCCCTTGATGCCTAAAGAAGCAACTCCCCTGGTTCCAGCCCTTCAAAGCTATTGGCTTTGGCTGCACGTATCTGTGACTCTATTCGGAGAAGCCTTTTTTGCCATAGCTTTTATCACGAGCATCATGTATCTGGTGGCTGACTCGAAAGAAAAAAAAGGAATAAAGTCAGGTCTTTCGTCAGAAAAATTAGACTCTGTCAGTTATAGATGTATCGCTGTCGGATTTCCTCTGTTTACTCTTGGAGGTCTTGTCTTTGGAATGGTCTGGGCTTATTATGCCTGGGGCAGATTCTGGAGCTGGGACCCAAAAGAGACATGGAGCCTTATAACCTGGTTCTTCTTTGCCCTGTATCTTCATACAAGAATAGTCATGGGCTGGAAGGGGCGTCGTTCGGCTATCGTTGCTATAATCGGATTTTTAGCCGCTTTATTCACCTATTTTGGCGTAAACTACATATTGTCTGGTTTGCATAGTTACGCTTAGGCTTTTTTCAAAGTGAAGGGATTATGTGTCACCTTCGAACACACTCTGTGCTTATAGTGATATGGACTTTATAAAGCCGGCCTTCCTATAATTTATTCCGCTAGCAACCAATCAGCCAGCATAAATTTAAGTCTATACGCCTAAATTTATCATCGTTTTTTGGAAAGTCTGTTGGAAAATCAGGACACCCTTATCTTTTCCCAGGGAGGCAAAATCCTAACCAGAATATAAAGTATTACTAACGGAAGGATTAGAAATCCTAAGGAGGCAAGTAATCCCTCCATACCCCCAAATGTCATCTTGTAAGCAGTTAGTCCCCTGAAGCTTTTAGAGAACAATTGCCCGCCTATGACTACATTCCATCTTGTCGTAAAGATTCCAACCTGAACAAGCAACGCCGAGACAAAATAAACATGTCTTCTTAACTCTGCTGGGAATCGGAACAACTTGACTGAAGAGAGAGCCCCCAAAGGCAACAGCATTCCAAGCAGGAACTGGATCACAACAAGACTTACAAATAATTTTCCCGAAATCAACTGGGAGAGTATTTTTATAGATTCCTCTGACTCGTACAAACGGTGGATGAAATCCAATGCTTCAAGGGAGAAAGCAACAATCATCGTGTAGTACAAATAATTTGCAAGCTTGTCCAAAGAGGCCATATCCAATTCTTCTCGGCGCATGAGTGTCACTATCATATAGATCAGCAATACCAAGGCTATACCTGAGACCATCGCTGAAAAAAGAAACGAGATTGGCATGAGCACACTTGACCACCATGGATTCGCTTTAACAGAACCGAATATAAACCCGACATAGCCATGGAGAAGAAACGCTGAAGGAATTCCAATTATGGTTATTGCTTTAACTGCCTTCCTATCAAACATCACAGCTCGCTCTGATGTATCAGTGGAAAACAAGGTGATTATTCTCTTAATCCAGCGCTTCACTCCTTTCTCCTCACCAGCCCAGATAATGAGGTCTTTCCTATAGTCAAACCATATTTCAAGTAACAAAACCGCCATCAAATACCAGGCATACACAAATCCAAACATTGCCATCGCAGAACTGCGATTTGGAGTAAGGAATATCTCAAAGGCACGTTCAGGATGTCCAAGATGAGCTAGCAGAGGCATCGGTGCCACTATTAAGAAAGCAAGCGAAGTAAGAAGGGAGAGCCTGTAAGTGGGCTGGAGTTCTTTAACATTAAATATTTTCACGAGCGAAGCAAGGATGAAGGCTCCGGCGACGAGCCCAGTAACATAAGGGTAGATGACAATAAGAATGCGCCAGTATAATTCTACTTCATTGGGATAAATATACCCGCTTATCTGCTCAAGTATTGGCCATAAATGTTCAGCAAGCTTCTCCAAGGCTATTTCACCTCCATATCAAGCCCGGCATAAAACACCGTTGGTTCTGTGTTGAGATATGGCTTTAAAACTCTTATCTTGTGCATACGCATAAATCTGACAAGAGGGCTGGCTCTTCCTTTTCTGTCTCCGAATACTCTTGCTTGAGTAGGACACATTTCCACACAGGCGGGTATCATGCCTTTCACTAATCGATGATAGCAGAAAGTACACTTTTCTGCCGTGCGAGTTTTAGGGTGAAGAAATCGAGCTCCATAAGGGCAAGCCTGAATGCAGTACTCGCATCCTATACAATATTCAGAATCAACAAGGATAACTCCATCATCTGTCTTGAATGTGGCTCCTGTGGGGCAAACCTGAACACAGGGAGGATTGGCACATTGATTACACAGCTTAGGTACAAAAAAGCTCCTGAGCATCTTTTTCTCATGTAAATGCGGTTTAAAGCCATCCACACCTCCATTGGGGCTATCCACGACTACTTCATTGTCCTCAAAGATTATATACCGCTCCACCCATGTTCTGAAAAAAAAGGGCAGTTGCGGAACATCATTTTCCTTCTTACAGGCATTTGCACAGCGACCACAGCCGATGCATCTATCTATCTTTATTGCCATTCCCCAGGAGTGGGCTTTAGGATCATAGCCTTGCTTATAAATAGAGGTTTTTTCTTTATTTTTTTCTTTTGATATCAGGAGCCCAGGGAATAATAGTGAGAGAAGAGAGAAAATTAGTTTTTCAAGAAACTCTCTTCTTTTGATATTGATCTTATCCATTTAGTGAACCTCTGGCAAATGAGGATAGTGGCACTGCCAGCATACATACCCTTCACCGTGAGTCGCCATATCGATTCTTGTAATCTCTTTAGGAGCTGGAGCTTCCTCAGCGTGGCATTCTCCGCAGAACTCTCGTGTGCTTGGCTTATCTGGGTGATAATCTCTGGGGCGGACCTTATGCTCTTCAGGTGTTTCGTGACACCTTGTACAGGAGAGGTAGACATGATGAGATAAGGCCTTTGTTCTCGCAATCTCGGCATGGCAAGCCTCGCATTCTTTCGGTAGGTAAGGTAGTTTTGGATCATGAGCATCGTGACAGGAGATGCAAGGTTTCATTGGATTATGTGACTCTGTAACTATTTGAGGAAAGCCCGTGGGCCTTGAGGGAAGATACTCATGACAAAGAGGACAATATCCCCTGCCCTTCGGAGCCGGGAGTTGATTGCCGTCTGGGTCTTGAGTATGGGCTGCTGCCGGACCATGACAGGCTTCACATGTCACATCCCTGTGATAGGACATTTTCTTCATCTCCACCACATCATCATGACAATCCTCACAAGCCTTATGCCCGCTATATTTAATCTCTCGCGAGGCTACTTCATCAATAGCAGAGGCCCTGTAATGTCCATATTTTCCGAAATCAGAAGGAACAAGAATATGTCTCATAACTACAAAAGCGGCAATCACTACCAAAACTGGTATTAAAAGTCGTTTTACCTGATCAGGTATTTTTTCCCCTAACAGTTTTATCCTGTTCATAGGCGCAAGATTATAATTGAAAATATAGAATTTGTCAAAACAATAAGAATTATAATTTTAGTTTGTATTTTTCAACGTTTTTATATATCATTTAGTTTAAAAGCATTAAGCCTTCTTGATCTGGGATGAACTCTTAGATCGTTTAAAAGCTGACTTGACGATCATCCTATAATCTCTTTAATTCTTAATTTGTAAAATGAAGAAAAAAAAGAAAAAGAGAATAATCCTATTCTCGGCAGGAGGATTTCTCCTTGTTTTCCTTATTGGGACAATCGAATACACATCTCATTCTCATTTTTGTTCCACCTGCCACTATATGAAGACCTTTTACCAAAGCTGGAAGACCTCCTCTCACGGCGACATCGAATGCGCTAGCTGCCATTATTTACCAGGACCCAAATCAAAAATCAGGGCCAAGATAGAAGGAATCCTGCAAGTAGGCCGCTACTGGACCAAACTTTACCTAAAATCAAAGCCGTGGGCTGAAATTCCTGATGAAAGCTGTCTTCGGAGGGGCTGCCACGAAAAGAGGCTACTGGAAGGGTTGGTTAAATTTAAAAAGGTTGCCTTTGATCACAAAATTCACTTTACTGATTTGAAAAGAGGCAAGCGACTCCGCTGCACGAGCTGCCATTCCCAGATTGTCCAGGGCGAACACATCACAGTTACGGAAAGCACTTGTTTCATTTGCCATTTTAAAGAAAGTGAGCATTATCCCCAAATAAGCGGTTGTTACCACTGCCATCATAAGGAAGATTTGGTTTCAGAAAAGACTTCAAGATTCAATCATTCTCCCGTGTTTGACAATGGCTTTGAATGCGATAAATGCCACAGCAACACCATTATCGGTGATGGAGAGATCCCTCGAGAAAACTGTTACAAGTGCCATTGGGAAATGGATAGGCTTAATAAGTACGATGATACCGACCTCATCCATTATGAGCACATTTTTTCCAACAAGATAGAATGTAACCAGTGCCATTTGGATATTCAGCACAAGATTGTCAAAGATATTGAGGCCATATCGGATTGTAAAACATGCCATACAGACTACCACAAAGTCCAAAAAATCCTTTTCCTTGGAGAAGGGGGGAAGGGAATTTCCCATCCAACACCCAATATCATGCTGGAAAAGGGACTGAGCTGCAAAGGCTGCCACATTTTCCACGAAGAAACTGGAGGAAAGGTGATAAAAAGCGAGACATTTATCTCAAAAGCTAAAGCTTGTGAATCCTGTCACGGAAGGGGCTTTGCAAAAATCATGAGGGAATGGAAAATTTCTACGGAAAAAAAATTGAGTGAAATCAAGGTTATTTATGAAAAAGTCAGCGATGAACTTAAACAAACAAAAAATGTTCGAAAGGAAAAAGCTCAGAAACTCCTTGAAGAGGCTACCTTTAACATCGATATTGTCGAAAAAGGAAAGAGTGTTCACAACGTAGAATACTCCCAGGAACTCCTTACCGCTACTTACAATATACTAGTAGAAGCTTTGAATGTCATAGGTTCCTCTTATAAACCTGGAGCTTTCCTTGGCTTGGCCAAAGAAATTCCGACTCAATGTTCTAACTGCCACACCGGGATTGAAGAAATTAATACTCAAATCTTCGGCCTTGATTTTCCCCATAAAAAGCATTTAATAGAACAGAAAATACAATGTAGCACCTGCCATTCTAACGTCAGAAAACACGGAGAATTTGTTGCCTCCAAACACGGCTGTGCTGTCTGTCACCACAAGGACATAGAAAAGGATTGCACTTTCTGCCATCAATTACAGACTACTATTTATGAAGGAGGCCAATTAAACGGCCACCGCATTCCAAAGGATATAATGTTTGAAGCTGAAATAGAATGCATAGGTTGTCACCTCGATTCTCGAGATCAGATCTATCGCCCTGACAAGAACAAATGTGTCGATTGCCATGAAGAAGAATACGGCGACATTTTCTTGGAGTGGCAGAATTCAGTAAAAGACCTCATCCGCTCATTGAAGAATACTTTGACGAAGAGGAAAAAACTAAGCTTGCCTAAAGAACAACAAGTTCTAGTTTTAAATATTGAAAAATCTCTTGAAAAAATTGAGCTCGACGGGAGTTCTGGGATTCATAACTATTCAGCCATAGAAGAGATGTTGACAAATTTTCAAAAAACACTAGAATCAATTGGGAAAAACACATCAGATGAACAGACGAAAATTCATTGATTTATTTTTAGGGGGAAGCCTTATTGGTACATTTATTGCCTTTCTCTATCCAATAATCAGCTATTTACTCCCTACAAAGCAAACTGAACCTGTAATAAAAAAAATTACTGCGGCAAAATTAGGCGAACTGGCACCAAGCACGTCCAAGATCTTTAAATTCGGAACTTCCCCTGGCATCCTGATAAACACTCCTGACGGAGAGCTAAGAGCTTTCTCTGCTATATGCACTCACCTCACCTGTACTGTTATCTACGAGAGCGATACGGAAACGATTCTCTGCCCCTGTCATAACGGAAGATTTGATCTCAGTGGAAATGTCGTCTCCGGCCCGCCTCCTGCTCCTTTGGAAGCATATAATGTAGAGATCTCTGGTGAGGATATAGTCATCTCAAGAAAGAGCTAGGATGAAAAACCTTATCCAAAGCATTTATTCTTATCTTGACTCCCGTTTTATGATCTCAGAGCTTGCTAAGTTTGCAAAAAAAAAGAAAGTTCCCGAACACAAACATTCCTTATGGTACTATTTTGGCGGCATCTGCCTTTTTCTGTTTGTTCTTCAGGTCCTGACCGGAATATTGCTCCTCCTCTACTACACGCCTTCTGTTGATTCTGCCCACGAAAGCATTCAATTCATCATGAGCCAAGTCAAGTTTGGCTGGTTGATGCGCTCTGTACACAGCTGGTCCGCAAACATTCTGATCGCTGCTATTTTCATTCATATGTTTAGCTCATTCTTTCTCAAAGCTTACAGGCCTCCCCGGGAACTAACCTGGATAACGGGTTTTTTTCTTCTTCTTATCTTCCTTCTTTTTGGTTTCAGCGGATACCTTCTTCCTTGGAATGAACTTTCCTTTTTTGCTACCCGCGTTGGAACTGATATTGCAGGCACTGTTCCCCTGATTGGGAAGTCTATCAAAACTTTTATCCTAGGAGGGACAGAAGTTTCAGGAGCCACTCTGTCTCGCTTTTTCTGGCTCCATATAGGAATCCTCCCGTTATTAACGGTCGTATTTCTAGGAATTCATGTCCTTTTAGTCCAAACACTAGGAATGAGTAAGCCTATAGGCATACCTGAAAAGGAAATCAGAGAGGTCCCCTTTTTCCCTAATTTCATCCTTAAAGATTCCCTGGGCTGGATGATTATCCTGGCTCTAATCGGTGTGCTCTGTGTCTTTTTCCCCTGGGAAGTCGGCGAAAAAGCAGACCCTTTTGCTGCAACTCCAATCGGAATAAAGCCCGAATGGTATTTTACTTTTATGTTCACAACCCTTAAGATTATCCCTTCTCACATTTTTTTCCTTGAAGGAGAAATATTAGCTATTTTTGGCTTTATGATAGGGGGCCTGCTCTGGATGCTTGTTCCCTTCCTGGATCGCAATGCAGCCAAAGAAAGAAAAAGCCAAGTTTTTTCTATTATAGGTTGGATCATTTTTCTTTATATAGTAGTAATGACAGCTCTGACATACCTTCTTCCAGGCTTATAAGAGATGAAAGCATCAAAAATACGGATATTGATTTATTTAACTAGCCTTGTTGTTCTATTGATATCCTTTTTACATCTTTCTCTAGATGCCCAGGAAGACTATTGTATCGAATGTCACAAGGAACTCGAAGGCGAGCTCCTCGCACCTGTAGAGACCTTCGAGATGGATATTCATCAACAATTCGGGTTGAGCTGTGCAGACTGCCATGGAGGCGATCCTACAGAAGAAGATATTGATTTGGCCAAAGATAAAACCTTCAAGGGAATCCCTCAAAGATCCCGTATTCCTGAATTCTGTGCTTCCTGCCATTCTGATTCTAGCTATATGAGACGCTTCAATCCCAGCATAAGAGTTGATCAGCTGAATATGTACTGGACAAGCGAGCACGGCCAGCTATTGAAAAAAGGCGATACAAAAGTCGCTCTCTGCACTGACTGCCATGCCGCCCATGGAATCCAGGCCGCTACTTACCCCAAATCTTGGACTTTCCCCTGGAATATTCCTCAAACTTGCGGCCGATGCCACTCTGATAAAGACTATATGAAAGAATATAAAATCCCAACCAAACAATGGGATGATTACAAAGAAAGTGTCCATGCTCATGCCCTTTTTGAAAAAAAGGACCTCTCTGCTCCTGTTTGTAATGATTGTCATGGGAACCATGGCGCCATTCCGCCAGAAGTAACTTCCATTGCCTTTGTTTGCCGGCAATGTCATCCGAGCGCTGGAGAACTATTCTCTCAAAGTCCTCATAAAAAGGCTTTTGATGAAATGGAGCTATCAGAGTGTGAAGCCTGTCACGGAAACCACAAAATTCTTCCTCCCTCAGATGAAATGCTAGGGACAGGAGAGAATGCTGTCTGTATCCAGTGCCACGAGTCTGATTCTGAACCCTACCAGATAGCTTTGCGCATTAAGGAAAAACTCGACGCATTCATCAAGAAAATCAACATTGCCGAAAGTCTATTAGAGCTAGCAGATAGGCAAGGAGTTGAAGTAAGTGAACCGAAATTCATGTTGACAGAAGCAAACAGCACACTGATTTTTGTTCGAAACTTAACTCATAGCTTCTCTATTGCGGAAATCGAAGAAAAAATCGTAGATGGCGAGAAAGTTGTCGCTGAAGTGACAAGAGCAGGAGAGGCTGCTTTAAGAGAAGCTAAATTTAGAAAGAAAGGGCTTATTATTGCTACCTGTTTCATCTTTCTTTTGTCTATTGCTCTTTTTCTGAAAATAAAACAAATCACCAAAAGGGCTCCGGATGGAGCCTCTTAAAATTTGTGCTTTTGCTATACTAAATTCGGCGATTTAAATGGCCTTAGCGCGGTTAAGACCTGGTGAGAAATCTTTATAAAACCAGGCTATTAACTCAGGCTTAGCAGTTAAATGGAAGCTTGCAGTTTAAATATACTCTGTATTTACCAATGAAATTTCAGAAAATTTCATTCTTAATCCTCCTTCTTTGTATTATATTAGCCTCCTCTTTTGCTGCCACGACAAATGAGGATTGTGCGATTTGCCATGATGATCCTGAATTAACTACCAAGAAGCGGGGTCGCACTATTTCTCTTTATGTGGATTTTAAGAAATTTTCAGGTTCTGTTCATAAGGATTTAGATTGCACTTCTTGCCATGTCGATGCAGATGTGGAAGAGTTCCCTCATCCTGAGAGACTTGAGCGGGTGAACTGCGGGATTTGCCATGATAAAGCCGATGAGGAATTTTTTGCAGGAATTCACGGAAGAGCTCTGAGACGTGGAGCTCCCTATGCTCCGACTTGCAATGAATGTCACGGAGAGCATTATATTTTGCGTTCAAGTGATGTTAAATCCCGGACTTATAAGATGAACATTCCAGTTCTCTGCGGAAAATGCCACAGGGAAGGGGCAGCTGTGGCCCGGGTTTATAACATCCCAGAAAGAGACATCTTATCCAATTATTCCCAGAGTATTCATGGTGAAGGGTTATTCAAGCAAGGCTTAATCGTTACAGCAACATGCAATGACTGCCACGGCAACCATCTGGTTCTTCCGCACACGAACGGACGCTCGACAATATCTGCCCGAAACATCGCCACAACCTGTACCCAATGCCATGCCCGAATCGAAGAAGTACATGTGAAAATCATCAAGGGAGAACTCTGGGAACAAGAGCCAGGTGCCATTCCTGCTTGCACTGATTGTCATCGGCCGCACACTCTTAGAAGAACGAGCCTAGTCCTTCGTACCTCTGATCGTGAGTGCCTCCAATGCCACGAAAAAGAAGATGTCTACAAAACGGTCAGCGGACAGCAGGTTTCTATGATAGTCCACAAAGAAAATATACAGAATTCTGTGCACAGGAACATCCCCTGTGTGAAGTGCCATACTGATATCGATCCTAAAAGGCATAGGCCCTGCGAGACTGCAGGCCGCGTTGACTGCTCAAACTGCCATGCTCAGATAGCGGAAGATTACTTTGAGAGTAAACATGGAGAGGCTTACATCCAGAAGCATCCAGATTCTCCTTACTGTACGGATTGTCACGGAAAACACACGGTCTTCTCTCACCGGGATGAACGAGATAAGACCTACCGGTCCAATATCCCCCAGTTATGTGGAGATTGTCATCGTAAGCTAGCTCCTCCAGATACTATCAGAATCGAGCAGAGAAACGTGCTAGTGGACTATTCAAGCAGCGTTCATGGACAGGGTTTGATCAAGAAGGGCTTGTTGCCCAGCGCTGTGTGCACTGACTGCCATAGTACTCACTACATCTTGACGCACGAGGCCGACCAGTCAACCATTCACCCGAAAAACCTTCCGGCAACCTGCGCCACCTGCCATCAAGGAATCTATAAAGAATTTGTTGCCAGCATTCACAGCCCGTCCAAATCGAAAACCACAGAAAAATTACCGAATTGTGAAGACTGCCACTCTGCTCATCAAATCAAACAGATAGAACAGGACCAATTCATGTCAGAAGTCACTCACCAATGCGGCTCCTGCCATGAAGACCTTTCAGAAACATACATAGATACACTCCACGGCAAAGCCTATACTCTCGGTTATTTAAAGGCAGCCAAGTGTTCGGATTGCCACGGAGCACATGACATCAGAAAAGTCGACGACCCTGATTCTCACGTAGGATTCAAGAAAGTTGTTAAAACATGCCAGGAATGTCATCCTGATGCGAATCGCCGATTCACAGGTTACCTGACTCATGCAACCCATCATGACAAACAAAAATATCCTATCCTTTATTTCACGTTTTGGGCAATGACATCGCTGCTAATTGTTGTCTTCAGCTTTTTTGGCTTGCATACTTTATTATGGATGCCGCGCTCTTTCAAATATCTCAAAGAAAAAAGAAAACACAGAATGATTCATAAGAAATATTATATTCAGCGTTTCACTACAGAGCACCGGATCACCCACATTTTTGTGATCCTCAGTTTTGTGGGACTGGCCCTAACAGGAATGATGCTCAAATTTGCCAGCATGCCCTGGGCGAAATTCCTTGCAGATCTGTTAGGAGGAGTTGAAATTGCGGGGCGCATTCACCGCATATCAGCCATCATTACTTTTGGATACTTTTTCGCTCACTTTTTTTCTATGATTAGAACAAAAATCAAAACTAGGACGCCCTGGAAGCAAATGATCTTTAGTAAGCGCTCGCTCTGGTTTAACAAAAAAGATGCGCGAGATTTTATTGGTTCAATAAAATGGTTTCTCGGCCTCGGCCCCCGACCGGAATATGGCCGTTGGACCTACTGGGAAAAATTCGATTATATGGCTGTTTTTTGGGGAATTGGCGTCATCGGAATATCCGGACTGATTCTCTGGCTCCCAGAACTCTTCACTAAAATCTTGCCCGGCTGGCTCATCAATGTGGCCATGATCGTCCATAGCGACGAAGCTCTGTTAGCTGTAGGATTCATCTTTACGATTCATTTCTTTAACACCCACCTTCGGCCCGAATCCTTCCCGCTAGATCCGGTCATTTTTACCGGAACGGTTCTTCTAGACGAATACAAGAAGGATCGTCCTGAAGAGTACAAATATCTTAAAGATTCTGGTGAATTGAAAAAATCCGTCTTGTTGAAGGAAGTCTCTTTGAAAAAACTGCTCATTATGCGAATATTTGGATATTCCTTCCTTATTATCGGGATAACGTTAATTCTGCTGATTATTTATAGCGTGCTAATTGGCTATAAATAGATTTTTGAAAGATGAAACAGAATATATTCTTGAATAAATTATTTTCTTCTTTGGCTCTTCTTAGGCAATAATACTGTAAACGTGCTCCCTTTTCCCAGCTCACTTTTTACTTTAAGAGTTCCACCATGAGCTTCAACAATCTCTTTCACAATAGACAATCCGAGACCAGTGCCTTCTACCTTGTATGATTTTGCATTCGGAGCACGATAAAATTCATCAAAAATCTCGAGCAAATGTTCTGAAGCGATACCGATGCCTGTATCTGACACATCTATTTCGATAAGATCTCTTTTATTTTTCGCCGATACATTAATAGAACCATGCTCTCTTGTATACTTTACTGCATTATTCAACAAATTGGAGAATACTTCGCTTAAGGCCCTTCGATCAGCCGCCACAGAAGGAAAATCCGAAGGAATCTGAACATTTATCACGATATTTTTCTTCTGTGCTTGATCTTGAATATCACCAACAGCTTTTTGCATAATATCTTTCAACTGAACAGGCTCCATATGATAAACTGCCTTAGCTGATTTCCGATAAGAAAGTAATAGAATGTCATCGAGCAACTCCAGCAACACAGAACTTCTTCTATGAGCGGTCTTTATTAAATCCTTTTGTTGTTCTGCAAGTTCAGAATAATATTCTCTTTGAGTTAAGCTCAAGCAACTCTGGATAACTGCAAGATGAGAACGTGATCCATGTTCCATCTTTCTCATGAAATCTGATTTCATATGATCCAGTTCTCGAAGTTGCTCATTTGCTTTGTTTAATTTATCGTTTGTCTTTCTTAATTTTTCGGTTGCCTTTTTTACTTCATTTTTCAGTTTTATATTCCACTGCTCAATTTCATCGCGTGATTTCTTTAATTCGGCTGTCATCTTGTCAAAAGACATGCCAAGTTTTCCTATCTCATCAGATTGATAACTCCCGATACGATAATTAAGATCTCCTTCTGCTATCTTTTGAGTTCCTTCGATCAATTTTTGAATTGGAGTATTAACGAATAAAAAAATAAAAAGGCTGCTTGCTGCCGAAATAAACAGGAATGTAAGAAAAAAGTATATTGCGATTTGTTTTCGGCCTGCTCCTATCTGTTCGTCAAAGCGAGCCAGAGATATCAAGATATCCATCACGCCCAGAACATTTTGATCCTTGGGATGAAAATGACAGGCACTATCGTAACAACTGGGCTCATTATAGATAGGATTGATTACACCAAGCACTCTATAGCCTGCTTCCAGCTTGAAAATTCTGGTCCTGTCTGAGGTAGATATTGTTTCTAAGGGCACTCTATCCTTATGACATGTGTAGCACGCCTCTGCATTTCTATCGATAGGCGTTCCGATTTCTTCCATGGAATCAGCAGCTATGATCTTTCCTTTTTTATCAAATATCCTTATTTGTTCGATGCCTTCTTGTTTTCCTATATCCTCCAGTGTTCTCTGAACATGGTCACTTCTGGCGGTCAACATTTCATACCTTATGCTTCTTTCAATGGTCTGGCTGAGTCGAACCGCATTTTGCTGCATTTCCTCAATAAGATGTCTTCTCTGGAGATTTATGTTTATGTAAGCAAAGATTCCTATAGTTAGAATCAGAATAATGGCAATCCAAAAAATCAATTTTATGGTTAAGCTTTTACCTAACATAATGCTTATAAATAGTATTCAGTCACTGCTTAATGATTTTAGCTTTAGATTCAAATCTTAAATTTTTTCAATTCGTGACTTCATGCTTTCAGCATTTACCTGGTTATTTTTCTAATAGTTTTTCTATGCGTGCCAATAAATCATCAGCTTTGACTGGCTTGTCAATGTAGTCATCCGGTCCCACAAGTCCTTGCTCGCTAGAATTAAAATCGAATCTAGACCCTACTCTTTCTTTCACGGCGGAGACAAAAATAACCGGAGTATCTCTTAATTCTCTGTATTCTTTCGATGTTTTAATATCATGACATAAAGAATAACCATCAAATATGCTATCCATCATGATATCAAGAAGAATTAGGTCTGGTTTCTCCATGAGGAGCTTCTGTCTGCCTTCCTTAGGATTCATGGCAGTCAGAACATTGAAAGATCCTGATTCTAATATTATAGATGTGAGTTTCAAAAAATCAGGATCATCATCGATAACTAAAATCTTTGCTTTAGGATTACTTGTTTTCAACTTATTTACCTCCTTTGGTAAGGAAACAAATGTCCTTCAAAATCCATAAGTATATCTTTAATTAATAAGATAATTTAAGTAAATGTTATCTGTCGCCTTCTATTCTATCTCCTAAAGAACTTTCCATATTTCGAGTAGCAATAAAATTAACACCTATTTTATGGTCAAAATTGATCAAAAATGTCTTTATTTAAATGTTCCTTAAGATAGCGATTTTTATAGTTCTACAAATTCTTGCATTATATCAAATTATATATTATTATTTTAATCAATATTATATATTTTATTTTATTAATCAAGATTATAATTTCTATTGTTTTTAATGTCAACTAGGGTATGAAACATCTGTTACATTACTGGGATCAATCGGTAACATATTGACAATGTTAGTATTCTCTATTAAGATTTTTTCTGATAAAAAAGGAGGATATAATGAACAGGGTTCTTTTTATTTCAATTATAGGCATTCTCCTTATTTTCTTTATTAGTCTTCTCGGCCAGGAGTTTACTTATGTTGGCGCTGGCAAATGCAAAATCTGCCACAAAACTGAAAAACAAGGAAGGCAGTTCCTTCTCTGGGAAGAAAAAAAGCACTCTAAATCATTTGCCGCTTTAACAACTGAAGAAATCAAAGCCAAATTTCCAGACGCACCTGAGAATCCTGAGTGTCTCAAATGCCACGCACCACTCTTTGAAAAGGCTGCTGAATTTAAAGAAGAGGGAGTCACCTGTGAAGTTTGCCATGGACCGGGTAGTGTTTACAAAAAACTTAGTATCATGAAAAACCGGGAAGAGGCCGTAAAGAATGGCCTTATTCTTTATGATTCAGCCGAGGCCATCAAAAAGCAATGCTTAACCTGTCATGATATGGCGCACGAAAAGCCTTTTGATTTTGAAGCTGCTTGGGAAAAGGTAAAACACCCTATCCCTGAAAAGCAGTAAATGCTGAACCATTATCCTTGTTAATAATTGATAAAGTTCTGTCATTATAATATTCCTTTATGGATTCTCAGGCCTATAGCCTGACGTTACTGCTTTCCAGATAGGGTTATAATCCAAAGAGATTAGTGATGAAACAAATCGGGCGACTGCATGTACTCACAGATACAGTACTGCAATCCCGTTTCTCGCATCTGGAACTCGCCAGATTGGCAATAAAAGGGGGCGCCAATACCATCCAGTTCCGCCAGAAGGTTGGCGCGACGCGGGAGATGATTGAGATTGTGCGAAAGCTAAAACGATTATGTCTGGAATCTGGCGCTACGCTCGTAGTTAACGACCGCGTGGACGTGGCAATTGCCGCAGAGGCAGACGGTGTCCATTTAGGACAAGATGATTTCCCAATTCCTCTAGCGCGCAAAGTGCTTGGGGAAAGTCGGATCATTGGCGGATCTGCAGCAACCCTCGAAGAAGCGCAGAAATGCCTCGCTGAAGGGGCTGATTATATCGGGTTTGGCCCCGTTTATCCGACTGCATCCAAAGCAGATGCCGACCCTGTCACCGGGATTAAGCTCCTGAAAAAAGCGGTTGAGGCTATCCCTCTCCCTATCATTGCCATCGGTGGCATAAATGTAGAAAATGCACCTGAGGTAATGCGGGCCGGCGCGTGGGGAATCGCTGTGATCTCTGCTGTCTGCTGTCAAGAAGATCCCGAGCAGGCGACCAGAGCACTCTGCAAAGCTCTTCAAGCAAAAACATCAAGAGGGAATCATGCCTAAGACTCTGGAAGATGTCGGAGAATTCGGCTTAATCCGCCGAATTCATAAGCTTCTCAAGAAAGAGGGAGTTAAGACACCCGGAGTGACGCTGGGCATCGGGGATGATACTGCGTCTATCCGACCTCGTCCCGGGTATGAACTATTGGTCACCTGTGATTGCTTGGTAGACGGTCAACATTTCCTATCAGATCGCATCGATCCATTAGATTTAGGACGACGGGCAATGGTAGTGAATATAAGTGACATCGGCGCTATGGGTGGTCAACCTCAATACGCCCTCGTGTCACTAGGATTAAAAACAGATATGCCTGTCGAAGATGTGGAAAATATGTATCGTGGATTCGCTATGGAACTCAATCCTTTTGCGGCCTCAATCATAGGTGGCAACATCACCAAGACGAGGGATGCCATTTTCATTGATATTACTTTACTTGGCGAAGTAGAACAAGGCAAACTCATGCTCCGCTCTACAGCCAAGGCAGGTGATGCGATTCTGGTCACAGGTTTTCCTGGACAAGCTGCAGCAGGGCTGCAATTTCTGTTGCGCTCCCAGTCAAGAAAGGGCATAAGAGAGCACCCGATGGTACGCACGTACAATACTCCCACGCACCGGGCTAGGGAAGGAAAGGCAATTGCCCTTTCAGGGTATGCTACAGCGATGATCGACACTAGCGACGGATTCCTGGGTGACCTGGGGCATATCTGCCAGGACAGCGGTGTGGGGGCTGAATTGATTCAGGAAAAATTACCCGTAAGTGAGGATCTTCGTCAAGCTGCTCTCGAACTAAAGTTGGATCCTTACGAATTGTTCTTGCAGGATAGCGATGATTACGAGTTGATCATCACCGGTGCTCCCAAAAACGTGCCTCAAATCCGTTCGGCTGTTGCCTCGGTCAGTGACGTACCTATCGCCGAAGTCGGTAAGATTACTGATTCAGCCGGCAATATTCAATTGATTCTCTCAGATGGTTCTCGCCGGCGCATAACCCCTGCAGGATGGGATCACTTCGCAAAAGGAGAATAAGATGTTTGACCAGGATCTTGCGAAAAAAGCAGGAGAAAACTTGAAGAATCTCCGTGAGAAGAAGCCTCTGATTCATAACATCACGAACTATGTCGTTATGAATTACACTGCCAACGCCTTGCTCGCTTGCGGTGCTTCACCTGTGATGGCCCATGCATCAGAAGAAGTCGAGGAAATGGTTTCCTTTGCAGGCGCACTGGTACTTAATATCGGAACCCTCACGCCTTACTGGGTTGATTCCATGCTCAAAGCAGGCAGACGAGCCAACGAGCTGAATATTCCGATTATCCTGGATCCAGTGGGTTCAGGAGCCACGAAACTACGGACTGACTCCGCCAAACAACTTATAGATGAAGTCTCCATAAAAGTGGTTCGGGGAAATGCCTCTGAAGTGCTTTCTTTAGCCCATGAGGGCTCCAAAACCAAGGGTGTTGACTCTATCCACACTGTGGACGAGGCTGCCGATGCAGCTCTTGTACTCTCTAGAGAGCTGAATACTACTCTGGCAATCACAGGCAAAATAGATCTCATCACAGATGGAGAGCGTATCTACCGTGTTTCTAACGGCCATGACCTTATGGGCTATTGTACAGGCACGGGCTGCACAGCAACGGTTATTATCGGAGCGTTCTTGGCAGTGGATCCTGATCCTGTCATAGCAACAACCACCGCGCTCGCTTACTTCGGCCTTGCAGGCGAGAAAGCAGCTGCAAAATCTCACGCACCCGGAAGCTTCCAAATAGCCATGCTCGATGCGCTTTACACCATAGATGAAAAGCAGATGGAGCAGGGAGCAAAAATCCATTCTCAATAGATAATTTTACCTCTATCAAGAATTAAATTTTTTAATCCCTTCTGTTTTTATCTCTTTATGTTCTTTCCCTTTCTAATTAATTACAGCTGCTAAAAATACTTGCTAAATTTTATTAATTCTATTATATCTATCGTTAAAATAATAAAAGTAGTATAATGGCACTCATGAAAAAGGATCTCGTCCTTAAAGATGGCTCCAAAATTGCCATAATCGGCGGTGGTCCTGCAGGTTCCTTCTTTGCTCATTTTGCTCAAAAATGTTCCACCCAAAAAAATATTGATGTATCCATTACTATTTTTGATGGCAAAGATTTTTTACAACGAGGCCCCAAAGGTTGCAATCTCTGCGCAGGAGTTATAGCTGAAAGCCTAAATCAAAAAATGAAAGAAGAAGGCATATTTCTCCCTGAAAAAAGGATAATCAATAGAGTTGAAGGATACTGCCTTCATGTGAACAGCGATAGCCTCCTGCTTTCCTCTGCAGAAAACGAGAAAAATACAATAGCAACGGTTTTTAGAGGAAATGGACCGCGCTATTCTACATTTCCAGAAATAATCAGTTTTGATGATTTTCTTTTGAGCTGGGCCCAAGACAGAGGAGCAGAGGTCATCTCCCAGCCTGTATGGGAGATTAAATTGCCTAAGGATGAATCCAAGCCCATAAGTTTATACCATGGAAGGAAAGATAACCTTCAACAATTCGAAGCAGATCTAATCGTGGGAGCCTTTGGGGTGAATACCTATCTAATGAAAAAAATTCAGAACCTTGGATTCGGCTACAAACCTCCCCGAACCCTTTCCACCTATCAGGCAGAGATCAAATTAGGTAGACAAGAAGTGTTTAAGCATTTCGGAAACTCCATCCATGTTTACATGCCTAAATCGAAATCCATCAGATATGCTACAGTCATTCCCAAGGGAGATTACGTTACAATAACGTTAATCGGGAAAAAAGATGTAACAGGAGAGGCCTTTCAAGAATTCCTTAATCTCGAGGAAATAAAAAGCAGGATTCCCCCCTTTAAGCCTCACTGTTCTTGCTATCCAAAAATACTTGTCTCCCCCTCAAAAAATCCTTTTAGTGATAGATTGATTATGATAGGGGATGCCAGCTTCTCGCGACATTACAAGAATGGGATTGAATCAGCTTTTATCACAGCCCAACTGGCGGCAGAGACTGCGTTCGAATCAGGAATCGATGCTTTTTCATTTTCTTCTTTTTACTATAGAAGAGCGAAAAAGCTGATCGTCCATGACAATTACTACGGTCAATTCCTTTTCATGATCAATGATTTCATCTCTTCTATCCCTCTCCTAACTCAATCGCATTTATCTTTAGCTAAACAGAAGGAAAAAAAAGATTCTCCAAAGAAAATAAGATCAATCCTCTGGAACATGTTCACAGGAAATATTCCCTACAGAGATATATTCAAGATATCCTTGGATATAAAACTTCAAATGTCTCTCTGGCTTAAAGCGCTTGGACTAGTTTTCACAAAACTAAAAGATTCCATATCCTATTCTAAGGGAAGATCTTCCGTATCAAACGAACTCGGCTCTCTTAAAAATAATGATGTCGTGGTCATAATCGGCGGAGGTCCAGCAGGATCCAGCTGCGCCATTAAGCTCAAGAAATTAGCCGCACAGAGAGGAATAAATCCCCGAATTATAATTTATGAAGGCAAGAGATTTGAAAAGAAAAGCTACTATAACCAGTGCCTGGGGGTTCTTTCGCCCCCTTTGGATAAAATTATGCAAGAGGAATTAGGAATTCCTTTTCCTTGGGAAATTGTCCAGAAAAAAATAAACGGATACTTTATTTACTCGGATAATAATGTGGTTAAACTCTCAGGGGAGCATGAACCCTCTCATGCCTGCCGGAGAGTCGAGTTTGACAACCACCTCTTTCAGAGAGCAAAAGAGATGGGAATTGAGATTATCCCTGCTCGAGTGACTGATCTTGATTTCAGCTCTGATGGAGTCATGGTTTACAGTGAAAGCAATAATATAAAAGCTGACGTTGTTGTTGGAGCTTTTGGTTTAGATGACGGTATGTCTAAGATTTTCGAACGGCTCACTCCCTATCGTCAGCCTAAATTTCTCTCCTCTGTCGTAACCAAAATCCATCCTGGAGAGAAGGCCATGACAGAATTTGGGGATTATCTTTATGTTTTTCTTCCTTCTTCTCTTCCTCATGTCGAATTCGGTGCTATCACTCCCAAAGGAAATCATCTCAGCCTGAATATAGCCGGGAAAAAAGTTGATGCTGATATGATGGACAAATTTCTTAATCTTCCTTCTGTGAGAGAAGCGTTACCGGATAACTTAGATAATTTCTTGCCTCAACTCTACTACTTCAAAGGAAAATTTCCTACTTTTCCAGCTAAAGGCGTTTACGGTGACAGGTATGTCATGGTAGGCGATGCAGCAGGTTTGAATCGACCCTTCAAGGGGAAAGGAATTAACTCAGCGGTCATCACGGGAATAAGGGCGGCTGAGGTTATTTTCAATCACGGCGTATCAAAAGAAGCCTTTCAAAACTACCTGAAGAGTTGCTCTGATCTAACTGATGATATCCCCTACGGAAAAATAGTCAGATTTTTAACTATCCAATCCTCTAAACATGGTTTCTTGGATGCCATATTAGAAACGGCTAAAAAAGAAGGAGCTATGAGACAGGCTTTCTTTAATATTGTTTCGGGACAGGAAACCTATAAAAAAACCTGGCAAAAAACAAGAAACTTCAAACTCTTTTCCAGAATATTCTCTAAAGTGATTACTAAAAAGTTTCTTGGAGCAAGATTTCTGGCTTAAAAATAACATTAATACCACAAAATAGAGGAAAAGAAAGCTGAAAAATCAAAGATTCTGCTTTCAACAATACATCTGACCCCCCTAGTCGGATATGAGGTAAACAAGTTTGTCGAGAGAAAAATTCTAGTTGATAACTCAGATCAGAATTGATAAAATTTCTGATCAGCAACAATAAATCATCGAGCCATGATCATAGCTGAATTTGCAATCTTCCCCACAAGTGAAGGGGCATCAGTAAGTAAGTATGTCAAGGAGGCCATTAAAGTAATCGAAAGCTCTGGCCTGAAGCATGAAACCGGCGGCATGTCCACAACCATCGAAGCTCCTGATTTGGATACTTTGTTTAAAGTTATAGAAAAGTGTCATGAAGCTATGGTGAAAATGGGAGCCAAAAGGATTCATATAGATCTGAGGATTGATCATCGCCTGGATGTAGAAGCCTCTATTGAATCAAAACTTAAAGCAATCGGCAAAAGATAGGCTTATTACCCCTGAAAGAAACGCGTTAGATCCTTTCACGCAGAAGGGGTCTGGTAAGGCACGTGGGGCCGCCTGCTCCCTTCTTGGAAATTTCTTCTCCCCCATACTCCCAGACCTCAATGCCCTTATTTTCGAGTATCTGTTTTGTCTGAGGATTTCCGGATAACATGATACATTTTCGGGGAGCAACTGCAAGAATATTGCAGGCCATGGTCTCAAACTCAGAATCTGGAACTTCGAGGAGTTGGATGCCTCGTCGCTGGAGCCACTCTCTGAAGCGCACGGGAAGAAGCCTTGAAAAAACCACGGCTAAATCATGATCAACAGGGCTGATAAGGGACATCAAATGGAGGACGTCACCGGGTCCCTTCCAGTGCGGTAAGGGGACAGCAATAAATTCGTCAACAATGTCTCTGGTGAACTCTTTCAACTGCCGGATGCCTTCCTCGTTTGTGCGGAGGCCTAAACCTACAGCAACCGTGCGTTCATCGATCCAAACCACATCCCCTCCTTCCAACTTTCCTTCACCTGTAATAGAGCCGAGAATGGGTATGCCCAATTTAAGGAGAAATTCTCCGGCAGCTCGTGGTTCTCCACGACGTTTCTCCTTTCCCATATTGCACAAGATAGTTCCCTTATTCGTAATGACCACAGAGTCATGGACATAGATGGAATCAAGCCCCGTTTTATCTTTCTGGGGAAGATAATAAATTTCAGGAATGGACTTCGTCAGATATTCAACTAAATTGTCATATTCCTTGAGTGCTTTATCGTAGTCTGGAGAAGCCAAATAATTCAATTCTTTCCATTGAGACTGAATATTATCTTGACATATAAAGGCATCCTTGGGGTGCTTAAGCAAAAGACTTTTTATTTGATCAACCTCGGATTGGCTGCCAAATTTCATAATTATTTCTCGTTATATATCATTGTAAGTTTAAAAATCTGACCCCGGATTCCTTTCGTCTGTTTGAGCCGCTTGATCCAGATTTTTCTATTCTGATTTATCTATGATTCCTCCGCCTACAACTACATCTTTTTCGTAAAAAACTACAGATTGGCCAGGAGTTATAGCCCTTTGTGGCTTCTCAAATTCTACTAAAATCTTATCTGTATCCTGGGGAGTGAGAAACGCTTTCGCTTCCGTATGTTTGTATCTTATTTTAGCTCTTACTTCAAGCGGTTTTGTTATTTTAGCCTTAGAAATCAAGTTCACCTGGGAAGCCAAAAGAGTTTTTTTATAGAGCTGGTCAGAAGGTCCGATAACGATTGTGTTTTTATCACTCTGGATGGAAACGACATATAGCGGTTGGGGAGCAGCTATTCCTATTCCCTTCCTCTGGCCGATGGTAAAATGCGCAATTCCCTCGTGCTGACCTAAAACTCGATTCTCGATGTCTACGATAGGCCCGGAGTGGAACGCTTCAGGGATTCTTTGACGAAGAAACCGGACATAATCATTATCAGGAATAAAACAAATCTCCTGGCTTTCATGCCTCTGAGCCACAGACAGACCTAATTTCTGCGCTTTTTTTCTTACCTTTTCTTTTGTAAAATTTCCAATCGGCATCAAAGTGCGAGAGAGCTGTTTCTGAGTTAAAGGATAGAGGAAATAAGACTGATCTTTCTTTTTATCCTTTCCCTTCTTGAGAAGATACCGCCCTGATTGATTATCATATTCAACCCGAGCGTGATGTCCAGTAGCTAAATAATCTGCTTCAAACGTGCCAAGCTTCTTCATCAGAAAATCGAATTTAATATATTGATTGCAGCGGATGCAGGGATTGGGAGTACTGCCTTTGGAATATTCCTCGCTGAAGTCGGCGATCACACTCTTTTCGAACTTATCTCTAAAATCAACAACATAGTGAGAGATTCCCAGAGATATGGCGACGCGATGAGCATCTTCGGTTGCTTTCCATCCGCAGCAGCTTCTTAAATTCTCTGACCTGCAGTGATCTTTAGAGAGGGAGAAGAGCTTCATCGTTACTCCTATGACATCATATCCCTCCTCTTTGAGCAGAGCTGCGGCCACCGAAGAGTCCACTCCCCCGCTCATAGCTACAACTACTCTTCTTTGCTTCATCTTCTTCTAATCTATAAGATACCAATTATTTATAAAATACTAATTATTTATAGGATACCAAAAAAAGGAGAACAGGCAACTTTATTTATTGTCACTGCGAAATCCATTGTCCGTGTGAAACTCATTGTCACTGCGAAATCCATTGTCGTTGCGTCATTGCGAGCGAAGCGAAGCAATCTCTTAATTTAAGAAGAAAAAAATAACCACTCTCATTTATCATTATTTATAATTAATAAATTTCTTCTTTAAGGATGGGTTTGATGAATCAAACCCCTACACAAGATGAATCAAGCCCGTACAAAAAAAATTGTAGATTTTCAAAATAAGAATATGTAAAATAACAAAAATGTTTGCCGATTTTTCGGAGACCTTAAGCACCTGAGATGGCTTCGAAAAAGGCCATTCTTGTTTTGGAGGGGGGAGCATTTTTCATCGGACAATCCATAGGTTTCGATGGCGAGGCTCAAGGAGAAATCGTCTTCAACACTTCTATGTCCGGCTATCAGGAAATCCTAACAGACCCATCTTACAAAGGCCAGATAGTGACCATGACTTATCCTTTGATTGGAAATTACGGCTGCAATTTTGAAGACGTGGAATCACAGCAACCCTGGGTTGAAGGTTTTGTCATTAAAGAACTTGCCTCGCTTCCCTCCAACTGGAGAAAGAAAGAGAGTCTTTCAGATTACATGAAAAGACATAAAATCGTCGGCATCCAGGGTATAGACACCAGAAAATTAACCAAAATTATACGTACTGGAGGCGCCCAGAGAGCCTTAATCTCAACTAAAAACCATGATACCAAAAGTCTTATCCGCCGCGTAAAAAAAATACCCTCCATAGTAGGACTCGATTTAGTCAAGGAGGTCACAACCTATAAAGCCTACAGATGGCGTAAAGGAACCTTTAATTGGTCAAAAGATTACCCTGCAAAAAAAAGATTCAAATACTTTGTCGTTGCTTACGACTTTGGGATTAAGAGAAATATTTTGAGAAACCTTGTTTCAAATAATGTTGATGTCCTCGTCGTTCCTGCTCAGACATCCTGGAAGGAAATCGTGAAAATGAAGCCGGACGGAGTTCTTCTCTCCAACGGGCCTGGGGATCCTGCTCCTGTAAGCTACGCTATAAACAACATCAAGAATTTAATCGGGAAAATCCCTATCTTTGGAATCTGCCTCGGCCACCAGCTTTTAGGTCTTGCTCTTGGAGGAAAAACTTTTAAGCTTAAATTCGGCCACAGAGGAGCAAATCATCCAGTAAAAAATTTAGAAACAGGTTCAATCGAAATAACCTGCCAGAACCATGGATTTGCTGTAGATATCGATTCCTTAGAGGGATTAGCAAAATTAACCCATCTCAACCTTAATGATATGACTTCAGAAGGATTGTCCTTAAAGGATAAATTCCTTTTCTCAGTCCAGTATCATCCAGAAAGTTCTCCTGGACCAAAAGATTCAAGATATCTTTTCCAAGATTTCATTAATATGATGGAAGATTTTAGAGGAAAATAAAGTGCCGAGACGAGAAGATATCCAGTCTATTCTGATCATCGGCTCAGGACCTATTATTATCGGCCAAGCATCTGAATTCGATTATTCAGGAACCCAAGCTCTTAAAGCCCTAAAAGAAGAACATTATAAGGTCATTCTGGTTAATTCTAACCCAGCCACTATCATGACCGACCCTGAGTTTGCAAACCGTACCTATCTTGAGCCCTTAACAGTCGAGTACCTGGAAAAGATAATCCAGAAAGAAAATCCGGATGCCCTTCTTGCCACCTTGGGGGGCCAGAAAGCACTGAATTTATCTCTTGAACTCGACGAAGAAGGGATTTTAGCCAAACACAAAATTCAACTCATAGGAGTCAACACAGACTCCATCAGAAAGGCAGAAGACAGAATGCTGTTCCGCCGCTCCATGGAAAAAATCGGGCTCGAAGTTCCAGAATCAGGTTATGCTTCCAGTCTCAGGGAAGCCGTGGACATCGTGAAGAAGATTAAATTCCCTGTGGTTATCCGCCCCTCCTTTACCTTGGGAGGAACAGGCGGCAATATAATTAAGAACTGGAAGGATTTTTATAAATTCGTGCCTCTTGGTCTTGCCATAAGCCCCATTTCTAGAGTACTTGTCGAGAAGTCCATAATAGGCTGGAAAGAATTCGAACTGGAAGTGATGAGGGATAAAAAAGATAATGTTGTGATCGTCTGTCCTATCGAAAACTTCGATCCTATGGGAGTTCATACAGGAGACTCTATCACCGTAGCCCCAGCTCAAACCCTGACTGATAAAGAATACCAGAGATTAAGGGATGCCTCGATTGCCATAATGAGAGAAATTGGAGTAGAGACAGGCGGCTCTAACATTCAATTTGCCATCAATCCTTCGAATGGGCAGATGCTGGTTATCGAGATGAATCCTCGGGTATCCCGCTCCTCAGCCCTTGCTTCAAAAGCCACTGGCTTTCCCATCGCTAAAATGGCGGCGAAACTGGCTGTAGGCTATACGCTGGATGAGATTTTAAACGATATCACAAAAAAGACTCCTGCCTGTTTTGAGCCGGCTATTGACTATGTCGTGGTCAAAATCCCTCGCTTCGCTTTTGAGAAGTTCCCCGAAGAAAAACCTGCCCTAACGACCCAGATGAAATCAGTAGGAGAGACAATGGCTATCGGCCGAACCTTTAAAGAAGCTCTTCAAAAGGCGATTCGATCTCTTGAGATAGAACGCTGGGGATTTGAAGAGAAATATAAGAAAATAGATAGAAAAAAATTAAAAGAAAACTATGCTCGGCCGAATGCTGAAAGACTCTGGTTTATTGCCGATGCTCTAAGAGCAGGAATATCGGTGATGGAGATAAGTGAACTCACTCAAATCGATCCTTTCTTTATCCAGAATATCAAAGAGATAGTTGATTTTGAAAAAGAACTTAGGTCCTTAAAAAAGGACGCATTAGATCATAATCTTCTCCGAAGAGCTAAGGAACTGGGTTTTTCTGATAAAAGAATAGGCGAGCTCGCAGGTTTTAGGGAAGATGAAGTCAGAAAAATGAGAGAGAAAACAAAGGTGTTCCCAGTCTGGAAAGTCGTGGACACCTGCGCTGGAGAGTTTGAGTCAGAAACTCCTTATTTCTATTCCACCTATGAAGAAGAAAACGAAGCCACACAAATCCACCAGAAAAAGGCTGTTATTCTTGGTTCTGGCCCTAACAGGATCGGACAAGGAATTGAGTTTGACTACTGCTGTGTTCACGGGGTTTTTGCCTTGAGAGATTCCGGCTATAAGGCGATCATGATCAATTCCAATCCCGAAACAGTCTCCACAGATTATGATATATCTGACCGCCTTTATTTTGATCCAGTAACCCTGGAAGATGTCCTTTCCATCTATCAAAATGAAAAACCAGAAGGAATCATTGCTCAGTTTGGAGGACAAACTCCTCTGAAGATTTCTGTTGGATTGTGGAAAAACAAAGCAAAAATACTAGGAACAAGCTCCCAGGCTATCGACGAAACCGAAGACCGAGAAAAGTTTGACAATTTCCTGAAAAGACTAAACTTGAAGAGACCAAGAAACGGTCTGGCCAGAAACTCTTCCCAGGCCTTAAAAATTGCTGAAAAAATTGGCTATCCTGTCCTTGTTAGACCTTCCTATGTCCTCGGAGGCAGGGCTATGAAAGTAATCCATAATGAGCAGGAGCTGGGAAAATACGTAAAATCCATCCAGGAATACTGCTCAGAATACGCCATCCTCATCGATGAATTTATAGAAAATGCCGTGGAACTGGATGTTGACCTTCTCTGCGATAAAGAGGATGTCTGCATAGGAGGAATCCTGGAGCATATCCAGGAAGCAGGCATCCATTCTGGAGATGCCACCATGGTCACTCCTCCCTATTTTCTCGCTGATAGAGTGATTGAGGAAGTGAAGCGACAGGTAACACTTATGGCCAAGGAACTTCAAATTTTAGGATTGATGAATGTCCAGGTAGCAGTAAAAGGAACCACGATCTATATATTAGAAGTCAATCCCAGGGCTTCGAGAACGGTTCCCTTCCTCTCCAAGGCCACCGGAGTTCCCATGGCCAAGATAGCCACCCAACTCATCCTGGGAAAGAAGCTCAGGGAAATAAACATTATTCGTCGTCCTTCGAACCTGTATGCAGTTAAAGAAGCTGTCTTTTCTTTTGATAAATTCTTGGAGGTTGACCCTATCCTTGGGCCTGAGATGCGCTCTACAGGGGAATCTATCGGAATTGACACCCATTTTCCTTTGGCTTTCCTCAAGGCCGCTGAAGGGGCAGGATTTCATCTCCCTGAGGAAGGGAGAGTTTTTGTCAGTGTTCCCGATGAAGATAAGCCAAAGATTATCCCGATCGTTGAAAAACTCGAGCAGTTAGGATTCAGCCTGGTTGCCACTGAGGGAACCACCCAGTATCTCCACCGACACGGTTTTCGTGTGGATACCATCGGTAAGATTTTTAAGGAAAAAAGAAACATCCTTGAAGATATAAAAGAGGGAAAGGTAGGGATGATCTTTAATACTCCCTCTGGAATTCACGAATGGAGTGATGCTCGAAAAATAAGAAAAGTAGCCTTCTCTTACCGCATTCCCTGTTACACCACTATTCCTTCAGCCAGTGCTGCCGTAAGAGCTGTAGAGATGAGAAGAAAAACTCCCCCTTCTCTTTACTGCCTTCAGGATATCCATTCCGACTAAATATCCTATAGATTTATTGTTAACGTTAATAAAAAGCCCACTTATCTTTAGTCCCACTTCGCTTTAGTATTAAAACCGAAGTCATAAACATACCCGCTATCTATATCAACCTTGACTATCACACCTTTTTGGCTGGTAAGCATATCCATAAGTAAAAGAGCTTCAGACTTGTTGAAGTTGATAAAATCCAACCTTGTAATTTCCTTTATCTCTCGCTGCAGTGTTAATGAAACCGTTTTGCTCATTCTTCCATAAAATACCTCTTTTATATCTTTTGCATCTAGCCTTAAAATTTCTGTTTTAGCTCCCTCCGCTGACCCGGGATTAAATAATATGGCTAACACCAAAGAAAAAATAAGAATACTAATAATTAAAAGAAATTTTTTCATTTTACCTCCATAATGAAAAACATAGGAAATTGGCTTTTGGGATTGCATTGAGTTCGGCTCATTTTTATTCAATTCCCACCTTCTGCCTTGCTCTGTAGATAATAATAGATAGAAGAAACATACCCTGTCAATGTAAAATTCGCAATTATTAGAAAAAATCAGCGGAAATGCCGGAATAAGGTAGATACAGAATAGGCTTTGTCTTCTAAGTAACAGTGTTTCAACTTTTATAGATATTCAGCCCTTTCCTCAGCAGCCATAGCCAATTGAGGCTGGGCCTGTAGGGGAGGCGGGCGTTCGGCTATGAAGCTGAGCTTAAGATGTTTTATGATTTTATCGATGGCTTTGTGATCTTCTATGAAAGCAATAACGTGCATCTCTCCTCCGCATGAAGGACAGATGAGCGAATCAACTTCATAAACTGACCTCTCCCATTAATGTACCACCTGTAAAGTTAAATTTGCAGCCTTGGGAGCCCTACCCAAAAACTGGTCCAGTCAAAAATATAGTTTTTTGGCTCTACTATCGCAATAACTGTATCCTGAAGCGAATTCCATATTTTATTTTGAGTTCTAATATCTAATTTATATAAAAGTTCAATAGCTTTGTTAGCTTTTAATTTTTCTGTGGGTGGATAAATTTGTCTTAATTTAAAGAGTAATTGATAAAACCAATCTAAATGTTGGCTAAAGTTTATCTGAGCTACAATTATTGGTATAAACCAAAAATTGCTTTTTCTGAAACTTTCATCAACAAAAGTAGCTTTTGTATCCCCAACATCAAAACCCATTTGGTTATTATATCATTATAGGCAAAACTTAATCTCCATGTGCAAAAAAAGAGGGCAGAATCGAATGACTCCGCCCTTGAGTTTTAATGTGATCAGGCAATTTAAGGCTCTATACCATTCTCTCTATTTTATTTTTTTCTTCTTCTTATTCCTTTTTTCAATTCTTTTGTAAATCTTCTCAACAAGAACAATTCCTTATCCTGTTATAGCTAGGTTCTTATCCAGCTCTTGATTAGGATAAAGGAAAAGGAGATATAGTATAGTTAAAGATTGGGAATAAAAAAAATCCCTCGCCATTACTCAGAATGACGAGGGACTTTACCCCTATTTTAGGCTTGATTTAGTTGACTATAAGCCTAAAATTTGGGTTTAAAATTGTTGAATCTGGTTTAAAATGGTTTAAATATTTCCCCGAGTACCTGGACAGTCCAGTATTACCCGTGCTATAAATTTTTTTAGGCGGAAAAAAGAGTTCTGTCTTTAGATAGAAAAGCCAACAGTATATAAAAAATGCAAAGTATTGGAGAAAAGGTATGAATTTAGAAAATCAGGTTTCCTTAAAAGAGAAAAAAAAAGAGCCCTCCTACGCTTACAGACTTTTAAAAACCTGGGCTGAAATAAACCTTGGAGCTATTCGTTTTAATATAAAGAAAGTCCAGAAGAACCTTGGGAAAAACATCGAACTAATGGCAATAGTGAAATGTAATGCCTACGGTCACGGAGCCATCGAAGTTTCTAGGCAAGCCCTTGATCTTGGAGTAAAAGCTCTGGGTGTTTCCAGTCTGTACGAAGGTATTGAGCTTAGAGATGTTTTTAAGGATGTTCCCATAATTGTTTTAAGCTCAGGGATGAGCGGACAGTCTGAAGAATTTATTGAGTATAATCTCTCGCCGGTTATATGTTCATGGCAGATGACAAACGCCCTGGCAAATGTGGCAAAAAAAAGAGGAATAAGGGCAAAGGTTCATATAAAGGTCGATACTGGAATGGGACGTATTGGAGTATGGCATGAGAGGGCAGACGAATTTATAAGGCAGGTTTATAAAATGCCAGATATTGAAATTGAAGGCGTCTGTTCGCATTTTGCCACATCGGATGAACAGAATTTGGATTTTGCAAAACAGCAGTTTGATTGGTTTAATCGCTGCCTGGAAAAAATCAAAGATTTGCCGATAAGGTTCAAGCATATCTCCAATACTGCAGCAATATTTAACCTTCCTGAGGCTCATTTGAATATGGTCAGGCCAGGGCTCTCAATTTATGGTGTCAGTCCTTCTGAATATGTCAAAGGCGCCAAGAATCTCAGACCAGCCCTATCTCTAAAGACAAAAATAGCTTTTCTGAAGACTATTCCAAAAGGAAGGACACTCAGTTATGCCAGGACGTATAAAACCAAAAAGGAGATGAAAGTAGCAACGCTACCTGTTGGCTACGGAGATGGATATCCCCTTTCTCTCTCTAACAAGGGTTATGTTCTGATAAGAGGAAAGAAAGCCCGTATACTCGGGACTGTTACCATGGACCAGATCATGGTGGACGTGACCGATATAAAAGATGTTAAGACTGAAGATGTTGCCGTTCTCATCGGAAAACAAGGTACAGAAGAAATAACTGCAACTCAAGTTGCCGGAATAGCAGGCACAATTCCTTATGAGATATTCACTTCTATAAACAAGAGAGTCCAGAGAGTTTACTCGGATTGAGATTAATCTATAATTAAAATGTGGGTTTGATGAATCAAATCCCTACATAAAAAACCCCTTATTCAAAACTAAAAGGTGGGCTTGATGAATCAAGCCCCTACAAATTATCAATTACTTTTTAACCTCTTCTTTTTTGACTTCCTTCTTGGCGCTTTCTTCTTTATGCTTGCACATTTCTTTCATCTTGGCTGACATTTGCTGGATTTTTTTCACTGTATCTGCATTCTTCGAAGTAATCTTCACAGCAATTCCATCTTTTATATTCTCTACGCTCATTTCAACATCCTTGCTGCTCATCACTCCCATCATGGGGCAGCAGGCCTTTTCTTCAGCTTTCATATGCATATGCTCTTTCTCCATGTGTTCCTTATGCATCATCTCCTTGTGCATCATTTTCTTCTCCAATTTCATACCGCACTTCGGGCATTTACCAGGCTCATCTGACTTAACATCAGGATGCATGGGGCAGGTATAGACTTCTTTCATTTCGGCTTTTTTCTTGAGATACTCTTCTGGATTCTTCATGAACTTCTCTTTACATCCTTCGCAGCAGAAATAGTAAGTTTTTCCCTTGTACTCATAGGAAACCTTTTCCTCAGATTTTTTAATTTTTTCTTGGCCTACGGCACAAACGACAGTCTCTTCAGCTTGTAGTTGGGCAATTCCGCTTATAACCAGGACAAAGGAAAAGGCTAAAAACAATGTTAAAATTTTTGAATGTTTAGTCATTCAATCCTCCTAAAGTTAGTTAAATTTTATTCTTACCTATTTGATAAATATTGTCAAGACTAGGCTATGTATCCAGATAATAATCCTATCACTAGCGAAACACATTAAATTAAAGTAGTCAGAAAATTTTTCTTTCTCTGAGTCATTATCATTTCTCTCCAGTTTGCTCTTTTTTCAATCTTCCTTTGAGAATCCAGGTGAAGATAACAGGAACGATTATAAGATTTAATATTGTGGATGTGACCATCCCTCCCACTGTAGGTGTAGCGATGGGCTTCATAATTTCTGCCCCGCTGCCAGTACTGATTAAAATTGGGATAAGAGCAAGAATTGTCGTTGCGGTTGTCATGACTATTGGCCTGACTCTGAGTAGTCCAGCCTGGACCACGTTTTCAATAAGATCTCCACCCTTCCTTGTATGCTCAACCAAGAAATCCATCATCACTACTCCTGCTTCTACTGCAACTCCAAAAAGAGCGATATAGCCGACCCAGACTGCGGTGCTGAACTTGAATCCGAGAATGAACTGAAGCCAAACTCCCCCAATAAAAGCAAAAGGGAGAGAGAAAATCAAGATTATGGCTGCTGAAAACCGTTTGAACTTAATGTAGAGCAAAAGAAAAATGATGAAGATGCAGATGGGAACTACCATCATCAACCGTTTCCTGGTTTGCATTTCGTATTCATACTGGCCGCTCCAGGATATATAGTACCCTGGGGGAAGATCCAGATTTTCACTTACAATTTTTTGAGCTTGATTGACAAAATCTACAACACCAACCTCATCTGTATCGACATCGACAAAGACTCTAACATATGGAAGGGTGTTTTCGCCAGCAATCTTGGCCGGTCCTTCCACTTTTTTTATCGCTGCCAGCTGGCTTAGAGGAATCTGAGCTCCTCCTGGTGTGGGGACAAAGATCCTTTCCAGCGCCTCGTAGCTATCCCTGAGCTCACGCATGTAGCGTATCCTGACCGGATAGCGCTCTCTTCCTTCAACTGTGGTGGTGATGTTCATCCCGCCTATTGCTGTCATGATCAAGTGTTGTATATCCCCTACTTTTACGCCATATCTGGCGGCTTCTTCCCTGTTAATGTCAATTTCTATGTAGGGCTTGTTGCCGATTCTTTCTGCATAAGGGTTTCTCGAGCCAGGGATTTCTGTCAATATGCTTTCAATATTTATTCCTATTTGCTCGATAGTTTTTAAATCTTCTCCAAAAACCTTAACTCCTATAGGAGTCTGAATTCCTGTTGCCAGCATGTCAATTCGATTGCGAATAGGCTGGGTCCAGATATTGCTCACCCCAGGGATCTTAAGGGCGTTATCCATATCATTTATCAATTTCTGGCGGGTCATTCCCTCGCGCCACAATTTTTTTGGTTTTAGCTTCACGATTGTCTCAATCATACCCACAGGAGCTGGATCGGTGGGAGACTCTGCCCTTCCTAACTTTCCGACAACATTTTCTACTTCAGGGAATGATTTTAAGATCATATCCTGCTTTTTCATGACCTCCATAACCTGAGTCAGCGAAGCTCCAGGAAGAAGAACGGGCATGAATAATAAATCCCCTTCATCCAAAGGTGGCATAAACTCACTTCTTATCATAGAAAGCGGAAAATAACTTGCGCCAAGAAGAATTAAAGCGATGAGAAGAACGATAATTTTGTTTTTGAGTGAAAACCGAAGCACGGGCTCATAAAGACGCATCATGATTCGCGTCAGAAGATTTTTCTCGGGAGGACGGATTTTTCCTTTTAAAAATAGAGCGCTGAGCACAGGAATAAGCGTTATGGCCAAAATAGCAGAGGCAAACATGGCAAATGTTTTGGTGAAAGCCAAAGGAGAAAAAAGTTTTCCAGCCTGACCTCTTAAAGAGAAAACAGGAATAAAAGCCACAACAATGATGAGAATAGCAAAAAAGATTGCTGATCCCACTTCTTTTGAAGCCATAATCACAGTGCTTAGCTTTCTCTCTCGAGAGGAAGCGAGATGACGTGATATGTTTTCAGTCATCACAATGCCAGCATCAACCATAACTCCGATGGCAATCGCAATTCCGCCTAATGACATTATATTCGAAGGAATTTTTAGATAAAACATGATGAGAAAAGAAATTAAAACTCCCACAGGAAGAATTATGGAAACAATAAGACTGCTCCTGAAATGAGCCAGAAAGAGCAAAATAATAATGACTGCAACAATAATCTCTTCCAGCAAGGTTTTCTTCAGATTGTCTGTCGCCCTGTTTATAAGCTCGGTACGGTCATAAAAAGATACAATCTGGACGCCAGGTGGAAGCCCGGGAGTGATTTCTTCAATTTTTGCCTTGACCGCCTCGATGGCCTTAAGAGGATTCTCTCCGTATCTCATCAAAACAACACCGCCTGTAACTTCCGCTCCTTCCTTATCCAGAGCTCCTCTTCTAAAATCAGGGCCGGTTGTCACCTCCCCTACATTTTTGATATAAACCGGAACTCCCTCGCGGGAACCAATCACAATATTCTCAATGTCCTCGATTGATTTTATAAATCCAAGGCCGCGAACGATAAATTCAGCACCACCTTCCTCTATGACTTTAGCTCCCACATCGATGTT